>Ga0335080_10004597_pt1 | contig 14064 bp, 9 predicted proteins | sample Lox_Sample_34_FD_206720 | JGI IMG/M metagenome (GOLD analysis project Ga0335080, IMG submission 206720) | Soil microbial communities from Loxahatchee National Wildlife Refuge, Florida, United States - Lox_Sample_3.4 | ecosystem: Environmental > Terrestrial > Soil > Wetlands | place: USA: Florida... | reverse complement strand
TGGAACCCGTAGAATTTCTTGGTGGCGGTTGTATCCGTCTGCCCCAGGGCTTCGCCGTGAACCTTGTTGGTGCCCGCCTTGGGACTGCCATAACCAATCACCGTGCGCACGGCGATCAGCGATGGCCTGCTTGTCTCGGCTTTGGCCGCTTCGATAGCCGCTTCAATCCCATTCAGATCATTACCGTCCGCGACCCGCTGCGTGTGCCAGTGATAACCCTCAAACCGCTTCAGAACATCATCGGAGTAGCTCAGCTCAGTCGGCCCATCGAGGGAGATGAGATTGTCGTCATAGAACAGAATCAGCTTGCCCAGCTGCATGGTTCCTGCCATAGCGCAGGCCTCATGCGAAACGCCTTCCATCATGTCGCCATCGCCCGCAAGCACGTACGTGTGGTGATTCACGATCTCGTAGCCCGGTCTGTTGTAGACGGCGCCAAGGTGTTTCTCCGCAATTGCCATTCCCACAGCCATTGCAAGCCCCTGCCCGAGTGGCCCGGTGGTGACTTCCACCCCGTCTGTGTCGCCGAATTCGGGATGTCCCGGCGTGCGCGAATGCCACTGACGAAAAGCTTGCAGATCCTCCATTGTCACCTTGTAACCGGAAAGGAAAAGCGTGGCGTAGAGCAGCGCGGAGGCATGCCCATTCGAAAGCACAAACCGGTCGCGATCGGACCACTTCGAGTTTGCCGGGTTGTGCTTCATGATCTTGTGAAACAGCAGATAGGCGATCGGCGCGCAACCAAGCGGCGCTCCCGGATGACCGCTTTTGGCCTTTTCCACCTCGTCGACAGAGAGAAGACGCAGAGTATCAATGGAGAGCTGGTCGAGCGAAAGATCCGCGAGAGTTGCCATAAAACTCGTTCCAATTCCTTTCCAGAAAAGCTGGTGAAAAACCTATTCCCCGTCCTCGATCTTTGTCTCCACGTTGAAACCGAGCCATCGACTCTGCTCCGGCCAGTGGAGAGTCCATGATAGATCACCGCCGGCCTGGCTTGGAGCGGTGGAAAGGTCCGCGCAGTAGCCGGCATTGCCCAGACTGCGGCTCGGCGTGGCCTGCGTGGTCTTCCAATTGTCCGCCGACCACACCACTTCAAATCGTCTGTCTTCGAGGATGCGAAGGGTGTCGCCAGCCGTGATCTTCTGGATCGGTCTCCGGCGCGTATAGAACTCGATATTGGTATGCAGACGCTTTCTCCCATCTGGCGTGCAGTAGCGTTCATACACGCTGTCAATCCGATCGAACACCTTTCCATCCACCGCCGAACGAAGCAGTTTCAGGTATTCGGCGTGTGCCCACACCAGTGGAACAGCGGAGCCTGCTGGTTTGCCCATCACAAGGCTGAGATGCGGCCGGTTCGCCTCATCCCAGACTTGTTCCGGCATCATTTGGCCCATCGTTGCAAAGCGCTCGTACGCTGCAATCAGCGGCGACGGATCCCGGCCTCCAGCCAATTCGTAATGAGCCCGCTCACCAGTGAAGAGCGGCCATACGCGACCCTTGCCCCATCCCTGGAATGGCCCGCCGTCGGGACGCTGCCCGTACCCGTCAAAGTTGTAACGGTGCCAGCCTGGCCCCTGGGGCAGATCAACCTTCAGGACAGCGTCGACGACCTTCAGGGATTCGATGATGAGCGGATCGTCTGCGCTGCGTACGCCATAGCGCACGAGTTCAAGAAATCCCGCATCGATGATCTCCCTTGCTTCGAACTCCGTGCGCTCGCCTGGCGGCCGATTGTTAATGTGGATACTCTCATCGCCACAGCTCTCACACGCGTACGCCTCACCCTTCTCCGGCGGCCGTATCCGCATGTAGTGGCGCTTCACTTCCGGGAGCAGCACGCCGTTGTTGGTTACCGTCCAGTTTTCGAGGTGGCTTTCGATCCAGTCGGCGAATTGTTCGAGAAAAACGGCCATCTCCGTTGAATCGTGCGCGCGGGCAAACTCTGCGGCGCAGATCAGGCTGCTGATCACCGCCGCGAGCGTCGACGGCGAATAGCCGGCATTTTCTTCCCAGCGCTCCTGGTGAGTAATCGGAGCGTGCTGCACAAGGAATGCGGCAGCGCGTTCGACAAACGGGAAAATATTGACCTCCCCCACAGCATTTGCCTTCCACAACCGCCAAGCCAGGATGATAGGAAAGGCAACTTCGTCAAGCTGCACACCCGACCAGTAGGGACGACCGTTAACCCAGAAATTCTGGGCAAAACCACCGTCCGGCTTCTGGGTGCAGCCCAGATAGACCAGCGCGCGACGGGCCGTCTCAGCACGTCCGCAGGCCAGCAGGGCCGTTGCCGTCTGCACCATGTCGCGGGTCCACACCAGGTGATATCCGCCGAGGTCGTCGTCCCCATGAGCCTGTCCCCACGGAATTGACGCTGAGGCGACAAACGCACCCGAGAAAGTCTTGTCTTCGTGCGCTAACAGAACGTTGTGGCTGGCGCGCATGAGCTTGCCGCCATCGCAGGACTTGGCCGTGAGCCATTCGGGGTTCGCGGCCCGATGCCACTGCTCAATGAAGCGATCCCGATTCTGCTCGTAGGGCATAGCCAGCGCGCTCACGGTCTTCTGCAAAGCCGTGTGATTGCCCTCGCCTAACCCGATAGCCAGCGTGAACTCGCGCGCGCCATCGGTTCCTGCTGCACCCAGATTCAGTTCGCCAAAAAGCGCGATGTTGCCATTGGTTGCAGAGCCGAATTCCCAGTCCATCGTGTACTTGCTGCGCAGGTCCTGCCAACCGTCGCTTGCGCCTACAAAACCGCAACTCACGCGCGAGAAGCCGCAACTGGCGCCCATGGCGATCGACCATTCGTTCTTGAAAGCAAGAAGCATCTTGTGACCGGCAATGTCGATTGCCCGCCCGCTGTTGCCTGCGCCACCACCATCCAGGTGAGGCGCCAGCAATGCGTAAATCCTCAATCGCGGGATCAGCTCATCGTGCCCTTCGAGTCTCACTCTCTGCAGGATCACGCTATGGTGCGGATCGCAGATGATCTCCTTGATCAGGGCGTAGCGGCCATCCGGATCACGATTCACATACCGGATTCCGAGCGCTTCAGGATGAATGTACTCAAAAGAAGTGAGAAGATCGCGCTTTTCTTCGTGGATGAACGTCTCGCCGTCGCTGACGAGGAATCCCATGTCCCGCACCTGGGCGGCGTCGATCGTGGGATGGTAGACCTCGTTGAGAATGCCGTGCGAGCAGGTGAACCACACGCGGCTCGATGCCGAATACGCGGTTCCAACAGCGTCCTTGACGCTTGAGGTCCAGCGTGGGATAAGACCGGGCGCGCCGAAAGCTTCGCCCTGCTGGTCAAGCCAGCGGTACAGAGATTGATCGTTCATGCATTCACACCGGTTTTCGATTAGGGAAGTTCAAGTCGATGGGTCTGACACTCCTAGGGATGAAATGATTCGCCCCGAGGTTTCCATTTTCCACGCAGCAGATCGAACCGTCCGGGGGCGCTCCTGCATCCATCCAACTATAGGGTGTAGCCCTCCGATGTGAATAAATGATTTCATTCGCTCAGTTTGCTGTGGTCAATCGCACCGTTCATCGCTCGCACAGCCAACATCTTCGGCTTCCCTCGAAACAGTACAATCCCAAGTGAGGAGATTTCCCCGATGGCATATGAACTTGCACCGCTTCCCTATGACTACGCCGCTCTCGAGCCTTTCATCGATGCGGAGACCATGCACCTGCACCACGATAAGCACCACCAGACCTACGTCAACAACGTCAATGCCGCGCTGGCCAACCACCCCAACTTGGCCGCGAAATCCGTGGATGACCTCATCAGCAACCTCAATGCCGTACCAGAAGACATCCGCGGCGTCGTCCGCAACAACGGTGGAGGACACTCCAACCACACCATGTTCTGGAACATCATGGGGCCGGCAAACACAGCCGGAATTGGCGGCGCCCCCACCGGAGCCATCGCCGACCAGATCAAGGCCGACTTTGGCGATTTCGAGGCCTTCAAGAAGACCTTCAACGAGACCACAGCCAAACAGTTCGGCTCCGGATGGGGCTGGCTCGTCATCCAGGGCGGCAAACTCAAAGTGATCACCACCGCCAACCAGGACTCGCCCCTCAGCCAGGGCCTCTACCCCATCCTCGGCAACGACGTCTGGGAGCACGCCTACTACCTCAAGCACCAGAACCGCCGCCCCGACTATCTCGCCGCCTGGTGGAATGTCGTCAACTGGTCCGAAGTCAACAAGCGCTTCGCAAAAGCCCGAAAGTAGCCAACCCTGGCTGCCCCATCCTTGCGACGTCTTTGTCGGCGGGTGACCCAAGAAGTGAGTTCCAGCAATGGCATCGGGTGCCCCACGTCCGGATTTTCGGACGTGGGATACCACGAACCTTAATCGGGCGGGTGGCCCCTCGATAAGGAAGAAGGCGTTGTCAAGGACGAATTGAGGCGCACGTTTCCGGGCGGTGCGTGAGCACCGCTTGGATTGGCAGCGAGGGTTAGAGGACCTGAGTTCGAGAACTTCACGCTGCATCACCACTTCGGTGGGCCGATTCGCCTCACCAACCATCGCCATCAGCCACATGCCATGATGGCTTCTATGCGGACATCCAGCCCGATGCTGGATGCGAGAGCGCTCATTCAAGGTCGCGACCTTTTGCAACGGGTCAGGACCACCCCCGGCTGTGTCATCAGCAAACGTGCCTGCTCCTGCTGTCTGGCTGCCTGCTCCACGGCCGCATCCAGGGAGCCGATCCGCGCGTCTAATTGCGATAACAATTTCAGCAGGTCCTCACGCCGCTGCGCACTCCAGCCAGCCAGCGGCAACAGCAAATCGCAATCTGTCAAAACTCAAACTGTCTCACTGCAGAGGTTCACCTCAGCAACTGTCAACGGCAATCCCTCTTCAGTTCCTTGCAAGCCATTTGAATAGAGTAATTTGCCGGAGAAAAAAGTTTGCATGCAATTTCCCCTGCAAGGCGCAAAATGATCCTGGACTGAAGATTCAAGTTCGTTCGTTGTTCCTCTCCAAGTCAGGAATTTGCCCATAACTTAAATGAATGGAGGAATTTACACGCAAGCATCCTGGAATGAGGAATTTACGTGGAAATGGGGGGGGGAGGGGGCTTCTGCCCGACCGTACACCGTACACAACATGATCCGCTCTTTCGTGTCTAAATAATCAGAAAGATGCGCCTTCGCGTCCTTATCCCGTCTTTGGGAGTTGCCTTGGTTCTGCTCGTTGCACCGCGCGGTGCGCGGGCCCAGTCGGGCAGTTTCTCTGTCAGCCAGAACGGAAAGTCGGTAGGCACTGCCAGTTCCAGCATCGTCTCAAAACCTGACGGGTACGACTCGACCTCTGTTGTGCACGTGCAAATGCAGGGGCTGAACTACGCGCTCTCCAAGACAGAGGAACAGGCGCTGTCGCGCGGTCTTGTCCACGTTCAGCTCAGCGCCATCGTCAACGCCTCGGCAGTGAACGTCGTTGCCAGGCCGGATGGCCAACAGTTTCTGGTGAACACCTCGGCCAACGGCAGAAGCGCCACCACTCGCCTCGACTTTCACAAGCTCGCGATCTTTCTGCCGGATTTCGATCCCGGCGCGCTTCAGGTGCTGCTTGACTTGGCCGCCGCCAACAACAATCGCGACCTCTGGGCCATCATTCCAAAACAGGCTGGATCAATCGCGCCGATCCAGGTCGCCACCTATCCTGACGAGCAAGGCACGCTCGATGGCAAAGCCATCGCCGTTCACCACATCGTGGCAACGATCTCCGGGGCGATCACGGATCTCTTCTCAGGTCCGGAAAACCAGTTGCTTCAAGCCGAACTTCCGCAGCAGGGGTTCGCATTGGTGCGCAATGGATTCGTACTTACGCCTCCGGCGAAACCCCTTGTGCCGATGACAGCCCCGGCTGAGACTCCGACCGCTCCAGTTCAGTCATCAACACCGCAGTAGGAGTCGCTTGCCGCCGGTTGATCAGATCGCTTTTCCCGCCGCCACGGCAGAGGCCCAAGCCCATTGAAAGTTGAACCCGCCAAGCTGTCCGGTCACATCGACACCCTCGCCAATGAAGAACAGACCCGGCACCCTGCGTGCCTCCATCGTGCGCGAGTCGAGACAATTTGTATCAACTCCGCCAGCGGTAACCTCAGCCTTTTCAAAGCCTTCCGTGCCGACAGGATGGAATTCCCAGTGGCGCAACCGATGTTCTGCACTTGCGAGAGCCGCATTCGTCCACCCCGCAGGCGAGCCAACCTCCGCGAGGTGCGTCGCGAGCCGCTGCGGTAGAAACGAATGCAACGCCTGCCGGAACGCCACCGTATTTCGACGCGCACCGAGATCCAGCAATGAACTCAGCAATCCGTTTCCCTTCGACACATCCGGCGCGAAGTCAACCGTGAGTGCTTCTCCGGATTGCAAGTACGACGAAGCCTGAAGCACTGCCGGCCCGCTCAGTCCTCGATGAGTAAAGAGCAGTTTCTCGCGAAAAACAGGACCTTGCACAGCCCTTACCGTTACGTCCGCCGCGACGCCCGTCAATTCCGTCCAGCTCTTTTCCTTGCCGCTCAGCAGAAGCGGTACAAGTGCAGGCCGCGGTTCAATAACCCTCAACCCGAATTGCCGCGCCGCTTCGTAAGCCAGTCCAGTGGCTCCCATCTTCGGAATGGACAATCCTCCAGTCGCAACGACGAGCGCCCCAGTTTTGAATTCGCCAGCAACACACTTCACGCGAAACTCATTAGCGCCGCCTTCGACGCCAATGCCGCGCGCATTGAGTCTCAAGTCCACATGACCGCGCTCGCATTCGCTCAGTAGCAGGTCCACAATCTGCCGGGCTGAATAATCACAGAATAGTTGACCCAGCGTCTTCTCATGCCACTTGATGCCGTACCGATCGACCAGTTCCAGGAAATGTCCCGGCTGATAAAGCGCGAGCGCCGACTTGGCAAAGTGCGGATTCTCGGAGATGAAATTCTGCGGCGTGCAGTGAATGTTCGTGAAGTTGCATCGCCCTCCGCCCGAGATGAGGATCTTCCGCCCCGGCTGGGCATTGTGCTCGAGCAGAAGAACGCGCCGGTTGCGCCGCCCCGCGACTGAGGCGCACATGAGTCCCGCCGCACCCGCGCCCAGAACGATGACATCGAATTCGCAGAATCGGGACACTCATCTATTGTCTCCGAGCTACCCGGCAAGAAATCGCGCCTTCGTTGGTCGACAACGAGACCTACTGCGCGATCTTCATCTCCTCGATCATCCTCGCAACCAAGTTGGTTGCTTCCGTCAGGCTCAGGTTCTGCGTGCTGCGCACGAGATGGATGGCATCGATCCTGCGACCCTGTCGGAGAAGTGAGCGGACCGATACTTCATCGGCGATTCCGTCCCCTGTCAACGCACCCGCAGCCGGTTTCACTTCGCCGGAATCAAGCTTCAGGAAATCCAGGATATCTTTCCTTAGATTCTCGTATTTCTTGCGGTCGCCCGCGTAATTGTCAGCCATCGGCACGGAACCGTTTGCAGTGAGAATGGTCAGCCGGTAGACCAGGACATTGTTCTTGGCGGAGGAAGTCTCCATCCCGATGCCCGTGATCTCGCTGAAAGGAACCGTCCCGGCTGCAACCTTGAACAATCGGCGGCGTGTCCACTCAGCCTGCTGTCGCCCGGCATCGAAGACGACCACTTCGCGGCGCCAGAAGAGAAGTCCGCAAAGAACCAAAAAACCGACCGCGAAGAGTTCGGCGCGTCCGCCGCGAATGGCGGTTTGATAAGCGGCAAGCACGGACAGGCACAGAAGGGGAATCGCCAGCCAAATGCTGCTGTCGAGGATCACGAGTTCCTGGTTTGTCTTGCGGACGATGTGCATGCCTGCACTATGGCACGATTCGGCGCAGCCTATTCCAGTCCTTTCGTCACCCAGCGTAAACGGCAGTCACCGGAACCGTTCGAGGAGGCTTTTCGTATTTCTGACCCAATGGACTATTCCTGCACCTGGTCGTGGGTGGAGTCTCAGGTTTCCGCTGCAATTGCGGAGTGGAACCTGTGCGCTTCAAAACGGTTTCCAACTGCTCCACGATTCAGTAGCGCCGAGCAGCTGAAGAGAGAAGCCGCCTACGACGAGGCACTCCAAGGTGTTGAGCGCGAAGCGAAGCACGTTCGGGGCGACCGGGAAGAAAGACGCCAGGCTCAACGGAGGATTACCGCTATTTTTCCCCGTTTCGCGACCATTGCGCTTGGTCTTCAGGGAGAGGCCGTCGACCTGCTCACGGGGGGATTTCTCCCCATCGGAACACAGTTCGCGCAATGGGCCCGGCGCTTCGATCCGGAGTTGCCGATGGCCGATGTCGTCCAGGCATGCCGGAACGCATGGACCGTCTGCGGGATTCAACCGCTGCTCGGCGATCGCATGCAGATGTCCCCGGCAATCGTGGGTTATAGCTTGCTCTACCCCTACAGCGACAACTATATCGACAGCGGAAGGATTTCTACGAAATCCAAGCTGGAATTCAGCGCGTGTTTCCGCGACCGGCTTTGCGGATTGCAAATCGAGCCCCGTAATCATCATGAACGGGCCATCTGGGCGATGGTGAGTCTGATTGAATTTGAGTATCCGCGCCGTCAGTTCCCGCGCGTCTACGAAAGCCTGCTCGCCATTCACCGGGCGCAGGAGAATAGCATGGCGCAACTGAGCCGAACTCGATCACTGAGCGAATCGGAACTACTGAGGTTGAGCTGCGCGAAAGGCGGGACCTCCGTCCTAACGGACGCATGCCTCTCGCATGGCCACTTGAACGACGCGGAGGCGCGTTTTGCGTTCGACTGGGGCGTGCTTCTCCAGCTTGGGGACGATCTGCAGGATGTGCAGGAAGATCTTCAACACGGCTCGACGACGCTGTTCTCACGGGCAGCGGCTGCGGGTGTGCCGCTCGATGGACTGGTACGCCAGCTGTTTGCGTTCAGCGAACGTATTGCCGATCAGGTTGAGTGTCTCCCCCACGGCGACCGCGTATTGAAACGGCTGCTGCGGATGAGCTGGCGGTCGCTGATTCTGATGGCGGTCGCGAGGTCGTATCGTTTCTTCACACCGGCATACCTGGCCGAAGTTGAATCAGGTTCGTCCTTTCGGTTTGCATTTCTGCGTGCGCGGCACAAGAAACTCTCGTCCAGGCGAGGGCTTTATAGAGTGCTGTTTGAGAATCTCATTCAATCCGAAGATGCCGATCTCGGACTTCTTCCATGTCCAGAAACATGGCTCAAGATGTCTCGTGTCATGCAGGAAGCGCAATCGGTTCCGGCGCCCGCCCGGTCGCGCGCATGAGCTTTGCAGATTCCGTCCTTTACACCTCGTCGTCACGGAACATCGGGTGCGGAATCAGCCTGCGGTAGTCCTCCTGGTTAGCGCCATCGAGACAGCCCTCAATGATCCGGCGGCCGAGTGGGTCGAGATCGGGAACCTGGAACTGCTGGAGTTCGTGCGAGAAGAACTCCCGCCATTGGCGGGCGCCTTCTTCATACACTTCCATTCCACCCTGAAGCTGCTCCTCGACGCGGAAGAAAACGCGGGGGATGATTGAACCCTCAATCTTCAACTGTCTGGGAATGTAGCCGAGCAACGGGAAGATTGCTTCATCCACCTGCTCGCGGCCGAACCTTGCGCTGCCACGGCGTGCAAGGTATTCGCGCACGATCCACTCGGCCATAAAACCAACCTTCCATGCACCGATATGCTGATTTGGGATGAGGACGTAGCGGGTTTCAGGAGTTTCGACGATCTGTCGCAGGAGCAGGTTGGCCTGATCGACGCGGAGGCCGGTGGCGAAGGCCCAGTAGGAGCCGACGCCTTCCGATTGCATCTCCTTCGACTTTTGCGCCTGGATGCTGGGATTCGCATGACCACGCGGAGCGACGAGCCTCCATAGCCACGCCAGCGCGGGGCTCAATACGTGGAGCATGGCGAGAATGCCATACAACTGTTGCTCCCGATGGGTTGCGGGACAGCGCACGCCGAAGCTGCGTACATCAACGGCACGCGGACCGCTGGCTACATCTTCAAGGAGGCGTCTAGGAAGTATGACTCGGGGGTTAGGGCAGAGCCTGCCGGGTTCGTCCTCGACATGTTCCCAAGTGAGGCATGTTCCACCCGGAACGATGTAGTGATTGAGAAAGATCAACGGCTCGGGAGGATCGATGCAGAGCCGCTCGAGATTAGGCGCAGTGCCGTAGCTGTGTATGTGGTCAACGCGCACGAACCACGCATTCTCGGCATCGGCAATCGTCAGGCGACCGTGCGAGCGTTGATAGCTGGGATGCGCGCAAGCCATGTCATCGGCAATCGGTCTGAGATGACAAGCCTCCGGCAAATTGAGCGTGCGTTCTTCGCCGGTGATGACGTTCCTGCCGATGAGAAGGCGGCCATCTTCCATGCGATGGACGTGCTCCGTCATCTCGCTCTTTCCACCCCCGCTGGCGCCTTCGTGCATGAGGATCAGCTGATTCTCATAGGGAGTAATGACGGCCACCGCAGCGCAGTGGTTTGTTGTCCAGCCTTCGCGTTCGCCGATATCGAGGAGCATCGAGTACACCCCCTTCTTTGCGCTCGGCCCGGGATAGAGGTTGTAGGCAAAGACCTCCTGGTGCGTTGAAGTTCGATCATGCACAACGACCTGTCGACCGCCGAAATGCGTGTGGCGAAAGGGTGGGGCGACGAAGAGAACGCCGCCAGTGATTCTGAAGTCTGCCGGGACCTGACTCCGGGGAATCATCCCCTGCAGGTCAGCGAGTGCTGCCGCGAAAAATGCGGCCTGGCGCGGGACGATGAGCAGCGAACCGTATCGGAGTGAATCTGTGCCTGCAAAGAACGGCATGGCGACGAGTTCCTGGGTCTTCAGCCAATCGAGGGTCTGCTGGCGAGTCTTCTCGAAGGACTCACCGAATCGTTGTTCGTAGGTGGGCTTGTCGGTAGGGAGGGAGTCGCCAATGACCATCGCATCCGGATCGCGACGGCGCATAGCGGGATCCGGGAAGTTGATGGCGAGGCCATTGCGAGCCTTGGTGACTACGGCTTCGACAATGCGGCCCTGACCGTTGGGGCGACCCGAAACGTAGAAAATCGCCTCATAGACGCCATGGTCCTCACGATTGCCCAGACGCCAGTCGGTAGTTCCTGTCGGGCGGCCGAGTGCCCAGTCGAGGAGTTGGGAGCGATTTTCAGGTACCTGAACCAGTGGCGCAGCGGCGAGCACCTCGCGAACGTGCGGAGGAAGATCGAGTTCGGTCCAGGCGGACTGGAGATCGACGACACTCTTGGTTTCTGGGGTGACGAACACGCTTGTTCTCGCTTTCCGGGGATCAGGATGTGGTCTCAAATTGTGCTCGGCGCCAGAAAGACCACAGGTTTTTTATCGCATCTACAAGAAGACCTGGCAGTGCGCACCGTCACGCCACGTGCGCTAGAGTAAATACAGTGATTCCATTGCAGAGGCGGCACCACGAGGAACTGATGGCAAAGGCACAGAATCGCGAGTCTGACCCGCACGCGCCGTCGGTGGCGCAGAAGGAAGACGCAAAGGAGACTCCTTTGGAATCTCTTGCGGGCATCTGTTCTGTGCTGGTGATCGGGCTCTTTGTTCTCTATTTCATCGGTCAGAACTTTGTCATTCCCTCCGGCTCGATGGAGAAAACGCTCCTTATCGGGGACCACCTGATGGTGGATCGCATCACCTTTTGCCCTGACTGGATGCCGTTGGTTCACCATCGCGATCCGCGGCGTGGAGACGTGGTGGTGTTTATCCGTCCCGCTCCGGAACCGGAACCGGACGCGGACGGCAAGCCTGTCTATCTCACTCTGGTAAAGAGGCTCATCGGAGTACCTGGCGACCATATTCATCTGCGCGCTGGCATCGTTTACGTGAACGGCGTTCCCCAAGCGATGCCGAAGGATGGGCTCGACACTCCGGTTCCGGTCAGCGAGCAGGCTTATCTCGACGAGTTTCCTTCTGTGTTGCCTACACTGGACGATTCACATGGGGCTGTAACGCCCTGGGTTGTCGATCTACCGAATCACATCGAGAACGGCGATCTCGTCGTGCCGGCGGGCAAGTATTTCATGATGGGCGATCATCGGCACGGAAGCCTCGATTCACGCTTCTGGGGATTCGTGCCGCGCGAAAACATCATAGGCCGGCCGCTGTTCAACTATTGGTCATTCAAAGCCTCCGATGGTCAACTGGAGCAGACGGGGCTCGGCAACAAGCTTGCGTGGTTCGGACACGTGGCTCTGCACTTCTTCACGGACACCCGCTGGAGCCGCACGCTGAAGCGCATACACTGAGAATCTATGAGGCCGTGCCGAACCTTTCGCGGACGAGCGCCAGAGCATCTTCCCGAGTCATGATCGCGCCTTCGAGTTGAGCGTCTTCCACTACATGTAGCATCTCCTTGAAAGACGGTCCGGGAGCATAGCCTGCTGCGATCAGGTCACGGCCGCTGAGGAGAGGCGCGGGACGGACCTCTTCGTGCGCTAGCGACTCGTAGCGCTGGCGCACGAAGTCGTAAGTGTCCAGGTTACGGTGTGCGGCCATGCAGTCCATGTGGTGCAGCGCGAGGTGTTCAACGAAGTTCTCGAGACGAAAGAAGCGCTTTAGTGTAGAGGACTTCATCCGCGTAGCATCCGCAAAGCGCATGTGGTTCTCAATCAGTGCGAGAATTTGGCGCGTTTCGTCGTTGGAGAAGCGAAACCGCCGGCAGATTTCTGCGCCGATCGCAATGCCGACTTCCACGTGGCCGTCGAACCGGATACGATCGGGCGTTTCACGATAAGTTGGCGGCTTGCCGACATCGTGCAACAGTGCTCCCCAGGCAAGCGTCTTGGAGCAACCTAGCTCAAGCTGCTCGAGCAGCAATAGGGTGTGAATCCACACATCGCCTTCGGGGTGATACTGAGGCGGCTGCTGGACTCCTTTCATCCGCGAGACTTCGGGAAGTACCTGAACGAGGAGATCGGTTGCGTCGAGCACTTCGAAGGCAGTGCGCGCGTGGCCCTCTGTCAGCATCCTGGTGAGCTCTTCACGGATGCGTTCGCGGCTTACAGCTTGAATACGGGCGGCGAGCCTGCGAATCGCAGTGAGAGTGACTGGCTCGATGTCGAAGCTGAAGCGGGCGGCAAAGCGAACAGCGCGGAGCAGACGCAACTGGTCTTCCTCAAAGCGCCTTTCCGGATTGCCGATAGCGCGAATAGTGCGGGCGTCGAGATCGTCGAGGCCGCCGACGTGATCGAGGACTGCATCACGAAGACTCTGGGGACTAGCAAAAAGCTCATCCAAAGATCTGCCCCGATGTAGCGGGTCGAGGAGCAGGCCGTTGATCGTGAAGTCACGGCGCTGCACGTCCTCCGCAGCAGTTTTGGTATATCGGACCTCGTCGGGATGGCGACCATCCGAGTAAACACCGTCATTGCGGAAGGTCGCTACTTCGGTCACGCAGCGCTGGTCAATTGATCCGTCTGCATACCGGTTGTCGATCTCGGATGCTACAAGGACGACGCCGAAGTGCGCGCCGACAGCGAAGGTGCGCGGAAACATCTCAAGCACGGCATCGGGAGTGGCGGAGGTTGTTACGTCGTAGTCCTGTGGTTCGCGGGCGAGGAGGAGGTCGCGTACGCAGCCCCCGGCCAGGTAGGCATCGTGGCCTGCTGACCTGAGGGCCTTGAGTATCGCGAGAGCGGCTTCGAATTGTGGGTCTTTGGGCAACATCGCTCACTTTGAGGATAGTCGGTGGAAGCGGTTGGTGTTTCTGGCGCATTAGACTTGAGGGATGGGTAGTGGTCTCATTCTCGGCATCGAGTCTTCCTGCGACGAGACCGCAGCGGCTGTTGTCGAGCGCGGGTCGCGGACGCTCTCGTCGGTGGTGGCCTCGCAGATTGCGACGCATCTTCGCTACGGTGGCGTTGTGCCGGAACTGGCCAGCCGCGAGCATCTGCGGAACATTGTTCCGGTAGTGCGAGCCGCGCTTGCTGAAGCGAGTGTTTCTCTGGGCGATCTGGATGCGATCGCCGTGACTTCGGGACCTGGACTAGCGGGTGCGCTGCTGGTTGG
>Ga0335080_10004596_pt1 | contig 14064 bp, 10 predicted proteins | sample Lox_Sample_34_FD_206720 | JGI IMG/M metagenome (GOLD analysis project Ga0335080, IMG submission 206720) | Soil microbial communities from Loxahatchee National Wildlife Refuge, Florida, United States - Lox_Sample_3.4 | ecosystem: Environmental > Terrestrial > Soil > Wetlands | place: USA... | reverse complement strand
GGGTTTTACGGTATGGATGACGGTATGGATGGCACCTAACTCATTGAAAACAAAGAACTGGCGGAGAGAGTGGGATTCGAACCCACGTTAGAGTTTCCCCTAAACACGCTTTCCAAGCGTGCGCCTTCAGCCACTCGGCCATCTCTCCGGCGTAAATCGGATGGAAGGAACTGCTTCTAAGAAGCGTCCTGTAGCCGCTCGAACTCCAAACTCAAACGGCTTTCGAACTCTTCAATTCTATTTGGGAGAACGCAGAAACCGCAACTGAAAGGCGAAAAAGCTTGAGCCTCCACAGCGAGTCAGAAAAGGAATGGTCAGCTTAGGAAAGTTTCTCAGGCGTGTCGGTCGGCAGCACCGACGTTGCGAGACCGTTGCCTGATCCGGAGGCTCCGGCAGCGGCTGCGCTGGCGGCTGCACCATTTGCAGCTGATGCCGGCAACGGTGGCACCTTGGTATTGTCGACCACATGATGATTCAGGCAGTAGAGCGCTAGCTCCAGTCGGTCGGCCACACCCAACTTGTCGTAAACCTTGCGCAGATAGTTCTTCACCACCTGCTCGGTCGTGCCCACGCGCAAGGCGATCTCTTTGTTCTTCATTCCTTGCGTTACGCAGGAAACGATAAGGGATTCTTTCGGCGTGAGCTGGACCTTCGGACGCGACCCTGCGCCGCGATTGTGCTGGCTGCGATAGGCTTCCAGCACCCACCGGATTCCCTGGCCATCGAGCCACGGCTCCCCAGCGACGACTTTGCGCAGGCAGTCCACCAGCAGTTCCGGTTCGACTTCGCGAGAAACAATTCCGTGGACACCTCGACGGAAAAGTTCGAGAGTTAACTCTTCGTCGGATCCGGGCGTCACAACAACCATCTTCAGGCTCGGATGAGTCCTCAGCAGCTCGACGACAGCCTCAACGGGATTAGGTGTAAGCGCCGCTTCGAAGATCAAAACATCCGCCGAAAACTTGTTCACCGCCGATTGCGTTTGCTGCAGAGTTTCGGCCTGTCCGACAACGCGGATGTCATCTTCCAGCGCAAAGATCTTGCGCAGCCCGGCGCGGAAGATGGCCTGCGTGTCCGCAACGATTACGCGAACAAAGTCGCCTTTGCCGTCGTCAGCCGCCCCGAGATTTTCTACGCCAACTGGACCCGTAGCCATTCCGTTCCCTTGGGACTACACCCTCTCAAAGTGGTATTCGTCGATCACCACACCCACGCCGCGCCGGCCACGATCATCGAAGCTGCGCACCACGCGTCCACGGCAATCGATCTGCACGTTCCGGCCCGTGCCTACAACTTCAGCCGGAAGCAAAATCGTAAAGTCCACCATCGATCCGACCGGCACATCCTTGTCCATCGCAAACAGGACGCCGTTGGCGGAAATATTTTCTGTCTCCGCAGAGAACGTGCTTCCCTGTGTCTTCACCGATGCGTGCAGGTGTAGCGGAAAGCGCCCCGCTCCCTGCATGTCTTCATACTGTGCGATGTTCGCTTGCGCTTCGGTCATCGTCGTTGTGCCTTCGGCTGCCGCGCTACGCCTTCATCAGTGCGGCGCCGGATCGTCTAACTCAAGGGCAGCGTACACCCCGGAATCAAGCAAACAAAGTTACCGAAGTCATGGAACAAGCGGGGCCTAACTGCTTTTGTTTGAACGAATTAACAGGGATTTTCGTGTACTTGTTTTGACCCGAAATGTGCGGAAATCACCCGTTATCTTCGGGCACTCTCGGGTGGAATTGTGGGGTTTCTTGGTGGACTTCTGGAAGAGAAACAGGTCTTGGCGCGAAGGCTAATCTCGCCAGGACTGCGTACGGCAGTTACCGGCAACCGAAGATCTAGAACTTTGTAACCTCTGTGAAATTGAAATCCCGCACCTTCATCGCGGGGACAACCATATCGAAGGACTCCTCCCCGCACGACCTCACCGGGACACTCATCGCTTCGACGTTCGAGAGCATATGGATCAAACTCTCGTTGAAGCGGAAGTTCCTGACGCCACCGTGTACCTGCCCGTGTTGCACAAGGAAGGTTCCGTCCCTGGTCATGCCAGTGAGCATTTTCTCGAACGGCTCAACTTCGCGGATGTACCACAATCGCGTCACCAGAATTCCCTGCTCGGTTGACGCAATCATCTGTTCCACGCTCTGCGGGTTCCCGACTGGAGCGAAGACTATATTTAGCGGCATTTCGCCCATCTCGTTGGGCAGCGAAAAACCATGCCCGGTCGGCTCGATCGGCCCGACGCTGTCCCTGTGTTCCGATCGTTTCATTCTCTCTGCGGTGGCTCGGGCGTAGACAACGCGCCTCACAATTCCGTTTTCGACTAGAGCGATTCTTTTTCGACTGACGCCTTCTCCATCGAATGGGGATCCCGCCTGGAGCGGATGCCCCGCATCGTCCCAGATGGTGACGTTCTCGCCGAAAAGCTTCGTCCCAATTCTCCCCGTAAGAAATGAGCGCTGATCGAGAATCGCCATTCCCGAGTAGTCCCAGAACATGAACCCCACAAAGTCGAGCACTGCCGCCGGCTCCAGGATGACGGTGTACTTCCCGGCCGGAATATCTTGGGGTCTTGCGGAGTCAACGGCTTTCTGGGCGGCTATTTCAGCCAGCCGCAGCGGGTCCAGGTTCGTGACGTTCGGTGAACTTGCCTTCTGCCAACCCGATGAATCTTCGCCAAGCATCGTGATGGAAATTTCGGCCGCGGTCTGCGTATGCCAGGCGCTATGGCCGCGCGAATTGAAAACGCCTTCAAACGACTCGCCACTCGAGAATGTTCCGGCTGTAGTGAGTTTATGTTGGTCTGCAACAGCTACGATCTTCGCGACGCCGTCCGCGCGTAGCTCGGGAGTAATGCCAGCCGTCTGTTCGAAGTGCCGGGAAGGAGTCTGTGTAGAGCGGGCACTCGGGCCCACACTGCCGGAGGCTTCCTGAGAAGTCGGCACGGGCAGCAAATCAGGATCTGGATGCTGTACCTTGGCAAGGTTCTCGGAGGACTTCACCGCCTGCAGCAGACTTTCGTCGTCGAACTTGTTGGTAAACGCCCGTGCGGTCTTTTTTCCAAATACAGTGCGGACCGAAACGATGTGGTTTTCTTCCGCCACATTCTGATGAATGGTATTGTTCGCGAACCGCGTAAGCGCGAACCGGCCACCAGTAAACAGCACCTCAAGCTCATCCGCAGAGGAGAGCTTTCGGATGCGATTAAAGATGTCTCCGGCCTGTTCGAAGTTCAGCATCACGATCCCTGAAACGCGCTTCCGACCTTGATTTCACGGAACCGTGCCGGTGACGCTCCATGTCCCGTGCCCATCACCTGTTGCGGCTGCCCCTTGCCGCAGTTCGGGGTTCCCCACAGGGTCCACTCATCCCGCGAGCAGATCGCATCCATCGAGTTCCAGAAATCTGTGGTGATCCCGGAGTACGACGGATTCTTGATCATCCTTACGCGCTTGCCGTTCTTGATTTCCCACCCGATCTCGCAACCGAACTGAAAGTTGTAACGCTTGTCGTCGATCGACCAGGACCGGTTCGTTTCCATCAAAATCGCATGATCTGTATCGGCAACGAGTTGCTCGAGTGTTAATGGCTTTTCTCCGGGGAGAATGCTGATATTCGTCATGCGAATCATGGGCAGCCGATTCCATCCCTCAGCCCGTAGCGTGCCACCGGAACGATTCAATCCGATCGTGTGCGCAGTTTCCCGCGAACTCAAATATCCGGTGAACAATCCATGGGTGATAATCGGCGTGCACTGGGCCTCGACCCCCTCGTCGTCGTACCCGAATGTTCCAAGTCCGGGACCGTGCTCCTGCCGTGCATCGGCAACCACATTTACAAGATCGCTGCCATAACGCAGAGTTCGTAGTTTGTCCAACGTCAGGAACGAAGTGCCGGCGAAGTTCGCTTCCATGCCCAGCACGCGGTCGAGTTCGATTGGATGTCCCACGGACTCATGAATCTGCAGTCCAAGTTGCGAACTGTCGAGGACGATGTCGAGCTTTCCTTCCGGGCACTGGTCCGCCTTGTGCAAGGCGACCGCTTCTTCGGCGATCCTTCGCGCGTTCTCTAGAAGTCTCAGTTCTTGGACGAGTTCGTATCCTTTGTTCTGCCACTGCCCGCCAAAAGAATTCGGATACGACCTTTTCTGTATCTCATTTCCCGCAAACGCATACGCCGCATATCCCGCGCCAGTCGAGAGCTTCGTCTGATGTATATCCGCGCCCTCCGACGACGTGAACCACTGCTCTTCCCGATTGAAATTGAGATTGGTCTCGGCAAGGGTGATTCCCGCAACTGACCGCAGTTCGGCATCAATCTTCAGGAGCAAATCGATGTTTTGCGTCACCGAAACGGTGAACGGATCGATCTTGCAGGGAGTGTTCCACTCGGCAGTCGCCGGTTTCTCTGCCGCCATCCGGACATTTTCCCGTTTGACCTTCGCCGATGCGCGGGCAATCGCCACAGCCTCGGCTGCAGTCTTCTCGACTGCCGCACGTCCCAACTCCGAAGAGGCCGCGAAACCCCAGGCGCCGTCGGCGATCACGCGCACACTCATCCCGACCGATTCGGCATCCGACGCGCTGCCCACTTTGCCATTCTTGGTTGAAAGCGCGCGATTTCGCTGGGCCACAACGCGCACGTCGGCGTAGCTCGCTCCGCGCACGTCGGCGGTGTTCAACGCCCAGTTGGCAATGTGTTTCATCGAGGAATTTCAATCTAACACACAGCCTCAGGGCACTGCGCAAACCGGTGTGAGCACAACTTTGGATGGCTGTCGTCCTGCACACAGTCACCTGTGACCATTGTCACAGTTCGAGTCGATCCCGCGCCGTCCAATAGACCCGGATATCCACAGTGCGGTCTCGCAACCGCCCTAAACGGCTTCAAAGGAGCACTCCACGATGAGCCTCTTTTTCTCCGATGAACATACCAGTACCGCGTCCGATACCGATGTAGACACAACCCAGTGTTCGGCCAGCTCCGACAGTTCCAGCGCCGAGAGACAGGCCAAGAAAGCTGACCTCGCTGGCCCTGGCATCGGCGACTACGCCGAACTTGAGAACGTTCTGCCGCAGACGTACAGCCCGCTTCTTACGCCTCGAGAAACCCAAAAAGCGATTTTTCATCTGCGCCGCTACATTGAAGACAACCTGTGCCGGGAACTTGGACTACAGATGGTGCAGGTTCCACTGATCGTTGACACCGAGAGCGGCGTCAATGACATGCTCGACCGCGACGGTTCCCGAACTCCGATCCAGTTCCACATCTCCAACGATCGCGATAAGCATCCGATCGACGCGCAGGTCGTTCAGGCAGCCACGAAATGGAAACGCGTCGCGCTCAAACAGTTTGATTGCCGCCCCGGCGAGGGTATCTGCACCGACATGCGCGCGGTCCGGAAGGACTACTTCCTCGATCACGATCACTCCGCGTATGTCGACCAGTGGGACTGGGAACGCGCCATTAGCGCGGCGCAGCGCAACATCGACTTCCTGAAGGTAATCGTTCGCAAGATCTGGAAGGTCCTGGTCGGCGCCGAAAAGTTTGCGCAGGAGATGTTCCCCGAGCTCAAGAATCCACGTTATCCCAATTTGCCGGAAGAATTGACTTTCCTTCATGCGGAAGAATTGCTGGCGATGTATCCGGACCTGCCGCGAAAGCGCCGCGAGACGGTTGTTCTGCAGAAATATCCAGCCATTTTCATAATCGGCATTGGATGGCCCCTTAAAGACGGCTATCCCCACGAGATGCGCGCCGCTGATTATGACGACTGGATCACCGACACCAGCAAAGAAACAAATAAGGATACGCACGGACTCAATGGCGACATCCTGGTCTGGAATCATGTCACCCAGCGCCGCCACGAACTGACATCCATGGGCATTCGTGTAAACGCGGAAACTCTGCGCAAACAGCTTGAGATGTCGAAACTGATGGACAATCTAAAGTTCCCCTATCACCAGGCAATCGTGAATGACATTCTGCCGCTCTCGATTGGTGGAGGTATCGGCCAATCGCGGACACTGATGCTGCTTCTGCGTAAGGCTCACCTCGGTGAAGTCAGCGTGACCGTGTGGCCGAAGATCCTGAAGGAGATGTGCGCAAAGAAGAACATCTTCGTTCTGGAATAAAGTCTGGAACGAGGATCAGGAGGGCGCCCCACTTCTGGCGCGAGGTGCGCGCGAGAAGTGGGGATTTTTTGTTTACGGAGTAGAGTGAACCTCTGCGAGCGCCTTTCGGATCGCCAGCAATTCCTTAAGTACTCCGCGCAGCTTGGTCGACTCCAGCGCATTCGCCCCGTCGGACTTGGCTTCCTTCGGATTGTCATGCACTTCCATGAACACTCCGTCGACGCCAGCGGCCACTGCCGCCCGTGACAGCAAAGGAATGAATTCCGGCTGTCCGCCGCTCACGGCCGGGCCGCCATCGCCCGCTTGGGAAGAAGGCAATTGCACCGAATGAGTCGCGTCAAATACCACCGGTGCAAACTTGCGCATGATCGCCAGTGATCGCATATCGACAACGAGGTTGTTGTAACCGAAACTCGCACCGCGCTCGGTCAGAAATACCCGAGCATTCCCGGCATCTTTGCATTTCTCGACCGCATGTCGCATATCCCAAGGCGCGACGAACTGGCCTTTCTTGATATTCACCACGCGCCCGCTCAATGCTGCGGCCACCACCAAATCGGTCTGCCGACTCAGGAACGCCGGAATCTGCAGCACATCCGCGACCTCTGCCACTCTCCCGACGTCTGCCGTTTCATGAACATCAGTCAAGATTGGCAGGTGCAATTCATCCTTGATCTTCTTGAGAATCCGCAAACCTTCTTTTAACCCGGGCCCGCGGAAACTGCGGATCGATGTCCGGTTCGCCTTGTCGTAGCTCGCTTTAAAAATGAAAGGAAAATCGAGAGATTTCGTTACTCCCTTGATGATCTCTGCCATCCGTATCGCATGCTGTTCGCTCTCGATGACACAAGGACCGGCGATCAAGAACAAATCTCCCGACCCAACGTGAATATCCCCGACTTGAAAGGAAATGCTCATCGGTTGACGATAGCCTTTACGCCCGACAACTTTACTTCGGTACCGAATCTCAGCGAGTTCGGAATCTCGGCGACCCGATCGGTGTGACGGATCAGTTCGAAAATCTCCGCTTCCGCCGCATCCGCCTCAACGACTACATCAAATGACACGTTCTGTGCGCGTGTGGGCTCACCCGCCCAATCCGCCTTTACGGTCACTTGAACACTCTTTACTGCAACTCCGCGCTTCGCCGCCTCGCGAAAAATGTCATTGCTGTAGCATCCGCCGATAGCGAGCAGCAGCAGTTCTCCTCCGTTGAATCCCAGCCCCAGACCACCCGCTTCCTTCGCACGATCAATGGTGACGGTTCGAGGTCCCGAGGATCCCACAGCTAGAGAACTGCCCGACAAAGTTCTGATTTCAACGGATGTCATACGGTGATCAACTAGACCCGAACTTTTTCGGGACGGTGGAACATCTCCACCTCCGCAGACTCTTTCTCCGAACGGCGCTTGGATCCGTACTCATACGCCGCTCCAATAAATGTCGCGAACAGGGGATGCGGCTCGAGTGGTTTCGACTTGAACTCCGGATGGAACTGGCACCCGATGAAATGCGGATGATCCGGCAGCTCGACCATCTCGACGTACGTACCGTCAGGCGAGGAGCCTGAAATCTTCAGCCCCGCCGCAGTCATTGGCTCTTCATACTCCCGATTGAACTCATAGCGATGCCGATGCCGTTCACTAATCTCCGCCTTGCCGTAGATTCGGTATGCCAATGTGTTGGGTTCGATCTTGCACGTCCATGCCCCCAGACGCATCGTTCCGCCGAGTTCTTCCACACCGCGCAACTCGCGCAACTTGTAAATCACTCGATGCGGCGTGGCCGGATCAAACTCGCTCGAATTTGCATCCTCAAGCCCGACTACGTTTCGCGCAAACTCGATGCAAGCCGTTTGCATGCCGAGGCAAATGCCAAAATATGGAACTTTATTTTCACGGGCATACCTGATCGCGCACAGCATACCTTCAATGCCTCGCTTGCCGAATCCACCTGGCACCAGGATTCCGTCATATCCCTCAAGCTGCGCCTCGTACGTCTTGTCTCCTGTCTCAAGTCCTTCGGCCTCGATCCAGTTCAACTGGAGCTTCAGATTGTGAGCCAATGATCCATGGATCAGCGCTTCTTTCAGCGATTTGTACGAATCTTCATACTCCACGTACTTTCCGACAATTCCGATCGTGACTGTATCCTTCGGGTTGTATACGCGGTGCACGATGTCTTCCCACTTCGACAGATCCCGTTCCTTAGCCTCCATGTGCAGATATTTCAAGACCAACGTATCGACATTCTCATTCGCGAATACCAGCGGGACTTCGTAAACCGATGCCACGTCCTTTGCCGTAATCACAGCCTCTTCGGGCACGTTACAGAAAAGCGCGATCTTTGACTTCATTTCCTTCGCAAGGAAGCGGTCAGTGCGGCAAAGCAAGATGTCGGGCTGAATTCCTATGCTCAACAACTCTTTCACCGAGTGCTGCGTTGGCTTCGTCTTCAACTCTTGCGCCGCAGCAATGAATGGAACCAGCGTCACATGGACAAATAACGTGTGCTCACGCCCCAACTCCTGCCGCATCTGCCGGATGGCTTCCATAAAAGGCAGCGACTCGATATCGCCCACCGTGCCGCCGATCTCGACAATCGCAACGTCCGTGTCCTGCGCCACCTTCTTCATCGCGGCCTTGATTTCGTTCGTGACGTGCGGAATTACTTGCACAGTCTTGCCGAGATAATCGCCGCGCCGCTCTTTGGCGATGATCTGCTCATAGAGACGCCCGGTCGTCCAGTTGTTGTCGCGAGAAAGTTTGGCATGCGTGAAGCGCTCGTAGTGACCCAGATCCAGATCCGTCTCCGCTCCGTCGTCGGTCACGAAGACTTCGCCATGCTGAAATGGAGACATCGTCCCCGGATCCACATTCAGATACGGATCGAACTTCATGATGTTGACCTTGATTCCGCGGCTTTCGAGCAGGCATCCGATCGAAGCCGCGGCCAGTCCCTTGCCAAGTGAAGACACGACTCCGCCCGTCACAAAGATGTACTTCGCTGGCATCTCTTCCTCGCTTTAGATTGTCTTTGAAAGTTTGTGCAGGTGGGGTGCACGATCAATTATGGCAGAAAACCCCTGTGGAAGAAACGGAAGAAATAGTTGAGAACAGATTTTTTCCTTCGTGCTCCTTCGTGACCTTTGTGGTTGATGGATTTCTGCTTCTCGCGTCATCGTGCGTTGACTATCCGCCCACACTCAGCGAGAATGAATAAGGCCGTCCGCCCGGACGGCTGATCGTGTCTCCAAAAATGGGCCTGTGGCGCAGCTGGGAGCGCGCTTCCATGGCATGGAAGAGGTCGTCGGTTCGATCCCGACCAGGTCCACCAAATCTCACCGCAATCAACTAGTCCGTTCCGTCGAGCGCCAAGTCCACTTCCTTCAGTCTTGCTTCCACAATACTTGGATCGCCCACCTGAAAACTGTTGGGAGCCGTGTGGTTCGGATGTTCAATCCGCCGCCATGTAGCTCGGCTTCGCGTGTACCAGGAACGCGCTTCCGCTAAACTCTGTCTGCGGCTGGCTGACACTTTGCCCGCTCCCCTGGCGGCTCTTATTCCCAAATCTCCCAAGCCGGAATAAGCATCCGCCGCCCCGTACAGCGCGTCCAGGTTCGGCGGGTTCTTCGCAATGAGAGGCTCCATGATCGAAAGCGCGCTTCGGAAATAAGCGACTGCGGCCTGATCTTTTCCAGCCAAAGCGGCGTTTTCTCCCAACTTCACGTCGCAAGCCCCAACCTCCACCCAACTGTCCACCGCCCCAGCTTTGAACAGAGATTCGTAGATCGATCGGGCACTTTCCAACGCTTCGGCGGCACGAACAAACTCTTTGGCTGACTTCAGATTCGTGCCGTGCACGACTAGTGTCGCTGCAAATTTGTTTTTTTGCCGCGTATTTTTCGGTGAGGCTGCCACCAGGGCGCGCATGATCTCGACAGCCGTCCCCGAATACTCCACGGCTTGCCGAGTTTTCCCCAACCTGTTCAACGATGCGGACGCATTGGCATATGTAATCGCCAGCCCCTGACGGAGCAGGACATTCTTGGGATCTGCCTCAACCAGCTGTTTATAAATCGTTAGATCTTTCAGGTTGTTCTCGGCTGCCTGGTTGTAGTCGCCCAGGTTGTCGTAGGCGCTTGCGATCGACCCATACGCGATGGCTACCGCGCGCTTGAAACGAAGGTCCGTCGATAGTTGTGTCAGACGTTGGTTGATCTCGAGCCCCTTCTGATAATTTTGCAGCGCAGCACGGGGATCAGAAGCTTCGAGCATGCCGCCAATATTGCTCACATCAATGGAGTAGCCATGCAAGACTCGGATATCGTCGGGCTTGATCTGCAAACTGACTTCGTCCGCCGCCAGCGCTTTGCGGTAGTCCTCCACAATTCTTGACGTGGCCGCCGGGTCGCCGGGATAACCGATATCGCCAGATACTTCATAGTCAAAACTCAGTTCATAGAGCACATCGACGCTGCGGGGCTGGGATCGGCTTACAGTTTCGGACGTCGCGATAGCGTTTGCGATGTGCGAGCGTGCGAGTTGCAAATTCCCGAGAGTCCACATCTGATGCGCGACCAGACGGTAACCCCGCGCCAGCGCAACATGATCGTTCCAGTCGCTGGATGATGCATCGATCTGTTTTCGAATCTGCAGCGATTTCTGGTAACTGTCGAGCGTACCCTCGGGATCACCCAAGTTGTTTTCCAGGTAGTCGCCCTGCACGGTGCCTACCCGCTCATACGCCGCCGCCAACTCACGCTGCAAGCTGATGTCCCCGCTGGATTCCTGCGCCAGTCCGTTCAAGTATTTCAGCGCGCGGTCGACGATGATTTTCCGCGCAGGCGTCGAGCCTGGAAGATCTCTAATGGAGTCGTGCACATCGAAAATAAGCGAGTTCGCGAGACTGCGGACGTCATCAAAGCGCCGCTCGGCGCGCGTCCGTTGGACGCGTGCAATCCTGGCCTCGTGCACCGCAACGCCCAGCCCGACCACCAAGGAAATTCCTACCGCGGCGGATGCAACCAGCCCGGCCTTATGGCGGGACAAGAACCTGGATGTCCGGTACCAGACGGTGTCATTCCTGGCCTTGACGGGCACGTTGTCGAGGTGGCGGCGGAGATCTTCGGCAAACTGCTCGGCGGACTGATATCGTCGCGCAGGATCTTTGCGCAACGCCATCAGAATAATGTTATCGAGGTCCCCTTGCAGTCGCTTCCGCAGCTTGGAGGGCGATGTTGCGCGCCTTCTGCTCAGCTCATCGCTGCTCGACACCTGCAAGTTTGTAAGTAGCCCCGCCAAGCGGATATCCCCATTTCGACCCGACAGATCGAAACCCCGATTCAGTGAAGACTGCGCCGCAGAAGTATCTCTTCGCCCTACGATGAAGCGCAACTACGAACTCATACCTTGTAACGCCTGCGTTAAGTCCTCCCGCAGGTCCTCGACATCTTCCAGGCCAATATTCAATCGGACAATCCGATGCCCGTAGTCCGGCCGATTCTTGTTGCCATGAAAGTCGTACGCGACCGCTAGGCTCGTCACTCCAGCCCAGCTATAGCCAATTTCGAAGAGGTCCAGGGCATCGACGAATCCGAGTACCTGCTTCTTCGAAAACTCCTTTTGAAACACAAATGAGAAGACGCCGGCCGATCCTGTGAAGTCGCGCTTCCAGAACTCATGCCCTGGACAAGTCTCGAGTGCGGGATGCAGCACCAACTCTACCTCTGACCGCTTCGCAAGCCACTTCGCCAGATCAAGCGCCGCCGCTTCAATCGCTCTTAGCCGCACCGCCATCGTCTTCATTCCGCGGAGGGCGAGGCTCGCATCATCGGGCGAGACCGCGAGCCCGATTAATTGTTGAGCCGCGCCGAGGCGATCAAACAAATCTTTGTCGCGAGCGGTAACAGAGCCCAGCAGCAAATCGCTGTGCCCTCCTACGTACTTGGTCAGAGCCTGCATCGTAATATCGACGCCGTGCGCGAATGCGTCGAACAACACTCCACCGGACCACGTGTTGTCCAGCACGACAAGCCCGCCTGCACGGTGGACGGTATCGCAAATGGCGGGAACGTCTTGAACCTCCATCGTCACCGAGCCCGGACTCTCCGTCCACACAAGCTTCGTATTTGGCTGAAAGAGTTCGTGGATTCGCGCACCCACGTTCGGGTCGTAAAACGTGACTTCCGCTCCGAAGCGCTTCAAGACGCGGCCCGCGAACAGCCGGTTGGGAGTGTAGATACTATGAGGGACAAGGACGTGATCGCCCGCCTTCAGCAAGGCAAGATTGATGAACGAAATCGCAGACTGTCCGCCGGGCGTCAGCAGCGTGCGGTAACCATTCTCCAGTTCACAGATCCGCGCCGCCAATTCCAGAACGGTTGGCGTGCCGTACAAACCATAGGTATAGCCGAACTCGTATTGATCCCACTGATCGCTAACTGATGCTGCATTGGGAAAGAGTACTGTGGACCCGCGGTACACCGGCGTGGAAAGCGATCGAAATCCCTCAGGAACTTTTGCATCGGAATGAATCAGCTTGGTCGACCATTTCTTAGGCATAAGCACGGGCTATCTCCTGCCGCCGTATCTGCTTTCGTTTTGCATGACACAACTGCTCAAAGTGCTGGCCGCTTGGATTTCCGCCGCGCAAACCACAGATAGACCGGAATCCCCAGCAGAATCACAATCACTCCACTGACCGAGTTCTGCAGATTGCTCATGAAGGTGTAATAGAGGAGAACTGCCGCCGTGACTATGAATAGCGCCGGCACAACCGGATATCCGATCGTGCGATACGGTCGATTTGCGTCAGGCTCCTTCCACCGGAATACGAAGATCGTGCTCGCCGCCACCACGTAGAAAAGCCACTCGGCGAAGATTGCCAGCGAAAACAATTCCGCAAACGCGCCGCCCACCACGATCAAAAGGATCGCAACCACTCCCTGAATCACCAAGGCCAGGGCCGGCGTATGAAACTTCGGATGCACTTCGCCGAGCGCTTTGAAAAAATATCCATCTCTCGCAACTGCAAAGGGCACGCGGCCACCGCTCATCACGGTGCCATTCAGCGTTGCAAGCATCGAAATCATCATCCCGATTGAAACCAGGGAAATTCCGACTCGGCCGAGTGCCGCCTCGCTTGCCACCGCTGCCGGGACCGCCGAATTTGCAATGACATCCGCCGGCAAAGCTTTCTGAATCCCTGCATTCAGCCCCATATAGAGCACAGCTACCAGTCCCACTCCGGCAATCAGCGCGATCGGAATCGTCTTCTCCGGCCTCTGAACCTCTTCACTCACCATGTTCAGATCATTCCATCCGTCATACGCCCACAATGCCGCCACGAGTGCCGCCATGAATCCTGCAATCCCGCCTTTTGCCGCGAAGTGCGTGCCGAAATTGCTCCACGATCCCGATGCCGCCGCGAACGCCACCAGGGCAATCCCGACAATCATCGCAACTTTCAGCACCGTAAATGCGAACTGAAAGTTTCCGGCTTTGCGCACACCGACATAGTTCAGCGCCGTAATCAGCACTGTCGCACCGATCGCAACCAGGTGCCCGTAATTCACCGCGAAGGCCCGGTTTGCCGTCACGTGCCAGACGATGAGTGGATTCGGCAAGAAACTGAATCGCGAGAACGTTCCGAGCACCCGCACGATTCCCGCCGTCACGGTCGCGATCGACGCCGGCTTGGCAATCAGAAACCAGGTCCAGCCGTACAGAAACGCGGGCAGAGGGCCGTAGGCGTCTCGGATATACACATACTCGCCTCCCGCGTATGGTCGTACCGCGCCCAGTTCGGCGTAAGTGAGAGCCCCAAAGAACGACAGTAGTCCGCCAACAATCCATGCCAGATACACCAGCCCCGCGGACCCAACATCCTGCATCATCTCCGCCGGCACAAGGAAGATCCCGCTCCCGATGAT
>Ga0335080_10004594_pt1 | contig 14068 bp, 12 predicted proteins | sample Lox_Sample_34_FD_206720 | JGI IMG/M metagenome (GOLD analysis project Ga0335080, IMG submission 206720) | Soil microbial communities from Loxahatchee National Wildlife Refuge, Florida, United States - Lox_Sample_3.4 | ecosystem: Environmental > Terrestrial > Soil > Wetlands | place: USA... | reverse complement strand
TTAGTGGGGTCGTAGAAGACGGGGATGGTCATGTCTTCGAAAATGGAGTTGGAGAGGTCGCGAGCGGTGCTGAGGATCTGCAGGCCGTCGGTGGTTTTGAATTGGTAGTCGATGCTGCTGTAGGAAGCTTTGCCCTGGCTGATGGTTTTTTGCGAGAGGACGCGGGCGAAGGCGAACTCGCCGTCGCGGAGGAGAGGGAGATTGCGCTTGTCGCGGAAGAAGGGGACGAGGACGACCAAGCCAAAAACGCCCATTACGAAAGAGAGCGGAATGAATGGTGTAAAGGAGAGCGGATTGTCGTGGCGAGGTGCGCGGCTGATGGCGATGAAGATACCGGCATTGATGATAGCGATAGCGGCGAAGATGATCACGGCGGGAGCCAGGGCGCCAGTGAAGCGGATGCGCACGCGCCGGGGGCGCGGCAGGGATTGCAGGATTTGGAGTTGAGGATCAAGGGGAGGGTGGGCGCTGGCGAAATCGGGGTTGATGGTCATCTTGGCGGCAGCGATGGCTTTTTTCGTGGAGTAATAGCCGATGATGGGAATGACGCCGATCAGCAGGAACAGGGGAAGGATGAAGAGCAAGATGGCCGGGTTGCCGCGGCTATTCGAACGTCCGGCAAAGGTGACGAAGAAAAAGAGTGCCGCGAAGATGCCGAGAGGAAGAAAGGTAACGAGGGAAGATTTGGCGTTGAGCGTGGCTTCGGCGCGGTCGAGATTCCAGCCGCAGCGGGCGCAGAAAGGCTTGCTGCTGATGTTGAAGGCGCGGCGAAAGGAGACCGGGGAGCCGCAGCGGGGGCAGGTGATGATGGGCATGAGTTTATTTTAGGGTGGGCGGGGGACGGAGCGGGTTATGGGTGCGCAATGAAATAAGGAGCAGCACGGAAGGTGGGTGGCCGGACAAGAGATCTTTCTTCACCGGCCCAGGGAAACCGTATAAGGTGCAAGGTATTCAGTGAAAGGTTGAATGTGTGCGTGGCGGAAGCGTTGTGATATTTTGCGGGGCGGTGGCGCGTAGTAGAGCACAGAGCGGGCCCTGGAACAAACCGAAGATGCCGGGCTAAAGCCGCGGCGCTAGACCTGTGGTGAAGGAGTCCTGAAATGGCTACGACAACAATGCCTACGCCGGAAGCACAGCCGCAAGCGGCGATTTCGCCGGTGGGGCGGATTATCGGGATGTTTTTCTCGCCCAAAGCAACGTTTGAAGACATCGTGAAGAAGCCGAGCTGGATTGCGCCCTTGGCGGTGATTGTGGTGCTGTCGCTAGGCGGAGTAATCGCCCTGAATTCGCACTTCGATTGGCGAGGCTATATTGCTCAGCAGATGGAAAAGAGTGCGCGGACCGCCAATATGAGCCCCGAAGACAAGCAGAAGCAGATCGAAGGTGGGGTGAAAGCGGCGCCGATCTTCTCGTATGTGTTCGGAATTCCAGCGCCGATTATAGGAATTCTATTGGTTTCGGTGATATTGCTGGGCGCCTACAATTTGATGGCGGGAGCCGGAGTAAACTTCAGGCAATCGTTTGCAATCGTGTCTCATGCGATGGTTCCGGCAACGGTGGTGGGCTCAATCCTGTTTTTGACCGTGCTGTTCCTGAAGCCGGTGGGAAGTTTCGATCTCGAGAATCCGGTAGCCACAAACCTGGCGATTCTGTTGCCCGAAGATGCCGCGAAGTGGTTGGTGAATCTCTGTAAGAACATCGATGTGCTGGAACTCTGGAAGCTGGTTCTGCTGGCGATGGGATTCGCGGCGGCAAATCCGAGGAAATTGAAGGACGGGAAATCGTACACGATTGTGTTCGGCACATTCGCGTTGTGGGTGGTGTGCCGGGTGGCGTGGGGATTCATCGCGTCCTGATAGAATAGAAATGACCAAGATGGACGCGTAAAGCGTCCTCTACAACGGCGATTTGACGCCAGAAAAAGCACGGGTCTGAAGACCCGCCACTAAATTGTTTTCTTTCAAAGTTGAGCAAACGGATAAGACGGGGGCGCGGCTGGGGCGGCTGACTACACCGCGCGGCGTGATAGAGACGCCCGTGTTTATGCCGGTGGGGACGGCAGCCACGGTGAAAGGGCTGCGGCAAGAAGCGCTCGAAGAGATGGGCGCGGGCATCCTGCTGGCGAATACTTATCATTTATACCTGCGGCCGGGACACCAGTTGGTGAAAAAGCTTGGCGGGCTGCACGCGTTCATGAGCTGGAAGAACGCGATACTAACGGACTCCGGGGGATACCAGGTATTCAGCCTGGCGGATTTGCGAAAAATCACGGATGAGGGAGTGCGTTTCCGTTCGCACCTAGATGGAAGCGAGCATTTACTCACGCCCGAAAAAGCGGCGGAGATTCAGCTGGCGCTCGGGTCGGATATAGCGATGGTGCTGGACGAGTGCATCGAGACGCCGGCACCGAGAAATGTGGCAGAAGCGGCGCTGAAGCGGACAACAGCGTGGGCGGGACGCGCGAGAAAATATTTTCAGGAGTATGCAGAGCGCAACGGCGAGCCTGCGCAGTGGCAATTCGGAATTGTGCAGGGGGCGACGTTTGGGGATTTGCGTCGCGAAAGTGCGCGACAGTTGTTGGAGCTGGATTTTCCGGGATACGCGGTCGGCGGATTGGCGGTGGGCGAGCCACACGAAGTGACCTGTGAAATGGCCGCCGAAGTGACGGCGTTGTTGCCGCAGGACCGGCCGAGATATCTGATGGGTGTGGGGAGGCCGGAGCAGATCGCGGATTATGTGGCGCGCGGAATCGACATGATGGATTGCGTGCTGCCGACGCGCGCGGCGCGGCATGCTTGCCTGTACACAAGCGAAGGGAAAGTTCTGATCAAGAACGCGAGATATATAGAAGACCGGCGGCCGGTGGATGCGAAGTGCAAATGCTCGGTTTGTCAGCGGTATACGCGAGCGTACTTACGGCATTTATTTGCGGCGGGAGAGATCACCGCGGCGATCCTGGCGACCCATCATAATGTCTGGTTTTACCTTGACATAATGAGGCAAATCCGAGAGGCTATTTGTTTTGGACAGCTAGAAAAGTTCGCGGCAGAGCTGCGCACGCGGTATGAAGTGGGCCCAGCCTGAAGCGGGCGGTTCAGAGGTTGCCCCGATGATTGCCTTTCGATCGTAAGACCCACCCTTTGAGCAGAAGGCGCACAAAGGATGGGCACCCTCAAGCACATAGAAATACGCCGGAGGGTCGAGCGAAGAAGAGTCGTCGTACGAGCCCACCGATAGTAAAGTAAGAGTGGAATCAGGGCGATCGGGGTCGAGTCTCAGGACGAGAATCGTGCGGGGAAGGGGAAGCGGGGAAACAGACCGCTTTCGGTGGGATATTCTTCGTGCGGGTCCAAAGGCGACAAGGAGAGCGGACAGCCTCGAAAGGCGGTCCCTACAAAGGCATCCGGACGAAAAGAGCACAGCCAGGAATGTCTGTGCCACGGAATCTAGCAAGAATTGGATGTTGAATAGGTTGGAAAGGGTACGGTCGACGAAGGAATGAGTGAAGCGGCCCTTTTTTTGATGCAAGCGGGTGGCGGAGGAATCGGCGGGGCTTTTGGAGGGATGTTACTCCCGTTGATGCTGATGTTCGGCATCATGTATTTTTTGGTGATCCTGCCGCAACAGCGGCAGCGTAAGAAGGTGCAGGAGATGCTCGGCGCCATCAAAAATGGCGACAAGGTGATCACCACCTCGGGAATCTACGGCACCATCAATGGTATAGACGGCGACACCATCATTCTGAAGATCGCCGATAATGTGAAAATACGAGTGGCGCGAGCGGCGATTGGCCAAGTGGAGACGGCGAGCGATGAAGCGAAGTAGCTCCACAAAGGCGGATCGGCGGCGGTGCCAGACCATCTAACATGAATCCCAACTTGAAGTACAAAGCAGGCTTTATTGTGGCGGTAGTGGTCATCTGCGTTTATTTCGTGTTGTGTCTGCCAAGCTTCCCGACGTCGTGGGCGCAGGTGAAGAGCAACTTCAGCAACCAAATCAAACTAGGGCTGGACTTGCAGGGCGGAACGCACCTGGTGTTGCAGGTGCAGGTGCCGGAAGCGATCGCGCAGGAAACGGACCAGACGATCGACCGGCTGACGGCGGCGATGCGTCAGCGGAACATCCATTACGACGAGGCGCGGCGTCCCGACGATACGCACATCGTGGTGAGAAATCCTGATCCGGTGTCGCAATTCCGGGATCTGATCCACCAAATGTTTGAGGGCGACTGGGACTTGGGCTCGGCGCCGGGCGAGGCAAACGCATACATGCTGACAATGCGGCCGAGCGCGGTGTCGCGGATTCAGGAAACGACGATGGACCAATCGCTGGAAACCATCGAGCGGCGTATCAACGCGCTGGGTTTGACGGAGCCGACGATTCAGAAGCGCGGGCGCGCGGGACAAGACAACGAAATTCTGGTGCAGTTGCCGGGGGAAAGCGATCCGGAGCGCGCAAAGAACGTGATTCAAGCGGGCGGGCAGTTGGAATTGAAACTGGTTTCGGACCCAACACCGTATCCGTCGGAGGCCGCGGCGCTGGCAGCGCATGGCGGCGTTCTGCCGGCGGGTACGCAGGTAATTCCTGGGAGAAGCGAATCGCGAAACGCGCAGGGATCGCCGGACAATTCGACGGTGTACTACGTGATCGACCGTACGGCGGCGGTGACCGGGCGAGATTTGCGGAGCGCAACCGAATCGCGAAATACCGAAATGCCCGGGCAGTGGCAGATTAACTTTGTGTTGTCTTCGGAAGCAGGGCGGCGGTTCGGGCAATTCACAGAAGTGAACACAGGCCGGCAGATGGCGATCGTGCTGGAGAACAAGGTGTATTCGGCGCCAGTAATCAAACAAAGGATTGAAGACCAGGGGCGGATTGACGGAAATTTCAGCCAGGAATCGGCGCACGACCTGGCGCTGGTGTTGCGGGCGGGCGCGTTGCCGGCATCGATCAAATACCTGGAACAGAGAACGGTGGGGGCGTCGCTGGGAGCGGACTCGATCCGTCACGGGGTGCAGGCTTCGGTGCTGAGCTTGCTGGTGGTGATGATCTTTATGGTCGTTTACTACCGGTTAAGCGGGGTGAACGCGGTGCTGGCGCTGATCTTGAACCTGATTATTTTGCTGGCGGCGCTGGCGATGTTCGGCGCGGTGCTGACGTTGCCGGGAATTGCGGGCGTGATTCTGACGATTGGTATGGGCGTGGACTCGAACGTACTGGTGTTCGAGCGCATTCGCGAAGAGTTGAGGAACGGGAAATCGACCTCGGCGGCGGTGGAAGCGGGGTTTGACAAGGCGTTCTTGACGATTATCGACACGCACGTGACGACGGTGGTGTCGGCGTTTTTCCTGTTTATTTTTGGCACGGGGCCGATTCGCGGATTTGCAATCACCTTGACGATCGGTTTGATCGCGAACGTATTTACGGCGATTTATGTGTCGAAGACGATTTTCCAATACCACCTGGCAAAGATGGACCGGCAGGCGGAGCTGAGTATTTAAGAAGGAAGCAAGGAAGTACTGAGGTAAGGAAGTAAGGATTGAGGTCTGGCGTCGCGGTCAGTTAGCTGGCAAGACGCGCTGGTTGGGATGCTTCGTCGCCCGCCACGGCGGGCTCCTCAGGATGATGAGTTCGGGAGGGGCAGGTTGGTTGGGGCAGTGGCGCGGTTGAAGAGAGATTCCTCGCTGCGCTCGGAATGACAGGTGGGGTGCCCTCCATGCGGGTGCGGGGCGAAGCGGGGGCGGTGGTCGCAAGGTGGGCGTCGCCGGTGTCTAAATTAAGGGCGATGCGGAGCCAAAGCCGCGGGGCTAAAGGGGTTTTAGTACGGATAGAGGAGTGGTTTGGGGAGTGGGAATCGCTAGACTCGCGGGAACAAAGAGAAACTGCCTGGAGTCTAAAGAAGGGAAGCTAGAAACGGCATGATTGAGCTTTTCAAACAGCCCAATATCGATTGGATGGGCAAGGCCAAGTATTTCTTTGCATTAAGCGGAATTCTACTGGTCATCGGGTGGTCGGCCATTCTCTTCAAGGGTGGGATCAAATACGGAATCGACTTCCGTGGCGGCACGAACGTGGATGTGCGGTTCGCCCAGCCACCCAATATCGACAACTTGCGGTCAGGGCTCCAGGCACAAGGCTTGGGGAACAGCGAGATTCAGAGCATCAGCGATATCGCCAGCCCGAGTTCGAATGAAGTGATGATCTTCGTAGAGCAGAGCGGGCAATCCGAGCAGGCCTTGGACGAAGGCAAGAACAAGGTGCTCGCGGCGCTGAACGCAACGTATGGAGTTGCGGGTTCTTCGAAGCCGGACTTCAACGCGCTCGCGGTCACGCCGTCGGCGTTGTCCGTGTTTCTTTCGCAGAAAGATCCGCTGGGACTGTCGGTGAACGCGGGAGATAAATACCAGGCGCTGGCGAAGAACCTGCTGGCGTATCGCGACAGGGACAAGAACGGAGTTCTAACGAACTTTGAGGAATTGTCGCGAGTGGAGGGAGCGACACCGGCAGTGGTTTCGGCGCTCAAAGAGAATTACGCGCTGGCGCCGTTCACGATTCGAAACGCAGAAATCGTGGGAGCGAAGGTGGGTGGCGAGTTGCGCAATCAGGCCATTCGAGTAACCCTCTATGCATTGGCAGGGATGCTGGTATATATTGCCTTCCGGTTCGAGTGGGTATACGGGGCAGCCGCGGTCATAGCGGTGTTTCACGACGTGCTGATCACGTTGGGGCTGTTCAAGATCTTCGGATTTGAGATTTCGCTGACGGTCATCGCGGCGTTGTTAACCTTGGTCGGTTACTCGATGAACGACACGATCGTGATCTTCGATCGGATCCGGGAAAACAATCGCTTGCTAAGAAAAGAGCCGTTCGCGGACGTCGTGAACAAGTCGATTAATCAGACTTTGTCGCGAACGATCTTGACGAGTGGACTGACATTTCTCACCGTGCTCGTCCTGTTCCTGATGGGCGGCCAGGTGCTGAGAGCGTTCGCTTTCGCGCTGGTGGTGGGAATCGTGATAGGAACGTATTCGAGTTTTGGTATCGCCGCACCGCTGGTTGTCGCATGGAACCGTTGGCGGGGACAGGGCGTGGCGGCAGGCACCGGAACCGCAGCCGGCAACAAAACCCGGGGAGGCGAAGGCCAGCCGAGGCTCGCAACCGCTGGGAGGAGGTAGTGGCTACCCATGTTTGAAGAAATGGTGGAATCGACAACTGGTACGAAGAAGAAGACCAACAAGTCATGGACAGTGTTTTTGTCGATGGCGATTCAGGTGGTGTTCCTCGGAATTCTGATATTAATTCCTCTGATCTATACGGAAGCGCTGCCGAAGACATTGATGTCTTCGATCCTGCTGGCGCCTCCGCCCCCACCTCCACCGCCGCCGCCGCCGGCGCCCGTGCAAGTGGTGAAGATCAAGCCAGTGGCGCACTTGATGGAAGCCGGGAAACTGGTGGCGCCGAAGGTGATCCCGAAAGAAGTAAAGATGATCAAGGAAGAGGAGCAACCGCCTGATATGGGTATGGGCGGAATCGCCGGAGGGGTACCGGGAGGCGTCGCGGGTGGATCGATGGGCGGCGTAATCGGCGGCGTAATCGGCGGAGCGGGAGCAGGGGCACCACCGCCACCGAAGCCGACGGTGACGCGTACGCGCGTAGGCGGCGCGGTGCAGGCAGCGAAGCTAATCAACAAGGTACAGCCGATGTATCCGCCGCTGGCGCGGCAGACACGCATCAGCGGGACCGTGAAGCTGCACGCGATTATAGGGAAGGGCGGTAACGTGGAGCAGTTGCAAGTAGTGTCGGGGCACCCGCTGTTGGTGCAGTCGGCGCTGGACGCGGTGAAGCAGTGGAGGTATCAACCGACGCTGCTGAACGGCGAGCCCGTGGAAGTGGACACGGAAATCGACGTAATTTTCTCGTTGGCCCAGTAGTTTCAGGGGCGGTGCGACGGAAGCGTGGGACCCGAACGCCGCTCAGTAGAAGTGGAAGAAATCATAAAGGCAGGTTCCTGTCCGCAGGGGCCCCTAGGAAATAAGGAGCAAACGAATGTTAGCAACAGTGTTTGTCTACGCAGCATGGCTTCAAGAAGCCGCGACGGGATGGGACATCCGATCGATGTGGGGCAATATGGGGTTGCTCGCAAAGATCGTGGTGGCGATTCTGTTCGTGCTGTCGGTGTACTCGTTCGGCGTGATGATCGACCGGTTCCTGATGTACAACAACGCGCGGAAGCAGTCGCGCTTGTTCGTGCAGCAGGTGGCAGGCGCGTTGAAGGATGGCAAGCTGGATGAAGCGATTGCCATCGCGGAGCGCAACAAGAAGAGCCACATCGCCAAGGTAGTGGCGACGGGCCTTTCGGAATTCCAGTCGGCGTCGCAGCAAGTGAGCGACGAAGAAGTGATCGAAGCGGCGAAGCGGGGCCTGGAGCGTTCGGTGGCGATCGTACACGCGGAAATGAAGCGCGGGCTTTCGGCGCTGGCCACGATCGGTTCGACGGCACCGTTCGTAGGCCTGTTCGGGACGGTGGTCGGCATCTTGAACGCGTTTAAAGGCATCGCGAACAATAAAGCGACCGGTCTGTCGGCGGTTGCCGGCGGTATCGCCGAGGCGCTGGTAACGACGGCGTTCGGTTTGCTGGTGGCGGTGCCCGCGGTGTGGGCATACAACTACTTCACGAACAAGGTGGAAGCGTTCGACGTGGAGATGGATAACTCGTCGATGGAACTGATCAACTACTTCATTTTGCGCCGCGGCGCGAAGAAGTAAGCCAAGGGAAAGAGGTAGCCGATGGCCTACAAGCCAAAAGCAGGCGACCAGATGGCGGCGCCGAACGTGATTCCGATGGCGGATATCATGCTGGTACTGCTGATCATATTCATGGTGGTCACGCCGATGTTGCAGAAGACGCACCAGGTGGACCTAGCGCGAGTAAGCGACCCGCGGGAAATGAAAGACGCGGACAGAGACGACGCGATCATCGTAGCGGTGACGCGTGATGGCACGCTGTTCTTGGGTAACACGAAGATCAGCAAGGAAGACATCACTGGACAGGTGAAAGACCAAATCGCCAACAAGCTCGACAAAACCGTGTATGTGAAGAGCGACGCCCGAGCGAAGTACGGAGACGTCGTAGCGGTGGTGGACGAGATTCGTTCCGCGGGCGTGGACTCGCTGGGTTTGCTCACGGAAAAGGTGGAAAGCTCCAGCGGTCCGAAGCCAGAAACCAAGCCGGGAACTTGAGGTAGTGCGCTTGGCGGTCTAACATTCGTTTGCGGAGTGAAGTGCCGCGCCGGATCCCACGTCGGCGCGGGACAGCTCGAGGCGGATGGAGCAGGGAAAGAGGAGAATTCGCAATGGGGATGGATGTAGGGCAAGCCGGAAGTTCGATGGCATCACCGAACGTGGTGCCGCTGATCGACATTTTGCTGGTGTTGATCATCATCTTCATGGTGATTACGCCGCTTACGCCGAAGGGGCTGGATACGTTGGTGCCGCAACCTTCGCCGAACCAGCAGCAAAACGTCGAGCTGGAAAACAAGACCGTAGTGGTCCAGGTGATGATGAACAATAAGTTGAAGATCAACCAAGATGACACCACCTGGGAACAACTCGGACCACGCATGGAACAGATCTTCAAGGAGCGCGCTGAAAAAGTGGCGTTCGTGAAGGGCGATAACGATGTGCTGTTCATGGAAGTGGCCCGGGCGATCGATATTATGAAAGGCGCCGGCATCGATAAAGTGGGCCTCATCACAGCGAAGCTGGAAGCCGGGCAGTAAAATAGAAGTAGCAGGAAGCAAGATTTCGCGGAGATGTGAGAGTCCTCTCGCAGGGACATCAAGATGCGAGGTGACTCATGGGAATGGCGGCAGGCAGCAAGCGCGGAATCTTGTGTGAAGCGAATGTAGTGCCACTGATCGACATTCTGCTGGTGCTGTTGGTGATCTTCATGATCATCCCGCACAAGCAGGAAGGGCTGGACGCCACACTGCCGCAACCGGCGGCAGGCCCCGTGGAGCCAGACCCGAACCCGGAGACCATCATCGTACAGGTAGCCGCCGATGGCGCGGTGCGGATCAACGGGTCAGAAGTAAAGCTCGATGAACTACGCGGCCGTCTAGAACGAATCCTCGCTCTGCGAGCGCATCGAGTGGCATTTCTTCAGGGAGACCGTTCGCTGGAGTTTCAAGCGGTAGCACAGGTACTGGACCTCATGCATGAGGCGGGAGTTTCGCCGGTAGGATTGCTGAGTTCGGAACTGGAAAAAATCCGCTGAACGTGATGGAATGGCCTCATAGAGCGGCAGTGACGTTTGGCGCGAACCTCAAAGGGCCGAGGAAGCGCAACTCTACTCAGGGATGGATGCCTCGATGAAACAAGACAAGGTTTCATGGGAAACCGACTCGCGGTTTTCCCAATTGGCGCGGCAAGCGATGTTGCTGGCCGCGGTGGTGGTGATGGTTGGCGGACTGACGGGATGCAGCAAGCTTCGGGCACGCGATTTATTGAACAAGGGAGTGGCCTCGTTTAAAGAAGCCCAGTTCGACAAAGCGGTGGAGGACTTCAAGCAAGCCAAAGAACTGGATCCGGATCTGTTGAACGCGAGGTTGTACCTGGCGACGGCGTATGCCAGCCAGTACATCCCGGGAGCGCCGTCGGACGAGAACATGCGGCACGGCCAGGAAGCGGTCGCCGAATATCAAGGCGTGCTGGAGAAAGATCCGAACAATTTGAGCGCAATCGACGGGCTGGCATCGATTCTGTACCAGATGGCGGGGCAGCCGTTCGATCAGAAGAAGTTTGAGGAATCGAAGTCGTATCACCAGAAGCACATCTCGCTGAAGCCGCAGGACCCGCAGCCCTACTACTCGGTGGGAGTAATTGACTGGGCGCTGGCGTATCGCGGAAATACGGAGATGCGCGCGGAGTACAACAAGGCGCACATCAACAAGCAGATCAAGGACACGGAAGCGCTGCCGCCAGACGTGCGGACCGCGTACACGCAAAAATACGGCTCGATGGTGGACGACGGGATCAAGGCGTTGCAGACGGCAATTCAGTTGAAGCCGGATTACGACGACGCGATGACGTATCTAAACCTGCTCTATCGCCGAAAGGCGGATATGGTGGAGTCGGCGAGCGAGCGTGATGCCCTGACCAAGCAGGCAGACGACCTGCTGGACAAGGTGAAAGAGATCAAGCAGAAGCGAGCGGAGCAGCCGTCATCGGGAGTAGCACAGTAGACGGCAAAGCAGACTGCTGAAAGTGATGGTTGGGGCCCCGTCGCGCAGTGCGTGGCGGGGCCTTGCGTTTTGGTGAATAGCCCGTCGGAAGCGAAGAGGGATTCCTCACTTCGTTCGGAATGACGGTTCTTAGGGTTGGTCGTTGAGTCGCAGCAGCGGGTCCTTGTGTTCTGGTGGATGCCGCATAAATCGAGAGAGATTCCTCGTTCCGCAGGCTGCGCCCGGAATGACGGACTGGACTTTACGCACTCAACGGCGGCTTGGCGTTGCCAGGCAAGATGCCGGTCTGAAGACCTGCGCTACAAAAGGCCGTATATCGAGCGTAAACTGAATTATGGGATCACGCGCCAACCTGCCGCTGAATTTCAATCGGGATAAGACCGAGCGGCAGATCAACGCCCGCCTGGAAGAACTCCTGCAAAAACTGAAAGTGAACCGGCCGTCGGAGGACCCGTGGCTGGTGCGCCGGGCCTACGATATTGCCGCGGAGCGCCACCGGGACCAGTTTCGGAGCTCGGGCGATCCTTACGTGACGCATTTGTTGGAAGTGGCGCACATTCTGGCGGACATGAAGCTGGATGCGACGACGCTGGCGGCAGCGCTGTTGCACGATTCCATTGAGGACACGGAATATCCGGTGTCGCGATTGGCGGAGCGCTTCGGGGAGGAGGTGGCGCGGCTGGTGGAAGGCGTGACGAAGATCGGCCGGCTGGACATGATGGCGCCGGAAGCGCGGCAAGCCGAGAACGTGCGCAAGATGCTGCTGGCGATGGTAAATGATGTGCGCGTGGTGATGGTGAAGCTGGCCGACCGGCTGCACAACATGCGCACGCTGGAGTATCTGTCGCTAGCAAAGCAGCAACGGATCGCACGGGAAACCATGGATATTTACGCGCCGATCGCGCACCGCTTGGGAATGGCGCTGATCAAAGGCGAATTGGAGGATCTGTCGTTCCGGTATCTGGAGCCGGAAGCGTATCTCCGATTGCAGAAAGAAGTGACGGACAAGGCGGAGCAGCATAAGGGATTTTTGGAAGAAGTGCAGAACACCATTCGCACGAGGCTGGTGGAAAACAGCATTCCGGCCGAGTTGGAAGCGCGGGTGAAAGGGCTGTATTCACTGCACCGCAAGATCGTGAAGCAGGAGCGCAGTTTGGAGCAGATTTACGACCTGCTGGCGGTGCGCGTAATAACGGATACGGAGCGGAATTGCTACGCGGCTTTGGGGGTTGTGCACCACATCTGGAAGCCGGTGCCGGGCCGATTTAAGGATTACATTTCGCTGCCCCGGCCGAATTTGTACCAATCGCTGCATACGACGTTGCTGCATGCCGGACAGCCGTTCGAAGTGCAGATTCGCACACAAGAGATGCACCGGATCGCGGAAGAAGGCGTGGCGGCGCACTGGAAGTACAAAGATGGGCGGCCGGTTTCGAACGACGATGATCAGCGGATCGCGTGGATGCGCCAGTTGATCGAATGGTCGCAGGAGTTGGAGGAGCCAGGGGAATTTCTGACCACGTTGAAGGTGGACCTGGCGCCGGTGGAGGTGTACGCGTTCACCCCAAAGGGGCGGGTGCTGGAGCTGCCCAGGGGCGCGACGCCGGTGGACTTCGCGTACGCGGTACACACGGAAGTGGGACACCAGTGCGTGGGCGCAAAGGTGAACGGGCAGATGGTAACGTTGCGGCACGAAATCGGAAGCGGCGACGTGGTGGAGATTCTGACGCAGAAGGGACACAAGCCGAGCCGGGACTGGCTGAGTTTCGTGAAGTCGTCGCACGCAAAGAGCAAAATCCGGCACTTCATCAACACGCAGGAGCGCGAAGAAGCGACGGAGATGGGACGGCGGTTGCTGGAGAACGAGTCGCGGAATTTCCCGAAGGGATTGAAGAAGATTCCGGCGGAGGACTGGCAGAAGCTCTGCGAGCAGTATGGCTTGTCGAGGCAGGAGGATTTGTTCGCGGCGGTGGGGTTCGGGAAGTACAGCGCGCGGCAGGTGCTGGCGAGATACTTCGGCGAGCCGAGCAAGGATGCGGAGCAGGTGGAGGAGGATGCCAAGCCGACGCTGGTGAAGACCGTGAAGCGGATGCTGGGATTTGGTGAAGCTCCGCTGATTGTGAAGGGACACGACGACTTGCTGGTGTTCCGCGCGAAGTGCTGCAACCCGATTCCGGGAGACGACATTGTAGGGTATGTGACGCGCGGACGGGGGGTGGCGGTGCACACGCGAATGTGCCCGAACGTGCAGAATTTGTTGTACCAGACGGAGCGGCGCATCGCGGTGGAATGGGGCGGCGAGGGGGCGGCGACGTTCCCGGTGGAATTGTCGATACGGGCGAAGGACCGGCCGGGGTTGCTGGCGGAGATTACGACGGTGATCAGTGGGGCGGGGTCAAATATCCGCTCGCTCGAGAGCCGACCGGACCGGCAGAATGCGCGGATTGAGGCGAGTCTGGAGATTACGGACAAGCGGCAGTTGGAGACGATCCTAGGGCATATCCGGCGGGTGAACGGGGTGTTTGGGGTGGAGAGAATTTATCAGGTGTGAGTGGGCACCTCGCGCCAGCCGCTGTGTCCATTGTGATGTGAGCGCTTCCTACCGATTCAGCTTTGCGAAGATCCTGTTGGCCGCGAATTTCTTTTTTTGGCTGCTCTTCGCCATCAACTTTGCGCTGAGCAGCGAGCCGTTTGAACCTCATGAGAAGCAGTGGGAGGAACATTCCCCAGCGTACGTCTTCTGGGGACACGCCTTCTACGTCAAGCAATATGCGAATTTTGTCATGCGGACGACGAAGCTGGTACAAAAGCCAAGTTTCTACGCG
>Ga0335080_10004591_pt1 | contig 14071 bp, 10 predicted proteins | sample Lox_Sample_34_FD_206720 | JGI IMG/M metagenome (GOLD analysis project Ga0335080, IMG submission 206720) | Soil microbial communities from Loxahatchee National Wildlife Refuge, Florida, United States - Lox_Sample_3.4 | ecosystem: Environmental > Terrestrial > Soil > Wetlands | place: USA... | reverse complement strand
CACGGGCGGGGGAGGGTTGGGGTGCGGGTCTTAGGTCGAGGTACTACGGAATGATCGCGAAGGCGTTCAGCGGCGAGCCGGTCATGCCGCGCAGCCGGAGAGGGTTCAACACCAGCACGAACTCGTAGTTCTTGCGCGCAGCGAGTACCTGCGAGAGCTCCTCCAGGTTGCAGTTCTCAACGATGTAGATGCCGTTGTCCGCGATCAGAATGCGATGCGCTGGGAAGATGGTGCCCTTTTGCGGGTAGACCTCGTAGGTGAGCTGGTCGTCGCCCGTCAGGAAGACCTTCTTATCCGCCAGCCACTTCGCCGCGCCTTCCCCGGGGCCGGGCCGTATGCCCATGTACTTCGCCTTGTCGGTTTCAAAGTAACGCCCGTAGCCCGTGCGGATCAGCACCGAATCACCAGGACGCACTTCCACGCCTTGTGCGCGCGCGGTGGCCTCCAGATCCGCCGCACTGATTTCCTCGCCCGGCGGCAGGGCGTCGACGTTCTTGTAACGCGCGACGTCGAGCAGGATCCCGCGGTTGATGAACTTGTCCTTGGGGTAGTGCTCGACGCCGAGCGCCAGCAGGCCGCTGGGCGCCTCACTCTGTTCGGCGATCAGACCCCCGAACAGCTTGCCGTTGTGGCCGATGTGACCGATCGCGTCGATGGTCGGAGCCCCGTGCTGTCCGCTGAAATACATCATGTCCGCCGCGAAGGACAGCTCGGGAATCCAGCCATTGGTCTGCCTGTGAGTGTTGACCAGCGCCGCGGCAAACGGCGGATTGAAGCTCAGTACCGGCGACTTCTGGTCCCAGATGAAATTCAGCTCGACAACCTTGGCGGCCTTGAGCGCGCTCATTAGATCGCCGTCGGCGTATGCGCTGGGCAATCCCAGTCCGATCGCCGCGGCGGCACTCAGAACGAAGGTCAGTACAGTGGTGATTCGTCGAACGCTCATCGCCTCCTCCCATTTGTGTGCGCTTGTTTGCTACTGCCAAGCTGCGGGGGACTATAGCATCAGCGGCGTGAGTCATCATCTTGCCGCCGACAACAAGGTGCGAACGGCCCGCGCCCAGCGCAATGGCATGCGCATTGCGATGGGGAACGCAAGTAGCGCTTCCGATTGGTCAACGGATTGTCAGAGGCCGGTCGTGTCACATGGAGAAGTCATTGATGCGTCGCTGGAAAACGGGCTGTCACCGCGGTGGCCCCGAGACCTCTGAGCGCCACACCCTTGGTGCTTTTGCGCCGATCTGCGCTGCCGCACGCGGGGCTGATCGTCAGACGACCGACGCAGAGATCTCCGGGTCGCCGGTCTCCTGCTGCGCTGACGCACTGCGCCCCCGCTCATGAACCGTCTCTTTGGTAACCTGCCGCTCGCCGTCAAGCTGCTGATAGCCAGCTTCCTGACGCTGACGAGCGTCGTGCTTCTGTCGTGGGGCCTGGTGATCGGAGATCATTACCAGGACGCCAAAGCGAGATTGCTGACGGACGCCTCCGCTCGCGCCGACATGCTGGCCTACCACAGCGCGCCGGCGCTGGCTGAGGGCAACAGGGAAGCCGCCGAGCGCGTCATCGCATCCTTGCGCTTTGCACCCGCGGTGCTGTCAGCGCAGCTGTTCGACGCGCGCGGCCAGCCAATCGCCGGCTACATCAACGCCCATTCGCGCGTGGGCGCCCCGCCGCTGGCGCCGGGAGTGAGCGAGGGGCAGCTGCTGCACGATGACTATCTGGAAACCTACCAGACGGTGATGGTGCGCGACGACGCGATCGGCGTCATCGCCATCGCGACCGATCTCACGCAGTTCCGCTACGACCTCGCGGCGTTCGCGATCAAGGCGTCGCTGATCGCCGCGATCGCCTTGGTCATCGCGTATGTGGCCACCTTGCGCTGGCATCACGGGATCCTGGGGCCGATCATGCGCCTGACCGCGCTCACGCGACGCATCTTCGCCGAGAAGCGTTACGAGCTGCGCGCGACGGTGGAGTATCGGGACGAAGTGGGCGCAGTGGCCGCCGCCTGCAACGGTCTGCTCGATCGCATCTCCGAGCGCGAAGCCACGCTGCGGCGCGAGCTCGCGGAGCGCACTCACGCGCAGCGCCGCCTGGAAGAGCTCACCCACTACGACCCGGTCACCAAACTGCCCGACCGGCAGTACTTCTCGCGCCAGATCGAGCGCGTGCTGCTCGAATCGGCGGAGTCGGGCACTGCAGGCGCCCTCATGCTGATCGACGTGTCCAACTTCAAGCTGGTCAACGACACGTTGGGTCACGACGCTGGCGACAGCCTGCTGCTGCTGCTCGCGACCCGGCTCACCGGGAGCCTGCGCAAGAGCGATACGCTGTGCCGGCTGCGCGGTGATGAGTTCGCGCTGATCCTCGAAGAGACGAACGGCGAAGGCCAGATCTCCGCGGTGGCCGAGAAGATCCTGTCGCAGGTGCGTCAGCCGTTCCCTCTCGCGGAGCGTGAGGTGCGGGCGGGTGTGTCAATCGGTATCGCAGTGTTTCCCGTCGACGGGAAAGAACCGCGCGTGCTGCTGCAGCACGCCGAGCAAGCCGCGCATCGGGCCAAGACGAGCGGCGAAAACGTGTATTGCTTCTTCTCGCCGGACATGCTTGACCGGATGCAGAAGCAGCTCGACATCGAACACGAGCTGCGCCAGGCCCTGGAGCGCGGCGAGCTGCGCCTGCACTTCCAGCCCCAGGTGCGCTTGGACGATGGCCGCCTGCGCGGGCTGGAGGCGCTCTTGCGCTGGCAGCATCCGCGCCGCGGACTGCTCCTCCCGGGAGACTTCATCTCGTTCGCGGAGGAGAGCAATTCGCTGATCGGGGCCATCGCGCACTGGACGCTCGATGCGGCCTGCGCCCAGATCGCCGAGTGGCGTGCCGCGGGACTCGAAGCGGTTCCAGTCTCGGTGAATTTCTCGGCCGCGCAGCTGCGCGACACGAGTGTCGCGCAAAAGCTGGGCGAGATCTTGTCCCGCTACAACGTGCCGGGCGAGCTGATCGAGCTCGAGATCACGGAGAATCAGCTGATGTCGGAGCCCGGCGCAGGACAGGTGCTGGAGCGCCTGCGTGCGCTCGGCGCGCGCATCGCGATCGCCAATTTCGGCACCGGCTACTCGAGCCTGGGCCACCTCAAGGAACTGCCGATCACCACCCTGAAGATCGACCGCGGATTCGTGCACGGCGTAGCCGAATCGGCAAAGTACGCCGCCGTCACCCGTGCCGTCGTGAGCCTCGCGAAGGACATGGGCTTCGACACGGTCGCGGAGGGGGTGGAGAGCTCGCGTCAGGTCGAGTTCCTGCGTGCCATGGGCTGCCAGGCCTATCAGGGGTTCTGCTTCTCCCCGGCGGTGCCGGCCGAAGAGGCCGCGCGCATGCTCGCATCCAGCACGGCGCAAGCGCAGACCCGGCCCAACGTCTACGCGGTCAAGTGACGGCCACGCAGCAGTCTCTTCCGCCGGTCAATTAGCCAGGTACTCTTCGATGCGTGGACGCAGGTCCGCCGGGATCGGCGTCGCGCTGCCCCCGTCGAGCGCCATGAAAGCGATGGTCTGGACCATTCTCAGGTGCTCGACGCCGTCCTTCTTTCCCGTGTAAGCGAGCTGCAGCGAAGCGTTCCCGGCTTTCAACACGCGCATCTCGAAACGCAGCGTGTCGCCCATTCTCAGCGGCTTTACGAATTCGCACTGCACGCTGACTGTCGGTGTGCCGATGCGGCGGTCGCGGATCAGATCCGGCAGCGGTTGCTGCAGGCCGGAGGCGAACCAATCCTCCATGGTGCTGTGCGCGAGGTCGAAGAAGCGGGGAAAGTACACGATGCCCGCTGGATCGCAGTGAGCGAACCGGATCAGCTGATCGTGGACGAAGACTTTGCTCACGGCTGCGTTCGCTTGAGGTCCAGCTCCTGCCGCAACTGCTCGACCAGAGCACGCAGCTGCGCTACCTCGCCGCGCAACTCCTCGAGGTTCGCTTTCAAAGCAGCCACTTCGTTTGGTGCGGCGGGCTCTCTCTCGGCTGGCGCCGGATCAGGCTGCACCGGCGGCGGCCCGCCGAGCAGCTGAGCCCAGCGATGCTCGCGGGAGCCGGGCTGCCTGGGCAGCTTTGCCACGAGCGCGCCTGCGGGACGCGTCGCCATCTCCTCGAGGAAGGCCTCCACCGATGAAATGTCGGCGAAACTGTACATCCGCTCGCTGCCCGTGCGCAGCTCGCCGGGCGTTTGCGGCCCGCGCAGCATGAGCACTGCCAGGAGCGCGGTGATCTGCTGGCCGACGTCGAGGACCTTGGGCAGATTGTGGGCGTAGCGCATCACGCGTCCCGAAGCGCCATAGCTGTCGATCACCAGCGTCCAACGCTTCAGCGCGTCGAGCGCTGTCTGCACTTCAGCCTCGCTGACTTGCATCACCGGATTGCGGCTGGACTTCTGGTTGCACCCCGCGACCAGGGCGTTGAGGGTCAGCGGATAGTAATCCGGCGTGGTGAGCTGCTTCTCCACCAGAACACCGAGCACCCGTGTTTCCAGGGGCGACAGGTCGGTCAGCGCGGAGCCGCTCATCGCGCCCGGTGGATTCAATGGATCGCCCGATCCAGGTTGATCGCCTGGTCGAGGCCCTTCACGGCGTCCAGTCCCCTGACGTTTTTCAGGATCGCTCCGGCCAGGTCAGCCTCGGTGAAGTCCGCACCCGTGAGCTCCGCCGTCGTGAGATCCGCTCCCGACAGATCGGCGCGGAAGAGGTTGGCGCGGCTCAGATTCGCGCCCCGCAGGTTCGCGAAGCGCAGCAGCGAACGATTGACGTCGGCGTTCGACAGGTTGGCGCCGGACAAGTCCGCTCCGCTGAGGTTGGTGCGCATCTGCCCCATCCCCTGATTTCTGATGTTCACCCCCAGGCGGGCGTTGGACAGATTCGCTCCTGCCAGATTGGCGCCGTCGAGCTCGGCCATGATGCGAGCGCCCGTCAGGTTCGCTCGCGTGAAGCTGGGCCGCTGCGTGATCTCCCCGCCCAGGATGACGACCGACATCAGCATCGCGTTGGACAGGTCTGCGCCGGTAAAATCGGTACCCATCAGCCAGGCGCCGTTGAGGTTGGCATTCGACAGATCCGCACCCGAGAGATTGGCGAGCACCAGCTTGGTTCCGAATAGACTCGCCCCGGCAAGGTCCGCCTGCCTGAAATCCACGCGACTCAGGTCGAGATCGGATAGATCTCTGCCTGCGAGGTGCGCGCGAGTTCCGCTCGATGCGATCGCGTCCCGCACCTGCTCGGCCGTGAGGTCAGCCGCAGCGCAGCTCGCGGCCGTCAACAGCAGAGCGCCGAACCATACGGTGCGCTGAGAGCCCATGGCAAAACGTCCGGCGCCGGTTGCGAATCGCGGGAAGGAAGAAACTCGCCGAGTATACCCGCGGGGCGCCGTGGATGAGCGAGCCCCGGCGGGGCGGCGCTTGCACGGATCTTGCGCGGCAGGCTGGCGAAACCGCGCGCACTCGACTCGAGTCGCGCGTCCACTGAAAGCCTTCGGGGAGAGGTTCGAATTGAATTGGACCACACGAGCGGCAGCTGACCTGCCGGGCAGCGACACGGCCGCAGACCCTGTGCGGCAACCCCACGCCAACTGCCGAGTAGTCGAGCGCCGGGCGCCTGGGTCCGGAAGCGCCGCGAGGACAAGGGCCGCGGCTGCACTCGCTGGCTTGGCAGCACTATGGCTGTTCTGCCTGCCGCTTGCGGCTGAGGCGCAGACCGATACTGTGCACAGCGACGCGGTGCAGCGCGCCGCGAACATCCTGCAGCAGATCAAATCGCGCTATGTGCGTCCGATCGACGATCAGAAACTTGTGGCGGACGCCATCGCCGGTGTGCTCAAGGGCCTCGACCCGTATTCCACCTATCTGGACGCCGAAGCTTATCGTCAGCAGCTGCTCGAGAACCGCGGCGAATACGGTGGAGTTGGCATCGAAGCCGAGATGCGCGACGGCGCCATCGAAGTCGTCTCAGTGTTCGAGGACACGCCCGCCGCACGCGCCGGATTGCGCCCCGGCGACCGCATCCTCAAGATAGGCGACACGAGTCTGGACGGCCTCACGATGGGCCAGGCAGTGGCGCGCGTGCGTGGCGAGCCGGGAACGCAGATCACGCTGAGCGTGCTGCGCAAGGACGCCGCGCCATCGACCCTGATCCTCACGCGCGACGCGATCGTCAGCCGCAGCGTCGAGTCTAGCGTGATCGAGCCGGGGGTCGCCTATGTGCGCGTGACTCGCTTCCAGGCGCACACCGGGGAAATGATGGCCGACGTCATCGAGCGCCTGTTCCAGGCCGACAGGATGACCGGCATCATCCTCGACCTGCGCGACAACCCGGGAGGGCTGGTGCGCGCGGCCGTCGCCGTGTCGTCCGTCTTCTTGCCCGCGGGCGCGCTGGTGGTGTCGAGCGAAGGCGCGGACAAGAGCTCCCAGGTGAACCTCTCTGCGAAAAGCGATGATTACGTCCGCGGCGGCGAGCCGGACTACCTGCAGGGACTGCCTGCCGCAGTGAAGAGCTTGCCCATGGTCGTTCTGGTCAACAGCGGATCTGCGTCGGCAGCAGAGATCGTCGCAGGCGCGCTGCAGGACAACCGGCGTGCGACGATCCTCGGCACGCGGACCTTCGGAAAGGGGTCTATCCAGACGGTGATCCCGCTCGGAGACGGCACCGGGATGAAACTCACCACTGCCTACTACCGGACGCCGAGCGGACATCTGATACAGGGCAGCGGTGTGACGCCCGATGTCGTTGTCGCGCCACAACCGTTCGAGCCGCAACGCGTCGCGCAAGGACAAGCTGGATCTCTTCCGCAGCGTGTTACCGAGCCTCAGTCAGCGCAGATGACCGCAGCACCCTCTTACTCGCCATGCGCGCCGGCGGGTGAGCGTGTGTCTGGAATTGCCGGAGCCGGCGCGGATGCCTCTTCGCTCGCGCGTCCCGACGCAGATTGCCAGCTCGAGCAGGCGCTGCGTCTGCTGCGCGGAGTGAGGGCGGTCAGCCGCGACTGAAAGCGCCGAGTCGTTCCGGGGGCCGCGAAGCGGCAACGCAGAACTGGATTCCGGATCGCCTTTGGCGTCCGGAATGACGATCGAGAAATCGTTCTATTGTGCGCAGTGCGCCTTCGCCCAGCGCACGACCTCCGCGTGCGTGGCGAACCAGACGCCTGGCTTCGAGCGCGCGTGCCGGATCAGCTCCTCGATGATCCAGATGCGCGAGCGGTAGCCGATCACGTGCGGGTGCATGGTGAGCTGGAACACGCCGCCTTCCTCGTAGGCCGCATCGAGCTCGCGCCGAAAGATGTCGAACACGTCGGCCGGCGGCGTGTAAGGCCGGTGCGACGCGAACCGGTTCATCCAGAAGTAGACCGCGTCGTCGCGAACCCACTCGACCGGCAGCTCCACGACACCGGTCGCCTCTCCATCGAGCAGCAGCTCGTAGCAGTCCTCGTCGGCAAACAGCGAGGAATCGTAGACGAGGCCCATCTCGCGTGCAATGCCGAGCGTATGCGGGCTGAAGTCCCACGACGGAGTGCGCATTCCGATCGGGCGCGTGCCCGTCGCTTTCTCGAGCACGTCGGCCGAGCGCAGCATCAGGTCGCGCTCGGCGGCAGCCGGCAAATTGGAGTTGAGCTCGTGGATCCAGCCGTGGATGCCGATCTCGTGCCCGCGCGCCGCGATCTCACGCTGCTCTTCGGGGTAGAGCAGCGCGGTTACGGCCGGCACGTAGAAGCTTGCCGGGACAGAATGTCGTTCGAGCACCGCCAGGATGCGCGGCACGCCGACGCGATTGCCGTACTGGCCCCAGCTCAGGCGCCCGATCGACTTCCCGCCGTCGCGCAGCTCGTTGGTCTCGTGGTCCGAATCGAACGACAGCGCTACCGTGCAGCGCGCGCCGTCCTTCCACGCTTTCGGCCGCAGGCTCCGTCCGGCGCGCACGCGCCCGACGATCCGCCGCCACTGCTCTTCGGGCCACTGCCACGGTTCAAGTGAGGCTGGCGCGTCCATCGGTCCTCCACGCTGGCGCCCTCCCTTGCAGGAGGGGCCGCAACGGCGGCATAGTAACCGTTTCAGGAGCGAACACAGGAGCGAGTCATGACCGTCGAAGCGCATGCCGCGGAGCGGACAGCCCAGTCCGAGACGCCTTATTCCCGCCGGGCCCGCTACGTCACCGCGGAGAACCCCTTTATCTTTGAATGGCCGCCGGTACCCGCACGGCAGTTCCTAGCCGAACGGGATCGGGCGTTCGACCCCGCGACCCCGACTGGCGAAATTCCGCTCGACGCCTCCAGCGATCTCGGGACGCGCTATCCGGCCACAACACCCACCCTGTTGGTGCGCTATCTCAAGCTGCGCGCGGGCGAGCACCTGCGCTCCTCGTTCGCGGCTGCCGGCGAGATCTATTACGTGATGTCGGGCACGGGCGAGAGCCGCAACGGCAACGACGCAATTGGTTGGAGTACTGGCGACGTGTTCTGCTTCCCGGGCGGTGGAGAGACCCTGCATCGCGCAGGCCGCGGAGACTGCCTGCTGTTCGTGGCCACCGACGAGCCGCTGCTCTCGTTCGAGCGGCTGCGTCCGCCTGTGCCTGGAGAGGCAACGGTCGAAACCGTGCATTGGCCGGCGGCGGAGATCGAGCGGCACTTCGAAGCGATCTGGCAGCGGCCGAGCTCCGACAAGGCCACAGGGCGCTCCGTGCAGTTCTCCACGGCAGCGTTGGCGCCCAGCTACATGACGATCCCGAGCATCAACCTCGCTATCAACACGCTGGAGCCGGGCTGTGACCAGCGTCCGCACCGTCACAACGGCGTCGCCATCACCCTGGCCGTTCAGGGCGAGGGCATCCATTCCATGATCGACGGCCAGCGCATCGACTGGTCGACCGGCGCCGCGCAGATCACTCCCGCCACGACTCTGCACTCGCATCACAACCGCGGGACCAAGCGCATGCGCTCGGTGATCTTCCAGGACGAGGGCCTGCATCACTACACGCGTACACCGGGCTTCAGTTTCGATTGACCGCAACGGAGCGTTAGCTCGTCGATCGTGGTGCGCGACGTCATGAGAAAGGGGATCGCCGTGTTGTGCAGCTGCCTTGCGGCAGTGGCGGCAACTGCCGTGCTCGCGCTGGAGCCTGGCCAGCGCGTCGAAAACTTCCGTCTGCTCGATCATCTCGGCGCGTCGCACGAGTTGTACTACCTGTCCGACGCCAAGGCCGTCGTGTTGATGGTGCAGGGAAATGGCTGCCCGATCGTGCGCAACGCCCTGCCCACTTTGAAGGCGTTGCGCGAACGCTATGCTGGGCGAGGGGTCGAGTTCCTGTTGATCAACGCGAGCCTCCAGGAGGACCGCGACGCGGTTGCCAAGGAAGCCGCCGAGTTCAGCATCGATTTCCTGATCCTCAAGGACGAGACGCAGTTGATCGGGGAATCGCTGGGCATCGAGCGCACCGCCGACGTGTTCGTCATCGACCCGAAGACCTGGAAGCTCGCTTATCGCGGCCCCATCGACGACCGGCTGTCGTATGGCGCGCAGAAGCCGACGGCGGCGCACAACTACCTCGCCGACGCGCTGGACGACGTGCTCGACGGAAAGCCCGTGCGTCTGGCGAAAGCCGATGCCCCCGGCTGCCTGGTCGATCTTCCGGAGCTCGAGCAGCGTGCCGCCCACGCCAAGATCTCGTATACGGAGACAATCGCGCCGCTGCTGGAACGGCGCTGCGCGAGCTGTCATCGGCCGGGCGGCGTTGCCCCGTGGGCGATGACAAGCTACGACATGGTACGCGGCTTTGCGCCGATGATCCGGGAGGTCGTGCGTACGCAGCGCATGCCGCCGTGGCACGCCGATCCGCACATCGGCGCATTCGAGGGCGACCGCTCGCTCGCCACCGCTGAGGCCACTACGCTCGTCCACTGGATCGAGGCCGGCGCGCCGCGCGGGAGTGGTGCCGATCCGCTGACCAAGGTGGAGCGCAGCCCGTCTCAATGGACGCTGGGACAACCCGACCTGATCGTCGAGGTGCCGGCCTATACGGTGCCGCCCACCGGCGTGGTCAACTACCAGTATCCGAGAATTCCCAATCCACTGGATCACGACGTCTGGGTGCGCGCGGTCGAGATCCTCCCAGGTGACCGTTCGGTCGTGCACCATGTGCTGGCTGGCATCGATGATCCGGACAGCCCGCGGCGCTCGGATGCCGAGCAGATCGCATACTTCGGCGGCTACTCGCCGGGAAAGAACGTGATGCCGTATCCCGCGGATACCGGCGTACTGTTGCGCAAGGACGCGAGCCTGCGCTTTCAGATGCACTACACGCCGAGCGGAAAAGCGACCACCGATGTGACGCGCGTCGGGTATTACTTTTCTGCGAAGCCGCCGCGCTATCCATTGCGGGTGATGATGCTGGCCAAATATTCGCTGGTGGTTCCACCCAACACCAAGGCGTACACCGTATCGGTCGAGCACGTCTTCGACCGCGCGGTGATCGTCTACAGCCTGATGCCGCACGCGCACCTGCGCGGCAAGGCGTCCAGATTCACCGCCCTCTATCCGGACGGACACGAAGAGGTTCTGCTGTCGGTGCCGAAATACGACTTCAACTGGCAGACGACCTACCTGTTCAAGTCGCCGAAGCTGCTGCCGGCGGGCACTCGGCTCACGTTCGACATGACCTGGGACAACTCGGCGCAGAATCCGGCCAATCCCGACCCGAGCCGCGCCGTGCGCTGGGGCGAGCAGACCTGGGACGAGATGAACGCGGGCTGGCTTCGCTACCGGTACGCCGACGAAGCGCCCGAAACGGCGGCGAGCGTTCAGTAGGTTGCTGCGCTGGCGCGCCGCAGCAGCGCCGACCCCATGCACCATAGCTAGGCACCGGCGCCGACTCCTGTTCAGATACGGTGCGGTTTCCGCCCAGACTCACTGCTGGAGCGGACGCCGCTTCGCTCGCGCGACATTCGGCAACGCCCCGAAAACGCTGATACTTCCATTGCGCTGGCGGCAATTGACCGCGCCATAACGCGCGGCCCGCACGCTTCTTGCGACGCAGCGTCTCAGCCTGACGCGGCGGCGAGCAAGAGGAACGCGATGGACATGCTTGTTGCGGGCGCACCCAGCGCTTCAGTTCCAGACCTCGAAGGCGAAGGCTTCAGCCGGGAAGAGCTGAAGCGCGCCTTCCTGGACAAGCTTTTCTACATGCAGGGCAAATTCCCCGCCCTGGCCAACAAGCGCGACTACTATCTCGCCCTCGCTTATGTCGTGCGCGATCGTCTGCTGCAGCGCTGGGTCAGCACGGCCGCGGCTTACACGAGGCAGCGCTCGCGCACGGTCGCGTATCTGTCGGCCGAGTTCCTCATCGGCCCGCAGCTCGGCAACAACCTGGTCAATCTCGGCATCTACGACGCCGTGAAAGGCGCGGTCGCAGAGCTTGGCCTCGACTTCGACGAGCTGCTGCAGCAGGAGGAAGAGCCCGGCCTGGGCAACGGCGGCCTGGGGCGGCTCGCCGCCTGTTTCCTCGACTCGATGGCCACGCTGCAGATCCCGACGATGGGCTACGGGATCCGCTACGAGTTCGGCATCTTCGAGCAGGAGATCGTGGACGGCTGGCAGGTGGAGCGCACCGACAAGTGGCTGCGCTTCGGCACGCCGTGGGACGTGGCGCGCCCGGAGTGGGCGGTGGAGGTCAAGCTGGGCGGGTGCACCGAAGGCTGGACCGACGAGCAGGGCCGCTACCGCGTGCGCTGGATTCCCGAGCGCGTCGTGATCGGCATTCCCTACGACGCGCCCACCCTCGGCTACCGGAACAACACCGCTAACACGCTGCGGCTATGGCGCGCCGAGGCGCCGGAGTCGTTCGACTTCGCCGTGTTCAATCGCGGCGACTACTACGGCGCAGTCAACAAGAAGATCGTTTCCGAGAACCTGACGAAGGTGCTCTATCCGAACGACGAGGCGATCCAGGGCAAGGAGCTGCGCCTCGAGCAGCAGTTCTTCTTCGTGTCGTGCGCGCTGCAGGACATGCTGCGCATCATGCGCGGCCAGAAGATCCCGGTCGAGCGCTTTCACGAGAAGTTCGCCGTGCAGTTGAACGACACTCATCCAGCCATCGCCGTCGCAGAGCTGATGCGGCTGCTGGTCGACGAGCACGCCATGGTCTGGGACAAGGCCTGGGACATTACACGGCGCACGTTCGGATACACCAACCATACGCTGCTGCCCGAGGCGCTGGAGCACTGGCCGATCGCGATGTTCGGCAAGCTGCTGCCGCGCCACCTGGAAATCGTGCACGAGATCAATGCGCGCTTTCTGGACGAGGCGCGCATCCGCTTCTGGGGCGACGATGCGCGCATCGCACGGCTATCCCTGATCGACGAGCGCGGCGAGCGCTACGTGCGCATGGCCAATCTCGCGTGCGTCGGCAGCCACGCCATCAACGGTGTGGCCGAGCTGCACTCGGAGCTGCTCAAACGCGACGTCCTGCACGACTTCAATGCGCTGTGGCCCGAGAAGTTCGGCAACAAGACGAACGGCGTCACGCCGCGGCGCTGGATGGCGCTGAGCAATCCGAGGCTCGCGGCCCTGATCACCGAAGCCATCGGCGAGGCCTGGGTCAGCGATCTCGATCAGCTCGCGCGCCTCGAGCGTCTGGCGCAGGAGCGCTCCTTCCGCGAGCGCTGGCGCGACGTCAAGCGCGCCAACAAGGCCGAGTTCGCGGGATTCGTCCGGCAGCGCACCGCGGTCGCGGTAGATCCCGAGTCGCTGTTCGACGTGCAGGTCAAGCGCATCCACGAGTACAAGCGGCAGCACCTGAACATCCTGCACGTGATCGCGCGCTACGTGCAGCTCAAGAGCGGCATCAATCGGGGCGGTCCGCCTCGGACCTTCGTCTTCGGCGGCAAGGCGGCGCCCGGCTATCACATGGCCAAGCTCATCATCCGCCTTATCACCGCCGTGAGCGAGACGCTGGAACGCGACCCGCAGGCGCGCGAGCGGCTTGCGGTGGTGTTCCTGCCGAACTACAACGTGAGCGGCGGTCAGCGCGTTTATCCGGCAGCCGACTTGTCGGAGCAGATCTCCACGGCGGGAAAGGAAGCCTCGGGCACCGGCAACATGAAGTTCTCGCTCAACGGCGCGCTCACCATCGGCACTCTGGACGGCGCCAATATCGAGATCCGCGACGAGGTGGGCGCGGATAATTTCTTCCTGTTCGGGCTCACGGCGGAACAAGTCACCGAGCTCAAGTCGAACGGTTACCGGCCCATGGACTACTACGTCGCCGATCCGCTGCTGCGCGAAGCGATCGATCTCGTCGCCTCGGGCTTCTTCTCGCGCGGCGACGCGGCACTGTTCCGGCCGCTGATCAGCAATCTGCTGACGAGCGACCCGTATCTGGTTCTCGCCGATTTTCGCTCTTACGTCGAATGCCAGGAGCAGGTGGGCGAGGCGTACGGCGACGGCGAGCGCTGGACGCGCATGTCCATCCTCAACACGGCGCGCTGCGGCAAGTTTTCATCGGACCGGACCATCCGCGAGTACTGCCGGGACATCTGGAACGTCGAGCCCGTACCCATCGCGCTTCTGTCCGGCGACGAAGTCAAAGCCGCGTTCTTGCAGTAGCTGATTCTCCCTCCCCCGCATGCGGGGAAATACCGAAGATCCCCGAGTGGGGGCGCGGCGCCACCCCGCCTTGTGAAAGGCGGGGAGAAACACAATCAGCTCCCGAACGCCCTCTTGAGCGCAGCCGCCGCCTCGGCGATCGCCGTGTGACCGGCGTCCATCGCGCCGGCCATGCTGGCGAACCCATGCACGACACCGTCATAGCACGTGTACGTCACGGGCACGCCGGCGGCGGCAAGGCGATCCGCGTAAGCCTTGCCCTCGTCGACCAGCGGGTCGTGTCCCGCTGCCATGATCAGTGCCGGGGGGAGCCGGGACAGATCCGCCGCCTTCAGCGGCGATGCACGCCAGTCGCCGACGTCCTGCGGCCCTCGCAGATACAGCTCGGAGAAATAGCGCATGCGATCGCGCGTGAGCGTGTAGCCGTTGGCGAGGCTCGTGTAGGACGGTGCA
>Ga0335080_10004589_pt1 | contig 14077 bp, 7 predicted proteins | sample Lox_Sample_34_FD_206720 | JGI IMG/M metagenome (GOLD analysis project Ga0335080, IMG submission 206720) | Soil microbial communities from Loxahatchee National Wildlife Refuge, Florida, United States - Lox_Sample_3.4 | ecosystem: Environmental > Terrestrial > Soil > Wetlands | place: USA: Florida... | reverse complement strand
AGTCTCGCGCCCGGACTCAAGGTACCCGGCGAACCGTCGCGTCGAGCATCGCTCGGCTGCACATCGATGCCGTGTGAGGGGCAGCGCTTGAGCCGCTACCCGCCTCACGCGGCGTCCGTCGCGCTCTGCGCGAGTCCGTGATCGGAAAACGCCTCGGTCCATACGCCGGCTGCGCCGCGCGGCTGACTTCGATGGGCTTCGCCGACCCACGCACTTAGTGCCGCCAGGGATAGAACGCGCTATGCTGTGCTGACTGGACGCAGTCGGCGGTCGCGCTGTCCAGGAACGAAGAACGAAGCCGCCCATCCCCAGATGACCGACCAACCACCAGAGGTGCCTGCCTTGGTGCAGCTGTTGAGAGCACCCGTATTCCCCGATCGGGAGCAGACTCGGCAAGCGCGGCTGCTTCATGTGTTCGTGCTGGGCGCGATGGTTGTCGTCACCGCGACGTTGGCGGTGATCACTGTTGTCATGCCGCAAAACGCGGCGCGCTGGGTCACGAACGCGCTGTGCGCAGACGGCCTGGGCGTTTTGCTGCTGGCTCTGAACCGCCGCGGCTACACACGCCTCGCGAGCGTCACGCTGGTCGCCGCGACCGGTGTGTTCATCACCATCATGGCGCTCACCGCCGGCGGCATCAGAGCGCCTGGCATCACGGGCTACATCTTGGTCGTGATTCTCGCCGGCTTGCTTCTAGGGGTGCGGGCCGGCATCGCCGCCGTCGTCTTCGTGGGGCTCATGGGTCTGGGCCTGGTCTATCTGGACGCGAAGCATTTGCTGCCGGCACGAACCGTGGTGCATACCCCGCTCACGGTCTGGATCACCGACTTGCTCTACATCTTCCTCGCCCTTGCGGTCCAGCAGTTGTCGACGCGGTCCATGCAAAACGCGCTGCACGGGGCCCGCTCGGAGCTGGCCGAGCGCAAGCGGGCCGAGCAAGCACTGCGAGAGAGCGAGGCCCGCTTCCGAGTGTTGGCGGATGCATCGTTCGAAGGCATCGGGTTGACGGAGCAGGGGATCGTGATCGACGTCAACGAGCAGGCGGCACGCATGCTCGACAGCACGCGTGCGGAGCTGATCGGCCGGCCGGTGATGGATTTCGTCGCGCCCGAATCCCGCGATTCCGTGCGCCAAGCGATGCAATCGGGCACGACCGGGCCGTATGAGCATCTCGCCCGGCGTGTCGATGGCACCGTGTTCCCGGTCGAGATCCGTGCCGGGCAGATCACCAGCGGCGGGCGTAGGCTGCGCGTGACGGTCATACGCGACATGACCTTTCGCAAGCAGGCGGAGGAGGCGCTGCGGGAGAGCGCCGAACGCCTGCGCAGCCTCGGCGACAATCTGCCCAACGGCGCGATCTACCAAGTCGTCCGCGACCACGACGGGACGATCCGCTTTGCCTATGTGAGTGCGAGCGTCGAGCGCATCCTCGGCGTGACGCCGGCCGCGCTGCTGGGGGACTCCGCCGTATTCGCGCGTCAAGTCGTCGCGGACGACTGGGCGCTGGTGGTGGAAAAGCGCGAGGAGTCGCTCCGCAACTTGAGCGTATTCAACGTCGACGTGCGCGTGCGCGCGGACGGCGGGGCGTTGCGATGGATCCATCTGTGCTCGGCACCGCGGCGGCTGCCGGACGGCCGCACGCTCTGGGACGGCTTCCTGATGGACATCACGCAACGCGCGCGCGGCGAGGAAGAGCGCATCCGCCTCGAGGCGCAGCTGCGCGAATCGCAGAAAATGCAGGCACTCGGCGTCCTGGCGGGCGGCGTTGCGCACGACTTCAACAACATCCTGGCGGCGATCAAAGGCAACGCCCGGCTCGCCATCGAGGATCTGCCCGCGAACCATCCGCTGCAGCGCAGCCTGACGGAGATCGACCAGGCAAGCGCGCGAGCCACCGAGCTGGTCCGGCGCATCCTCACGTTCAGCCGGCGGCAGGAGCCGGTGCGCAAGACGTTGCAACTCAAGGCCGTGGTCGAGGAAGCGCTGGGATTGCTCCGGGCGACCCTTTCCCCGAGCATCAAAGTGCACACCCAGTTCTCCGCCGACCTGCCGGCGGTGTCGGCGGACGCGACGCAGATCCATCAGACCGTCCTCAACCTGGCAGCAAATGCCGTCCAGGCGATGGGCCTGGATGGCGGACGGCTCGGCGTTCGGTTGGAGGCTGTGACGGTGGACGCTGCGCTCGCCCGCACCTGTGCCGACCTCCACGAGGGCCGCTACATCCGGCTCTCGATCACCGATACCGGTCCGGGCATGGACCCAGCGATCCTGGACCGGATCTTCGAACCGTTCTTCACCACCAAGCCGGCGGGACAGGGAACCGGGCTCGGTCTGTCCATGGTCCACGGCATCATGCAAAACCATGCGGGTGCGGTCACGGTGGAGAGCGCACCCGGCGAGGGCACGACCTTCCACCTCTACTTCCCGGCATCCGAGGGTGCGGCGCCCGTCGCCCAGATCACGGTGCGACCTGTCGTGCACGCGCATGGCGAGCGCGTGCTCTACGTGGACGACGAGGAACCGCTGGTGTTCCTCACCAAGCGCATGCTGGAGCGTGTGGGGTATCGCGTGACCGGGTTCACCGACGCGACACAGGCCCTGGAAGCGTTTCGCTCCAGCCCCGGCGAGTTCGATGTCGCCGTCACGGACCTCGCCATGCCGGGAATGCCGGGGCACGAGCTTGCTCGCGAGTTGCTGCGCATCCGCCCCAGTCTGCCGATCATCATGACGACAGGCTATGTCCGCCCCAGGGACAGCGAGCTCGCCAAGCGCCTGGGCGTGCGGGATCTGATCCTCAAGCCCGACACGGTCGACGAGCTTTGTGACCGCCTGCAGCGATTGTTCGTCGGCACGGCCGTCACCACCAACCACTGAGCTTCAGCTCGGCGGGGTCACGAGCGCGTCGCCGCCGCGTCGCAGTGCAAAGGATCGTCCTCTACCTCACGCATTGCGTGATGACGCTGCATTCCATCGGCAACCGCACTGGATCCGGCTCGGGACTGGCGCGCTGCAGCCTGGACCCGAACTGTACGGGTGATCGCTTATGCGCGAAGTGAGCGTTGATCTCCACCGCGACGCTGCGATCGGAGCGACCGACCGCCGGCTGTTCGGGGCCTTTGTCGAGCACCTGGGCCGCTGCGTCTACGGCGGCCTCTACGAGCCGGGTCACCCCACCGCGGACCCCCACGGTTTCCGCCGGGACGTGCTCGCACTCGTGCGCGAGCTCGGTCCCACGATCCTGCGCTATCCGGGCGGCAATTTCGTATCCGGCTACGACTGGGAGGATGGAGTCGGGCCGGCGGCCGATCGGCCGCGCCGTTTGGAGCTCGCGTGGCTGTCGACCGAAACGAATGAGTTTGGCACCAACGAGTTCATCGATTGGTGCCGGCAGGCCGGCGTCGAGCCGATGCTGGCGGTCAATCTCGGCACGCGGGGCCCGGACGCGGCCCGCCGGCTGGTCGAGTATTGCAATCATCCACGCGGTACGGCGCTCTCCGAGCTGCGGCGCGCCCACGGATGGGAACAGCCCCACGGCGTGAAGTTCTGGTGTCTCGGCAACGAGATGGACGGGCCGTGGCAGATGGGATCCAAGACCGCCCAGGGATATGGCCGCATCGCGACCGAAGCGGCGAAGATGATGAAGTGGGTCGATCCCAGCATCGAGCTGGCCGCCTGCGGGTCCTCGGGTCGCAACATGCCCACCTTCGGGACTTGGGAAGACGTCGTGCTCGAGCACGCGTTCGACCACGTCGAATACATCTCCCTGCACACCTACATCAACGACTACGCGGGCGACACCGCCGCCTTCCTCGCCAGCATCGATCTGATGGACCGCTTCATCGACGACGTGGTCGCCATCGCGGACGCGGTCGCCGCGCGCCGCCGCTCCGCCAAGCGCATCATGCTGAGCTTCGACGAGTGGAATGTCTGGTACCGCACGCGGCGTTCGCCCGAGGTCCGGGTGCGGCCCGGCTGGCCCGTCGCGCCGCCGATCCTCGAGGAGATCTACGACGTGGCGGACGCACTGGTGTTCGGCGGCATGTGCATCTGCCTGCTGAACCATGCCGACCGCGTGAAAGCCGCGTGCCTCGCGCAGCTTGTCAACGTCATCGCGCCGATCATGACGCAGACCGGTGGCCCCGCCTGGCGCCAGACGATCTTTTGGCCCTTTGCCCATTTCAGCCGCTTCGGGCGCGGGCGCGTGCTGCGGGCGCGGATCGACTCGCCCACCTATCCGGCCACATACTTCGATCCGCGCGGCGCGCAGGACCTCTACTTCCCGCTGCCGGAGGTGCCGTACCTCAAGCTCGCAGCCGTGCACGACTCAGATGGCGGCGCGCTCACCCTGTTCGCGCTCAACCGCAGCCTGACCGAGGAGATGCCGTTGCGGGTGACGGTGGACGGTTTCTCCGACCTCGCGGTCGACCAGGCGCTCCAGCTGCACGATGGCGATCTCGAAGCCGTCAACAGCAGGCAGCAGCCGGATCGCGTGAGGGCCTCGGCGCTCTCGGCAGTACGAGCGGAAGGCAGCCGTCTCTTCGCGAGCCTGATGCCGGCGTCCTGGAACGTCATCCGCGTGAAGGTCGCATGACCCGCCGGCCGAGGCAATGCGGCGCGCCGGCTGCCCTCACGCGCACGGTCCCTGGTCGATCCGTGACAGCGGAACGGTTATCCTTGACCAGTCCGCCGGCGAGCCGGGACCCGGCCGCCTGCCTCAGCTGGATCTGGCAGGACCGAGTCGCCGACCGCCCGGGACCGCGACCTTTCTCCGCAACGTAACGCCGGAGGTCTAACGCATGCGCGCTCAAGTCATCAACCATGGCGATCTCACCCAGGACTCCCGCTTCCCCGACCGCAACCCGGACAACCCGATGTATGCCTATCGGCTGCTCGCCGAGGGGGATTCGTGGTTCACGCTGGGCGCGGTGCCCAGCAGCAACATCCTGTTCAACATCGAGACGTCGCAACGCGCGGCGCTGGTCACGATCGCCTTCCCCGGGGACACCATCGTCCGGATGGGCGATCCCGCGCACATGCAGCAGCTGCGCCGCCTCCTGGTCGATCCGCGTTTCCTCTACAAGTGGAACACGATCCTGCTCTCCGGTGGCGGCAACGATCTGATCTCCGTCGCCGGCGCCTTGCTCCCGAAGCGCTCCGTCACGAGCACGAGCGCGTCCGATTATGTCGACCCGGCGGCGCTGCAGAAGCTCGTCGGCGACATCCAGCAGGCATACAAGAACATCGTCGATGTACGCGATGAAGCGGGCAGCCCCAACAGCGGCGTGCCCATCGTCGCGCACACTTACGACTACCCCACCCCGCGCGACTCGCCTGCGCGTTTTCTCGGCGTCGGCGTGAAAGGCCCTTGGCTGCAACCGGCCTTGACGGCGGCGGAGATCCCCACTGCGATGTGGCAGCCGATCTCCGACTACCTGCTCGATCAGGTCGCGGAGGCCATCCTTGCACTGGACTCAGAGGCTGCGGGAAGCCAGCAGCTGCCGAGCTTTCATGTGGTGGAGACGCGCAACACCTTGGCCCGCGCCGCGCCGGGCACGACCTCGTTCAGCGGCGATTGGGCGAACGAGATCCATCCAGACACCACCGGGTACAGCAAGCTGGCCGCGAAGATCTCCGCGCGAGTGAACTTGTAACCGGCTGGTCGTCACTCGCAAGAGACCGGCGCCGCCCGGCGGATCGGGCGGTAGGTCTCGCGTCCTGCACGCTCCCGCGCCTCGGGATCAGGCGGGGTCCGGCCGGTTCCACTCCATGATCTGGTTGAACATCTCGCGCTGGCTCTTGAAGCGCGTCACGTCATAGCACCCTAGTGGGCTGGTCCCGGTGCGGCCCACACATCGGTTGCAATGCGTGCACGGCTTGTCCGGGAAGTCCTTGCCTGCCGCGAACTCCTCCAGCAGCCCGGGGTTCGCAATCAGCGAGCGCGCCATCGAGATCATGTCGCAGCTCTTGGAGTCGATCGCGTCCTCCATGACATGCTTGTGCTGAAATCCGCCGTTGACGATCACCGGCAGCTCGATGTCCTTCCGGAACTGCCGGGCCAGGTCGAGATTGATCGCTTCCTCGTAGTTCCAACCCAGCCCGAACAGCAGTCGCGCCACGGGCGACAATGCGTTCACCAGGCCCGCGCGCACCGCGGCCTTCACGGTGAGATGGCGCACGGAGTTGAAGAAGATCTTCACCTCGTCGAACGGAAACCTGCCCGGCACGTCGCATGGATTCGGAAACCCGTACCCGGCCACGACGTGCAGGTAGTCGGCGCCGAGCGCTTTGACTCGCCGCGCGTAGTCGAGCATCTGCGGCAGGTCGTTGCCCGCTCCCCACGGGATGCGGAACAGCGCGAGCAGCAACGGCCGCGCCATGAGGTCGTGACCCGACAGCCGGATGCCGAGCAGGAAGCTGCGCCCGATCCGGGCCCGGACCGCTTCGAGGATGCTCTGCAGAAAACGAAAGCGCCGGTCCGCGTCGCCGCCCCACTGGTCGGTGCGGCGGTTGATCGCGGGGTTCAGAAACTGGTGGATGAGATAGCCTTTGGTGATCGTGATCTCCAGTCCGTCGGCGCCCGCATCCTGCACCCGTGCCGCAGCATCGGCGAAATCGCGGATCGCCTTGTCGATCTCCGGTTTCGACATGGCCGCACGCCGGTTGTAGTAGCCGAACGCGAAGTCGAAGCCGGACGAAGAGGACTTGGCGTCCACTTCCTCCGCGAACAAGCTGCTGTAGGTGGCGTAACCCGGATCGCCGATCTGCACGATGTATCGGCAATCGGTCGCATCCTTGATCGCGGCGATGTACTTGCGCACGTACGGCACGAACTTCGGCCCTGCGATCGACGGATACTGAGGCGGAGACAATCGGTCCTGGTTGACGTGGAACGTCGTCGAGATGATGCCGCCGACACCGCCGTCGGCGAACCGCTTCTCGAAGTTCTTCCACACGTCGGTGACCGTGCCGTCATAGTTCCCCGTCCGCCCGCCGACCGAGGAGCGCAGGATGCGGTTCTTGAAGGTGACGCCGTTGATGGTGAAAGGCTCGAAGATGGCGCTGGTCATGGCTGTCTCTCCGGAGTAGCGGCGAGCGCCTGCAGCTCGGCGGCGGCCGCGCGCAGATCGGCGGTGTCGAAGCCCTCGCCGAACCAGCCGTGGACATCCGAGAGCATGCGCTGCGCGGATTCGTGCCGGCCATCGCGGGCGAGCAGCCTGGCGAGGCTCATCGTGGCGCGCAGCTCGAGCGAGCGCGCGGCCTGCCGCCGGGCAAGCTGGATCGCGGCGCGGAAGCAGTCCTCGGCTTGCGACTCTTGCTCGAGCGGTGGCAGCAACAGCAGCTCGCCCTTGAGGCGCGCGAGCTCCGCCTCCCATTGGTGCTCGCCGTTGCGCGTCACCGCCGCCTGTGCGTTGGCGAGGACCGCGAGACCCTCCTTTGGCCGCCCGAGCTTCGCGTAGCCGAGCGACGAGATCGACATCGCCCAGGGCAGCCCGACCCCCGCCTCTTGCGTCTGGAACTCGGAGAACGCACGCCCGATGTGTTCGAGGCCCGCAGCCGCGTCGCCGCGCGCGATCAGCTCCTGCCCCTCCAGCACGAGCGCGCAGCTTCCGAGGTAGCCCAGGTTCTGCTGCGCCGTCAGAGCGACCAGCTCGTCCAGCATCTGCCGGACCGCCGCAGCGTGGCCACAGCACGCGCGCGTCGCGCATGCAAAGAACAACGCCATCGCGAGCGCAAAAGGCTGAGCCAGGCGGCGCGCGGTCTCGATGGCCTTCGCGCTCGCCGCCGCCGCCTGATCGGGATAGCCGAGGATCCAGAGCGTCCAGCTGAGGTGGAACAACGCGTTCACGCCCGGGTCGATCTGCAGCGCGAGCGGATTGGCGCGTTGCGCCCGCGAATCGTAGAGCGAGAACGCTTCCTCGAGCTCGCTGCGCGCGGAGCCGAAGTCGCCTTGCCAGAAGGCGACGCAACCCGACATCCAGCGTCCCAACATGCGTGAGCCCCGGTCGCCCGAGCGCTCACCGAGCGCGGCCACCGCCAGGCTTTCGTCACGCGCCGAGGCGAGCGCGCCGCGCGCGTAGTAACAGGAGAACAGCCCCCGCCGCGCCTCGATCAGGTGGGGAACGTCCTCGAGCTGCTGGCACAGCTCGCGCGCACGCGCGAAGGCGCGCTCGGTGTCCGAAGAGGCGAAGCCCTTGAGCGCGCGATACGCGGCGCCACGCAGAATTTGCAACTCGAGCTCGAGGCGGCTCGACTCGGTGCCCGGCGCGACCATGGCCAGGCCCTCGAGGCCCTTGCTCGTGTGGCCCAGCGTCTCCAGGTTGGCGAACCGATCCAGCGCGCGCTGCGCCGCTGCGATCCAGTAACGGGTGGCCTGAACCGGCTTGCCCGCCTGAGCGTAATGATGTGCGAGGAGCTCGGGCTCGATGCGCACGCGCTCCGGATCATTCTTTTCCAGCGCCTCGGCCACGCGCAGATGCAGGTCCTGGCGCCGGGTGCGCAGCAGGCTCGCATACGCGGCATCCTCCATGAGCGCGTGCTTGAACGTGAACGAGGTCGACGGCGTCCCGCCACGGCCCAACAGCACGCCCGACGAGATGAGCTTGTCCAGGGCCTCGGCGAGTGTGCTCTCGTCGAGCTGCGAGACTGCGAGCAGCAGTTCGCGAGTGAACTCGCGCCCGATCACCGCCGCCATCTGGGCCACTTCTTTCGCGGACCGCAGTTGGTCCAGGCGGGCCATCAACGAGTCCTGCAATGTCGCAGGCACTTCGGACACCGAAGCCGTCAGCGTCTTGGTGACCTCCTCGATATACAGCGGGACGCCGTCGGTCCGGTCGACGATCTGGATGAGCAGCTCGGCCGGAACCGCTCTTCCCTCCACCACCCGGCCCACCATCGCCGCGGACTGGCGCCGGTCGAGCCGCTCCACCGCGATCTGGTTGACATGCTGCAGCCCGAGCCATGGATAGTCGGGCGCGTTCCTCGATGTGAGGATCGCAAGCGAGCGGACGGCGCGGATCCGCTGCGCCCACAGGTCGAGCACCTCCGCCGAGGTGGGGTCGACCCAGTGCATATCCTCGAACAGAAACAGCACCGGGGCGCGCGCCGCGAGCCCCTCCAGCCGGTCGAGCAGCGCGGCGATGGTCTTCGCCTTCTGCTGTTGAGGCGTCAACTGCAAAGGCGGATAGCGCCCGGCGGTCGGCACCGACAGCAGCGCGGCGATGAGCGGCGAGATCTCCGCCATGTGTGCGGTCGAGCCGCGCAGGGTTGCCTCCAGCTTATCGAGGCGCTGCGCGGCCGAGTCTCCGCTGCGGAAATCAGCCTCCCTTTCGAGCTGGTGAATGAAGGGATAGAGCGCGCTGTTCGTGTGATAGGGAGAGCACTGGAAGCGCAGGCGGACATGAGGCTGCCCGGCGATGCGCTCGGTCAGCGCTTCCGCCAGGCGGGATTTGCCGATGCCGGCCTCGCCCACGAGCAGCGCCACGCGCCCCTGTCCCTGCGCGGCGGACTGCCATAGCCGGTTGAGCTCCTCGAGCTCCCGCTTGCGTCCCACGAGCGGCGTCAGGCGCAGGCGGTGCGCCGCGTGGAAGCGACTTTCCACGTCGCTCCTATGCAGGACTTGCCAGGTGCGCACCGGCTGGGGGAAGCCTTTCAGCTCGCGCAGGCCTTTGTCGGCATACTCGAACAGCCCGCCCGCGAGCTCGCGGGTCGCATGCGCGATCAGCACCCCTCCCGGTCCCGCGAGCGCCTGCAGGCGCGCCGCCAGATTGGGCGTCTTGCCCACGACTCCCGCCTCCTCCGAGGCGCCCTCCCCGATCGTATGGCCGACGACGACAGGTCCGGTGGCGATCCCGATGCGCACATTCAACGGGGCGCCGCGTGCGGAATCGGCCTGCATGTACAGTTGCTTCAGTGCGTCCACGATCTCCAGCGCGCTGTGGATCGCTCGCGCGGCATCGTCCTCGTGCGCGTCGGGGTAGCCGAAGTACGCGAGCATCCCGTCGCCCATGTACCGCGCGACGAAGCCGTCGTAGCGAGTGATCAGCTCGGTGGCACACTTCTGGTAGGTGCGGATCACTTCGCGCAGCTCCTCGGGATCGAGCTCGTGCACCAGCTCCGTCGAATCCACCAGGTCGCAGAACATGACAGTGAGCTGACGGCGCTCGGGCGCAGCGCTGAGGCGCTTGCCGCACCCGCCGCAGAAATTCTCTGCGGGCTGGTTCGCGAAACCGCAATCCGGACATGCGACCGGCAGCGCGGAGCCGCAGCGCGCGCAGAAGCGCCGCGCGTCGCGGTTATCGGTCCGGCAGCGGGGGCATTCCATGCGGGTCGATCAACCCGGGCCGGCAGCGGGCTGCAGCCAAGGCGCCCGCCGCCCCGTGCTGCCGGTCATCGACGCCACGCGCCAGAGCAACGAGCTATCGAACAGCCCGATAAATTGCGCCTTGTTGATGACATCGACGTTGCCGTTCAGCCGCCGGCAAACCGCGAAGAGCGAACGGAACTGGGAGTGGCTGATCGCCCCCGGCTGGGAAACGCTGTCGAGCAGCGCGATCGTCTCGTCGAAGCTCAGCCGCCTGCCGAGCGCGGCGTCGAACCGGCTCAGACAGCTCTGCAACCGCGCCGCGTCGATGCTTCCGTCCTGCAGGAAAATCCCGGTGCTGGCATAGCGCCTGCGGGTCAAGCGCGTGATATCGATCGCCAGGAGACGCGGCCAACCGGCAACGAATTGTCCGAACACGAGCGCGGAGAGGACTGTCTTCAACAGCGCTGCGAGCGTCGAGAAGCCCAGCGCGCGCCAGGCGCGATAGCCCTCGGACAAGGTGATCCACCCGTCGAGGTCGGCATCGAAGAAATCCAGGTGCAGTTGCAGCGGGGGACGCTCGCTCGCCACCGCGCCGCCCGCAGCGAGCGTGGCTTGCTCCGCTTGCGTCAGCGGTCCGCGCACCTGGAATGCGAGGTCCGGGGTGTAGGTGCCAGGCACCGCACGGGCGTAGCACTGCGCGTATTGCCGTGCCGATGCGAGCACGTGGGAGACGAGCTCAGGGTCCGGTTCGTCGGCCCAGCCGGCGCCGCCGCGGCCGCTCGAGTCGGCACACACTCTTCCCGCCAGCGTGTCGACGATGAAGCTTGTCCCGGTGTCGCATTCACGCAAGCGAAGAAGCATGTCTCCTCCTAGTAGCGTTCGAGCTGCGCCAGCGGGTGCTCTTGCGGATGCGTCTGCGCCGTGGTGCCCCAAGGCTCGAAGGCGTTGTGCACGCCGCCCAGGCCGTGCTGCTCCAGCTCGGGATAGTGCTGCAGGAGCACGCTCTTGAAGGTGGCGGATTCGATCATCTCCATGCCCCGTTCGGTGTAGTAGCGCGCGTTGAGCTTCTCGGTATAGAACGGATCGGCTTGCAGCCGCCGGCTCGCCATCTGGATGAAGATCGTGAACAGGGTCTCGCCGAAGCCGAAGTTCTCCGGCCGCCACAGCTCGCACGAGGTCCCTGCGAGCAGATCGAGCTTCTCGACACCGTCCGCGCCCTTGCCATAGAGGCTCTCGAGCGTCTGCACCGTCTCCGCGCTGCATCCGAGGTCCTCGAACCTCGTGATCGGATTGAGGTCCAGCATGCGCCGGAACTCGTTGTACGGCGGCACCCCGCGCTCCCGGGCGCGCAGGATGTCGGTCGTCCCGATATCGACGACCGGCTGGCCCGGCACGCTGAGCTCGGTGAGGAAGCCGGGATAGTTGTTGTTGACGAGCTGCATCATGTGCTGATGGCCGAAGGAGTTCAGCAGCGACGCCATGCCGAATCGCTGAACGAGGGCACGTGCCGCGTCGCCGCGCGCCGCGTCTGTCGGGATCGGTGGCGCCTTGGGCGCGGATCCGACCGGCGCGATCGTGATGACGTCGGGGAGTCCCGCGTGGAGGCGATAGACCTCGGTGAACTCCTCGCTCAGGCCATAGGGCTTGCCGTGATTGTCGCGCTCGCCCCCGGCGATGCCGCCGAGGACCGGATCGACCAGCTTCCACGCCCTCTGGATGCGGCGCTGATGCACCGGCTTGCGCAACGTTTCGAGCAGACCCCACCAGTTGGTCGCCATACCGGTGACGAGCCTGTGGTTCGGCAGAACCGCGGGCGTCCATTCCACCGTGTGGATCTTGGCCATGATCGCGGCATTGATCAGCCGCGCCGTGTGGAACAGCTCGTCCGAGGTCCACTCGGGATGGTCTTTCTTGAGCTCGTCGCAGATGAAGTTGTGGTGCTTGACGAACAGCGTGTGGACGATGTCGAGTCCGACCCACCAGTTGCGCGTGAAGCCCGAGTCCTCGATGCCCGTGACCGGATTCAGCGGCAGCAGATCGTTCCGATCGATGCGCAGCTTGCCGCCGGCATCGGCGCGCAGCCGATCCTGCGTGTCCTGGTCGGAGCCGTAGATCTGCGATGCGTCCCACCAGTGGGTCACCTCGCTCAGATGCGTGAGCGGCTGGGCGCCGTCCATCGGGTTGACCACCGACTTGTGCACCTGGAGCGCGGCGATGCCGTAGCGGCTGCGCAGCGGATCGTCCTGCGCCAGCGGCACCGTGTACACGCCGGGGACGGGTGTGGGGCGATGGCTCACCCAGTCGTGCAACTCCGCCTGGATCCACGCGATCGTGAGCAGGTTGAGGAACGGAACCTCCTGGCGCGGCCGGTTCGGATGCGGGGCGAGAATGAACCGGCTCACTTCACGCGGACTGGGCAGGGCATCCTCGACGCGATTTCTGCGCGTGGCGAGCGGCGAGCCGCTGCGCTGGATCTCGGTGCCGGCTGCACCTTCCATCGGGTCGTCGGTGTTCCAGGCGCCGGTCGCCGTGCGAAAGCGTTCGGTCCACTCCGGGCGTCTCTGGCCGGGCGGCTGGTCTGCGACGAGCGTCCCCGAATACGTGGATTGCAGTTTGTCGCCGTTGAGCCCGTGGCGCATGGCGCCGAGGTAGAGCAGCCCGAGCAGGGTGGGCAGCCGGTCCCAGTTCTCGAAAGCAAAGATCTTCGTTCGATCGCGGCACCACGAGTAGATGACCGCAACCGCCCCCTTGATGACAAGGCCGAGAACGAAACCCATTACCTTGCCGTACACCTGCATGAATAGGCCCCGCCTCGGTTCACGCGGCAGACCGCCGCTCACCGTGGGCTCGCGCAGCGCGAGCGCGGCCGGCTTGCGCAGTTGGGCGGGCTTGAAGTCCGGGATCGCATCCCCCGCGCGTTCGATGCCGGTCGTCCGGTTCGTGCGCACGCGCTCGCGAAGCTCGGCCGCCAGCGGGTTCGGCGCGCGGCTGAGCGACTCGGTGAAGTGCGTCTCGGCGCTCGCCCAGTCCTGCTGGTGGAAACAGACCAGGCCAAGGAGATAGTGCGTCTCGCCGCGCGGATCGTCCGGATCCGCCTTGAGTGCGCGGTCCAGGAACTCTCTAGCGTCCGAAAGATCGTCAGGGTCGGCAGCGTGTTCGAGAATGTTGCGCGCTGCCGCGCGCAACTGCTCCGGCCCGGTGACCAGTTCTACCGACGGAACCGAAGCCGCCGTGGCCACTGGTGGAACGAGCTCAGCAGGTGAAGCTTCACGTACGGGCGCAAGATCCCCACCGCCCGCATCCGTTGTCCCAGAGCCGCTCATCTGCGTCATAGGCACCCCCCTTGGCTGATTCTGACGGCTAGGCAACCCAACCGTCTCACGTGCGCTAGCGCGACTCAAGGCGCGACGGCTGCCCCATGTCCCGCGGTTCAAAACGTCCAGGTAAATTGAACCCCAAAGATGTCGATGGAAGTGTCGTAGCTGCCGGTCGCGTTGTTCGTGATCGTCAGTGGCCCGAGCGAAGATTGCTTCGTCTGGTTGATGCTCGGGGACGGCACGAACAGGTGTGCGTAGCCGAAATCCAGCGCACCGCCCTTGCCGAACTTGTATTGCGCACCCAGCGCGACCCAATAGCGGTCACTGTCGGGCAGGCGCACCGTACGGTTCTGGTCCGTGACCGGAGACTGGTCCCAGGCGAGGCCGCCGCGCAGCGTCCAGTCCGAGCTGAGAGAGTAGTTGACGCCTAGGGCAATCCGCCATGCGTCCTGGAAGT
>Ga0335080_10004588_pt1 | contig 14077 bp, 13 predicted proteins | sample Lox_Sample_34_FD_206720 | JGI IMG/M metagenome (GOLD analysis project Ga0335080, IMG submission 206720) | Soil microbial communities from Loxahatchee National Wildlife Refuge, Florida, United States - Lox_Sample_3.4 | ecosystem: Environmental > Terrestrial > Soil > Wetlands | place: USA... | reverse complement strand
CGACGAGGTCGGCATAGCGGCCCGGGACGAGTGTGCCGCGCACACGCTCGTCGTGCGAGAGCCAGGCGGGCGCGACGCAGATCGCGTGGAGGGCCTGCTCGAGGGTGAGCCGCTGGTCCTCGCGCCAGTGGTCGAGGACCGCGGCGACGACGCCCGCCCACGGCTCGAGCTCCTCGACCGGGGCGTCCGAGCCGTTCGCGAGGACGGCGCCGGACTCGAGGAGCGAGCGGAACGAGTACGTGCCGTCGAGCCGGTCCGCCCAGAAGCGCTTCGCGAGCTGCTCGTCGGAGGGCGCGTGCGTGAACTGGACCGAGGCCACGATCCCGAGGTCGCCGAAGCGGAGGACGTCGTCGGGTGCGAGGCACTGCGCGTGCTCGATCCGCTGCCGCAGGCCACGCGGCTCCCACGCCTCCCGTGAGCGCTCGAAGGCGTCGAGAGCCGCCTTGTTCGCCGCGTCGCCGATCGCGTGCACTCCAACGGGCCAGCCCGCCTCGGCGCCCGCGCGCACGATCTGCTCGAGCTCCTCGCCGCTCGTGATGGTGACGCCGCTCCCGTCCGACATCCACGCCGTCTGCGAGCCGAGCGTCCCGTCCATGAACGTCTTCAGATAGCCGAGCCGCAGCAGTGGTGAGCCAACACCGCTCCGGAGCCCCACCTCGCGCAGCTCCGGCAATCGCTCGGCGGGCGTCGATTGCCAGACGCGAAGGGGCAGGCCGCCCTGCCGCTCGAGCTGCTGCCAGAGCCCGATCGCGCCGAGCCAGCCGTCCTTGTCGTGGAGGCACGTCACGCCACGCGCGGCGGCGACCCTGACGCCGTGGCGCATCGCCTCGACGTACTCCTCGTCCGCAGTGCGAACGAAGCGCGCCTTGAAGCGCCAGGCGGCCTCCTCGTAGAGGACGCCCGTCGGCTTGCCCGACTCGTCGCGGACCACGACGCCACCCTCGACCTCGAGGTCTCCGCCGGCGAGAGCGAGGGCGACGGAGTTGAGCCAAAGTGCGTGGTAGTCCTTCGAGATCAGCATCGCCGGCCGCTCGGGCTCGATCTCGTCGAGCGCCTGGCGCGTAGGCGGCCCGTCGGGCCAGTCGGCGTCGCGCCAGCCCTGGCCACGGAGCCAGCTCCCCTCACGCGGCGCGGTCCGTATGCGGTCGAGCGCCTCGGCGAGCGACGCGCAGCCGTGCAGCTGGACGTCCCGCTGCGCGAGCGCCCACGTCGGGAAGTGGACGTGCGAATCGGTGAAGCCTGGCAGGACGCAGCGGCCGCCGAGGTCGACTGTCTCAGGACTCGGGAGCGCGGTCTCGTGTACGCCGACGCCGCCGGCGACCCGCTCGCCCGTGATCCACAGCGAAGACACACTCGGCAGGGAGGGATCGAGCGTGTGGATCGTCCCGCCGCGGAGCAGCATGGGGCCGAGCCTATGCGTTCCGGATGACCGTCGTAGACTCGCTCATGGCCACGGAGCGGGAGCTCGAGCGGCGGGTCGTATCGGTTCTGTTCGCCGACCTCGTCGGGTTCACGTCGCTGTCGGAGGAGCTGGACGCGGAGGACGTGACGCTCGTGCAGGACGCGTACTTCGAAGCGGTGCGGGAGACGGTCGCGCGGCACGGCGGCCAGCTCGAGAAGTTCGTCGGGGACGCGGCGATGGCCGTGTTCGGGGCGCCGCGCGTGCGTGACGACGACGCGGAACGCGCGGTACGGGCCGGGCTAGCGCTCGTGGCCGCGGTGCAGCGTCTCGGCGGCGGCCTCGGGCTCGCGCCGGACGCCCTCCGTCTGCGCGTGGGCATCGCCAGCGGCGAGACCGTCTACGGGCAGGCGAGCGCCGAGCGCGGGCCGGTCACGGGCGACGTGGTGAACGTCGCCGCGCGGCTCCAGGCGGCGGGCGAACCCGAGACCGTGACGGTCGGCGAGGCTACGGCACTCGCGGTGGCGGACGCGATCGAACTCGAGCGCCTGCCGCCACTCGATCTCAAGGGGAAGGCCGACCCCGTGCCGGCTTGGAGAGCCGTCGGCATTCATGCCGAGCGGTCGCGAGAGCGCGCGCTCGGGGGACTACGAGCGCCGACACTCGGACGCGAAGACGAGCTGAAGCGTCTGGGCGGCCTGGTCGGATCGACCGTCCGGGTCACTGTCGTCGCGCCCCCCGGCGTGGGCAAGACCCGGCTGCTCGACGAGCTCGCGACCGCTGCGGCCGGGGCGGCGGTCCTGCGCGCACGCCTGCGGCCCGACGTGCTCTCGCCGTTCGAGCCGGTCGCCCAACTCGTGGGCGGGACGCGGGAGCCTGGCGAGCTCGTCACGCTCGCACGCGCGGCCGGCGCAACCGAGGCACGCGCGGCCGTCGTCGCCGATCTCCTCGGTGCGGTCGGCTCCGCCGAGTCGCAGCCGACCGCCGAGCGTGAGCAGCTCTTCGGAGCCTGGCTAGAAGGGCTTGACGCGATCGCCGGCGACCGTGCCGCCGTGTGGTTGGTCGAGGACGTCCACTGGGCCTCGCCGGACCTGCTGGCATTCCTCGAGCTGGCCGGGGGATCGGCGAGGGCCGCCGGACGCCTCGTCGTCGCGACCTCGCGCCCTGCGCTGCTCGACGAGCGGCCGGAGTGGGTGGGCGGCGGTGAGCGGCTCGACCTGCCGCTGCTCCCACCCCGCAAGACCGAGGAACTCGTGCGCGAGCTCGTCGGGAACGCCCTGCCGGCAGGGCTCGTCGAAAGGATCGCCGAGCGTTCGGCGGGAAACCCGCTATTCGTGGAGGAGCTGCTGCGCACATGGGCGGGGGTCGGGATCCTGGTCGCCTCCGACACCGGCTGGCAGCTCGCGGCCACCGCTGAAGAGGTCGAGCTTCCGCTGACCGTGCAGGCGATCTACGCGGCACAGCTCGACGACCTCCCCCCGCCGGCGCGCGCTGCGGCGAGGCGAGCAGCGGTCGCAGGTCGCCGCTTCCCACGCGCATCACTGCCTGTCCTCGAGGTGGATCAGCCGGAGCCTGCGCTCGACACGCTCGTCCGCCGCGCGCTCGTCTCCGAGTCCGACGAGGACGCGCTGCTCGGCCCGAGCCATTCATACCGGCACGCGCTCCTGCGGGATGCCGGCTACGCAAGCCTTGCGCGTGCCGAGCGGGCGCGCTTGCACGTGCGGCTCGCGGACTGGCTGGCGGAGCGGCCCGAGAAGTCGCGGCCTGCGCTCGCGGAGGTCATCGGCCGGCACTACGCCGTGGCGCTCGACAGCGCGCCCGCGCTCGCGCGCGAGATCGCCGGCCGCGACCGCGCGGAGATCGGGTCACGCGCGGCCGACTGGTTCGAGACGGCCGCCCGGGTGGCCCTCGGCTTCGTCGCCTGGGCGAGCGCCCGTGACCTCGCCGCGCGTGCGCTCGAGCTGACGGCGGCGGAAGGGCTCGATCGTGCGCGGCGCCTACACCTGCTCGGCGACGCAACGGCCAGGGCCGTCGGCGTCGACGAGGCGCTGCCGCTACTCGAAGAGTCGCTCGACGTCTACCGAGTCGCGGGGACGGACACGGCGCGAGACGGCATGGTCGACGCCGCGTGCGCGCTCGGCCGCCTTCTGCACTCGCAGACGCAGTTCGTCCGCGTGCGGGAGCTCGCCGACGAGCTCTTGATTGAGCTCGGCGAGCGGGAGGACGCGGCGACGGCGAAGCTGCTCGCGCTCCGGGGCTCCGCCGTTCTCGCCGGGTCGGACGACTTCGGTCGCGCGCGGGGCGACGCGGAGTGCGCGCTTGCTCTCGCGCGGCGCGCCGGTGACGCCGACGCCGAGCTCGAGGCGCTGCAGCTCCTGACCGCCTGCACGGAGGATGACGACGAGTTGGAGGGACGTCGCTGGGCCGAGATCGAGTCGCTCGCACGCGCCCGTGACCGCTGGCAGCTCGTCTCTGCAGCAGTGCGTGCGCAGGTCGGCGCCTTCGTCGGCGACGAGCCTGCGCGCGCGCTGTCCGAGATCGAACTAGCCGCAGAGCTCGCCGAGGCGCGTGGTCTCGTGGACGAAGCGGCGTGGGTCGACTACGGCCGGACGGAGGCGCACCTGGCCGCCGGCAGCTGGGACGACGCGATCGAGGTCGGGCTCCGCGCGATCGAGGCGGCCGAGCGCCGCTCCCTGTTCCGGATCGCCGTTCGCTCGTGGTTCGCGCTGCGGCCGATCGCCCGGGCTCGAGGGCGCACGGATCTCATCGAGCGCGCGTTCCCGGTCTTCGAGGAGATCCGCAGCTCGAGCCCGTCGCCCTACGCACGCGTCATCGTCGGCGCGATGGACCTCGCGTTTGCGGATGCCGGACTGCTCCCGCCCTTCTTGCCGGAGCTCGAGCCGCGCCTCGCATCCTTCGAGCTCGGCTACGGCGATCCGAGCTGGCTCGCCGCGTTGGAAGCCGTCGTCGAGTCCTGGCTCGATGCGGGTGTTCTCGCGGACGCGCGAGTCGCTCTCGACCGGCTCGGAGCGTCGAACGAGCGCAGGCGCACGTCACAGCTGGCGCAGGCCTCGTACGCGTTGCTGCGGTCGCGGCTGCTGCTCGCCGAGGGCGACGCCGCTGCGGCCGCGCGCGAAGCGGAGCGTGCGCTCGTCACCCGCGCGCCGTGGTGGCGCTCGCGAGCCCTGCGCGCGCTCGCAGCGGCGGACGCCACCACGGCAGAAGCGCTCGCCGAGGCAGCGGCGCTCGAGCGGTCCCTTGGGATCGAACCCTCCCCGTAGACTCCGCGCGATGCCCTGGGACGTGCTGACCGTCGAGCAGCGCGAGTTGCGCGACCTCGTGCGACGGCTCGCGCGCGAGCGGATCGCACCACGTGCCGCCGAGATCGACACCTCCCACGAGTTCCCGTGGGACGTCGTCGAGCTGTTCCGCGAGAACGACATCTTCGGTCTCTTCTTCGCCGAGGAATACGGCGGCCTCGGCACCGGCGCCCTCATCTCGCTGATCGCGATCGAGGAGGTGGCGAAGGTCTGCGCGACCTCGGCCCTCATCCTCGCCGTGCAGGAGCTCGGCTCGCTCGGCCTCAAGCTCGTGGGCTCGGACGAGCAGAAGGAGCGGTACCTGCCGAGGATCGCTTCCGGTGAGTGGCTTCCGGCCTACGCGCTGACCGAGTCCGGCTCGGGCTCCGACTCGGCAGCGATGCGGACGACGGCGCGGCGCCAGGGCGGCGAGTACGTCCTCGACGGCTCGAAGCGGTTCATCACGAACGCCGGCGTCGCCAGCGTCTACACCGTCTTCGCGAAGACCGATCCGGACGCCGGGCACTCGGGCATCTCGGCGTTCGTCGTCGAGGCCGACACGCCGGGGTTCGCGGTTGCTCGGCTCGAGCCGAAGATGGGCATCTCCGGCTCGACCACCGGCGAGCTGACGTTCGACGACTGCCGCGTCCCGGGCGACAACCTGCTGGGCGAGGAGGGTGAGGGCTTCCGGATCGCGATGCAGATCCTCGACCGCTCCCGTCCCGGCGTCGCCGCGCAGGCGCTCGGCATCGCGCAGGGCGCGACCGACTACGCGCTCGAGTATGCGAAGACGCGCGAGACGATGGGCAAGCCGATCGGCGAGCACCAGCTGATCCAGGCGAAGCTCGCGGACATGGAGACGGAATGCGAGGCGGCGCGCGGCCTCCTCCATCGCTTCGGCCGCATGGTCGACGAGGGCGTCGAGGGCCCGGAGCTGACGAAGGCCTCGGCGATGGCGAAGCTCAAGTGCGGCGACGTCGCGATGGCCGTCACGACCGAGGCGGTGCAGATCCTCGGCGGCTACGGGTACATCAGGGAGTACCCGGTCGAGCGCTTCATGCGCGACGCGAAGATCACGCAGATCTACGAGGGAACGCAGGAGATCCAGCGGCTCGTCATCGCCCGCGAGATGCTCCGCGAGTCGCGCGCCTTCCTGCTCGCCGGCGTCGGCTGAAGCGTTCTTCCCGGAGTCAGTCCCGGCTGTCGGGACTGACGCAGTCGAGCAGCAGAGACAGCTGACCCTCCTCGCCCCGCCGATAGACGCCCACATAGCTCATCGGGAAGTCGGAGGTGCTGCCATCGGCACGTCGCTCGGTGAAGACCTCACTCCCGATCTCGATCACGAGGGACCCTTCCTGGAGGATCTCCTGGATCGTGTAACTCTTGATCCGAACGCCGTCGTCCGAGCCGGCCTGAAAGAACGCTCGCAACTCGTCGTGCCCCGTCACCGGAGGCCGACCGGGGACGATGAGTCGGCCGTCGTGCGCAAAGTGGCCGACGACGCCCTCTACGTCGTTGTCCGCGAGCGCGGCGTGGAAGGAGGCGTTGAACGCTCGCAGCTCAGCTTCGATCTCCACGGGTGCTTCTACCACGCGCAGTAGGCTTCCCGGTGTGGAAGCGGGCGGCACAGTTGTCCTGACGGTCGTGTCCGGACAGTCCGAGGCGGAGGTGGTGTGCGGTCTGCTCCGCTCGAATGGGATCAAGTGCGCCTATCGGGACACCGAGGCGATCGACTCGTCGCTCGAGGACTTCATGGCGGCGGGATCCCGCGAGATCCTCGTCCACGAGTCGGACCTGGATGCCGCGAAGGAGCTCCTCGCGGCGCCGGAGGTCGGAGCATGAGGCTCGACGGCATCCACCATGTGACGTGCATCACGGCCGACGCGCCGGGCAACGTCGACTTCTACACCCGCGTTCTCGGTCTACGGCTCGTGAAGAAGTCGGTCAACCAGGACGACCCGACCGTCTACCACCTCTTCTATGCCGACGAGGAAGGCCGCGCAGGTTCCGACATCACGTTCTTCGAGTATCCGAACTCGAGGCCGGGCCAGGCCGGGGACGGGATGATCCATACCGTCGTTTGGCGGGTCGGCTCCTCGGATGCGCTCGACTTCTGGGCGGATCGTCTGAGCGCCGAAGGTCACGAGGTCGAGCCCGACGGGGAGACGCTTCGTTTCGCGAACCCGGAAGGGCTCGGGCACGAGCTCGTCGTCTCCCAGGTCGAGGACGAGCCGCTCGTGGCGCACCATCCCGAGATTCCGCGCGAGCTCGCGCTGCAGGGCTTCGAAGGCGTGCGCGCGCACGGCCGGACGAGCCCCGAGTTCCTCGAGGCGCTCGGGTTCGAGCAGGAGGGCGGTCGCTGGGACACGCGGGCGGAGACCCGCGGAGGCTGGATCGAGTACACCGAGCCGCCCGAGTTGCACGGGGTCGGCGGCGCCGGCACCGTCCATCACGTCGCGTGGGCTTCGAGGATGGACGACCAGCAGGCTTGGCACGACCGCGTCGCCGACGCCGGCGGAAACCCGACGCAGATCATCGACCGTTTCTGGTTCCGTTCGATCTACTTCCGCGAGCCGGCAGGCGTCCTGTTCGAGATCGCGACGCTCGGCCCTGGGTTCGCGACGGACGAGGATCCGGCGCACCTCGGCGAGAAGCTCATCCTGCCGCCGAACTTCGAGCACTTGCGCGAGCGCGTCGAGCCGCTCCTCACTCCGCTGCCCGACCCGCGCGCCAGCTGGGCCGCGCGGTAACGCGCCGGCTACTTGCCCGGCTCGGGCAATGAGGACGTGTTGACGACTTCGAAGTCGGCGCCCGTCAGCCGGCCGAGCGAGTGGAGGGCGTCGTTGTTCCAGTGCCGGTTCGGCGCGCCGGAGATGTACCAGGGCGAGCCGTTGTCGGCGAGGATCATCCCGTAGCGCTGCAGCGCTCGGAGCACGACTCGAGCCTGGCGTGGGAACGACGAGACGTTCACGCTCGCCTTCAGCCGCACCCGGAGCCCCATCGGCGGCAGCGACGGGTCGTTCGAGCTCGACGCGTAGTGGCGCGCGGGATAGACGTAGGCGCGACGCGTTTCCGGCGCCGTGAAGCGAAGCGCGTGGTCGATCGAACCGCGGGCGACCTCGTCCCAGCGGGCGAGGCCTGGGAACATCGGCAGTCCCGCTGCGTCCGCCGACGTCCAGCCCGCCGGCCGCAGGTGATTGGAACGGAGGTTCCAGACCGCGCCCGAGCCTGCCGTCCAGCCGTGGCTCGAGCGACGCAGGTCGTAGAGCTCGTAGAGCCGGCAGGTGCTCTTGTCGACGAGAATCGCATGCCGGTCACCTGTCGCCTGCGGGCCTCCCTCGATCTGGACGTTTCGCGGGATCGGGTAGCGCACGCGGTTCGACTCGTCGGCGTACTCGAACGACACGCGACTGCCCGGCGTCTTCCGGGAGACGACGTCGAAGGGAATCCCGATCGGGCCGCCGTCCCACTTGCCTGAGCCGAAATCGGCATGAACCGGGGAGTCGAGCCCGATCGAACTGATCAGCTCGGCGGAACTTGCCGCCACGGGAAGCTTGTCAACGCGTTCGTTCCACGCGTTGTTCGCCGGGAAGACGGGGCAATGCCGCGCCGCAGGCAGGCGTAGCGCTCGGGCGGACGACCCCGCAAAGAGCACGGTCGCGAGGGCGGCTACAAGCGCTGCTCCGAGGGTGATGCGTTTCATCGCCTTCTTATCGACCGGAGTCTTCCTCATACTGAGCGCGGTGGTGACGGCGCCTTTGCGGCGGGTGCTCGTCGTGGACGATGACGACGACATCCGACTCCTGCTCGCGGAGCTGCTGCGCGGCGCCGGCTACGGCGTCGAGACAGCCCGGGACGGGCGCGACGCGCTGCGCACCTTCCACGGAAGCCCGACCGACCTCGTCGTGCTCGATCTCTCGATGCCGGAGCTCGACGGGTTCGAGACCCTCGAGCGGCTGCGCGACCTGAGCGACGTGCCGGTCATCCTCCTCACCGCGCGCGGCGGTGAGATCGACAAGGTGCGAGGCTTTCGCGCCGGCGCTGACGACTACGTCGTCAAGCCGTTCGGCCGGCAGGAGCTGCTCGCGCGGATCGAGGCGTTGCTGCGGAGGGCTCCCGACCCGACCCATCTCGAGCACTACGACGACGGCGCGCTGTCGATCGACTATCGCAAGCGGCACGTCGTCTGTCGCGGACTGCCCGTGCGCCTCACTCCACTCGAGTTCCGGCTGCTCGTCACCTTCGTCGAGCATACGGGCCAGGTGCTCTCGGCGGACCAGCTCGTCGAACAGGTCTGGGGACATGCGGGCGGCGTCTCGCGGGACCAGGTGAAGCTCTACGTCTCGTACCTCCGGAAGAAGCTCGGGCAACAAGCCGAGGGCTTCGAGCCCATCGAGACCGTGCGCGGCTTCGGCTATCGCTACGTGCCGCCGGGATAGCTCGCGAGTGCTGCGCACTCGCTCGCTGGGCCAAGGAGCTCCGCCGAGCGGAGGCTAAGCCGGCGTCTCCGCAGCTTCCAGCGAGCGGGAGCGGAGGTCTTGCGAGCTCTTGGGAAGCGTGACCCGCACGCGGGTGCCCTCGCCTTCGCGGGTTTCGAGGGAGATCGTGCCGCCGTGCCCCTCGACGATCGTTCGCGCGATGACCAGTCCGAGACCCGTGCCGGGGATGGCTCGGCGCGTCGCCGTCGAGGCCCGGTAGAAGCGCGAGAACAGCTGTCCGAGCTCCTCGTGCGGGATTCCGATGCCGTTGTCGGCCACGTCGACGCGGAGCACGCCGCGTTCCTCGTATGCCGACACCATCGCCGAGCCGCCGCTCGGGGTGAACTTGATCGCATTCGAGACGAGGTTGTCCAGCACCTGCTCGAGCCGCGTTGCGTCGGCTTCGAGCGGGAGACTGCCGTTGACGTCGAGCAGGAGCTCGACCCCCTGCTCTGAGGCGTCGGGCAGGGCGGATTCGACGATCCGGGTAGCGAGCTCCCCCAGATCGGTCGGTCCCGGATGGAGCTCGAGCCGGTTCGCCTCGATCTGCGCGACGAGCAACAGGTCTTCCACGATTCGGCGGAGACGTACGTTGCCGCGGCGAATGACGTCGACGTACTTGCGGCCGGCCGGTCCGAGCTCGTCCTCCTCGGCGAGCAGCTCGACGAAGCCCGAGATCGAGGTGAGCGGCGTGCGCAGCTCGTGGGAGACAGCGGCGACGAAGGCATCGCGCAGTCGCTCGAGGTGACGATCGGCCGTCACCTCGCGCAGCGTCCAGATCCGCCCCACGGCGGTTCCGTCCTTCCGCGCGACAGGCGCCGTGTAGCCGCGGTAGACACGACCGCTTTCGGCAAGCTCGAATTGGTCTTCGCTCGCTGCGAGGTCATGCCCCAGCTCCTCCATCCGCTCGCGGTAGCGCGCCGGCTCGGTCGTCCGATCGGCGAGCGCAAGGAGCCGCTCGGCGACCGTGCCGTGCAGAGGCAGGCCGAGCTCGACGGCGAAGCGCTGCAGCGGCTTGTTGGCGAGGACGATGTTGCCGGCGAGGTCCGTGAGGCAGATGCCGTCGACGGTCGAGTCGAACACGGCCCGCTGGAGCGCGCTCCTCGACTGCAGCTCGAGCGCGTCCGACGAGATTCGGCGCGACGAGAGGCCGCCAGCGACTCCCACGGCCACGAGCGGGAGGAGACGCAGGGTCAGCGCCGCGGGGTCGTGCGGGAGTCCTTCCGTCTCGGCGGCCGCAACGTAGAGCCCCGTCGCGGCCACTCCGGCGAGCCCGCCCGCTGCAGGCCCCAGCTCTGCCGCGATCAACGCGACCCACGGTACGAACATGATCGTTCCGATCAGCCCGGAACGTCCGGTGGCCAACATCGCGGCGAACGTGCCCACCAGGCCCACGCCGGCGAGGGCCAGCACGACCGACCGCCGGTGTGTCAGGCGCGAGACCGTGTGGCACAGCCGTTCGACGAGCGAGCGGGGCTCGAGGAGAAACGCTTCGGCGGCGGCGCTCATCTCAGCCGGCCTCTCCGGGAGCGTCCTCGCCGGGTTCCGTGTCGCTCGAGAATCCGATCCAGAAGAAGACTACGAGTCCCGCAAAGAGCGCCAGCAGGATCGGCATGTGGAAGACGCGCAGAACGAACCAGGCGTCGGGGATCCGCAGCTGCTTCGCGCCGAGGACGTCGTGATTCGTCGGATACCACAGGTCCGGCGCGGTCCGGTTGTCGCCCTTCATCGTCCAGCCGGTCGAGCCGTTGCCGCCGATGATCCGATGGATGACGACGTGGCCTGCGCCGATCTGCCCCTTCGGGATTCGGTAGGCGACCACGTCGCCGACGTGGTAGCTCGAGTGGTGCTCGACGAGCACGAGGTCGCCTGTGCGGAAGTGCGGCAGCATGCTCGTGCCGCTGACGAGCACCCAGCCGGCGCGTCCCCCGAAGGTCTGCGGCCAGCAGAACCAGAGGAGCGTCGCGACGACAGCGACCTGCGCTGCGATGAGCGCGACGAGCTTTACGCTCGGAAGCCGTGTCCGGGCCGTTCCGAGGGACGGGATCGCGACGCTACTTCTCATAGCTGAGGGTCATCGAGGGCCGCCGCGCGGCGTTACCGTTCTCGGACGAGGCGAGCACCACGTTCGCAGTGCCGGTCGTGGCGCGCAGCTCCCAGCCCCAGAGCGTGCCCGCCTTGATCGCTGCGTCGACGTCGGCCGTCACCGGCACCGTCTTGGCGCCGGTCGTCGCGCCGGAGAAGGTCGTCGTCGCCGTCGAGCCGATCGTGAGACCGCCGAGGCCGTTCCAGTTGAGCGTCGATTCGCTCCAGCTCGAGTAGACCGGGAAGAGCGAGATCGTGTCGTTTCCGGCTGTCGTCACGAAGACCGACAGTGCTGCGCTGTCCGCACCGCCCGTGGTCGGGAGGCTGCAGCCGCTGAGGTTGAAGGTGATGAAGCTGTACTCCTGCGAGCCCGCCGTGGGAACGATCCTGAGCGTCGTCGCCGTTCCACCTGCGACGCTGTTCGGGTTCGCTTGCCGGACGTACGTGTCGGCAGCCGTCGTCGAGGTCTGATTGCACGTGCCCTTCGTCAGGGTCTGGCTCCAGACGTGGAGCTTCTTCGAGACGAGACCGAGGCTTGCCGCATACCCGACGCCGGCGAATGACAGCGACCCGATCAGGAGTGCGACGACGAGGTTGAGAGGTGAGAGGCGGAAGCGGCGCATGCGTTCTCTATCCCGTGAGCGAGAGCGCGTAGGACGTCAGATTCGCCGCGGCAACCGTGCCGAAGCCGGTCACGTTCACGGTGCAGCCGCCGGTACACGCACCGACGACGGTGGAACCAGCCCCGAGACTCGCGTGCCCGCTGTTCTCCAGCGTGACGGCGAGGGTCTGGCCGGCGCACGCCTGCGGGACGCTCAGGACGTTGACCTGAGTGACGTTGCCGTTGTTGTCCACGTTGCGCGTCGCAGTGAGCGACGACGACGTGCACCCGGTCACGGCTGCGCTGCCCGCCCCGAGCTTTCCCGTGGTGAGGCCGAGGCTCGCAGCGGAGGCGACGCCGACCGACACGAGCGCTGCGGTCAGGGCGATACCGATGATTCTGGTCAGCCGCTTCATTCCTCATCACCTCCCGACCGGATGGAGCGGGGCACCGAGAGCCGGCGCCCCGCCCGCTATCCGCCGGTACGAAGGCCTCTCCTACGAGATGACGACCGAGACGCCGGTGACCAAGCTCGCGTCGGGGGTGCCCGACGTGGAGATGTTCGCCGTGGCAGCCGCCGGCAGCGTGCCGCTCATCTCCGCGCCGACTGCCGCGCCGCCCGCGCCGGTGAGCTGGATCTTGTACGGCTTGCTCTGGCAGGCGGCGGGGATTGCCGTGAGGTTCACCTGGCTGACGGAGTAGCCGGGGATCGACGCGCTGTACGCCGTGGTGTAGCCGGCGTTGATGCCTGTGCCGCAGGCTGCGACGACGGCGCTGCCGGCGCCCAGCCCCGACGATGTGAGGCCGAGCGACGCGGCGAAGCCGTAGACGCTGGCGAAGACGATCGAAGCGACGATGGCCGCGAAGATCATCTTGGTCGTCTTCTTGGTGTTGCGGAACTTGCGCATGTGGTAACTCCTCTGGTCTCGTTCGTACCGGCCGGGTGGATTGCCCGGTGACCAGAACATCGGTCGGAGGCCTATGAAATCGGGGGTTGCCGCCGTATGGGTCTCGTATGACGGAGCGTCCCCCGAAAAGGGGACGGCGGGATCAGACCGAGACAGCGGGATAACGCATGCGCACCGCGTCGACGAAGGCGGCCAGGCGCTCGGCCAGCTGCGGATCCTCGAGCTCGAGCACGTTCTCGGCGTTCAGCTCGCCCGAATGCGAGAGGTTGAAGCTGCCGACGAAGACGGTGTCGTCGGCGACGGTCACCTTCGCGTGCATGTAGTCGTGAACCGAGCCGGGCGCGTAGGGCGTCGTGACCTTGCCGGAGAAGGGAGCGCGTGAGAGCGACGTCCTCAGCAGCGGCGCCTTCCATTCCGCGTTCCCGTTCTCGTGCCACTGTTCCAGTACCTCGTTGATCTGGGTGGCATCGACCACGCCGGCGAGGTCGACCTTGCCATCCGAGGCGACCTGCGCGAGCGTGCCGAGGATCGGCGCGGAGCTGATCACGGGCGAGGCGATCCGAACGCGACGGCGCGCGGTGCCTATGGCCTTCGCGATCCGGTGGGCGAGCTTCTCACCGCGCCCGGGGCAGAACCACGCTCGCATCCCGTCGACGGGGCCGGTGTCGAGCTTGCCGCTGCCGGCCACCGTCCGGGTCGTCCAGAGCTGCTCGAAGTCGTCGCGGTAGCGGGACGCGACCGCCTGGGAATCCAGGGTGACGACGACGTTCTCCTCCCGCGTCCAGGAATCGGCCGTCCAGTTCGTCGATCCGGTCCAGATCGAGGCGGCGTCGCGGACGACGTATTTGTGGTGCATGAGGTCCGGCACGCCCGGGATCGCGGCGGTGGGGAAGGGCATGGCCTCGACCGCATCGGGATCTGTGATCGGGGGCGGCGGCACGACCATCTCGTGGTCGAGGTTGTACGCGAGGCGGACGGCGACGCCGCGCTTCTCTGCGGCGACGAGCTCGCCGCAGACGATCGCTTCCAGGTCCGCCGGCAGGTGGAAGTCGTAGACCGCGATCTCGAGCGTCTGCTTCGCGGCCGAGATGAACTCCGCGAGCGCGTGAGCGGTCTCCTCGGCGGGCTGGCCGCCGTCCGTCAGCGTGCGGAGCGCGACGCCAGCCACTCCGCCTTGTGCGCCTTCTTCGCGGCCTGGTAGTCGGCGAGCGCCTGCGGCGAGTCGACGTCGCCGAGCGTCGGATGGCTCGGCACGAGCTCCTGCGCGACCGGCACGTCGAACCGTTTTGCGAGCACTGCGCCGAGCG
>Ga0335080_10004587_pt1 | contig 14078 bp, 14 predicted proteins | sample Lox_Sample_34_FD_206720 | JGI IMG/M metagenome (GOLD analysis project Ga0335080, IMG submission 206720) | Soil microbial communities from Loxahatchee National Wildlife Refuge, Florida, United States - Lox_Sample_3.4 | ecosystem: Environmental > Terrestrial > Soil > Wetlands | place: USA... | reverse complement strand
CGAGAATGGCAATCTCGCGGAGGGCACTGGCAGCAACATCTTCCTGGTGCACGACGGCAAGATCAGGACGCCGCAAGAGCGCTATGTGCTGCCGGGCGTGAGCCGCGCAACCGCGATCGACCTCGCGCGCGAGCTTGGGATCCCGATCAGCGAGGCCGACATCGACCTCTACGACGCCTCGACCGCGGATGAGATCTTCGTTACCTCGACGAGCCTGGTTGTGTGTCCGGTCTCGCGCTTCAACGGACGCACCGTCGGCGACGGCAAAGTGCCGGGGCCGGTCACGAAGAAGATCATCGACGCCTACATCAAGTTCGTCGATTGCGACTACGTCCACCAGTACACGCGGCACCTCGCCTGAGCGACGCGCGTTAGGCCGACGGCATCTCTCCCTCCGCGCGGAGCATGCGAATGCTCTCGCGGAGGGCACGCGCGGTGTCCTCGATCTCGGCCTTGCCATGAGTTGCCGAGGTGAAGCCGCCGATGCGGTTGTTGACGTCGACGCCGTTCGCGAGCAGCGCCAATCTGAGCTTTCGCGTAAGCGCCGGCTGCGTCGCGAGCATCTCCGTGTAGTCGATGCCCGCGGTCTCGAACCGGCGCGGATCGAAGGAGCGCCGCTTCGGGTTCAGGAACAAGTGGAAGCCGCTGAAGGTTCCATGGACCGCCCAGGGCGCGCGTTCTTGCGCGAGCACGTCGTTGAGCGCCGCGCGAAGCTGCGCCGCGGTCGAATTGGCGCGAGCGCAGGCATCGGTCGAGCCCACGATCTCTAGCGCCGCGATCCCAGATGCCGCGGAAAGGGGATTGGCGTTGTAGGTCCCGGGATGCGCGATCTTCTCGCGCTGCTTGCGCTCGGCCGCATCGAAATCGAGATCGTCGAGGATGTCGCGGCGCCCGCAGATGGCGCCGCCGGGGAGCCCGCCTGCCAGAATCTTGGCGACGGCGGTTAGGTCGGGTTTCACGCCGAACTGCGCCTGCGCGCCGCCGGGCGAGACGCGGAATCCCGTGATGACCTCGTCGAAGATCAGGAGGATGCCGTGCTTGCGCGTCTCCTCGCGCAGGAAGGTCAGGAACGAGGGCGCAATCGGCGCCGCCCCGAAGCTCGTGCCGGTGGGCTCCAGGATGACGCAGGCGATGTCGCTCCGCGAGGCGAAGGTCTCGCGCACGGCAGCTTCGTCGCCGGGCGGCAGCAGGATCACGTGCTCCGCGATACCCGTGAGGACGCCCGTGGTCGGCGTGCCGTCGAAGTGGTTGGTATGGCCCGAGGTCATGTGGTCGTGCCAGCCGTGGAAATGCGTGAGGAAGCGCACGAATTTCGGCTTGCCCGTGAAGGCGCGCGCAAGGCGGACGCCCATCAACGTCGCCTCGGTACCGGAGGAGGTGAAGCGCACGGACTCGGCTGAAGGGACGAGACGGCGCACGAGCCCTGCCCATTTCACCTCGCGCGCGTGGTTTGAGCCGAAATGCGTGCCTTGCTCCAAGGCCGCATGCGCTGCGGCGATCACGGTCGGATGGTTGTGACCGAGTATCAGGGAACCGTGCCCGCCGAAATAGTCGACGTACTCGTTGCCGTCGACGTCCCATTTGCGCGGCCCTTTCGCATGGTCGACATAGATGCCATAGGGCTTGAGGTAGCGTGCGTCATGGGCGATGCCGCTCGGCAGCAACGTCTGTGCCTCCGCGGCGAGCCGCTCCGAGCCGGGAGTGCGCTCGCGATAGGCCGCGACGATCTTGGAATTGGTGGGGCTGGTGTCGGGCATGGCGGCGCTCCGAGGCGTGGGGGACGATCGCACTCTACACTCTAATAGACCCGGCACGCGCCGCAGCACCATCTTGATCTAAGTCATAGCAGACCCCCAGCGCGCTCGGCACTTTCGCACGGGAATGACCCATTCGACCGAGCTTTTGGAAGCACTCTGCACGACCGGGACCGGCGTGGTCGCGGCGCTGCTGCTCGCGGGCCTCTTTGGAGGGATCGGCCACTGCGCCACCATGTGCGGGCCCTTCGTGCTGGCGCAGCTTCCGGAGCGCACTGACGGTTCCGGCGGATTGCATCTCCTGCGCGGCGCGCTCATCCCATATCACCTCGGCCGGGCTACGACCTACACGGTGCTGGGTGCGTTAGCCGGAGAATTCGGCCGCGGGCTCGGCGGCACGACGGCACCGAGGCCGGTGCTGGCGGGATTCCTGCTGCTAGCCGCACTCCTGTTCCTGCTGCAAGCGCTCGCGGGCATCGGCGCGATCTCGCCGCTCCGCGCCGGCGGTGCTCTCGGCAAAGCGCTGGGATCGCAGCTCGCGCGAGTCGCGGGCGCCTTTCCGGGGCGGCGTGGACTCGGCGGGTATGTCCTCGGGCTAGCCCTGGGTTTCCTGCCTTGCGGACTCCTCTACGGGGCGCTGGCGGCGGCGGCTGGAGCTGGAAATCCCTTGCTCGGTGCGGCTGCGATGGCGGCGTTCTCGGCAGCGACCATGCCGAGCCTAATCGCCGTCGGCTGCATCGGTGCTGGACTCGCGCAACGCTGGCGCCGAGCGGCGAGGGTGCTGGCGGTGCCGCTGCAGGGGTTCAACGCCGCGCTTCTGGTTCTCTTGGCCGTCGGCACCGGAGGCGGGATCGGGGGATGAGGCAAGAGCTTGACCTAGATCAAGGCGTCCTCGGAGCGTTGCCCTAGTTATCCCGATTGCGACGATTCCCGCGGGATCGCTCGGTCTCGCAACCTTGGCCCCCGACGACGAGGCTCAGATGCCCCCTGTCGCCCTCGAGAAAGCAGCGCGTCCCGCCGAGGCCTATAACGAGGCCGTCGTGCGAGCCTGCGTCATCGCGAGCCTGTTCTGGCTGGTTGCCGCCCTCGCCGACGGGGTCTTCATTGCGCTCCAACTGTGCTGGCCGCAGCTCAATCTGGGTCTGGAGTGGACGACCTTCGGCAGACTGCGCCCGCTTCACACCTCGGCCGCAATCTTCGCATTCGGCGGCAACGCGCTCCTGGGCACCTCCTTTCACGTGGTGCAGCGCACCTGCCGCGCTCGCCTCTTCGGCGGCGACGCGCTCGCGTGGTTCGTCTTCTGGGGCTACCAATTCTTCATCGTGATCGCCGCCACTGGCTACATCATGGGCGTGACCCAGGGCCGTGAATACGCGGAGCCCGAATGGTACACGGATCTCTGGCTCACGATCGTCTGGGTCGCCTACCTCATCATCTATCTCGGGACGATCCTCAAGCGTCGCGAGCCTCACATCTACGTCGCAAACTGGTTCTATCTCGCCTTCATCGTGACGATCGCGATCTTGCACATCGTCAACAACCTCGCGGTTCCGATCTCGATCTACAGCAGCAAGAGCTACTCGCTCTCCGCGGGGGTGCAGGACGCGCTGACGCAGTGGTGGTACGGCCACAATGCCGTCGGATTCTTCCTCACCGCGGGCTTCCTCGGGATGATGTACTACTTCCTTCCGAAGCAGGCGGACCGGCCGATCTACTCCTATCGGCTCTCGGTCGTCCATTTCTGGACGCTCATCTTCCTCTATATCTGGGCGGGGCCGCACCACCTGCATTACACAGCGCTGCCGGATTGGGCGCAGACGCTTGGCATGGTTTTCTCGGTGATGCTGTGGATGCCGTCCTGGGGCGGCATGATCAACGGCCTCATGACCCTCTCGGGCGCCTGGGACAAGCTGCGGACCATTCCTGCACTCCGTTTCTCTGTCGCCGCCGTCGGCTTCTACGGCATGTCCACCTTCGAGGGGCCGGTCATGTCGATCCGGCAGGTGAACGGCCTCAGCCATTATACGGATTGGACGATCGGCCACGTGCATTCCGGAGCGCTGGGTTGGGTCGCCTTCATGACATTCGGCGCTTTCTATTATCTCGTGCCTGTGCTCTGGAAGCGGCCGGGTCTCTATTCGAACAAGCTCGTGGCCTATCACTTCTGGATCGCGACGCTCGGCATCGTTTTTTACATCGTCTCTATGTGGGTCGCGGGCATCCTGCAGGGGTTGATGTGGCGCGCCTACGACTCTCTGGGGTTCCTGCAGTACTCCTTCGTCGAGACGGTGGCGGCGATGCACCCCTTCTACATCGTGCGCGCGCTGGGCGGGATTCTGTTCCTCCTGGGTGCGGTGCTCATGCTCTACAACCTCTGGCACACCGCGCGCGGAACCCAGCCGAAGCCCGCGCTCCGCGTCGTCCCTGCGGCGGCGGAGTGAGAGGCCTCCCATGAAATTCAGTCACGAGAAAATCGAGCAGAACGCGATCCTTCTCCTTGTGCTGGTGCTGCTGACAGTCTCGATCGGCGGTCTCGTGGAGATCGTTCCACTGTTCACGATCGAGACTACGATCGAGCGCGTGAAGGGGGTGCGCCCCTACTCACCACTCGAGCTCACCGGGCGCGACATCTATGTCCGCGAGGGCTGCTATCTCTGCCACAGCCAGCAGATCCGGCCCTTCCGCGACGAGGTTGAGCGCTATGGGCATTACAGCCTGGCCGCCGAGAGCATGTACGATCATCCCTTCCAATGGGGCTCGAAGCGCATCGGGCCGGATCTCGCGCGCATCGGCGGCAAGTATTCGAACGATTGGCAGATTGCGCATCTGAACGATCCCCGCGACGTCGTGCCGGAGTCGCTGATGCCGTCCTACGCCTTCCTCGGGCGGCACCAGCTCGACCTCGATCACATCGGAGCGCACCTTGTCGCCAATCGCGCAGTGGGCGTCCCCTATACCGACGAGATGATTGCGCAGGCGCGCGCGGACCTTTTGGCGCAGGTCAATCCCGACGGCGACAGCTCAGCGCTCCTCAAGCGCTATCCCGGCGCCGCCGTCTTCAAGTCCGTGGGCGGCTCGCCGGTCGCGGTCACGGAGATGGATGCGCTTCTTGCCTATCTCCAGATCCTCGGTACCGAGGTGAAGTTCCGGGACGTCGATCCCGCGGACCTCGTGCAATAGCGGAGGCCCAGATGAGCTGGTTCGATCTCGCGATGGCCGTGCGGCCGCTCTTCATGGTGTGGGTCGCGGTCGCGGTGACCGGGCTGCTGCTCTGGTACTGCCGTCCCGGACGCGGCTCCGTGCATGAGCGCCACAGCCGCATACCGCTCAACGACGAACGCACTTAAGCCGCGGGAACCTCTGCCATGCCGACCAAAGGCGAGAAGGACATCCTAACCGGCCGTGAGACGACCGGACATGAATGGGACGGGCTGCGCGAGCTCAACACGCCGTTGCCGCGTTGGTGGCTCAACGTATTTTACGCGACCATCCTCTTCGCGATCGTCTATTGCGTGCTTTTTCCCGCGGTGCCGTGGATCACCGGCCACACGAGGGGGCTCCTCGGCAATACGCAGCGTGGGCAGCTCGCGCTCGATCTCGCAGAGCAGGCCAAGGGGCAGTCTGAGATCCTCGCGCGCATCGGCGCCGCCGATCTCGCGGCGATCCGCACGGACCCTGATCTCTTTGCCTTCGCGGTCGCCGGTGGCAAGGCGGCATTCGCCGACAATTGTGTGCCCTGCCACCGCGCGGGGGGCGCCGGCGCACTCGGTTACCCGATGCTCGCAGGCGATCGCTGGCTTTGGGGCGGGACGCTCGACGCGATCCATCAGACGATCTCGCACGGGGTGCGGAACGACGATCCGGACTCGCGGCAGTCGCAGATGCCGCGCTTCGGCCTCGACGGCATGCTCACCCCGGCGCAGATCGGCGACGTCGCGGACTACGTCCGATCCCTCTCCGGCAATTCCGGTCCCGCTGAGGTTGGCTCGCGCGGAGCCGCGATCTTCAAGGAGAACTGCGCGGTATGCCACGGCGAGAACGGGAAGGGGAACCACGAGGTCGGCGCCCCCGATTTGACCGCGAAGATCTCGCTCTACGGCAGCGATCGCGCGACGGTCGTTGATGTCGTCACCCGCGCACGCGCAGGCAGCATGCCGTCTTGGAGCCGCCGGCTCGATCCCATCACGATCAAGATGCTGACGATCTATGTGCACTCGCTCGGCGGCGGGCAATGAGGATCGGTGGCGATGACGGTGGAAGCGCACGAGACATCCGGGAACGACGTTAGCCGAAGGCCGGCGCTATACCAGACGCGGCAGAAGGTCTACCCACGCCGCGTCCGGGGGCCCATCCGCCGGGTCAAGTGGATCGTGCTTGCCGTCTGCCTTACAGCCTATTACGTGGCGCCGTGGCTGCGCTGGGATCGCGGTCCAGGCCGGCCGGATCAGGCTTTCCTCGTGGATATGCCGGCGCGCCGCGCTTATTTCCTCGGCCTCGAGATCTGGCCGCAGGAAGTTTATTACATCGCGGGCCTGCTGATTCTCGGCGCGATCGGGCTCTTCTTCGTCACGAGCCTCTTCGGTCGCATCTGGTGCGGGTTCACGTGCCCACAGACGGTCTGGACCGACCTATTCATGTGGGCGGAGCGCCTCGTCGAAGGGGATCGGATGCAGCGCGTACGGCTCGACCAGCAGCCTTGGACGTTCCGGAAGCTCGGGATCAAGGCCGCCAAGCACGGCATCTGGCTGCTGATTGCCGCGGCCACCGGTGGCGCCTGGATCATGTATTTCAACGACGCCCCGACGATGACGAGGAATCTGCTGACGCTTCAGGCCTCGACCACGGTCTATTTCTTTTTCGGTCTCTTCACGGCGACGACCTACTTGCTTGCGGGCTGGGCGCGCGAGCAAGTCTGCACCTACATGTGCCCGTGGCCGCGCTTTCAGTCCGCGATGGTCGACGAGGAGACATTGACGGTCACTTATCGCGGCTGGCGGGGCGAGCCGCGCGGGCGGCTCCAAAAGGGCGGGGGTTTCGAGGGACGCGGCGATTGCGTAGACTGCCATGCCTGCGTCGCCGTCTGCCCGACGGGCGTCGACATCCGCGATGGCCTGCAGCTCGAATGCATCGGCTGCGGCCTCTGCATCGACGCCTGCAACGAGATCATGGACGGCGTCGGGCGACCGCGGGGTCTCGTCGCCTTCGACACCGCGCTCAATCGTGTCGCGCACGAGCGGGGTGCGAGTGCGCATCCGCGCCTCGTTCGTCCGCGCACCATCGTCTATGCCGCGATCATGCTGATCGCCGCGGGGGTCATGGGTGCGACGCTGCTCAACCGCGCGACGGCCTCGATCACGGTCCTCGCGGAACGAAGCCCGCTCTTCGTCCGCCTTTCGGACGGTTCCATCCGCAACAGCTACGTCATCAAGATCCAGAACAAGGAACCGTCCGAGCGAAGCTTCGTATTGTCGGAAGAGGGGCTACCCCTCGCGATGCTTCATGTGGCTGAAGGCCAGGCGGCTCCGGTTCCCGGCGGCGCCGGCGTGATCGTTACGGTGAGGTCGGACAGCGTCGGAACCTTCCACGCCTATCTGCACTTGGAAAAGACGGCCCAACCAGAGACGCCCTTTCTATTTATCGCGCGCGCGACGGACGACGGCGAGACCGTGACCTACAACGCGACCTTCCGAGGACCGGGCAGATGAGGATGCGCGTCGCGGCTCCCGGCAATCTCCGCTGGATTCCCTGGGCGATCGCGGCGGTCTTCGTGATGGTGGCCGCGGTCAATGGCGCGCTCGCATATTTCGCACTCCATTCCGATCCCGGCCTAGTGACCGCGCATCCCTTCGAGCTCGGCAACGGCTACAACGAGATACTCACGGAGGGCGAGGCCGAGGCCGCGCTGGAGTGGAAGGGCAGCGTTCACTTCCTAGCAGGTGACGAGCATTCCGGCACCGTCGTCGCGGAGGTGCGGGATCGCGCGGGAAGCGCAATTCCAGGGCTCAGCGTGAGTGTCGATGTGGTTCGGCCCGTCGAGCCGCTTCCGGTGCAGCGGCTTTTCCTGGAGGCCAGCGGCAGCGGCTATTCGGCCTCTGTGAGCCTGTCGCGGCCGGGGTTGTGGGAACTTAGGGTCACCGCCCGCCGCGGCGCCGACGCCTACCGCTACGTCGAGCGTATTGTCGTGCCATGAGCGATGCAGCCACCCTCGCGCCTCCCATGCCGGAGCGATTCGTCGCCGCGGCGACGTGCCGCCATTGCGGGACGCCGGTTGTTCGCGGCGGAGGCGATTTCTGCTGCGCCGGCTGTGCCGGGGCCTTCGCCTTCATTCGCGAGCTCGGGCTCGAGCGCTATTATGTGGGCCGTAGCCTCGATCCTAGCGCACGCCGGCCGCGACCGTCCGAGGAGCCCGCGGACAATGCGGCACTCAGCGCAGTCGCGGCGAGCGACGGCACGGCCTCGCTGACGCTGCTGATCGACGGGCTGCATTGCGCGGCCTGCGTCTGGCTCATCGAGCAGGCGCTGCAACGCCATCCCGCGGTAATTGCCGCACGCGTCAATCTCACGATGCGGCGCCTCTTCCTGCGCTGGCGCGGCGATGTCGACGCTGCGCCTGGCCTTGTGCAGACCGTCCAGCGCCTGGGATTTCGCGTGATCCCCTGCGGCGCTGCGCGCGAAGCCGGCCCTTCGTTGGATGAGCGCGAGCTTCTGCGCGCGCTGGCGGTCGCGGGCTTTGCCGCCGCAAACGTAATGCTGCTTTCGATTGCGATCTGGGCAGGATTTCCAGGGGAGATGGGGCCTGCCACCAGAGACCTTCTGCATTGGGTCTCCGCATTGATCGCGCTGCCGGCCGTCGCCTATTCAGGACGACCATTCTTCCGCTCCGCCATGGCCGCCCTTCGGGTCGGACGCGCAAACATGGATGTGCCGATTTCCGTGGGTGTGCTCTTGGCCACCGGCATGAGCCTTTTCGAGACTGCCCATTCCGGCCCGCATGCCTATTTCGAATCGGTGGCGATGCTGCTGCTCTTCCTGCTGGTGGGGCGCTATCTCGACCGCCGCGCGCGGGGTCGCGTGCACTCCGCGGCCGAGCATCTGCTGCGCTTCTCGGCAGCGTTCGCGATGGTCTTCGGCGCGGAAGGGACCACTCGCCGCGTGCCCGTGGCGAGCCTCGCTCTCGGCGACATTATGCTCGTAGCCGCTGGCGAGCGGATTCCGGCCGACGGCATGGTCATCGCAGGCCACTCCTCCGTCGACAAGAGCTTGGTGGACGGCGAGAGCTTGCCGCAGGCGGTGGCGCCCGGGAGCAAGGTGCTTGCGGGCACGCTCAACATCGCTGCGCCGCTGCGCGTGACGATTGAAGCCGTGGGCGAGCGAACATTCCTTGCGGAGGTCGCCCGCCTCATGGAGGTCGCCGAGCGCGGGCGTGCGCGGCTCGTGGTGCTCGCCGACCGCGTAGCACGCCGCTATGCGCCCGCCGTTCATCTGACGGCGCTCACGACCTTCCTAGGCTGGGCTGTCGTGAGTCCGTGGCAAACGGCGCTCCTCAACGCGGTTAACGTTCTCATCATCACCTGCCCCTGTGCTCTCGGCTTGGCGGTCCCAGTGGTGCAGGTGATCGCGTGCAATCGGCTCTTCCGCTCGGGGGTTCTCTTGAAGTCGGCGACCGCGCTCGAGCGTCTCGCCGAAATAGACACTGTTATCTTCGACAAGACGGGGACGCTGACCCGCGGGTATCCGGAGCTTGTCCGCGACGGAAGCTTCGAGGAAGCAGATATCACGGAGGCTGCGGCTCTCGCAGCGCATAGCCGCCATCCCCTCAGCCGCGCACTCTGCCGCGCCGCCACGGAGTTCTGCGCTGCTGAGAACGTCGAGGAGCATCCGGGCGAGGGATTGTGCTGCAGCACTGCCGGAGGTGCGCTTCGCCTCGGCAGCCGCCTCTGGTGCGGCGCTTCCGAGCGGGCGGCAAGCGGTGACACCGATCTCGAGCTTTGGTTTGCGCGTCCCGGCCGTGTGCCCCTTCGGTTTCGGTTCGAGGACGCGCTGCGCCCGGATGCGAGGGCGGTCGTCGCGGAACTGCGTAGGCTCGGCAAGAAGGTCGTACTGCTTTCCGGCGACCGCACGAAAGCGGTCGAGCGCGCTGCCTTGGAGCTGGGCATCGAGGACTGGACGGCTCGGGTCTCGCCGGCCGAGAAATTCGAAGCACTGCGCCTTTTCACCGCCGCTGGCGATCGCGTCCTCATGGTCGGCGACGGACTCAATGACGGACCGGCGCTCGCGGCGGCGCATGTCTCGATCTCGCCATCTTCGGCAGCCGATCTCTGTCAGACTGCGGCCGACGTGGTGTTTCAGGGTGCCTCGCTCCGTGCGGTCACGCAGGCCCTCGCGGTTGCCCGGTGCAGCGAGCGGCTCGTCCGCGAGAACATCGGCTTCGCGATTCTCTACAACCTTGCGGCCGTGCCGCTCGCCATCGCGGGGCTGGTGACGCCGCCGCTCGCGGCTGCGGCGATGTCGTTCTCGTCGATTGCCGTCGTCGCCAATGCGCTTCGCCTCGGGAGGCGGGCGTGACGGGCCTCCTCTACCTCATCCCTATAGCGCTCGCGATGGGTCTCGCGGGCCTGATCGCTTTTCTTTGGGCACTGCGTTCTGGCCAATTCGACGATCTCGACGGCGCCGCGGGGCGCGTACTCTTCGACGATCCCGACGGACCCGAATCCACCACTTCCGACAGGAGACTTCCGCCATGATGGACTGGGCAATCGGCCTCGTGCTTGGCTTTCTCGGCATCGTCGGGCTATTCCTTGCCTCCGGCGCCTACGACATCGGCATGCATTTCTTCGGCCTCGCGCTCTTCGTCTTCGCGGTGCTATTCAACTTCTGGCTCGTGAAGAAGCACTACGACGCGGAGGAACGGGCGGGATCGGCGCCTCCCAGATGAGCATCGACCGATCAGTCTATCCGGAGCCAGAGAGCGGTCGCCGTCCAAACCTGCAGACCTGACGAGCCGGCCCCTCTCCGGCTAGACTGGGTTTCCCGCCGCGATGACCGGAGTAAGACCCATGTCGAAGCGCGTCCTAGCCGGTCGCATCCTGCACGAGACCAACACCTTCAGCCGCCAGCTCACGGATATGGCGGCCTTTCGCCGCCGCGACTTCCATCTCGAGAACGAGATACCCGGAGCCTATCGCGGCACGCGCTCGGCGCTGGGTGCCACTTTCGAGGCCGCGGACGAATATGGCTGGACGCTGATCCATCCCATTTCCGCCAGCGCAAATCCCTCGGGCATCGTGACGCGCGAGGCCTTCGAGGAGCTCTGCCGGCTCCTGCTCGACGGGCCCCGGCGGCAGGGGCCGATCGACGGCGCGCTCCTGCACCTCCACGGCGCCATGGTGGTGCAGGACTATGAAGACGGCGAGGGCGAGCTGTTGCGGCGATTGCGCGAGGTGATCGGCAAGGATAAGCCGGTGATCGTGACGCTCGACCTCCACGCCAATGTGAGCCAGGCGATGGCGGATTACGCCGACTGCCTCATCGCGTTTCGCACCTATCCGCACATCGACCAGTACGAGCGCGCGTGGCAAGGGGCGAAGCTCCTCGAGCGCGCGATGCGCGGGGAGATCAAGCCCAAGACCGTCCTCGCGCGCAGGCCCACCATCTACGGCCTCAACCACGGACGCACGCAGAGCGGGCCGATGGTGGAGGCGCTGCGACGCGCGGAGGCCGCCGAGGAGCGCGGCGATGCGCTCGTCGTGAGCCTCTGCGCGGGATTCACCCGCGCCGACATCCACGACGTCGGCCCCACCGCGACGGTCACCACCGATGGCGCCAATCCCAAGGGGCAGCAGATTGCCGAGGCGCTCATGGATTTTGCATGGGAGACGCGCGAGGAGAATTCGGCAAAGCTGCTGCCGATCCCCGAGGTGATCGAGCGCGCGCGCAAGGGAAAGCCGGGCGAGAAGCCGCTGGTGATCGCGGACTACACCGACAATCCCGGTGGCGGAGGCTACGGCGATGCGACAGCGCTCCTGAAGGCGATGGTGGAGGCGGAGCTTTCGAGCGTCGCCTTCCATGCGATCTGCGATCCCGAGGCGGTGCGCGCCGGTATAAAGGCCGGGATCGGCGCGCGCACTACGCTGACGCTCGGCGGCAAGACCGATCCCAGCATGGGCGGCGGCCCGCTGACGCTCGAGGGCGAGGTGACGTGTCTCACGAACGGCAAGTTCATCGCCTGGGGTCCGATGGGCGGCGGTGTCGCCCGCGACTACGGGCTTTCTATGGTGTTCCGCGTCGGCGGCATCGACATCGTGCTCATCACCAACAACGGCCAGGCGAACGACCTCGCACAGTTCACCTCGCTCGGCATCGATCCCACGCGCTATAGGACCCTTGCGGTGAAATCGATGCACCACTTCCGCGCGGCTTTCGAGCCGATCGCGCGCGAGGTGGTGTTGGTGGACACGGGCTCGCTCTGCTCGGAGATCTACACGCCCGAACTCTTCACGAAGGTGCGGCGCCCTATCCACCCTCTCGATCCCATCGCGTCCTAGCTGGCGCCTGCCAATGCGAGCGCGCCCTGAAACCCGGTGAGGAGCGCCAAGGCGCACAGTGTCATGAGCGCCCAGCGGCGGAACTTCGCGGGGTCGGATTTCCGGAAGCTCCGCGCTCCGAGCCATTGGCCCGCGAGGAGCATAGGGAGAAGCATCAGAAAGAAGTAGAGCCCGTCGCTCGTCACCAATCCCTCGCGCGCCAAATACGCCAACCCGATGCCGTCGGTGCCGATGAAGAAGGCAATGAGGGAGGCTCGGCTGATCGCGGCCCCGGCGGGCGAGCCAAAGAAAAAGACCACGACGGGCGGCGCGACGATCCCGAAGGCGCCGTTCAGTAGGCCTGCGATGCCGCCGGTGAGAATGGTCTCGCCGCCGGTCGGCATGGATTTGCGGACATAGCCGCTTCCGAGCAAGGCCGCCGCGGCGAGCACCGCGACCCCGAGGGCGATCTGCATCGGCGCCGCCGGAACGGCCGCGAGGAAGTGGACGCCAAGGGGCGTCCCGAGCGCGCAACCGAGCCAAAGCAGGATGAGCGCCTTCCAATGGACGTCCCGCCAAACGCTCGGCATCAGGCTGAGGCTTGCGGCGACCTCCATCATGAATACCGACGGAATGATGCTGGCAAGCGGGAGCGCGAGCGACAACGAGGTGATCGCGAGCAGCGAGAAGCCGAAGCCGCTGTAGCCCCGGACGATGGCGGCGCCGAAGATGCAAGCAAGCGAGTAAGCGGCGATCCCCCAGCTCATGGGCGGCCGTCTAGATCGTCGCCTCGATCATCCGGCGAAGCTCGGGCGTGACCTCAGGAAGGACACCGAACCAAGATTCGAAGGCGGCGCGGGCTTGATAGAGGAGCATGCCGAGCCCGCCCACCGTCGGATTGCCGCGCCCGCGCGCGGTGGCGAGGAGCGGCGTCTCCAGCGGGATGTAAACAATGTCGCAGACGAGCGCGCGCGTCGGGAGCCGATCGAGGCTGAGCTCGAGCGGCTGCTGCCCGTGCATGCCCTGGCTCGTGGCGTTGACGAGGAGTGCTGCATCCGAGAGGGCGTCCGCGCGACGCTCCCAGGGCAGGGCCGAGACCGGCGCGCCGAATTCGGCCGCGAGCGCCGCGGCGCGAGCCGGCGTCCGGTTGAGAACTCGAATCTCGCGTGCGCCACGTTCCGCGAGGCTCGCCACCACCGCCCGTGCGCCGCCGCCTGCGCCCATCACCACCGCCGGGCCGAGGTCGGCACGCCAGGAGGGAGCGGCCTCCCGCAAGCTCTCGATGAAGCCCACGGCGTCGGTATTGCGTCCCGCGAGCCTGCCATCCACGCCCACGACGACGGTGTTGACGGCGCCGATGCGACGCGCGATCGGATCGACCTCGTCGACGAGGCGAAGCACCGCCTCCTTGTGCGGAATGGTGACGTTGCAGCCGGCGAAGTCGAGAGCCGAGAGACCCCGCAATGCCTCCGCGAGCCGGTCTGGCCGCACCGCCAGCGGCACATAGGCGCCCACCAGCCCGTGACGCTCGATCCAGTAGTTGTGGATTCTCGGCGAGCGGGAGTGGCTCACGGGCCAACCGATGAGGCCCGCGAGCCGAAATCCGCCTCCGCCGTGGCTCACTTGATCGGGCCGTTGACCGGCGGCAGCACCTGCGTCACGACCTGCTTCCCGTCCTTCACTTCCACGAGGAAGCTCTCGCGGTCGATGTCGCCGTTCTCGGAATACCGCGTATCGATCAGGATGCCCGGATAGTCCTTGGCGAGGAGGCTCGCGTGGCGGAGCGTCTCCGCGAAGAGCT
>Ga0335080_10004586_pt1 | contig 14079 bp, 8 predicted proteins | sample Lox_Sample_34_FD_206720 | JGI IMG/M metagenome (GOLD analysis project Ga0335080, IMG submission 206720) | Soil microbial communities from Loxahatchee National Wildlife Refuge, Florida, United States - Lox_Sample_3.4 | ecosystem: Environmental > Terrestrial > Soil > Wetlands | place: USA: Florida... | reverse complement strand
TTCCTGCCTTTCTGGTTCTGGTCTTTTGCACGGCTTGTCCGTGCCTTCACCCGAGCTAGCGCGGAGCGTGGCCGGAAGCGCGGCCTGTCAGGAGCGAAGCCGCGGAGCGGGCACAAGATGCTTTCCGGCTGGAGGCTCGCGGCGGAGCGGGTTTCTCCGTCGCGAGAGGCCGGAAAGGATGTTGTGACTCTTGACAGGCCGCGCTGGAGGCCGACACTCGGGGCGAGTGAAGGCACGGCTTTGCCGTGTGGCTGGTACCGGAATTTCGCCGGGCCTGGCGCTGACGCTGGCCGTGAACGGGCCGCCCGGGCTGCCTGCCGACGGGGTCATGACGTCAGGGCGCCGGTGCGTCATGGCCGTGCTCGGATATCCGGCACTGGCGGCTGCACCGCGTCATCAGCTTTCCGATGCGGCCCAGCGCCAGGGGCAGGAGCCGGTCGCTGAACGCGATCGCGGCGGGCAGCAGGGGCTTGTCGCGGTCGAAGATCCGTGACCATTCGCGGTACAGCTGTCCCAGTTCCGTGCAGACGGACGGGTGCCGCGGCCAGCAGTCCCGCAGCTGCTCGTCGAGGTACTCGCCGTACATGGGCTGGAGCTTGCGGGTGATCCAGGCGGCGATCTCGTCCCGTAGCCCGGCCGCGGCCTCGGGTGCCAGGACTGTCCAGTTGACCGCGGCCGCGGGCTCGTCCAGCTCGTCGGCCAGGCGCCGCAGGTCCGCTGCCTGCTGGGCCATGGTGCGCTCAGCCATGGCGTGCTCCGCTGCTGTGTCCGCTGCCGTTCGCCGGGCTCAGTGCCGGCTGTGGCGGCATGTACGGCTGCAGCGGCGTGCCGATGCCGGTGACCTGGCCCTCGGGCCTGGCCGCGCGGGCGGCGGCCGGTCGGATGGCCGGCGGCCTGCGGTAGTCGCGGCGCTTCCACACCGGCCGCAGTCTGACCACGACCGGGTCGAGGTTGCCGTGCAGCACGAAGGCCCAGCGTCTGGGGAGTCTGCGCAGGAACGCCGGCGTGATGACGGGCCGGGCGTTGCCGCCCTCGCCGGATCCGGCCAGCGTGCTGATGGCCTCGGCGACGCCGGCTTCCTTGCCGCCGCCCAGCAGCATCAGCGTCGCGGAGTTCTGCAGCAGCTTGGCGGCGCCGTGCTCGCCCCAGGCGGCCTGCACGGCCGCGTAGGACTGGAACACGCTGGTGACCTGGATGCCGTGGCCGCTGCTGTCGGCGGTCATGTCCGGCACGGACACGGCGATCGTGCGGTCTGCCTCGTCCAGGAAGTAGCCGAGCTGCGGGCTGAGCTTCCCGCGGTCCTGCACGGATGCGGCGATGAGCGCCGCATAGTGGATCTCTTCCAGGATCATTGTGTAGACGGCGCTGGTCAGGCCCGCGTCGACGCTGCTGCGGGCGATCATGTAGACGGTGCCGGCGCCGGCGGACACGAAGTCCTCGGGGACGAATACCGGTTCGCCCGGTGCCGGGGTCACGGCGGCGGCCAGCTCGGGGATCGCCGTCCAGGCGAGCCAGGCGCCGGCGACGATCCGGATCGAGTTCTCGGTGCGGCCCTCTTTCCGGGAGTATTCGGCCAGCGCGTGGATCGCCCGGCTGACCTTCGGGTTCCGCAGGATCGTGTCGGGGATGTCCTGGTCGGCGCGGCTGACCCAGGCGGCCACGTCCTCGATCGTGTAGCGCTGTCCGGCGAGGTCGGCGGCGTGCAGGTAGGCGGCGATCAGGCCGGCTGCCTGCCGCAGGAACAGGTCGTTCTCGCCGCTGGCGTGCTGCTGTTCCCCGGCCCGGACCAGGCACTGGGCTTTGCGGGCGGCGGTCTGCGGGTCCCGGCAGCCGGCGATGGCGTCGTAATGCAGGCTGCCGGGGATGCCGCCGACGCCGAGCGGGTTCAGGATGTACAGGTCGCCGAGCGCGGCGCGCTGCCGTCCCGTCAGATTGAGCAGGTCGGCTTTTGTCGTGACCGCGACGCCGGGCCCGCGCCAGTCGAGGATCCGCCCGGCCAGGAAAATGGTCTTGAATGTCCTCGGCGGCGCGATGATGATCATCGCTGATTCGGCGCTGACCCACAGGACATGGCCGTACGGCCCGCGGCCGAGGCGGATCGCCAGGCTGGTCGCGGAGACCAGCAGGAGCCGCTCGGGGAATGACAGGCCCGGCCGGACCTTGCCGCCTTCCCAGGCGGCCCGGGTGCGGCCCCAGCTGGTGAACAGCTCAGTCCGCGAGGCGAAACCCTCGCCAGGGTGGAGGTAGAGCCGGATCCGCCATTTCTGCCGCTTGGCCTGGACGTGACTGCCGATCGTGCAGCGGTACGTCACGGCCGTGCATGCGGCGGCAGTGAAGGCACATCCGGCTGTGAAGAGGATCAGGTGACCGAGGACCCACATGATGGACATGCAGATGCCCATCGTGAACGGCCAGACGATCATGGTCACGCCCCCTTTCCGTTCACGTGGCGGTAGAGCACCGAGCGGGCGCTGCTCCAGCGAGTCCCGACCTGGGCGGCCAGCTCTCTGGCCAGCGGTGATAGCTGTGACTTGTCGCCATGGCGCGGGTCGGCGCCTTCCAGCGCGTCGTAGGCGCGTATCAGCCGCTGGCGGACGGACAGGCCCGGCTCGATCACAGGCGGCGGCTGGGCAGGCTCCCGGGCGGCGGTGGCGGGCACGGCGGGCTCGCCGGCGGCTGGCAGCTGGCCGCCGAGAACGTGCCGGCGGATCGTGACAACGACGCGGTCGACCACGATGGCCAGGAAGACCGGCGGCATGATCCACGCCATCAGCGAGCGGGGCGAGCCCGCGTTAGCGGCTGCCGCGTTCATCAGGGCGGACGCCCCCGCGCAGGCGATGATCAGGCCGCGCTCGATCTTCGCTGACTGGCCGGCCCTGGCCAGGCCGAGCGCCAGCAGCGAGAAGATGATCATGCCGAGGTCGAGGGCGGCGGCTTCCACCATGGAGACGGCCGGCTGGTGCCGTTCCCGCAGGATGTAGGCGTACTGGGCGGCGACGGACACGGCCAGCAGGCCGAGGCCCAGGCCGGACAGCAGCACCGTTGCCGTGCTGATCAGCCCGCCGCCGGGCCTGCGGGCTGCCTGGCGCTTAGCGCGCCATAGCTCGCCTTCGTGGTTGATGAGGCCGCCGTAGCGTTCGGCGAGCTGGTGTCCCTGTCCGTCGGCGTGCCCGATCAGGGCGCTCACTGCGCTGCCCCGACCTGGCTGGCTGTGGCGCCCGCGACGAGGCCGCGCATCGCGAGCTGCTCGTCCTGGCGGATGACGGTTTCCCAGCACTGCCCGCACGCAGTCCGCCCGATCCGGCGCCGGAGCGTGTGCTCGCGCGCCTCACACAGCGCACTGGCCTTGCGGGCCAGCTGGTGACCGGCAGAGAGATGCTCGGGCTCCCATTGAGCACCGGCCCGCGCACGGCCGCCACGCCTGCGCTGGCGAGCACGGGTTGCGCGGACGGCCGCCAGGCCGTCCGCAGCGGACAGCTGGCCGCGGCGGATCTTGTCCAGCGACGACGCAGACAGTTCGAGGAGCGCCAGGTAGTTCGTGACGGTCGACAGCGCCAGGCCGGTCCGGCCGGCGATCTGCGTAGCGGTGTAGCCGTGGTCACGGAGCCTGCCCATCGCCGCGGCCTTATCGGCGGCGCCGAGATCACGGCGATGGCAGTTCTCTGCGAGCATGACCTCGACGGCCCGGGCCGGGCCCGCTGCCTCCCGGACGACAACCGGCACCTCGCTCAGGCCAGCGAGCCTGGCGGCCGCGAGGCGGCGGTGACCGGCTAGCACGATGAACTGGCCGTGCCCGGCCGGGTGCGGCTGGACCACGATCGGCTGCAACACGCCTTGCTCACGGATCGAGGCCGCCAGCTCGGCCACGTCGCCCGGGTTCTCGCGGATGTTGCCCGGGTGCGGCTGGATGCGGAGCACGCTCATCAGGCCCGTCATGACGCCACCCCGGCCCGGCGGCCGCGGGTCAGCGCCTCCTCAAGATGACTGCGGGTGATGTCCGGGCGCCGCGCGGCCAGCTGCCGGTTGCTCCCGGCCGTCAGGACCCCGGCGCTGGTTTCCGCCCGGGCAGCAAGAGGGGACCGGCGGCGCGGCTTCCAGCCGGCGGGGACAGCGGCCGGGTCATCGATCCCGTGGCCGTCCTCGTCGTCGTCATCCCATGCCAGCGGCGGCTCCCGGTGGCGGCGCGCGGCCATCTGCGCTGACTCGACGGAACCGCCACGTACGTCCCACAGCCGGTCGTACAGCCCGCAGACAGCGGCAGCGAGGCCGGCCGGCACCTGAGCGTCGCGGCCGAACTGGATACGGCGGACAGCGCGCGGCGAAATGGCCAGCCGGTCGCTGAGCGCAGCCTGACTCCAGCCCATGAACGCGAGCGACCGGAGTCGGCGCGCGGTGCCGACAGCGCCGACAGTGTCCACCGGCGGAGTGATCCGTGCATGCGCGGCACTGGCCACGCGGCACTGCCAGTGCCGGCACCCAGCCTGACGGCACGCTGTCAGGGTGAAATCTGGGGCAGGCCCGCAACCAGGCGGGCATGCGAAACTGGAGGTCATCGGACGATTTCCTTTCGCGATGGGGTCCGATTGGCGGCCTCGGTGTTCCCGCACCGGGGCCGCGCTTGGCTGGTACATCGCCAGCTATACAGCTCTTACGCTGTAGAGCGCGCGCCTACAGCTTAAAAGCTGTACAATCCTTTAGCTGGCGTTGATGTGAAGATCTTCGAACGAAGATGCATGACCTCGCTTGGGCCAGCCGGGGACCTCTGGAGGACCTCTACCGGACATGACCGATTTGTCCTTGTGGTTGGCTCTGATCCTCTGCAAAGTCAAGACTTGAACCGTGCAACGACAGGGAGGAGGGGGCCGTTCGAATGGCTGGTCGGCCTGATCGCGAAGAGCCTCGCACAGTGCTTGAGCACTTGTTATGGCAGCAAGACCGGACTTACGAAGAGCTTGCCGCCGAGTTTGCAAACCTGGCCTCAAGCCTCAATGAACGAGCCACCATCAGTCCTCGCCATCTCCGGCGCCTTGCTGCTGGCGAACGAGTGAGCTGCACTCCTGTGACGCGGCGCGTCCTTCACGCGATGTTTGGTCGTACGATCGACGACCTCCTGCGTCCCTGGGCACAACACGGTGACCTTATCAAGGTAACTAGAGGGCAACTTCTTGTCCCGCAGCCCCAAGCGACAAAAGAGGTAATGTTAACTATGGCGGCTAACCGTGCTCGGCAGTTCGGGCTACTGACTGGGCAAATAAGCCTGACGAGCGAGACACTTGAGCAGATCTACGAGGACATCCGGTATCTTTGCAGAGCATACCCGCAACGTCCTCTAACCAGCATTCTGGGGGACATGGTTGTCGCACAAGACACAGTGTTCTCTCTGCTAGAAACACAGCGGCGGCCGAACGATTCGCGACAGCTTTATTTCCTTGCTGGCGTGACCGGTGGATTGTTGGCTAAAGCCTCGCATGACGTTGGCGACCCTCATGCGGCACTTACCCAAGCACGCACAGCTTTCCTATGTGCCGAGAACGCGGACCATAACGGCTTGAGAGCATGGATTCGCGGCCTACAATCGCTCGTTACCTATTGGGATAATCGTTACCGCGAGTCCATCCACTATGCGCAGCAGGGAGCTGAGTACGCGAACCGCACAGCTAGCGCGACTAAGGTATGGCTCCCGGTGAGCGAGGCTCGCGCCTGGGCAGCGCTCGGGAACGTGAACGAGGCCTGTGGCGCGATCGAGCGAGGAGAAGAAGCATGGAGTCGAGTCTCGGACGATGACCTCGACGAGCTTGGGGGGATATGCACCTTTAGCAGAGCGCGGCAGCTTTACTACTCAGCAGACGCTCTGGCCTGGCTCCCATCAGAAGCCGGAGCAGCAGAGAGCTACTCGTATCAAGCTGTCGAGGCATACTCCGATGCGGGACGGGCAGAGTGGGCGTTCGGGGACCAAGCTGGGAGTCATGCTGATCTCGCAGTGGCTCGTATCGCCCAGGGCGAATTTGAAGGCGCCGCTGAGGCTATAGCCCCAGTGTTGGAACTCCCGGCCGAGAAGCGCATCCGAGGCATCATCTCCAGCGCCAAGCACGTTCATGCCGCCTTGGCGCGCTCTGACGCAAGCACTACAGCGAAAGATCTCCAGGAGGAGATAGAGATCTTTGTACGCACACCGATCAGCGCCTTGCCTCGATGAGTAACAAATACCCCGTCGAGGTCTCTGGCGCGAATGTTCTCCTTCGGGATTTCCAACTTTCGGACGTTGCCGAATGCCTTGACATTGTTGGCGACGATACGGTCACTCGCTGGCTTTCATTCGACTCGCGAACTCAACAGCAGGCCAAGGCGATGCTCGAAGGTGCCATAGAACGTGCCCAGCTAGTTCCGCGCACCGAGTATTACCTTGCGGTGACTTTGCCACGTACTGGGCAGGTGATCGGCTTTGTACGTCTTGGATTTTCTGGACAGAACGCGGCCAAGCTAGGATACGCGATCAGGGCTGATGAATGGGGTCACGGATATGCTACAGACGCGGCTCAGGCATTGATCAGCTATGGATTTTCCAAGTTGGGACTCCATCGGATAAGTGCCGCGATCGGGCCCGACAACGCCGTGTCGATTACGGTCGTAAAGAAGTTGGGCTTCACGCTTGAAGGACGTATCAGGGATCATGTATTTACTAACGGCGCCTGGCGCGATAGCTTGCTGTACTCGCTTCTGGAGCATGAGTGGAACTATGCCGCATACAGCGTTGATGCTGTAGGTTGAACCCTTATGGCGTCACTGCCCGATGACTGGTGGAGCACCGAGGACGTGTCCAGATTCCTTGACGTCACGCCCTCGACGGTGCGGGCATACGTGACGCGAGATCAGATGCCAAAGCCTGATCGGTACATAGGCCGGATCCGTCTTTGGCGGCCGGAGACCATACGGACCTGGCATCTGAGTCGCAGGAGCCAGAGCAAGCCGAGTGCATGAGCACTGCGCGCCCGGTACGTGGAAGGGCTGACCTGCGGGCAGGCCGGGGAGTGGTTCGGCTGCACCCGCCGCCTGTGCAAGTCCTTCGGCAGCCTGCGACGGGCAAACGCCGACGATCACCTTTTGCCTGCGCTAGGAACTGCGGCATATCGCCGACATCATCAAGCCCGGCGGCGCGCGCCCTGGCTGCCGTCGCGGCCGAGCGACCCGACGAGACCCGCAACACCTGATGCCCGGCCTGGGTTAGCTCGGCCCCAATCGCCGCACCCATGACGCCCGGCTGGAGAAGACCGACGACCGTCATCCTCACCTCTTCGATCACGAAGCGAGAAAGCTCTAGCCCCTCGCAATGCCAATCTGTCACGACAGCCCCGGTGCCCGCCATCAGCGGCTTAAGTGCGTGGGCCGCGCAAGCGCAGCGGCTACGTGACGCGGTGGGACCGCTCGCAGTTGCTCAGTGCCTGAACGGCCAGCCGTCGCCGTCGCCGTAGACAGGGGTTATCGTCAGGGTCGCGGCGCCTGAGCACGGGTCGCTGTCGTCAGCGTCATCATCGCGGCGCGGCATCACTCGCGGTACCCACGCGTCATCTCGCCCAGCCCGCCGTGCCGCATCCCGTTTGGCGGCCGCTTCCGGAGTCAGCCGCAGGCCCAGGCCCGACAGCATGCTCAGGTCAAGCTCCCAGGACTGTGCTGACCTTGTCCGCCACGTCGCGAACGCCGCCTCAATGTGCGCGCCGGCCTGGGCCGGGGTCATGTGCGTGACATCCATCAGATGCCGGGCCGCGGACCCGGCGGCGCCCCGGATCTGCGCCAGGCCCATGTGCGTGGTCGTGTGACAGGGCTGGCAGAGGCAGATGAGCCGCCGCAGGTGCTGAACGCCGCCGGCGTACTCCCAGCGCTCGTGTGCTTCCAGCCGGGCGCCGTCTGCGCGTGAGGCGTCGCACGCCTCGCACCGGTTCCCGGCCCGCCGGTACACCATGCGCCGGACCCGGTCCCACGATTCCTCCCGCAGCGCCGATCGCGTGTTGGTCCACCAGCACGACTGCGGGACAAGATCGACAAAGAGGCCGCCGCCGAGGGTCCGGTCCTCCCCGGGCAGCAGGTCAGGCAGGTCCGGAAGCGCCGCCCACTGCTCCAGCTGCCTCATCCTGCCCGGCGGCGCATACCAGCGCTCGGTCGCTGGATCCCAGCGCGCGCCGGCTGATTTCGCCTCGTCCTTTTCGCTGAACGGCACATCGAGCCACTGCCGGGCGGCCTGCCGCGGTGCCGGGAACGCTGGCGCTGCCGGTGCTGGCGGCCTGCGGCTGAATAAGCCCATGCTCTCCTGGCCCTTTCACTTGCGGTCACGTCCATGATGCGCTGGGTTGCCGGGCAGATCGGGGTGCTAGTCGCCTAGTTCGTACCCGCAGTCCGCCTCAGGCGTGTCGCAGCCGTAGCTGTAGTCAGCCTCGGCCGTGTCGTAGCCGTAGCTGTAGTCAGCCTCAGGGTCGGGCTCATCCGCCGGCGCGGGCCCGTAATCGGGCTCGGGGTCAGCGCCGGCCTGATAGCTGTGATCGTCGCTGATGGCCAGGTCAGCCAGCGTGCGGCCGTTCCCGGCCGGCAGCTGCGCCTCAGCCTCAGGCTCGCCGGCCCCGGGCTCCGGCGGGGCCTCGGCCTCCGGCCCGCGGCCGGGCTGGCTGACACCAGCCCCTGCTGCCGCTCCGGTCGCGATGGCCGGTTCCGGCACCTGTGCGGCGGCCTGAGCTTCGATCCCGGTCTGAGGCTTGCGCACTGGCGTGTCTGGCTCGGCCTCAGTTCCGGTCGCGTTCTCATAAGCGGCAGCGGGCTCGCCCGCGTCGGGCTCGGTCACGGGGTCAGCTGCCGCTGTCACAGGCTCAGCCTCGCCCGCGGGCGCTGGCGTCACGGTCCCGGTGACACCTGCTGCCGGCGTCGTGACGTCATGGTCGTCTGGCGTCACGGGCACGGGGCTGGTGATCTCGGCGCCGGCCGCGTCACCGGCCGGGGTGACCAGCCCGGCTTCCTGCTCCGCGGCGGCTTCGGCGTCAGGCTGAGCAGCCGGATCACGGGCCGCTGCGGCAGCTGGCCCGGCGGGCCCGGCGTCCCGGCCGGGCTCGGGGGGCTCGGTCACCCGCTGAGGTCCGCCGCGGCCGCCGGCCGCCTCGATCTCGGCCCGCCGTGCCGGCAGGCTCGCCAGCACCGCGTCGATGTCCTGTGTCCCCGCGGCAGCGGCCTGAGGTTCCGGCTCGCCCGCCTCCGGCTCAGCAGCCGGCGGCGGCTGAGCGGCGGCGACGCCGACGTTAGCCGACAGGGCCTCGATGTGCGGCATCCGCTCCGGCGCCGGCGGCGGCGCCGCGGTCCCGGCGGGCTGCCAGTCCTGTTCTTCGCGGGCCCAGGCCGTGATCAGGGCGCTGTACTCAGCGGTTCCCGGCTGCGGGCCGCGGGCCAGGATGTCCGCGCTGGGCTCCTGCGGGCAGACAGACCCGGAGCCGGCGACGGCGCCGCGCCGCTCGAGCTCGAGCGCCGACAGGCGGGCCTCGGTCCGCGTGGCCCCGGTCGCCTCCAGCGCGGCCTGGCGGGCCGCGTCGTCGGCCTCGGCCCGGGCAAGCAGCCGCGCGTCACGCTCAGCCCGGGCCTGCAGCCGGCCCGCTGCGTCATGGTTGCCTGCCGCGGCTTCCAGCGCGGCCGCCGAGCGGTTCTCCTGGATCGCGTACCCGTAGCCGCGCAGCCGCCCGTCAGCCCGCGCCGGCAGGTGCGCCCGGGCCCGCTCCCCTTCCGCGACCCGGGCCCGCAGTTCCCCGTCTGTCGCCGCCAGGCGGTCACGCTCAGCCCGGGACAGGCCGAGGGCCTCCGCCGCGGCCCGGTGCGCCGCGACGATCTCGGTGTAGGTCTTGTCCGGCAGCGGGCCGAGCGCATGCCCGGGGTCCGTCCAGCCGGTCAGCTGCCGGGCCGTCTCGACTCTGGCGGCCTTCCGGGTCCATTCCGCGCGTTCCAGGCTGCCGTCCGGCACCGGCCCGAGCCGCTCCGCGGTCCAGGCGGGCGGGTCCGCCGCCAGCTGCTCACCCAGCCCGGCGATCTTCGCGTCCGCCAGCTGCGCCGTCTCGCGGGCGGCGCGCTGCATCTGCGGGTCAGCCATCCGCGGCGTAGCCGCCTCATACGAAGCCGGCGCCGACGGGCTCACCGGGCCTGTGATCTTGCTGACGCGGCCGTGCAGCACCGCGGCGACGCTGCGGACCTGCGCCAGGTCACGCTGCTGCACAGCCCGCCGGGCGAGTGCCTCGGAATCCAGGCCGGCCTGCTGGGCTGCGTGCAGCAGGTTGTTCAGGATCGGCCGCTCCGGGTCGTTTCCCATCCGCCGGTATTCGTAGTCGGATAGTTCCTGCCGCAGCACGTTCTCCATCCGTGCCTGGTGCTCCATGCGGACGATCGCTGACCACTGGCTGACCAGGCGCGGCAGCGACGTGGCCTCTTCCTGCTCTGCCTCGATCGTCGCCGTCGCGGACAGCTCGTCACCATCGCGTTCCAGGTACGACGCGAACAAAGCCTCGGGTGAGGTGACCTGCGGCGGGGGCTTCTCACGCCCCGGCGCGGGTGCCTGCCCCGGCTCGCGGTTCAGCCGCTCCCCGCCCCGCGTCACGTCCAGGTACACGGCGTTAAGTTCTGAGCCGCGGGTCATGCCGACGTGCAATGCCTTGCGGTCCAGCTGCGCCTGACCGGGCACCAGCAGCCCGGCCCTGGCGGTGCGGCCCTGCACGACGGTGTCATTCCGCGAGTACGCCAGCTCGGAATGATCTTTCAGGTAGGACTCGGGCACCGCAAACGCCGCTGTCCACCCGCCTGTCCCGGCCTCGATCCGGCGCCGCACGATGGCCTGCCGGCCGCCGTCCGGTGCCTGCCGCCAGCCCTCGATCCTCAGCTCGTCACGGTTGGACAGCGGCTGGCCCGCGGCGTCGGTCTTCTCGTTATGCCGCGCCCGGACAACGTCACCCGTGACGGCCTCATTGCCGTCCGCCAGGGTCACGTCCGCGCGGTCCGGCAGCAGGCCCCTGTCGATCAGCAGGTCGCGGGCCATCCGCGACAGCTGCGCCGCCTGCTCATTGCTGTGCGTGATCAGCACCGCGTCCTGGCCGGTGCGCAGCCAGTCCCCCGCCCAGTGCCGCACCGCGAGCGCGTTCATCTGCTGGCCGCTGCCCGAGTAGATCCGGCCGCGGCGCTCGTACTCGCGGTAAACCGACTTGTCACCGGCGGCCAGCCGCACGGACGCGGCCTTTTCCCAGTCCGCTTTCATCCGGTGCACTTCGGACAGCGTGAACGTGGCCCCCGGCCGCCGGTCCGCCAGCAGCGGGAACATCCCGCCCGCCTCCACGGCCGTGTTCTGCGCGGAGTCGCCGGCCAGGTCCACGACCGCGCCGTGCCGGACGGCGATCTCGGTTATCACGTCCAGCTGGGCGGTGGACACTGTCGCGGCCTCGTCCACGACCAGGCGGTCCCCGCGGCCGACGCGCAGATGCCCGCGGGTGCCGTCGTGCAGGCAGCCGCACCGCCCCGGGCCCGCCGTCACCGGCTTGCCGGCTCTCGCCGGATCAAGGGCGCCGAGGAAATCAGCCGTGTTATGCGTCCGGGCCACCCCGGCCTGCTGCAGGCTGCGGGCCGCGTTCGTGCTCACCGCCAGGCCGATGGCCGTGCCCTCGCTGACCTGCTCCCAGACCCGGGAAACAGCGCCCATCGTCGTTGACTTGCCCGTGCCCGCGCCGGCCTGCAGGAGCGATACAGCAGCCCGGTTCAGCAGCATGCCCTCAGCGGCGGCCCGCTGATCAGGCGACAGCCCCCGCTCGGCGGCGAGGGCCTCGCGGACCGTCCGCTCGTCCGGCCGGAACGCAGCAGGCCGTGCCGCACGCAGCAGGACCCGGTCTTCCATGTCCAGCTGACCGGTCGTCGCGTACTTGTGCGACTGGCTGCCGCGGTTGAAAACCGTCCCGCCGTCCGACCGGCGCCGCAGCGCCCCGGGCACCTCGACCAGCGGCGGCGGGGTCAGCAGCATCACCGACGGCGACTGCAGCGCCTCCCGGACAAGATCACGGCGCAGCGCATCATGGTCGGCCGCGGACAGCCCCGGCGTGACCGCCGACAGGTAACGGCCGATCTCATGCGACAGGTGCGGCCACTTCCACGCCGCCCGCTGCCGCTGCACCGACGCGATCCCCATCTCGATCACCGCCGCGCGGGACTGCTGCGTGATGCGCGGCACGTCCCGCGGATCACGGACTGCAGCAGGCACATCCGCCAGGGCCTGATGCACCGCAGCGAGGTACTTCAGCTCCCACCTGGCCAGCTGCCCGGCCGGCGACGGCGGCGCCTCCTTGGCCTTTCGGGTGTACAGCGTCGCCTGCTGGCTGATGATCCGCAGCTCTTTCGCGGTCGGCTCCCGGCCGCGCACCTCGCGGAACCGCGCCGCCCACTCCCGCGCCTGCCCGGTCAGCCGCCCCGTCCGCGTGCTCAGCGCCTCCCGCGCCGCCTTGCTGACGCCCGCGATCTCATGGGCCAGGCCGTCCTCGCTCGGCGTCATCGTGTACCCCGCCGCCGCCAGCTTCGACGCGATCGCATCCGCCGCGACGCCCTGCCAGTGCGGGCCCATCGTGATGACCGAATCGCCGTCCAGCGCCCGGAACCGGTCATCGCCGTAATCCGCGGCCTGCGCCGCGTTCAGCACGCTGGCGTGAACGTGCAGCTGCGGCTCGCACTCCCGCGACTCGTGATGCAGGAACAGCGCCGCGACCAGCCCCCGCGTGTCCCGGATCTCCCGGCCCGCCTGCCCCGTCCGCGTCCGCACATCCTGCTCGATCAGCGCGATGACCTCCGTCACCGTGCCCATCACGATGGCCTCGATCTCCGCGGCCCTCGCCTCAGCCGCAGCCGCGCCGTCACCGTCGCCGTCCCGCCGCGCCCTGGCCGCCGCCGACTTGTACGCGGCGTACACGATGCTGACCGACTTCGGCACGCTGAACGTCAGGTCCCACGCGGCCACCGACTTGCGGTGCTTCATCAGCAGCGCCAGCCGGATCGCCTCGATCTGCTCCGCGTCCGCCGCCCGGTCCAGCCGCTGCGCCCTGACCACGGCCTCAAGCAGCTGCCCGGCCTGCTCAGCGTGCAGCCGGTAGGTGACGCTCGCGCCGTTGCCCGCCTGCACGCCGTTCGGCGCCAGCCGGCCCTCCCCGTACAGCGCCCGCATCACGTCATGATCGACCAGCGTGCCCCCGCCGATGCCCAGGGCCGCCAGGCCCGACCCGGCCCACACGCCGGCCGGCTCCAGGCCGCTCGCCAGATACGCGCTGTAGTTCTCCGCACCCGGATTCCGGGCATTACGCAGCGGGTAATCCGGATCGGACACCGCCGTAATGGTCAGCTTCAGCGCGTGCACCTCCCGTCACCAGCCGCGGCCACAGTACGCCCCGACCAAGATCAACTCAGGGAGGCGCGCCACTAGGTGCAATAGTCTGCGCAGTTGTAATCCTGTAAGCGTGGCGCTGTGGATCTTGCTCAGCAGTCGCCAGCGTGATCTTGGCCTTGCCCTCGCGGGAAGCCGCCTGCCCGTTCCGCAGCCTGGCTACGTTCCGGCCTGCAGTGCGGGGCCGATTGCGTCCTGGTCGGCATAGGTGGTCAGGACCAGCACCCCGGGCGCGGCTCCGCGTGTTGTAAATCGAAGGTTTATTGACAAGATCAGGTTCGCAGGGCGCCCCTCGCCTTCCCGCGAGAGCCCCGGCGGAACCAGCGCCGGGCGGGCTGGTGCGCCTCGGCCACGGCGGCCTGCTCGAATGCGCCTGAGGCATTGGCGAACTTGTCGAACTTCATCCTCAGGTCGGCGAGGCCTTCGGCCAGCCCGTGGTTCTTCGGACCCGAGTTGAAGAAGTCGCTGAGCGCCTGCGCCGGCGGCAGGGCCTCAGCAGCTGCCCGCCACGCTGGGTCCTCATCTTATGATCTTGAAACGGCCGTGCAGTCCCCGTCCAGACCGCAACCGCTAGGGGCCGACCCTAGGCTCGACCCTGGGTAAGCCTAGGGGCCGACCCTAGGGACACGGGTTCCGCCAGCTGGACATCAATAACTTCA
>Ga0335080_10004585_pt1 | contig 14080 bp, 9 predicted proteins | sample Lox_Sample_34_FD_206720 | JGI IMG/M metagenome (GOLD analysis project Ga0335080, IMG submission 206720) | Soil microbial communities from Loxahatchee National Wildlife Refuge, Florida, United States - Lox_Sample_3.4 | ecosystem: Environmental > Terrestrial > Soil > Wetlands | place: USA: Florida... | reverse complement strand
GGAACAGTTCGCCATCAGCTTCGGCTCATGTTCGTTCGAGGAGCCGGTCGCGGACCTGAGGGCGCTAGGGTGGCTGTGAACGCGTACGGGGTGACGCGCCAGGGGATCGCCGCGGCGATCGAGGATCGCGCGATGCACCTGCGCGATGTGCTCGACCGCTTGCCGCGCGAGCTTCGCGACGCCTGTGCGGCGAACACGCTGAACGCGCTGATGGGGATGGGGCGGCCGCACTGGCGCGAGTTGACGGAACGGCTGGCACAGATCCTGAGAGATTCACCGCCGCGGCTCACGCCGATTTCCGAGCTCGAGATGCTGTGCCCCGCGGCGATCGGAGACTACACGGATTTCTATGCGTCCATTTACCACGCGACCAACGTGGGCTCTCTGTTCCGGCCCGACAATCCGCTGCTGCCGAACTACAAGCACGTGCCGATCGCGTATCACGGGCGCGCGTCGTCGATCGTGGTCAGCGGGACGCCGGTTTGCCGGCCGGAGGGTCAGTTCCAGAACGGCGACGCGCTGGTGTTCGGGCCGAGCCGGTCGGTGGACTACGAGCTCGAAGCCGGATTCTTCGTTGGCCCAGGCAATGCGCTAGGCGAGCCGATCGACATCGCGCATGCCGAGGAGCACATCTTCGGCGTGTGCCTCGTGAACGACTGGTCGGCGCGCGACATTCAGGCGTGGGAATATCAACCGCTCGGTCCGTTTCTGGGCAAGAGCTTTGCAACCACGATTTCGCCGTGGGTGATGACCATGGACGCGCTGGAGCCGTTCCGGGTGCCGTGCGCGCCGCACGATCCGCCTCCGCTCCCGTATCTGAGCTCGCCAGCGAACATGGGGATCGATCTTCACCTGGAAGTGCTGATTCGCAGTGAACGGATGCGCCACGAGAATCTTCCCGCGATGCGGCTCAGCCGCGGCAATCTGCGCGACCTCTATTGGACGCCGGAGCAGTTCGTGGCTCACCACACCAGCAACGGCTGCAATCTGCGACCCGGCGATCTGCTGGCGAGCGGCACGGTCTCGGGACCGGCGCGCGATTCGCTGGGCTGCCTGCTGGAGATCACGCGCCGCGGCGCGGAGCCGGTCACGCTGCCGACGGGAGAGACTCGCAGGTTCCTGGAGAACGGCGACGAAATCACGATGCGCGGGTGGTGCGAACGCGAAGGTTATGCGCGGCTGGATCTGGGCGCGTGCGCCGGTCAGATCACTTCTTGCGCGGCAGCGCGCCCGCGGGAATGACGGCCGTCTCCCGCGCCTGGGTTTCGGTCCAGGCCTTCTGGACTTCCGGCGGAAACGTGGCCAACAGGCGCCGCACGCGCGACTGGATCTCGCTCACCACCTTCGGATTCTCCGGCGCGGCATCGTAGGATTCCATTGGGTCGGCTTCGATATCGTAAAGCTCCGGGGGACGCAGAGGGAAATTCATTCGTCCTCCCGCCGGCGCGGGATTGTAGGCGAAGGTATTGTAGCGGGCGAAGTGCAGCTTCCATTTGCCCCAGCGGGCACATTGCAGGTTCCAGTCGTCGAAGTAGAGCAGGGCCTCGCGCTCGATACTCGCGCGCCGGCCCGTCATGAGCGGCCAGATGTCGATGCCGTCAAGGGCAGCTTTGGGCAGCGGAGCTCCGGTGAGCTTCGCCACCGTGGGCAGAATATCGATGGTGCCGGACACGCCCTGGCACACCAGCCCCGCGGGGATCTGCCCGGGGAACCGCGTCAGGAAGGGCTCGCGAACGCCTCCTTCATATGTGGAGCCCTTGCGGCCGCGTAGCGCGCCGGGGCTTCCCTGATACCAGGGTCCGTTGTCGGAACTGAACATGACCAGCGTGTTGGAATCGGCGCCGGTCCGCCGGAGTGCCGCGAACACTTCCCCCACGCTCCAATCGAGCTCCTCGATCACGTCGCCATACAAACCAAACGCCGATTTGCCGCGGAAACGCGGCGACGCCGCCAACGGTATGTGAGGAAACGTGTGCGGCAGGTAAAGGAAGAACGGGCCGCCCGCCGAGCGATCGATGAACCGTACGGCCTGCTCCGTGTAGCGCGGCGTCAGCGTTTCCAGGTTGGCCGGCTCCTCGAGTTGTTCGGTGTTGTGGAGCAGAGGGCGCGGCGTCATGTCGTTGGAGTACGGAATGCCGAAGTACTCGTCGAATCCACGCGCGGTCGGCAGGTACTGCGGATGATGTCCCAGGTGCCACTTGCCGATGCACATGGTCCGGTAGCCCGCGCCTTTCAGCATCTGGGCGAGGGTGGTCTCGGAGAGCGCGAGACCCGTCGTGTCGGTGGGGAACAGCACGCGCGGAACTCCGGTACGGGTGGGATAGCGGCCAGTCAGGAGCGCGGCGCGCGAAGGCGAGCACACCGGGTTGGCGGAGTAGAACTGCGTGAAGCGCGCGCCCTCCGCGGCCATGCGGTCGAGGTTGGGTGTGCGGATGCCGGAGCCGTAAACGCCGAGATCGCCGTAGCCGAGGTCGTCGCAATAGATGAAGACGATGTTGGGCGGGCGTGACTGTGCGCGGATCAGCGACGCCGCGGCGCCGCCCACGAACGCGCGCCGGGAGATTGGCATGAACGGATTATGCCAGAACCGGACCCGGCAGTGGCCGGGATATCGCCACCTGCAGAACGGGCTGACTGCCTTACAATTAGGGCGAATGCAGACGAATCGCCGGCAATTCCTGGCGGGCGCCCTGGCCGTGGGAGCGGCACGGGCGGCAGACTCGCCGCTCACCTGGAACGGTGAGCAGTTTTTGTGGCACGGCAAGCCTCATGTCTTTCGATCGGGCGAGATGCACTATCCGCGTGTTCCCCGCGAATACTGGCGCGACCGCATGAAGAAGGCACGTTCGCTCGGGCTGAATGCCATCTGCACCTACGTATTCTGGAACCTTCACGAGCCCAAGCCGGGGCAGTTCGATTTTTCGGGCAATCTCGATCTCGCGGAATATGTTCGCACGGCGCAGTCCGAGGGCCTGCTGGTACTGCTGCGGCCGGGCCCCTACATTTGCAGCGAGTGGGAATTCGGCGGATATCCGGCCTGGCTGCTGGCCGCGCCCGAGATGAAGGTTCGCTCGGCTGACCCGAAGTTCCTGGCCGCCGCCGAACGGTACATGAAGCGCGTGGGCCGCGAGGTAGCGGGATTGCAAACGACACGCGGCGGGCCGATCGCGATGGTGCAGGTGGAGAACGAGTACGGATCGTTCGGCGCCGATCACGAGTACATGGCGGCGATCCGCAAGATGATCGCAGGCGCCGGTTTTGACGTGCCGCTGTATACGGCCGACGGTTCCGAAGCGCGCATGCTGGCGGGCGGGACACTGCCGGACACGCTGAGCGTGATCAACTTCGGGGGCGGCAATCCGGCACGGGAGTTCGATAATTTCGCGAAGTTCCGGCAGGGCGTGCCGCGCATGTGCGGCGAATACTGGGTGGGGTGGTTCGATCATTGGGGCGAGCGGCACCACACCACCAAGCCCGAAGACAGCGCACGCGGGCTGGAATGGATGCTCTCGCGCGGGATTTCCGTGAACCTTTATATGTTCCATGGCGGCAGCACATGGGGCTACATGAACGGAGCGAACTTTTCGCGCGCATACGAGCCCGACATTTCGGGCTACGACTACGATTCGCCGCTGGATGAAGCGGGCCGTCCGACGGCCAAGTTTCAGGCGCTGCGAGACGTGATCCGGAAATATGCCCCGGCGGGCACGGACTTTCCCGATCTGCCGAAACCGCTGCCGATGATTACCGTCCCGCGATTCGATCTGACGGAGAGCGCGCCCCTGACCGCGCGCCTGCCGCGGCCGCAGCGGGTCGACCGGCCAATCACGATGGAAGCCGCCGGACAGAATTACGGATTCATTCTGTATCGGACGCGCCCGCCGAAGGGCGGGAAAGGCACGCTGGAAATCACCGAGGCTCGCGATTACGCAGTGGTGACCCAGGGCGGGCGCAGACTGGGAGCGCTCGACCGGCGTCTCAAGCAGACCAGGCTCGAAGTGGAGCTTCAAGCCGGGCAGCCGTTGGACATCCTGGTGGAGAACATGGGGCGAGTGAATTTCGGTGCGCAGCTCACGAGCGACCGAAAGGGAATCACGGAGAAAGCGACGTTCGAAGGGCAGGAGCTGACAGGATGGGAGATCTATCCGCTGCCCCTGGACGATTCCGGCAAATGGCCGTTCGCGGCGAAAGGGAGCGCGGGCCCGGCGCTGTATCGCGGCAGATTCCAATTGGATTCGACCGGCGATACCTTCCTCGATATGCGCGGCTGCGGGAAGGGCGTCGTCTGGGTGAACGGGCACAATCTCGGCCGCTATTGGCGGATCGGTCCGCAGCAGAGTCTCTTCGTGCCGGCGGCGTGGCTGAAACGGGGCGTGAACGAAACGGTCGTGCTGGACCTGGAGGAGCGCGGGCAGCGCTGGATCGAGGGCCGGACCGATGCGGTGTACGAGACGCCCTAGGCGCTGATGGCGTCTTCCACCTGTTGCGGCGGGTTGTAGTAGAGGATGCGCTGGCAGCTTTCGCAGGCGAGGATGGATTCGCCGCGCTTGAGATCCTGCAAATACTGAAGGCGCAGCGCGATGTTGCACGCCGTGCACCGCCCGTCCACCACCTCGGCAACGGCGACGCCCCGCCGTCCCTTGCGCACCCGCTCGTAGTTGTTGTAGACCCCCGGGGAGACGGACCTGGCAATGGACGTCCGCTCGGTTTGCAGCTCGTCCTGTGCCTTCTGGTCGGCGCCTGTGCGCGTTCGGGCGTCCTCCTTTTCGGCTTCCACCTGGGCTTTCTCGGTTTTCAACGCGGCTTCCGCGGCCTTGACGTTCTTTTCGAGCGGCTCCGATTCGCCCATGAGCTCCAGGATGCGGTCCTCGAAGCGGCGAATCTCGTTCTGGCAGAATTCGATCTCATGCTGGAAGGCACGGTACTGCTCGTTGGTTTTTGCGCTGACCATCTGATCTTTCAGCTTGGAGATCTTCTGCTCCTGCACCTGGATGTCGCCTTCGCACTTTTTGCGTTCTTTCTGGTTGCCCGAGAGCGCGGCGCGATCGGCTTCGAGCTTGCGCTCGTGAGAAACCAGCTTCTTTTCGATATCGGCGATGTGGAGGGGAAGGGACGCGATTTCTCGGGCCAGCTCGGTAAGTCGATGATCGATGTCTTGAAGGCGGATGACCAACTTCAAATCGGGGAGCATTACTAATCGCAGTTTAGCATGTGTGCGCGGAATGACCGCCGATTCGGCCGCCGCCGCCGCCGTGCGAGCCCCGGTTTCAAGCTATCCTTGGGCTATAGCTTCACATGGATCGCATCGGGCGATACAAGATCGTGCGGGAGCTCGGACGCGGCGCCATGGGTGTCGTGTACCACGCGATCGATCCCAACATCGGGCGCCCGGTAGCGATCAAGACCATCCAGCTCGGCCAGGGGCGGAAACCCGAAGACGTGGAACGCATGCGCGAGCGCCTCTTCCGCGAGGCGCGCTCCGCCGGGATGCTCTCGCATCCCGGAATCGTCACCATCTACGACGTGGAGCAGCAGGGCGATCTCGCCTATATCGCCATGGAGTACGTCGATGGCCCCACGCTGGACCACGTGATGAACGAGCCGGGCCCGATCGCGCCGGACCGCATATTCAGCATTCTGGGGCAGACCGCGGTGGCGCTCGATTACGCTCACTCGAAAGGCATCGTTCACCGCGATATCAAGCCGGCGAACATCATGATCGCCAAGGACGGCACCACGAAGATCACCGATTTCGGGATCGCCAAGATCAACACCAGCGACCACCTGACCGTGACGGGCGCCATCGTGGGCACGCCGCATTACATGTCGCCGGAGCAGGTGCAGGGACAGGCGGTGGACGGCCGCAGCGACCAGTTCTCCCTGGTCGTGATCGCGTACGAGCTGCTGACCGGCGAGAAGCCCTTCACGGGCGAACATCTGACCACGGTGGTGTACAAGATCGTAGCCGAAGAGGCGGCGCTGCCGCACCGGTTGAACTCCTCCTTGAGCGGCCAGATCGAGGCAGCGCTGCGCAAGGGCCTTTCCAAGCGCGCCGACGCGCGCTACCGCACCTGCCAGGAGTTCACGGAATCGCTGGAGAAGGCGTGCGCGGCCACCAAGGGCTGGAAACCGATGCCGCGCGGCGGACTGCTGAACGAGCCGACGATTGCGGAGGCGGCGTCTGGGGGCGCGCGGACCACACTTCCGCCGCCGCGCCGGCTGCGCCATTCCGAGACCACGGCCACCGCCGCAACACGCAAGAAGACCGGCTTCGTACCATTCCTGGTCGCGGTGCTGTTCGTCGCGGGCATGCTGGCCGGAATCGGCTGGCAGGCTGCGCCGTGGCTGATGCCCGGCGCCAAGCCCGGCCAACAGCCGGCGGCGGAACAGCCGCGCAGCCAGGCGCCACAGCAGCAGCCTCCGCCCACGCAGCCCGCCGCTCCGGCGCAGCCAGGCGAGGAGAAGCCGAGTCCGGTTGGCCCGGCCACCGCGGCATCGCAGCCTTCGCAGGCCGAAGCGCCTCCCGCCGCGCCTCCCGTGGAAACGAAACCGGCCGTCGAGGACACGCCGAGGCGGGCCATCGAAGAACCGCCCAAGCCGGAGGAGCCCGCACCCGCTGCCCGGGGGATCGCTCCCAAGGATACCCAGGTCGTGCCTGTGCGGCGCTCCGGGCCGCCGCAGGAGGTGATGGTGGTGAGCAGCCCCGGGGGCGCCACCGCAACACTCGACGGCAATCCGGCATTGGCATGCAGAACGCCGTGCAACCTCCAAGCCGCGCCGGGACGGCACGTGCTTTCGGTGACCATGCCGGGCTACCAGATCGAGCGGCGCGAGATCAACGTCGGCAGCGGGCCCGTGGAGATGCCCCCGGTGCTGCTGCGCGCCATTGGGGGAACGCTGATGTTGACCTCCGAGCCGCGCGGCGCCTCGATCACGGTGGATGGCAGGAAAATCGCGATGGTGACCCCGGCGCAGATTCCGCTCGCTCCCGGCACCTACACCATCACGATCGAAAAAGACGGCCTGCACGCCACCGAGCGCGTGGAGATCAAGGCCGGCATCAACTACAGCAAGGTCACGCTCGGGCAATGAGCGCATACGACGTCATCGTCCTCGGCATAGGCGGCATGGGCAGCGCCACCGTGTACCATCTGGCGCGGCGCGGGCGCAAGGTGCTCGGCCTGGAGCGGTTCAGCCTGGGGCACGACCAGGGCTCCTCGCACGGAGTCAACCGCATCATTCGCCTGGCGTACGCGGAGCACCCGTCGTATGTGCCGCTGGCCCGCCGGTCTTACGAGCTCTGGCGCGAATTGGAAAACCGCGTGGGCGAGCGGCTGCTATTCATCACCGGCGGGTTGGACGTGGGACCGCGGAACGGCGGGATTTTCACGGGCAGCCTGCTCTCGTGCGAGAAGCACCACTTGCCGCACGAGATTCTCACCGCGCGCGAGACTGCGTGCCGCTTTCCCGGGATCCGCCTGCCCGACACCCTGTTCAGCGTCTACCAGCCCGATGGCGGGTTCGTGCTCAGCGAGCGCGGGATCCTGGCACACGTCACCGCGGCGCAGGCGCTCGGCGCCGAGATTCACGCATGCGAGCGCGCGATCGAGTGGTCTGCGGAAGGGCCCGGAGTGGTGGTTCGAACGGACCGCGACACGTACCGCGCGAAGCGCCTGGTCATCACCGCGGGGGCGTGGATTGGCGATGCCGTCCCGGGGCTCTCGCGCCTTCTCGTCCCGGAACGGCAAGTGCTCATCTGGACTCAGCCGCTTCGGCCCGAGTATTTTGCAATGGGCGCGTTCCCCATTTTCAATATGGAGGCCGAAGAGGGCCGGCTGTACGGGTTCCCGGTCTATGGCGTTCCCGGATTCAAATTCGGCCGATTTCATCATCGCGAGGAGCAGTCGCATCCGGACCGGATGAATCGCGGATTCGACCTGGAGGACGAGCGTTTGCTGCGCGCGCGGATCGCTCGCTACTTTCCCGATGCCAACGGTCCCACCCTGGCGCTCAAGACGTGTATCTTCACGCTCGCGCCCGACGAGCACTTCATTCTCGACCGCCACCCGCAATTCGAGCAGGTGTCGATCGCGTCGCCCTGCTCCGGCCACGGATTCAAGTTCGCGCCCGTGATCGGCGAGATCATGGCGGACTTCGCACTCGAGGGCGGCTGCTCGAAGTGGGACTTGAGCCTGTTCCGGCTGAGCCGGTTTACGTGACCCGCGCCGTCCCGGCCGCGGCCGATTCCAATACCTCGCGGAGATACCGCCCCGTGTGCGATTCCGCCACCCGCGCGATCGCTTCCGGCGTTCCCGCGGCCACGACCTGGCCGCCGCGCTCGCCGCCCTCGGGACCAAGATCGATCACCCAGTCCGCGGCTTTGATCACGTCCAGATTGTGCTCGATCACGATCAGGCTGCCGCCGTTGTCGATCAGGCGCTGGAGGGCCGCCAGCAACTTGGCGATATCGTCGAAGTGCAGGCCGGTAGTCGGCTCGTCGCAGATGAAAAGCGTGCCGGCACAGCTCGCCGTCGAAAGGTGGGCAGCAAGCTTGACGCGCTGCGCCTCGCCGCCGGAAAGCGTGGTCGCCGACTGCCCCAGCCGCAGGTAGCCCAGCCCGACCTCATCCAGCACCCGCAGCCGCTGCACCAGCTTGGGCGCCGCGTGGAAGAACTCCATCGCCTCGCGCACGGTGAGTTGCAGCACCTCGTGGATGTTCCGCCCGTTGTAGCGGATCTCGAGAATGCCGCTCTTATACCGTGTGCCTTTGCATTCGTCGCAGATCAGCTCCACGTCTGCCAGAAACTGCATCTCCACGGTGACCGTGCCGTCGCCCTGGCACACCTCGCACCGGCCGCCCGGAATGTTGAACGAGAAGTGCCCGGCGGTATAGCCCCGCTTCTCGGCTTCGCGCGTGGACGCGAACAGCCCCCGGATGAGGTCGAACGCTTTGATGTACGTCACCGGATTGGAGCGCGGCGTGCGTCCGATCGGCGATTGATCGATCATCACCGTGGTGGTGATCCGCTCGGCGCCTTCCACCTTCCGGCACATTACCTGCGGTCCGGGCGTGGCGTCGACCGCGGGATCGCCGGGCGCCGCCGCGGGCTCGGGGTCCTCCTGGCGAGATTTATGGAGCGCCTCGAGCGAGCGGTAGATCACGTCGTGGACCAGCGTAGACTTGCCGGAGCCCGAAACTCCCGTCACCACCACCATCATGCCCAGCGGCACTTCCACGTCGATGTTCTTGAGGTTGTGCACGCGCGCGCCGCGGAAGCGCATGACCTTCCTCGAATCCACCGGCCTCCGCGGGCGCGGCGAAAAGACTTTGAGATCGCCCCGAAGGTATCTCGCCGTCAGCGAGCCGTTGCCCGACCTGACCAGTTTTTGCAGCGTGCCTTCGTACACGATGCTGCCGCCGTGTTCGCCGGCGCCAGGGCCGAGGTCCACAATGTGGTCCGCGCTGCGCATCACGTCGGGATCGTGCTCCACCACCACGATGGTATTGCCCAGCCCGCGCAGTTCCTCCAGGATACGGATCAGGCGCCCGGTATCGCGGCTGTGCAGCCCGATCGACGGCTCGTCCAGCACATAGCACGCGCCCACCAGCCGCGAGCCCAGCGACGTCGCAAGCTGGATGCGCTGCGCTTCCCCGCCGGAGAGGGTCGAGGCCAGGCGGTCGAGCGTGAGATATTCCAGACCGACGTCATTCAGAAACTTGAGGCGCTGGCGGATCTCTACCAGCACTTTTTCCGCGATCGCGCTCTCCTCGGCGCTCAGCTCGAGGGCATCGAAGAACTGGCGCGCCTCAGCGATATTCATGCGCACGATCTCGGCCAGGTTCTTCCCGCCGACTCGCACGTAGAGGGCTTCCTTGCGCAGCCGCGCGCCCCGGCACTCGGGACACAGCGCGTACCCTCGATACCGGCTGAGGAAAACGCGCACGTGCAGCTTGTACTTCTTGCTCTCGAGGTAATCGAAGAACCGGCGGATGAACTCCTCGACTGTCTCGCGCTCGGCTTCCGTCAAATCGCAGTAGGGCACGCGCAGGCGGACATTGGTCCGGTGCTTCTTGAAATTGCCGTACCAGGAGCGGTACTTGGGCTTGGTCCACGGCTCGACCGCGCCCTCTTCGAGCGAGAGCGCCGGGTCGGGAATCACGCGGGCCATATCGAAGTCGATCGTATTGCCGAATCCCTGGCAACGCGGGCAGGCGCCGAACGGCGAGTTGAAACTGAAGAGAATGGGCTCCGGCGGGTTGAACTCCTTACCGCACGTCTTGCACTGGAAGCGCTCGTTGAAGCGGAGCTGCTCGCCCGTGGACGCGTTCTGAAAGACCACCTCGCCGGCTTCGCGGTAGCAGATCTCGATCGTGTCGACTACCCGTTGGTGCAGCCCGAGACCGATCGCGATGCGGTCTACGAGAGCGAAGAGGGGTTTCGCGAAATCGATGTCGAGCAGCGATTCCGGCGTGGAGAACTCGAACAGGCGCCCGTCCTGGAAGAGGCGGTTGAAGCCCTTCTTTCGCAGGTCGAACAGGTAATCGCGCAGGGCCTCGTTGCTCGCGTGCTTGCCGCACGGAAACAGCGCGTACCACCGCGATCCTTCTGCCTGCGCCAGCACGCGGTCTGCGACCTCGTCCACGGTGTCCTTCCGGACGCGTGTTCCGCAGTTGGGGCAGAAGGTCTGGCCCACACGCGCGTAGAGCAGGCGGAGGAAATCGTAGCATTCGGTCGAGGTGGCCACCGTGGAGCGCGGATTACGCGTCGAGTTCTTCTGCCGGATGGCGACCGCCGGCGCGATGCCGTCGATATCGTCGACCTCGGGCTTCTCCATGCGCTCAAGGAACTGCCGCGCGTAGGCGGAGAGCGATTCCACGTAGCGCCGCTGCCCTTCGGCGTAGATGGTGTCGAAGGCGAGCGACGATTTCCCGGACCCCGACACACCGGTGATGACGGTCAACTGGTTGTGTGGAATGGAAAGCGAAATGTCTTTGAGGTTATGGACCCGCGCACCGCGAATCCGGATGTAATCTTGCACCGGAACTTCTATTATACGTGCGATTCGTGGCCGGCCGAAATCTCCACAGCTGTGCCCGCTTCGCGCTTCGCGAACCTACGACCAACGGATTATAGGCCGTAGTTGTGGATGGCCGGTCGTGGGTCCGGTCCGCGCGGACCGAGCCGGAGAACCCAGCGGGCCGACGACACGGAAACCTCCGGCAACGAGGTACGACTCCCGGCGGGCGTGGTTCTCAAACCACCGGTTAGCATCGATGACCTGCGAGCTGATACCGAATTTGACCCGGAGGGGGCGGAGGAATTCATCGCTCTGATCCAGGCGCTTCGTAACGAAAGCCACCGGCCGATCGCTCTCTGATGAACTCCGCAACCCCGGCGGTTGTGGACACGGGACGTAGTTTCCTACCTGTTCAAAATCCCATGCCCTTGCACCTGCCTATCAAGCTATGCCCGCGAGGATAACTGGGGCACCGCGCGGCGCGACCTGATGACGCGGTTTCTCGGCCGCTTCACGCCAAAGTGCGGTAGCAGCAATCACCCTGCGTCCGGCAACTGCAAATTCCGAAGTAGTCCTTGTGAAAGTCCGTGTAGGAGCGCGGCCGCGCCAGATCCAGTAGTCTCCAAGCTCTTGATTCGTTTGGTGGGCCCTGTAGGATTTGAACCTACGACCAACGGATTATGAGTCCGCTGCTCTAACCGCTGAGCTAAGGGCCCCGGCCTCGCAGGCGCTCCGAAGGGAACCATCCCCGCCCTGCGCATTTTCGAATGTAGCACGGCAGCGACGGGAGCGTTCTATCCGGGACTTTGGCGATTCACAAGCTATACCCCGATACAGAAAAAGCATGGCAAATCTTCAGGTGCGCCCATTCCTGCACACTCGTATTCAGTTACCCGCGTCTTATATCGCACCTGGTTGCCGCGCGACGGGCCAAATAGCACATGATTCTGGACAGGGTTCCGTCACCGCCCCTGCTTGGAAGTACTTCCATAGCGCGGGATGAATTAAGTGAAACGTAATTTGCTTCATTGTCGATCAGGAGATTCCATATGATGCGGTACACTTTTTTCCCAATCGCAGTGGCTGCGATCTCACTCGGTCTATGCGGCTCCGCTTTGGCGCAGGGACCGGCCGGGGATGAGATCAAGATCACTTTCGATCGCCCCGTGATGGTAGGGTCCCAGACATTACCCGCCGGGGAATATTTGATTCGCCAGGTGACCAGCGGCACCGACCCCCGCGTGCTCCAATTTCTGTCAAGCGACGGCACGCAGTTGGATGCGACGGTCACCGCAACCCCAATAATGCAGAATACTCCACCCTCGGAAACCAGGGCCGTTCTACAGGATGAGGGCGGCGGGGCCCGGCTCTCGCGAATCTGGGTCCAGGGCAGGACCTATGGGTACGGCTTCCCCGGAACGGCCGCCCCGGCACATCCGACAACGACCGCCACTCTGCAAGGAAGCTACGCTCCAGCAGCAGCGCCGAGCGCCGAGCGCGCGGCTCCGCCGCCACAACCGCAGCCGCAGCCTGAGACTCCTCCGCCGGCGACGCCGGCGCCGCAGCCCGAGGCACAACCTGCTCCGGCGCCCGAGCAGCCCGCTCCTGCTCCCGCCCCCGCACCCATGCCCGCGACCGCCCTGGGATGGGCCGACTTGACCTCCGCCGGGCTGACGCTTGCCGCGGCCGGCCTGCTCCTCTACTGGCGATCGCAACGGCGCGCGGCTTCCCGGTAGCCCGATGCGCCGTGTTGCACTGGCATTGATCGCTTTCGGAATCGTGATTGCCGCGACCGGAGTGGCGCTACGTGTGGCCGCTTCGAGGGGCCAGGCAATTGCGAAAACGGAGTGGGAGACGGCCACGGCGGGGCAGGAACGCGCCGACCAGGCGGACGGGCCCACCAGGCTTTCGTTTCCCGCTCAAGGCGAGGCGTTTTTCGTCGAGGAAGGCGCTTCCAGGAAAACCCTGCTGCTCGGCCCGGCACGGATTGCATGGTCCGCCGCGCCGGGTCAGAGCGGCAACTGCATCATCGCAGCGCATCGTGATACTCATTTCCGCCTGCTCAAAGATGTCAGGAAAAACGATCCCGTCATTCTGGAGCGCCAGGGAGAGAAATTCCAATACCGGATCGTAGGACTGTCGGTTGTTGGCCCCCGCGATAACCGCTTTTATCAACCTACCAGCGCACCGGTGCTCACGCTGGTGACCTGTTACCCGTTCTACTACTTGGGCCGGGCGCCCAAGCGGTTTGTTGTGCGAGCTGAACTGGTTGCTTCGAATCAATAGAGGTGTTCGGGCATACTCCTTCAGGTAACGACGTTCTTCGATAACTCTTCAGGAGGTCTACTCAATGTTCCGCGAGTCATTCTTTCCAAAGTTGCTTTTGTGTATCTGCATAGCCGTACCTTTTGCAGGCGCACAGACCCAGCAAGAGACGCAAACCCAGAAACAGGCGCAGGCGGCTTCCGGCCCCGCGGGAACGTTTACCGGCACCCTCAACGGCGCCGGCATGGACGGCGCCACTGTGACCCTGACCAACACCACCACCGGCGAAACCAAGAGCGCGGTTACCGACGGGAACGGGAATTTCACCATTCCGAACCTTATGCCGGGAACCTATCGCGCACAGGTCACTTTGAAGTCCGGCCTCAAGCTCGGCGAGCATTCGATCGAGATCACCTCGGCCGGCGCCAATCAGATTCAGGTCGATCTCGAATCGGCTACCACGGCGCCAGGCGCGAGGCTGGAGCTGCATGGAACGACGCCTACTGTCGAAACTTACTCCGCCGAGGTATCGAGAAGCTATGACAGCGACTTCATTCGCAGCTTGCCGCTGCTGGACCGGCAGAACGAAGAGCTGATCACGTTAATGCCCGGCGTAACCCCGCCTTCTCTTGCCGGAGACCGGATCTTCAATCCGCAGCGCGCGCGGATCTTCAACGTAAACGGCCTGCCCGCTTACGCGAATCTTTACAACCAGGACGGTGTTTTCGATAACGAGCCCTTCAACTACACCCCCGCCAGGACCGAATCGAGCGAAGCCGTCCAGGCTCTGGAGATC
>Ga0335080_10004581_pt1 | contig 14088 bp, 14 predicted proteins | sample Lox_Sample_34_FD_206720 | JGI IMG/M metagenome (GOLD analysis project Ga0335080, IMG submission 206720) | Soil microbial communities from Loxahatchee National Wildlife Refuge, Florida, United States - Lox_Sample_3.4 | ecosystem: Environmental > Terrestrial > Soil > Wetlands | place: USA... | reverse complement strand
CAAGCCCGACGGAACCTGCTCCGCCCTGCGCGGGCGCACGGGCGTGCGCTGCGTTACTCGGCTTGTCAATAGTGCGCGTATTGACTGCACCTCGCGCCTTGCGCCCATCCCGTTCTGGCCGCAACGCATCGCGCGAACGATTATGAGATAGGTTCTGGATCCGCGACGTCCGCGAATTTGAAGATGGCCCGCAGCAAAACCAGCAAGGCCTGGTTGCGCGAGCATGTGACCGACCCCTACGTGCAGCGCGCAAAGCGCGAGGGCTATCGCTCGCGGGCCGCCTACAAGCTGCAGGAGATCGCGCGCAGCGATCACCTGATTACTCCCGGGATGACAGTAGTCGATCTGGGTGCAGCCCCGGGCGGCTGGTCACAGGTGGCGGCTGAGCGCGTCGGGTCCAACGGCAGGGTGATCGCGGTCGATCTCCTCGAGATGCCCCCTTTGCGAACTGTGGTCTTCATCCAGGGCGATTTCCGGGAGGAGGAAACCGTTGCCAGGATGGAGGCCGAGCTCAAAGGGGCGCTCGTGGATCTTGTCCTCTCGGACATGGCTCCCAATATGAGTGGCATTGCGGTGTCGGATCAGGCGCGCGTTGTGCATCTTGCCGAACTGGCTCTGGATTTTGCCGTCAAGTGGTTGAAACCGGAGGGGAACTTTCTGGTCAAAACATTTCAGGGAGTTGGCTTCCCCGAGTTGCGGGACGCGATGCGGGGACATTTTCGTCAGCTGGTGACGCGCAAACCCCGGGCGTCGCGTGGTCGCAGCAGCGAGATCTATCTGCTCGGCAAGGGGTTGAGCCGCAGATCGTAAGCCTGCCCTGCCGAATGGCTATACAATCGTTTTCTGTACTTTCGATGCCCGCACTGGGCACAAAGGAGTTGGCTTGAATAACCTCATCAAGAACGTCGCCATCTGGCTGGTCATCGCATTGGTACTGATGACGGTGTTCAATCAGTTCAGCACGCGCCAGCCCAGCCAGAAGCCGATGGACTACTCGACGTTCATCGAGGAGGTCCGGTCCGGCGACGTCACCAAGGTGACCATCGAGGGCAAAGTCATCAAGGGCGTGAAGAAGTCGGGCGAGAAGTTCGTTACCTACCCGGCGCCGGACTTGTGGATGGTGAGCGACCTGCTCAAGAACGGCGTAACGGTGGAAGCGAAGCCTGAAGAGGAGCAGGGGTTCCTCATGCAGGTGTTCATCTCCTGGTTCCCGATGCTGCTGTTGATCGGGGTGTGGATCTTCTTCATGCGTCAGATGCAGGGTGGCGGGCGCGGCGGGGCGTTTTCGTTCGGAAAGAGTCGCGCCCGCATGCTCGATGAGAGCAGCAACCAAGTCACCTTCGCGGACGTAGCAGGCTGCGAGGAAGCCAAAGAGGAAGTGAAAGAGCTGGTCGAGTTTTTGCGCGATCCGGGCAAGTTTCAAAAGCTGGGCGGCCGGATCCCGCGCGGCGTGTTACTGGTCGGCAGCCCTGGCACCGGCAAGACTCTCCTGGCCAAGGCTATCGCCGGCGAGGCGAAGGTGCCCTTCTTCAGCATCTCGGGCTCCGATTTCGTGGAAATGTTCGTTGGCGTGGGCGCGGCACGTGTGCGTGACATGTTCGACCAGGCCAAGAAGCATGCACCTTGCATCGTGTTCATCGACGAAATCGACGCAGTGGGGCGGCAACGCGGTGCCGGACTTGGGGGCGGGAACGACGAGCGGGAACAGACTCTCAACCAGCTGCTGGTCGAAATGGACGGGTTCGAAGGCAACTCGGGCGTGATTGTGATCGCTGCGACGAACCGTCCCGACGTGCTCGATCCGGCGCTGATGCGCCCGGGCCGCTTCGACCGGCAGGTCGTGGTCCCGCTGCCTGATATCCGCGGGCGGGAACAGATCCTCAATGTACACATGCGCAAAGTGCCGGTGGCGCCCGATGTACGTGCTGACATCATCGCGCGCGGCTGCCCAGGATTCTCGGGCGCCGATCTTGCCAATCTGGTCAATGAGGCGGCGTTGTTCGCTGCACGTGGCAACAAGCGCCTGGTCGAAATGGACGACTTCGAGCGCGCCAAGGACAAGATCATCATGGGCGCCGAGCGCCGCTCCATGATCATGCCCGAAGAGGAGCGGCGTAACACCGCTTATCACGAATCCGGACACGCAGTGATCGCGAAATCGCTGACCAAGAGCGACCCGGTGCACAAGGTGACCATCATTCCGCGCGGACGCGCCCTGGGCGTCACCATGCAGCTCCCGGAGCAGGATCGTTATAGCTACGATCGCGACTACCTGCTCAATCGGGTCGCCGTCCTGTTCGGCGGTCGGATCGCCGAGGAGCTTTTCATGGGCCAGATGACCACCGGCGCCAGTGACGATTTTCGCAAAGCGACCGATCTCGCTCGCCGCATGGTCACCGAGTGGGGCATGACCGACGCGCTCGGTCCGATGGTGTATGGCGAGGACGAAGGGGAAGTGTTCCTCGGACGCTCCATCACCACGCATAAGAACGTGTCCGAGGCCACCATGCAGAGTGTGGATGCCGAGATCCGGCGCATCATCGATCAGCAATACGCCCTTGCGCGCAAGTTGCTCGAGGATAACCGGGACAAGGTCGAAGCCATGGCCAAGGCGTTGCTGGAGTGGGAAACCATCGACGCGGATCAGATCACCGACATCATGGCAGGCCGGCCACCCCGGCCGCCCAAGCCGGCGCCATCGGCGCCACCGCCAACGCCGCCCGACAGTTCGCCCACCGCTCCTGCGCCAAGCGCGACGCCCGCGTCCGAGGTCAAATAGACGATGAGGTACGAGGAGTGAGAAGCAGCTCCTCCTCGTACCTTGCTCCTCAGTTCTCACCCGTCGGTCACTTTCAGTGTGGCCGTTTCACGCTTGCGCTGAGCCGGCCCTTGATCATGGGCGTAGTCAACGTCACGCCGGATTCGTTCTCTGACGGCGGCCGGTTCCTGGAGACGGCTCAGGCCATTGCGCATGGATCGGAGCTCGCGCGGGAGGGTGCGGACATCCTGGACATCGGAGGCGAGTCGACCCGACCGGGCGCGCTACCGGTGTCCGCAATGCAAGAGCTGGATCGTGTTGTCCCGGTGCTCGAAGGTCTGCGCGGGCTCGACCGGCCGCTCTCGGTCGACACTCACAAACCTGCCGTCATGCGTGCGGCGCTGGATGCGGGCGCCAGCATGATCAACGATGTCAATGCACTGCAGAGCGAAGGTGCGCTCGATGTCGTGCGGCTTTCGGATTGCGGCGTGTGCTTGATGCACAAGCAGGGCGATCCGCAAACCATGCAGCAGGATCCGCACTACGATGATGTGGTCGCGGAGGTCCGCGACTTTCTCGCGCAGCGCGTGGCGGCGTGCGAAGCGGCGGGCGTTTCTCGCAACCGTATCGCCATCGACCCGGGCTTTGGCTTCGGCAAACGCTCCGCGCACAATCTCGAGCTGCTACGCAAGCTGCGCCTTTTGACCGGTCTTGGTGTACCGGTGCTTGCGGGTCTCTCGCGTAAATCCACTTTGGGTAGAATCACCAACCAACCGGTGGAGCAGCGCACTGTTGCCAGCGTCACAGCTGCGGTGCTCGCAGTGCAGCGCGGCGCTGCCATCGTCCGCGTGCACGACGTGGCGCAGACCCGCGATGCGCTGCGCATCCTCGGCGCTGTGGAAGAGCGTGGTTTCACCTTCGATGACTAGAAAATATTTCGGCACCGACGGCGTGCGCGGCAAGGTGGGCGAGTTGCCCATTACGCCCGAGCTGGTGATGCATCTCGGCTACGCGGCTGGCAAGGTTCTGGCCGGCAACTCGTCCCATACCAGCTCCGGCGACCCTCCTGCAGTCTTGATCGGAAAAGACACCCGGATCTCGGGCTATATGCTGGAGTCGGCGCTGCAGGCGGGCTTATCCGCCGCGGGAGTGGATATCTATCTGAGCGGCCCGCTGCCGACCCCTGCAGTCGCATATCTGACGCGCGCACTGCGCTTGCAGGCGGGTATCGTCATCAGCGCCTCGCATAACTTGTTTGAAGACAACGGCATTAAGTTTTTTGCCGCCAGCGGGGATAAGCTGCCGGATGCGACCGAGCAACAGATCGAGCGCAGATTGGAAGACCCGATCGTAACGGCCGCCTCTGCCGCACTGGGCAAGGCGCGCCGCATCAATGATGCGGCTGGGCGTTACATCGAGTTCTGCAAAAGCACATTTCCGACCGATCTCGACTTGCGCGGACTCAAGATCGTAGTGGATTGCGCCCACGGAGCCAGTTATCACATCGCCCCCCATGTGCTGCACGAGCTGGGCGCGGACGTGGTGGCGGTGGGCAATCAACCCGACGGTCTCAATATCAATCGCGAGTGCGGCGCGACGCAGCCGCAAACTCTAGCGCGGGCGGTCAGAGACAACGATGCGCACCTGGGCATTGCCCTGGACGGCGATGGCGACCGGGTCGTAATGGCTGACCAGTCGGGGCGCCTATACGATGGCGACCAGCTGTTGTACGTCATAGCCCGCCAGCGCCAGCAGGCCGGTGTGCTCAAAGGTGGTGTAGTGGGGACGTTGATGACTAATTTCGGCATGGAGCGCGCGCTGGCCCAGCTCGCAATTCCGTTCCAGCGCGCGGCGGTAGGCGATCGCTACGTCCTGGAGAAGCTGCACGAGCTCGGCTGGCAGCTCGGCGGAGAGAATTCGGGCCATATCATCTGCCTCGACAAGCACACCACGGGGGACGGGATTGTTTCGGCTCTGCAGGTATTGCACGCCCTGCGCGCAGGCGATGCGACTCTCGATCAGCTGGTCTCCGAGCTGACGCTTTACCCGCAGGTACTGGTGAACGTCCGTGTCCAGCGCGGCGTGGACCCGGGGCGACGCCCACAGGTCAAAGCCGCTATCCAGAGCGCGACCGCGAGGCTGGCCGAGCGCGGCAGGGTGCTGCTTCGTCCCTCGGGGACCGAGCCCGTCATCCGGGTGATGGTCGAGGGGGAATCGGAGGGCTTGGTCCGCGAGTTGGCTGAATCGATCGCCGAGTCGATCCGGGCGTCCGGGACGAACGCCGCCCCCGAAGAGTGACCAGCGGCCCCATCCGGTCTGGTAGACCGGTGGCGTCTTCGGTCGCGCCCCCAGTAGGTATTTGAGGAATCGGTCGTTCGATCCGTGCGATGTAACGGATCTGTCATCTGCCGAGACTAGACTGCGCTCGCCGCACTACTTACTTTCGCATGTTCCTTTGGGGGGATGATCCGATGCGCACTTCGCTGGTTCGGACACTGTCGCTGCTCGTCGCCGGAGCGGCTTCGGTCGCAGGGAACGCCGCTGATATAACGGGCGCAGGCGCAACCTTTCCCTATCCGATCTACGCGAAGTGGGCTGACGCGTACAAAACTCAAACCGGCGTGGGCATGAACTATCAGTCCATAGGTTCGGGCGGTGGCATCAAGCAGATCAAGGCCAGGACCGTCGATTTCGGCGCCTCGGATATGCCGTTGACCCCGGACGAGTTGGACAAGGAGGGCTTGCTACAGTTTCCAGCTATCGTTGGAGGTGTCGTACCGGTAGTGAATCTGGAGGATGTAGCGCCGGGACAGCTGCGCTTGAACGGCCGCTTGCTGGCGGATATTTTCCTCGGCAAGATCAAGACTTGGAACGACCCTGCGCTGATGGCGCTGAACCCTGATCTCAAGCTGCCGGCTTCGGCCATTACGGTGGTTCGCCGGGCTGACGGGTCGGGCACGACGTTCGTGTTTACAGATTACCTTTCGCAGGTCAGCATCGAATGGAAGGGCAAGGTTGGCGAGGGCACCTCTGTCGCGTGGCCCGTCGGTGTTGGCGGCAAGGGCAATGAGGGGGTGGCGGCATACGTGCAACGCATCAAGGGTTCCATCGGCTACGTGGAATACGCCTACGCAAAGAAGAACAAGATGGGCCATACCCAGATGCAGAATCGTGCCGGCCAGTTCGTGCAGCCCGAGGAGGATACCTTCGCTGCTGCCGCGGCCAACGCGCGTTGGGACAAAGCCCCAGGCTTCTACGAATTGCTGACGGACCAGCCGGGCGCCAAGAGTTGGCCCATGACCGCTGCTAGCTTCATCCTGCTGCACAAAGTTCCACCCGATCCGGCCAAGGCAGGGGCGGTTCTCAGCTTCTTCGACTGGGCATTCAAGAACGGGGCTGGCATGGCAAGCGAGTTGGACTACGTGGCGATGCCCGCCAGCGTTGTAAGGCTGATCCAGAACGCGTGGCATACACAGATCAAAGCCGCCAGCGGCGACGCGATCTGGAAGTAGACCGCTCCACCCGCGGATCCGCGCTGCATCCGGGCTGCGCTTAGCCCGGATGTTTGTTTTTTAATCGTTTCAGTTTTGCTCGAAACCGGAGTAAATTTGGGCTCGCCTTCGATCAGTGACGCGCTGAACGTGACGACGGACGAGCCGACCGTACATTACAACACCGTCAAACAGGCTCGGCAGGACGCCTTGTTCCGGCGGACCACCCAGCTGTTTGCCCTACTGGTGCTGACCCTCCTCGCGGCCATTGTCGTGTCCCTCGCGATCGGCGCCGCCCCGGCGTTTCAGAAATTCGGGCTCCACTTCATCACCAGCACCGAGTGGAACCCCGTGACCGAGGAGTTCGGCGGCTTCGTGCCAATTTTCGGCACCCTGGTGACCTCTGCAGTCGCACTCCTCATCGCGATACCGCTGAGCTTCGGGATCGCGCTGTTTCTGACCGAACTGTGTCCCGCGTCGCTGCGCACTCCGCTGGGGATCGTTATCGAATTGCTGGCGGCGGTGCCCAGCATTATCTATGGCATGTGGGGTTTATTCGTGTTCGCGCCCTTGTTTGCAGACTATGTGCAGCCTTTCCTGCAGGCTACGCTGGGCAACATTCCACTGCTGGGGGCATTGTTCCAGGGGCCGCCGATGGGGATCGGCATTTTGACTGCCGGAATCATCCTGGCTTTCATGGTTATTCCCTTTATCGCGGCCGTGATGCGGGACGTATTCGAGATCGTGCCTTCAATCCTGAAGGAATCGGCCTACGGGATCGGCTGCACCACATGGGAAGTGGTCTGGCACGTGGTGCTCCCCTATACCAAAGCAGGCGTAGTGGGCGGCATCATGCTCGGGCTCGGGCGCGCGTTGGGCGAGACCATGGCAGTGACGTTCGTGATCGGCAACTCGTATGATCTGAGCGTGTCATTGTTCAGTCCCGGCAACAGCATTGCGTCGAGTCTGGCCAACGAGTTCGCTGAAGCGCATAGCGAGATGCACGCCAGCGCGCTCATCGCTCTTGGCTTGCTGCTGTTCGTCATCACGTTGATCGTGCTGGCGGTTGCAAAACTGCTGCTGTTGCGCGTGGCCAGACGTGAGGGCGAACGCACATGACCCGCGGATTGGGGACCAGGTGAGCCTCTACGGCAAACGGATTCTGGCCAATCGCATCGGTCTGGCGCTCTCGATGGTCGCGATGCTGATAGGTCTCGGAGCTTTGGTCTGGATTCTCGGCACCCTGATGTTCAAGGGGCTGGGCGCCCTCAGGCCTCAGGTCTTTACCAGCATGACGCCGCCTCCCGGCAACGATGGCGGGCTGCTGAACGCCATCTACGGCAGTCTGTTGATGGTCGGGGTTGGCACTCTCATTGCCACGCCGACCGGCATTCTGGCGGGAATCTACCTCGCAGAGTATGGTCAGCGCAGCTGGCTTGCGCCGGTGACGCGATTCGTCAACGACATTCTGCTGTCAGCGCCATCGATCATCCTCGGACTGTTCGTCTATGCGGTCTACGTCGCCAGCGTGGGCCACTTCTCTGGCTGGGCGGGAGCGTTCGCGCTGGCTCTGATCGCGATTCCGGTCATCGTCCGCGCCACGGACAACATGCTCTCCCTCGTGCCGAACAGCCTGCGCGAGGCGGCTGCGGCGCTCGGCGCCCCGCGTTGGAAGATCATCGTCTTGGTAACCCTGCGGGCAGCGCGTGCAGGCGTCATCACCGGTGCATTACTCGCGGTTGCCCGCATCAGCGGGGAAACGGCACCGCTATTGTTCACGTCGCTCAATAACCAGTTCTGGAGCAGCGACTTGAATGCCCCGCTGGCCAATCTCCCGGTTGTGATCTTCCAGTTTGCCATGAGCCCCTATGAAGACTGGAAACGTTTGGCCTGGGTTGGTGCGCTCCTGATTACTCTCAGCGTGTTGCTGTTATCGATCATTGCGCGGGCTTTGACCCGTCAGAAGATTTCAACCTGAGCGCTTGACGAGGCCACATGGACACCACGATTGGGCTAGATCCGAAGAGAAAGGAGATTGTGACGGCTCCGAAGATCCGGATCCGTGACCTGAACTTCTTCTACGGCGATTACCAGGGACTGAAAAAAATCAGCATGGACGTTCCCGAGAACAAGGTCACTGCGTTCATCGGCCCGTCCGGCTGCGGCAAGTCGACGTTGCTGCGCACGCTCAACCGCATGTATGACCTGTATCCACGTCAGCGGGCCGAGGGGGAGATCTTGTTCAACGGGTCGAATATCCTGACCCCGAGGTTGGACGTGAATCTGCTGCGTGCCAAGATTGGCATGGTATTCCAGAAGCCGACGCCGTTTCCGATGTCGATCCACGACAACATCGCCTTCGGCGTGCGTCTCTACGAGCACCTGCCCAAGGCACAGATGGACGAGCGCGTGGAGTGGGCGCTGCGCAAAGCGGCGCTATGGGAAGAAGTCAAGGACAAGCTCAACCAGAGCGGCCTGAGCTTGTCCGGGGGACAGCAGCAGCGTCTGTGCATCGCTCGGGGGATCGCCGTGCGGCCGGAGGTGCTATTGCTTGATGAACCCACTTCGGCGCTCGACCCGATCTCCACCGCGAAGATCGAGGAACTGGTCTCGGAATTGACCCAGGACTATACGATCGTGATGGTGACTCACAATATGCAGCAGGCCGCGCGGGTGTCGGATTTCACTGCATATATGTACCTGGGCGAGTTGATCGAGTTCGACAGCACCGACACCATCTTCATCAAGCCCAGAAATCAGGCCACGGAAGACTACATCACGGGAAGGTTCGGCTGAGCCGAACCGCACCTCTCCAGCTGATCCGAGGGTGTGCAGATTGAGCGATACGGGCTCGACCCTTGACGGCGGGGAGGGGTTGGTTGGGTGCCAGGCCAAACCGCGCCCCGTGGCCGGTTGGTGCTCGGCTGCGCAGCGGACCAAATTGACCAGCCCTCCCTCCCAGAGTAACATTGGAGGGTTTTTACGCAGAGCTGCCGGGCAGCTGTTCATCGCTTGAGGCGGCGCTCAGACTTTCTCGAACGATGCGGGCAAGGCTTGTCGCGGGTAACTGGAAGATGCATGGCAGTCTTCCGGACAACGCGAAGCTGCTGACAGAAGTCGTCGCCGGTTCCCAGGGGTTGTTGCGGGCACAGCGGGCTGTGTGTGCCCCGTTCCCATATCTGGAACAAGTGCGGGGCATGCTGCGCGGTACGCGGATCGCGTGGGGCGCGCAAAACCTGAGCCAATACGCCACGGGGGCCTATACCGGAGAGGTATCGGGCGCCATGCTGCGCGATTTCGAGTGCACTTACGTAATCGTGGGACACTCCGAGCGCCGAGCGTTGTACGGCGAGGACAGCGATATGGTCGCCCTGAAATTCAAGGCGGCGCTGGACGTTGGTCTGGTGCCGATTCTGTGTGTAGGTGAGACGCTCGCGCAGCGGGAATCGGGCGAAACGGAGCGCGTGGTCGATGCGCAGCTGGCTGCAGTAACGGGGCGATATGGTGCGCAGGCCTTGGCCGCCGCTGTTGTCGCGTACGAGCCAGTATGGGCGATTGGGACCGGGAAGACTGCAACGCCGGGGCAGGCCCAAGCCGTACACGAGCATATCCGCGAGCTTGTGGCCCGCGACCAGCAAGCCGTGGCGCAAGACCTGCGCATCCTGTACGGCGGCAGCGTAAAGGCGAGCAACGCTGCGGAATTGTTCGCCATGCCGGATATCGACGGTGGGCTGATCGGAGGTGCAGCGCTGATCGCAGCCGAGTTTGTGGCGATCTGCCAGGCGGCAGACCGCTGAAGAAAGAGCAGAGGAAGTACCGATGATCCAGATCTTACTGTTGTTCGCTCACGTGGTTGCGGCAATCGGCGTGATAGGCCTGGTGCTGCTCCAGCATGGCAAGGGGGCGGACATGGGGGCAGCGTTCGGCAGCGGCTCTTCCGGAAGCCTATTCGGCGCTTCGGGTTCGGCCAATTTCCTGAGTCGCAGCACGGCGGTGTTGGCTGCCGTATTCTTCCTCACCAGCATGGGGCTGACCTATGTGATCAGTCACAAGCCTCAGGTGGGCAGTGTAATGGACCAGCCGACAAAGGAAGCACCCGCCAGCCAACCTCCAACCGTACAGGGCAAGCCGGCCGAAACAGCGCCCGCGCCGGCGGATTCCAAGGCGAAAGACATTCCGAAATAGATGATAGATGAAGGTGCGCTGCGCCGGGCCTGGACGCGGCGGGTGAGCCGAACGCATTACATTGCCGGTGCGATGACATTGCCGATGTGGTGAAATTGGTAGACACGCCGTCTTGAGGGGGCGGTGGCGAAAGCCGTGTGAGTTCGAGTCTCACCATCGGCACCACGGTTGCGCGAGGCGCAAGCTTTATAGCAACAGCGTCGAACACAAGACGCGTTGCGGAGGGGGCTCTGAGGTCGGGCAGCTCAATCCGGCTGCCGCGCACAATTGGTCAGAAGCCTTTCCTTCGGGATCGGCACTGGATAGGACATGCTGCAACAATATTTTCCGGTCCTGATGTTCATCTGCGTCGGGCTTGCGATCGGGGTGCTGCTTCCCCTGATCGGGAGTGCCGCGAGCCGGTTCCTCGGCGTACACAAGCCTGACCCGGAGAAGCTTTCACCCTACGAGTGCGGCTTCGAGGCCTTCGAGGATGCCCGCATGAAGTTCGACGTGCGTTATTACCTTGTGGCCATTCTGTTCATCCTGTTCGATCTTGAGATCGCATTTTTGTTTCCCTGGGCCGTGGTGCTGCAGGAGATCGGGCTGTTCGGCTTCGTGTCGATGATGCTCTTCCTGGGCATCCTGGTTGTGGGCTTTGTCTACGAATGGAAAAAAGGTGCGCTGGAGTGGGAATGAGCTTGGTATCCGGGGAAATGATCTGTGCTATCGGGACGCAGCCGTGATCGGAGCCGGCACGTGAGCGTCATCGAGGGTATTACCGAGAAAGGTTTCGTTACCACCACCGTCGACAATGTCATCAACTGGACGCGAACCGGATCGCTGTGGCCAATGACTTTCGGCCTGGCGTGCTGCGCCGTGGAAATGATGCATGCGGGAGCGGCGCGCTACGATCTCGACCGCTTCGGAATCGTGTTCCGCCCGAGCCCCCGTCAGTCGGACCTTATGATCGTTGCCGGTACCCTGTGCAACAAGATGGCTCCGGCGCTGCGCAAGGTCTACGATCAGATGGCGGAGCCGCGTTGGGTGATCTCGATGGGCTCGTGCGCCAACGGCGGTGGCTACTACCACTACTCCTACTCGGTCGTGCGCGGCTGCGACCGCATCGTTCCTGTGGACGTATACGTCCCGGGTTGTCCGCCAACCTCGGAAGCACTGCTCTACGGCATCATCCAGCTGCAGAACAAGATCCGACGTACCAACACCATCGCCCGCTAGGGACCACGGCCGCCACATCGAGCATGCCCACGCGCATCGACGAGCTGCAAAGTGCCCTGCGGCTGCACTTCGACGGCCGCCTGCTGAGTCTGGTCTGCATCGGCGATGAAGTCACGATGGTGATCGCACCAGCCGATCTCCTCGACCTAGGGCGGACCCTGCGCGATGCTGCCGATTTGCGCTTCGAGCAGCTGATCGACTTGTGCGGCGTCGATTACCTCACGTACAAGGAAGGTGCGCGGGAAGGCCCACGTTTTGCCGTCGTTTATCATCTGCTGTCGCTTACCCATAACTGGCGCTTGCGGCTGCGCGTGTTCGCCGAAGACGATGCGTTCCCGGTGGTGAATTCGGTTACCGATCTGTGGCCGGCAGCGAACTGGTATGAGCGCGAGGGTTTCGACCTTCTCGGGATCGTGTTCACCGGCCATCCCGATCTGCGGCGAATCCTGACGGACTATGGTTTCATCGGCCATCCATTCCGCAAGGATTTCCCGCTGTCCGGGAACGTTGAAATGCGCTACGACCCAGATCAGCAGCGGGTGATCTATCAGCCGGTCACGATCGAACCACGCGTGATCGTGCCGCGCGTGCTGCGCGAAGAAAACTACGCAGACGTAGAACCAAAACAAAAGCAGTAGGCCATGGCGAAGATTCGCGACTACACGATGAACTTTGGTTCCGGCCGCGCGCCCCGGGTGCCGGCCTTGACTTGCTTCCGCAAGTTAGTCTTCGCCGAAGTTCATGCTGCTGTGGCCTCTCGCGGGCTTTGTTAGAGCAGGCGACCGTACCGTGGCGGAGATTCGCAACTACACCATGAACTTCGGTCCGCAGCACCCTGCGGCGCACGGAGTGCTGCGCCTGGTGCTGGAACTCGATGGGGAAGTGATCCAGCGCGCGGATCCGCACATCGGGCTGCTGCACCGGGCCACGGAGAAGCTGGCCGAGCACAAGACCTATGTCCAGTCCGTGCCCTACATGGACCGGCTGGACTACGTGTCAATGATGTGCAATGAGCACGCTTACTGCATGGCGATCGAGAAGCTCCTGGGCCTCGAAGTCCCACTACGCGCCCAGTACATCAGGGTGCTGTTCGACGAGCTCACCCGGATACTGAACCATCTCCTGTGGCTTGGTGCGCACGCGCTGGACATCGGCGCGATGACAGTCTTCTTGTACTGCTTTCGGGAACGCGAGGACCTGATGGACTGCTACGAGGCGGTATCCGGCGCGCGCCTGCACGCTGCCTACTATCGCCCCGGCGGCGTTTACCGCGACCTGCCCGAGCGGATGCCGCAGTACGACGAGTCTCCGTTCCGCAGCCGCGAGACCGTAAAGCGTCTCAACGCCAACCGGCGCGGCAGTTTGCTCGCATTCATCTCGGACTTTGCCTCACGCTTTCCCAAGCTGATCGCCGAGTACGAAACTCTGCTTACCGACAATCGGATCTGGAAGCAACGCACGGTAGGCGTGGGGGTCGTGTCGCCAGAACGCGCCAAGGCGCTGGGGTTCACCGGCCCGATGTTACGCGGGTCCGGTGTGGAGTGGGATCTGCGCAAGAAGCAGCCCTACGAAGTCTACGACCGCATGCAGTTCGATATTCCCATCGGGGTGAACGGCGACTGCTACGACCGCTATCTGGTGCGGATCGAGGAGATGCGTCAGAGCAATCGCATTGTCATGCAATGTGTCGATTGGCTGGCGAGCAACCCTGGCGCAGTGATCACCGACAACCACAAAGTCGCTCCACCTACACGCCTGGAAATGAAGACCAACATGGAAGAGCTGATTCACCATTTCAAGCTCTTCACCGAAGGCATGCATGTGCCCGAGGGAGAGGCCTATGCTGCCGTGGAAGCACCGAAAGGCGAGTTCGGCATCTATATCGTGTCGGACGGTGCCAACAAACCGTACCGACTGAAGATTCGCGCGCCGGGTTTCGCGCATCTTGCGGCGATCGATGAGATGGCGAAAGGGCATATGATTGCGGACGTCGTCGCCATCATCGGCACTCAGGACATCGTGTTCGGCGAAGTGGACCGCTGAGCGGATATTCAGACCATGTTGAGCCAGCAAGCGCTAGCCCGAATCGACAAAGCCATCGCTAAATATCCCGCGGACCAGAAGCAGTCAGCCGTGATGGCCGCGCTCACGATCGCCCAAGGGGAGCTAGGCTTTCTGTCGAGCGAAACGATGGACTTCGTTGCGGAGTACCTCGGTATGCCGCCGATTGCGGTGTATGAAGTGGCCAGCTTCTACACCATGTACGATCTGGAGCCGGTCGGCAAACACAAGCTATGTATCTGCACCAACCTGCCCTGCGCCCTGTCCGGTGCGACCGAGGCCGCGGAACATCTGCACAAGAGGCTCGCGATCGGCTGGAACGAGACGACGCGCGATGGCCGCTTCACTCTCAAACAGGGCGAATGCTTCGGTGCC
>Ga0335080_10004580_pt1 | contig 14091 bp, 12 predicted proteins | sample Lox_Sample_34_FD_206720 | JGI IMG/M metagenome (GOLD analysis project Ga0335080, IMG submission 206720) | Soil microbial communities from Loxahatchee National Wildlife Refuge, Florida, United States - Lox_Sample_3.4 | ecosystem: Environmental > Terrestrial > Soil > Wetlands | place: USA... | reverse complement strand
ATCCAAAGGCTTTCGACTCAAACTCCAGCGATCCCGGCAAGTGGGCGGCAAAGTAAGTCCAGCCGTGGCCGCCCTGGTACAACTCGAACTTATGAGGAATCTGTCTCGCTTTGAGCACTTTATCGAGCGCCATCGCTCCTAACTCAAAGTCGTAGTCGTCCTGGTAGCCGCAATCGAAGTAAATTTTCAGTCCAGCGAGTTTCGCGGTCTTCGCTAGGGTTATCGGGTCATTTTTGTTCCAGAACGCAGTATCGAGTGGAGAACCGAATGCGCTCGCCAAGACGCGTAGCTGGGGGAACAGCTGCGAATCCAATCCGCCGACCTTCGGCAGCTTCTCCAGCAAAGCCGCGCTATTCACCGCTACCGCCGCAAAAAGGTCCGGGTGCTGAAACGCGATGTGCAGAGCGCCGTACCCGCCCATCGAGAGCCCGCCAATTCCTCGATTGGCGCGGCCGGTTTCGGTACGATAGCGCTTCTCAATTCCGGGCATGAACTCCTGCAGAAAGAAATCTTCGTACCGGTGCTTTCCGTCGCGCGAGTCAATGTAAAAGGTCGTCCAGCCGGCGGGCGTCACGATCACAAACTCACCAAGTTGATGGTCTTCCCAAAGATCCTCGACGAGATTGATACCGCCTGAATGCAAGAACATTTGCTCGTCGTCGCCGAGTCCGTGCAAAAAGAAGAGGACGGGATACCGTTTCGCTCTGTCTGTGTCGTAACTTGGTGGCAACAGAACGCAGTAAGGCACGCTGCGCGCCAGAATTTTGCTGGGAAGGGAATTACATTCACCGCGCCCGGCGGCGTGCACCCGTGGCGCCAGCCCCAGTACAGCAAACAGTAGCGCCACACTCGCGGCGCAGCGGATTTTCTTCATACTCCTTTATTCATACCGCAGAGCCTCGACCGGATTCAACTTGGCCGCCCGCGAAGCGGGATAAAGGCCGGCGATAAGGCTAACGACTACCGCCAGCACAATGGCCAGCAAGATCAGCCACCAAGGCACGAAAAACACATCGGTCGTCGGGAGACTCTGGCGCTTGAGGTACACATTTGTGCCGAACGTCACCGCTCTTCCGATCAACCACCCGAAACCGGTTCCCAGAATGCCTCCCAACAAGCCCATGACGCTGGCCTCCACAAAAAACAGTTGCTTCACGTCCCGATCCGCTGCCCCCAAAGCCTTCAGGATTCCGATTTCCCGCCGGCGTTCCAGAATTGCCATCACCAGCGTGTTGATAATTCCGAGCGTAGCGACGGCCAGCGCCAGGCTTCCGAAAATTAGCAGCAACATGTCGAAAATCGTGAAAAAAGTCTGCAAACTCTTCGCTGCATCCAGCAACGAAAATGTCCCAAAGCCCATGCTCTTGATCGTGCTCTCGATCCCTGCCACCAGCGCCGGACTCTTCGCGCGCACTGTCAGGCTGGGATAGACATTTTTGTTGCTGTTGGCTCGCACCAGGTCACGCAAATCATTCACCTGCGCCGCGCGCAGGGAGTTCGCCACATTCAAGGGAATGAGCAAACGCCCGCTGCCGAACCCGCCAAATCCCGCCGCTGGCTCCGTCTCGACAATACCCACAATGCGCAGCTTCTTTTCCTTCGGCACCACCGAAAACCCACCGCCGCTGCCCTCGCTATTGGCATCGCCACTCGCTGGCTTATCCACGACAGGCAGTGTTTCCCGTTCTGCGTAGCGCACCACCAGATCTTTGCCGATCAAACTGGACGGTTGGGGCGACAAATCTCTGGCAAACTCAATCTGCACGATGGCTTCATCGGCATCCGGTCCCGAGAAAAATTTCCCCTTCATCTCGTCAAATGAACCGTTGTCCTTTGCTGACGCAGGAATCCCCGCGACAATCGTCGAATACGGCGCTCCGTCGTAGCGCACTTCGGTCGGAAAGCGCACCTGCGAATAGACTTCAATCACATTCGGCAAATGCTCGAATTCTTTCTTTGCTTCATCGTCCAGCACGCGCGCGCCTACCGCCGGGCTCGCCTCCGCAGGCGGCCGCCTCCGGCTTTGCTCGCTGCGTTTCTGCGTGACAATCACCGTATCGAAAAGCCCCGAGTTGGAAAGCCGCTTTGTCGCCAGCGTTTGCAAGCCCACTCCCAGCGAAAGCCACGCCACCAGCGACGCCACGCCCACCGCTACTCCGAGCGTCGTCAAGGAGCTCCTCAGCACCGCCTCGCGCAAATTCCGCAGCGCCAGTTCTGCCAGATCACCGGCCTTCATCGCGCCGCTCCGTCGCTGACCAGTTTTCCATCCGCCATCGTCACAATCCGATCCGCAAATTTCTCCGCCAACGGCCGCTCGTGCGTCACCATCACAATCGTCATTCCCAGGTTCCCTTGAATTTCCTTCAACAGCCGCATGATCGTTTCGCCTGTCGCACTATCCAAATTTCCCGTCGGCTCATCGGCAAAAAGCAGCGTTGGCCGGTTCACTAGCGCCCGTGCAATCGCCGCGCGCTGCTGCTCGCCTCCGGACATCTCACTGGGCTTGTGTCCCTGCCGCTTGTCCAGCTTCACGCGTTCTAGCGCCTCGGCCACCCGCTTGCCTCGCTCGCCGCGATCCACTTCCGCTAGCCGCAGCGGCAACTCCACATTTTCCTCGAGCGTCATCCGCGGCAGCAGGTTGAACGACTGAAACACCATTCCCACTGTCTTGCTGCGATACCGTGCCAGTTCCACTGAGCTCATCTCGGACAGATTCCGCCCCTTCGCGAGAATCGCCCCACTGTTCGGCCGGTCTAGGCCGGCCATTAGATTCAACAGCGTGGACTTGCCCGAGCCCGAACTGCCCAGCAGCGCTACAAATTCCCCGGTGCGGATCGCCAGCGTAATGTCGTCCACCGCACGAATTACCGCCGCACCCATCTCATAGTGCCGCGTCACCTTCTCCGCGCACACCGCAAAGCCATTCCCGTCGCTCATTTGCATCCCTCGATTGTATTACGCATGCGTATTCGCCTGAGTTACGCCCCCTGCCTGGCCAGCCGTAACCTTCCGGGCTCCGAAATTCGCTGTTGACGCACCGGCGTTCTTGATGCTATTTCTCTAGCACACGATGCTAGAGAAATAGCACATGACGTCGAAATCCAAACCGCCCGCTCTTTCCCGCCGCGAACGCCAAATCATGGACGTCCTCTATCAGCTCGAACGCGCCTCCGTCGGCGACGTCCTCGCTGCTCTCCCCGCCAAACCCAAGCCCAGCTACTCCACCGTCCGCGCCCAGCTCCGCGTCCTCGAAGAAAAAGGCCACGTCCGCCACGAAGAACACGGCCTCCGCTATGTTTACATCCCCGCCGTTCCGCGCGACGTCGCCCGCCGCTCCGCTCTGCGCCACCTCGTCGAAACGTTTTTCGAAGGCTCGACCGAACAAGTCGTCGCCGCGCTTCTCGGCGGCGAAATCTCCCGCATTACGCCCGACGAACTCGACCGCATCTCCCGCCTCATCGCGAAAAACCGAAAGGAGAGCTGACCGATGCTGACCTCGTTCATCCTCCACTCCGCCATCAGCTTTCTCATCGCGTTGTCGCTAAGGCTGACGCTGCTCCTCGGCTTGGCGACCGTACTGGTCATTGCGCTGCGCCGACGGTCCGCTGCGCTTCGCCATCAAGTCTGGGCCACCGCCGTGCTCGCTTCGCTGCTTCTACCGTCGCTCATCCTGTTTCTCCCCGCCTGGCACTCCAGCGTTCTCTTCACCGCAGCTAACGCATTAGCTTCATCTCGCGCTGTAACTCCCGGTGCTGCGCTTTCCGCCAGCCCGACAATGCTCGTCAACGCCACGGCTTCTTCCGTGGTCGGCAATCGGCTCGCGCTAGCCGTGCTTCTTCTGTGGGCTCTCGGTTTCCTTGCAATGGTCGCACGCCTTCTCTTCGGCCTTGTCCGCCTTGCTTTGCTCTCCGCACACGCGGAGCCTCTTTTTGATGATGTGTGGATGCGCGAAGTCCTAAACATTTCCAACTCGCTCAAAATTTCCCGCGCCGTCCGCCTCCTCGAATCGCGCAATCCCGCGTCCATGCCGCTCACTTACGGCCTCTTCCGACCCGCGATCCTCCTTCCCGCCGGGGCCGCACAATGGCCCGCTGAGCGCCGCCGGATCGTCCTTTCCCACGAACTCGCGCACATCGCCCGCAACGACTGGTTCCTGCAACTCTGCGCCGAATTCGCTCGCGCCCTTTACTGGTTTCATCCGCTGGTCTGGCTTGCCGCTTCGCAACTCCGCCACGAAAGCGAACGTGCCTGCGACGACGCCGTCTTGAATCACGGCGTCTCGCCTTCCGCGTACGCCGGCCAGCTTCTCGATCTCGCAAGGACCCTGAAAAATCCCGGCCGCGCCTGGTCCACTGCTCTGGCCATCGCGCGCCCCACCAATCTCGAAAGGAGATTTGCCGCTATGTTGAATCCGTCGCTCAATCGCAGTCATCTGTCCGCGAGAACGAAATTCCTTATCCCCTGTCTCGCTCTCGCGTTGCTTCTCCCGCTTGCTGCTCTGCGTAGCACCGCGCAAAGTCTATCGGGCAAAATCACCGGCACGATCACCGACCCCAGCGGCGCCGGCGTCGCCAACGCCACCGTCATCATGCACAATCACGAAGCCAAAACCATCGACATGACCACTTCCGATCGCGACGGCAACTATCTCTTCAAAGGACTGCCCGCGGGCAATTACGAAGTGCAAGTGGTCAAGCCTGGCTTCGAGGTTTATCACGTCAACCAAGTCTCCCTCGATCCCGGTCGCGACTTTATCGCCAATTTCGCGCTGCAAGTTGGTTCCCTCAGCGAACGGGTCACGGTTCTGCCCGAAGGCTCGGAGAAACCCGTCATCACTGAGAAAACGAATGGCAAGCCTTCGCGCGCCGCCATCGGCGGTACCATTCAGGCCGCCAAACTCGTCAACAAAATCCAGCCAATCTATCCCGAATCCGCCAAGTCCGCGGGCCTCCAAGGCATTGTCATTCTTCACGCCGTCATCGGCATCGATGGCACCGTTGAGTCTCTTCGCGTCGTGAACAGCCAAATCGATCCCGCTCTTGCCAAATCGGCTGTCGAAGCCGTCAGTCACTGGCGTTACACGCCCACGCTGCTCAACGGCGAGCCCATTGAGGTGGACACCACCATCCAAGTCAGCTACTCCCTGCAGCCGTAATCCGCGCGCTGTTCCGTCTTGAAACGCGCCTCTTGCAGTTCTCGCACCCTCCGCGGCGTCAACGCTTCCTCCGCGTTGACGCCATTTTTCTCCAATGCTAACCTCGCGCTCTCTCCATCGCATGCGCGCCGTCGACCTCATCCGCAAAAAACGCGACGCCGGTGAACACTCCCGCGAGGAAATCGAATTTCTCATCAACGGCTACACGCAAGGCGACATTCCCGACTACCAAATGTCTGCCTGGCTCATGGCTGTGTGGCTTCAGGGACTCAACCGCTCCGAACTCGCCGCCCTCACCGAAGTCATGCTCTGTTCCGGCGAGATTCTTAACCTTGCTGACATTCGCCCCCGTAAAGTGGATAAGCATTCCACCGGAGGTGTGGGCGATAAAACCTCGCTTATTCTCGCGCCCATCGTCGCTGCGGGCGGACTCGTCGTTCCCATGATCAGTGGCCGCGGCCTCGGCCACACGGGCGGCACACTCGACAAACTCGAATCCATCCCCGGCTACAACGTCAATCTTTCCTTGCTGGATTTCAGGCGTGTCCTGCGCGAATGCGGCATGGGCATGATCGGCCAGACTGCCGAGATCGCTCCGGCCGACAAAAAAATCTACGCTCTGCGCGATGCCACCTCCACCGTCGAAAGTATCGGCCTCATTTGCGCCTCCATCATGAGCAAGAAACTCGCCGAAGGAATCGATGCCCTCGTTCTCGACGTAAAGACCGGCTCCGGCGCTTTTATGAAACGCGAAGCCGACTCCGTTCAACTCGCCGAAGTGATGGTCGAAACCGGTGAACAGATGGGCAAGCGCGTCGTCGCACTCATCACCGACATGAATCAGCCGCTCGGCCGCTGGGCCGGCCACTCCGTTGAAGTCGCTGAGTGCATTGAAATCCTCAACGATCGCGGCCCCGCCGATCTCCGCGAACTCAGCGTCGAGCTCTCCGCCTGGATGTTTTATCTCGGCGATCGCACCCGCTCCGTGGACGATGGCCGCCTGCTCGCCGAGTCCATGCTCGTCACCGGCCAAGCCAAAGAAAAATTCCGCCAAAACATTCGCCTGCAAGGCGGCAACGAAAACGTTATCGACAACCCCGATCTACTCCCCGCCGCTCGCTCTCGCGAGCACATCACCAGTTCTTCCGCCGGTTTTCTGGTCTCAACGAATTGCGAGCAGTTCGGCACCGCTCTCGCCATGCTTGGCGGCGGCCGCGCCAAAAAAGAAGACTCCATCGACCACGCCGTCGGTCTCGAATTTCACGCGCGCATTGGCGACCGCATAGAAAAAGGCCAGCCCTTGGCCACAATCCATTACAATAGCGCCGCCAAATTGGCCGAAGCCAAAGAGCTGATCGGCTCCAGCTATCAGATCGGCGAATCCGCGCCGCAAGAACTCTCGCTGATTCGCCGCATCATCGGCGGCTGAGCGTCTCTTCGCTCCGCTCCGGTCAATTTTCCGGTCGTCCGTTCGGCGACACTAACGTTCGGCGTTGTAGGGACACAATTTATTGTGTCTTGTTAGGGCGCTCAATCATCCGCGCGCGCACAGCACGAAAAGAGGCCTCTGCATGGGACGTTTCACCGGCGTACTCGGCATTCTGGTCATTCTCGGCATCGCTTGGCTTTTCTCCACCAATCGCCGCGCCATCAAACTCTCCACCATCGCCTGGGGCCTCGGCCTACAAATCCTTCTCGGCATCTTCGTTCTCCGCGTGCACTTCGGTCAGGTTCTCTTCCAGACTCTCGGCTACTACGCCAAGCATCTCCTCGATTTCTCGTATTACGGTTCGACCTTTGTCTTTGGCGAACTCGGCAAATCCGATTCGAACCTCGGCCTGATCTTCGCTTTTCAGGTTCTGCCGACCATCATCTTCATCGCCGCGTTTTTCGCCGTTCTCTATTACCTCGGTGTCATGCAACTCGTCATTCGTGTGTTTGCTTGGACCATGACCAAAATCATGGGCGCCAGCGGCGCCGAATCGCTCAACGTCGCCGCCAGCATTTTCATGGGCCAGACCGAAGCGCCGCTCACGATTCGTCCGTTTCTCTCCGCGCTCACCATGTCCGAACTCATGACCGTCATGACCAGCGGCATGGCCCATATCTCCGGCGGCATGATGGCTGCTTACATTCACGTCGGCGGCGCCAGTCCCACCAGCCTTCTCACCGCCGTCATCATGACCGCTCCCGGCACCCTGCTCATGGCCAAAATGTGGGTTCCCGAAACGCAGCAGCCGCTCACCGCTGGCCGCGTCGAAATGCCGGCCATGGAAAAAGACTCCAACATTCTCGGCGCCATTGCACGCGGCACCATTGATGGCCTTCACCTCGCCCTGAACGTTGGCGCCATGCTCATCGTCTTCCTCGCGCTCCTCGCTCTCCTCGACGCCATGATGGGCTGGACCCACCTGCACATTTCCTGGTTCCCCTGGAGCCTGGAGCAAGTTCTCGGCTGGATCTTCGCACCGATCGCTTGGCTCGTTGGCGTTCCCTGGCATGACGCCACTCAGATCGGCAACTTGCTCGGTCTGCGCATGGTCACCAACGAGTTCGTCGCTTTCAAGCAGCTTGGCACGATGAAAGACGCGCTCGATCCGCGGACCTTCACGATTGCTACGTTCGCACTCTGCGGCTTCGCCAACTTCAGCTCCATCGGCATTCAAATCGGCGGCATCGGCGCTCTCGCTCCCGACCGTCGCGGCGACCTCGCCCGCTTCGGCCTCCGCGCCATGTTAGCCGGCACCATGGCCAACTTAATGTCCGCCTCCATCGTCGGCATTCTTTCCTAATTCCTTCTTCTCTGCGTCCTCCGTGTCTCTGCGTTTAGCTCTCTTCGTCTTTCTCCCCACTCCATGTAAAATTCCTTAACCCATGCCGCCGCGAAAAAAAACTCCTCCCAAAAGTAAATCCCTCTCCGAATTCGACCGCGCCGAAGCCGCCGCCCATTTCATCTTCTCCAAAACCTCTCTCCGCCCGAAAATCGCATTAGTCCTGGGCTCCGGCCTCGGCGCTTTCGCCGACGAATTCTCCAACTCCACAAAAATTCCTTACGCCGAGATTCCTTATTTCCCGCGCTCCACCGCCATTGGCCACGCCGGCCAACTCGTTCTCGGCAGGGTCGGCGAAATTCCCGTCGCTGGCATGCAAGGCCGCGTCCATCTTTACGAAGGCTACTCGATTCACGAAGTCGCATTTCCTATCCGCGTCTTCGCCCGCATGGGGGTCCAAGCGGTCATCCTGACCAACGCTGCCGGCGGCATCAAACGCGAATTCACGCAAGGCCAGCTCGTCGTCATCAAGGATCACCTCAATCTCCAAGGCGCCAATCCGCTCACCGGCCCCAACGACGACCGCTTCGGCCCGCGCTTTCCCGATATGACCGTCGCCTACGATCGCCGCTTCCGCGAAATCGCCGTGGGCGCCGGTAATCGCAATGGTATTGGTCTGCTCGAAGGCGTGTACGCCGCGCTCGCTGGCCCGAGTTACGAAACCCCCGCCGAAATTCGTTTTCTGCAAACGATTGGCGCCGACTTAGTCGGCATGTCCACGGTTCCCGAAGTCATTGCCGCGCGCCACTCCGGCCTTCGCGTCCTCGGCATCTCCTGCGTCACCAACGCCGCCGCCGGCATCCTCGACAAACCTTTGAATCACGAAGAAGTCCTCGAAACCACCACCCGCGTTCGTGCTCAATTCATCGGGCTACTCAAACTCCTCATCCCGCGCATCGCCGCCGAACTCTCATGACCGCCCCAGCCCATGCAAACGTAAACGCCAATGTAGGGGCGCGCTTCAACGCGTCCCCTGAGCCGGCACCCAACTCACAAGGAAGTGTCATTCCGAGCGTAGCGAGACCTCTTCAGCTCCGCGCGCCTTTCGCGCGGAGAAATCTGCTTTTTCTTTCCTACGGAGAAATAGCCACCCATGTCTGAATACGACCATCTCATCGCTGACGCCAAACAATCCCGCGAGAACGCTCACGCTCCCTACTCCAACTTCCGCGTCGGCGCCGCTCTGCGCGCGACCTCCGGCCGCGTCTTCGGCGGCTGCAACGTGGAAAACGCCACCTACGGCCTCACCGTCTGCGCCGAACGTGTGGCCATCTTCAAAGCCATCAGCGAAGGCGAACGCGGCTTCGATGCCATCGCCGTCGTCACCGACACCGACACGCTCACTCCGCCCTGCGGCGCTTGCCGCCAACTCATCTGGGAATTTTGCGGCAACGTTCCCGTCATCATGTCCAATCTTCACGGCAAAACCGAAATCATCAAAATGCGCGATCTCTTTCCAAAACCGTTCGATTCTTCCAATCTGTAGGGACGCAGCATGCTGTGCGCCAGTTGCCATATGCTGTTCCGTGAATGTAGTGGCGGGTCTTTAGACCCGTGCTTTTCTGAATGAGGCCCTTGAAAATGCACCAGCACACAAAACTTAAACGACCGTTCGCTCTGCTCGTCGCTGCGCTCTTCGCCGCTCCAGCATTTGCCCAGAAGCAAGCCGTCGGCTACGACCTCCTCATCACCAACGCCACGCTCGTCACCATGGATCCACAACGCCGCATTATCGAAAACGGGATCGTCGCCACGCGGGGCGACGCGATCGCTTACGTCGGTTCTGAGATTCGGGAGCTTGGGTCCAAAGGCTATACCGCTAGGCAAACTATCGACGCCCACGGCGCGCTCGTTCTCCCTGGCTTTATCAATGGCCACACCCACGTCCCCATGACGCTCTTCCGCGGCCTCCACGACGACGTCACCCTCGACGACTGGCTCCACAAATACATCTTTCCCGCCGAAGCCAAAAACGTCACCGAAGACTTCGTTCGTTGGGGCACCCGCCTCGCTGCCGCCGAACAGATTCGCTCCGGCGTCACCACCTTCGCCGACATGTACTACTTCGAAGATGCCATCGCCGAAGAGACCAAAGCCGCTGGCATGCGCGGCGTCCTCGGCGAAACATTTATCGACTTTCCTGCGCCGGACAATAAATCCAACGCCGCGATGCTCGAGTACACCGAAAAATTCCTGAAGCGCTGGCAAGGTGATCCGCTCATCCACGCCGCACCCGCTCCGCATTCCATCTACACCTGCTCCGCCAAGACGCTGCAAGACTCCGCTGCACTCGCCCGCAAATATCACGCCCCGATTTTGATTCACGTCGCCGAAATGAAAAAGGAACTGGACGACAGCCTCGCGCAAAACCATGCCACGCCCGTGGCCTATCTCGAAAAACTCGGAATCCTCGGCCCCGATGTTCTCGCTGCCCACTGCATTTATGTCAATGAAGACGACCGCAAGATTCTGGCCGCCCATCAAGTCGGCTGCGTCCACAATCCTTCCAGTAACATGATGCTCGCCAGCGGCGTCGCTCCCGTCGTCGAAGAACGCGCCGTAGGCATCGCCGTTGGTCTCGGCACCGATGGTCCCGCCGGCAGCAACAACGACCTCGACCTCATGGAAGAAATGGACCTCGCGGCCAAGCTGCAGAAAATCACCAAGAACGATCCCCGCGCGCTCAACGCGCAAGCCGTCGTCGAAATGGCGACCATCGAAGGCGCCAAAGCGCTGCACATGGCAAGAGAAATCGGCTCACTGGAAGCAGGGAAAAAAGCCGACCTTATCCTGATCAGTCTCAACGAACCCAACGCCGTCCCGATCTACGACCTCTACGCGCAGCTCGCTTACTCACTCAAAGCCAGCGATGTGGAAACCGTCGTCATCGGCGGCAAAGTCGTCATGCGCGACCACAAACTTCTCACCCTCAAGGAGCCCGAAATCCTAGCCAAAGCCCGCGACTACAGCGCCAAAGTAAAAGCCTCACTCGGCATGAACTAGGCGTCTGTCCGAGCGTGCAACCTAACGAAGAGGACACGCTACAATTTGGCAGCGAGCTAACCCAGGAGGACTGATTGGATCGTGCCCAAGCATTGGCCATGTTGCAGACCGCGATCGACGAAGCGAAGCGTGGCCTCGCCGAAGGCGGCATTCCAATCGGAGCCGCGCTTTACGATGCGAGCGGCAAGCTGCTCGGCAGCGGCCACAATCGCCGCGTGCAAGACGGCGATCCTTCCGCCCACGGCGAAACCGACGCGTTCCGCAAAGCCGGCCGCCAGAAAAGCTACCGCGACAAAATCATGGTCACGACGCTGGCGCCGTGCTGGTACTGCAGCGGACTGATTCGCCAGTTCGGCATCGGCACCGTGATCGTTGGCGAATCGCAGAACTTTCAAGGCGGCATCGACTGGCTTCGCGAACATGGAATCAAAGTCCTCGATCTTGCGTCTAACGAATGTGTCGCCATGCTCGCCCAATTTATCGCCGCGCACCCGGCCCTCTGGCTCGAAGACATCGGCGAAGAGTGAAGTACCACAGGCACTCTTGCCTGTGCAGCCGTAGCATAAGCTGGGACTAAGGTCGTTCGGAAACTGTCATGAACCAAAACGTTCTCCGGAAAAAATGTGCGGCCGCACTTCTCTGCTGCGCGCTAACGGCATTGGCGTTTGCGTTTGGCGCGCGGGCCGCCGCGGACGACGAAGTTGCCAAGCTCGCCGCGGCGATGGGCTGGAAGCAGGGCAGCGTGGTTGCCGATATTGGCGCCGGCGATGGCCGCTACTCGTTTGCCGCCGCAAACATTGTCGGACCTGCCGGGAAAATCTTCGCCACGGAAATTGACAAAGAAAAACTCGGCAAGTTGCGCGAGGAAGTGAAGGAACGTAAGCTCACCAATGTTGAGATCGTGGAGAGCGCCGATGCGGAAACGAATCTACCCGTCGGTTGTTGCGACGCGATTTTTCTGCGGCGCGTGTATCACCACATCACCAAGCCGGCGGAGTTTGATGCGAGCATCCTGCAATCGCTCAAGCCGGGCGGCAAACTCGCGATCATTGATTTTCCTCCGCATCCCGAGTACGGCAAAGTGAAAGGCGTGCCGAAAGACCGCGAGGATCACGGCATACCGCAGAAAATTCTGATCGACGAAGTGACGAAAGCGGGTTTTCAGTTAGACAGAGTCGTCGACGATTGGCCGACCAGCGATTATTGTGTGATTTTCTTGAAGAAGTAAAAATCTAGGAAGCCTCCATGTACGTGTCGTATTTCGCGGCGATGTCGCGCACTTCCTGCAGGGTCATCTCGCGGAGGAGCTTGCCGTCTTCAAGAACAGTTTCCAGAACATTTGTACCGGCGCTCGAAATGTCCGGATTGGGTGAATTGTTGTCCACCTCGACGGTGACAAATTCGCTGCCGTTGTGTACGAGATTGAAGCGGCCGCCTTTGCTCGCTTTGGATGGATCGGTTTTCGGATTTTTGTACACGTTGTGCCAGACGCCGTTGCGATCGATAGCCGAGCATTTCAGCGCGAATTTCAACGTGTCGCGGTTGACTTGCTGCAACAGCGCGCCGCCCATGCCGTAACTCCAAATGTCTTGCGACCAGCCTTTGCGCGTAAGCTGGCCGGTGATGTTTTGAATCGTGTAGTAGTTGACGCCGTCGCCCTGAATGAAGCGCACACAAGGCACGGTGGTTTTCCACCCTTTGCGATTTACCTCGTAGCCAAACACTTCGCCCACAATTTTGAACAGTTCTTCCAGCACGGCTACGGCGTCGCCCGAATCCGGCCGGATAACCAGCACGCCTTTACGCTGCAGCACTTTTTCGCGTAGCGCGCCGCCCCAGATGTTCCGCACCGCGTTGTGAATGTCATACGAGTCGCTGACGCAAGCAACGATACCTTCCGGGCAGTTTTCCAACATGTTACGGTAGGCGTCTTCTTCGTGCGCCTGGCCCCAGGCCGTCATCGTGGAATGTTCGGACGCGCGAATGCTGTAGCCGGCGCAGTTCAGCGGATCGTTCGCAGTTTGATCCGCCGCGTAGTATTGATTGAGCAACTGAATCGCCGCGATAGTGTCCGTACCAAGAAAGTTAATCAGATGCGCCGCGCCGCCAATTGCCGCGGACTCTTTCGACGACACACCGCGAAATCCAAAATCGTGCAGCTTGAACGGAAGCAGTGATGGATCGCCGGTCCGCACCAGCGCTTTGCCGATCACCTGCTTGATCGCTCGCGATAATGTCGCCACCGTGATGGGGTACCACACCTGCAGCAGCACGGTCTCCGCCCAATTCGTCAGCCAGTAAAACTCCGGATCCGTATTTTCAATCGTGATAAGCGCGTTGTGGCTCTTGACGACGGTACCTTCCTTGATGGCACGGATGCGGAGCGGCAAGCGGCCGCCGTGTTTCGCATACAGCGATTTGAAGCCTTCGTAGTTGAACGTTTTGGGATGACCGCCGAAATGAGCGTGCGCGAAGCGGCGCGCTTCTTCGACATCGTCCATGGTGAAGACCTGGCCGGCGAAATTGGATTTGATGATGTACTGCAGCATGGCCAGCATGGTTTCGTCGAACATGCCGCCGCGGGATTCGACGTACGAGTAGATATGGCGCGTGTCGGGAGGATATTGCCACCAATGCGTGAGCTTGTAGGAGTCGGTGTTGAGGATAGGGTTCAGCCGCAAAGACTGCATGAAGCTCCTTGTAAAGGAACGAGGGAGAAAGTTGGATGCGTGCCCAGGATAAGAGTAACAGGGGCGGGGACGGAGGCGAAATGGGTGACGCGGTAGTGACTGCAGCGCCTTAGCGACCCCGCCCCTCCCCATTTTTTGCGAAAGATGTGAAAGCAAAGGAGATACGGGGCGGGGTCTGCAAAAGATGTGAAAAGAAAGGGGATAGGCGGCTGCTAAGGCGGGAAATGGTCCAGAATCTGGAAGAGAGGGCCCCCCTGCCGTGGTGACGGAAACTGTGCGCAACCGTTTTGAAGACAAGAGGCTTGCAGGCGGAGTTAGATGGCAAAAGGGCGCGAATTGGTGAGCAGATCCGCCCGAAAGCGCAGGAAAAAGGAGGACCAGTCAGGGCGGCGGGAAAGAGAGCGGACAGGGA
>Ga0335080_10004578_pt1 | contig 14092 bp, 21 predicted proteins | sample Lox_Sample_34_FD_206720 | JGI IMG/M metagenome (GOLD analysis project Ga0335080, IMG submission 206720) | Soil microbial communities from Loxahatchee National Wildlife Refuge, Florida, United States - Lox_Sample_3.4 | ecosystem: Environmental > Terrestrial > Soil > Wetlands | place: USA... | reverse complement strand
GGCGCGAACCGTTCCGCGCCTCACTCGCGCAATTCGCTCGTTCATCCCACAACTCAGCCCTCACGAATGTGCCAACTATTTCAGGCATGCAGGCTATGCTTCAAACTGACCGGAATCCGCTTTAGTATCCCCGCGAGCAACGGGATACGGCAATGGCAGAGTTTTCCCCTTCGGAACTACTGTTGAAGGCAGTGCCTTCGCTATTATCCGCCTGGTGGTATTTCGCGCCTCGCTCAATGTGCCTTGCTAACAATCGGGAACGCATGGCAAGCGGTGGAAAATACATTGGGATGATGGCAATCGGTTCTGCGCTTTCCATAGGCGCAGTCGCAAACGCAGAACCTTTGCTCTTTACATGTGATGGACAGATGCGAGCAGTGTCCCGAAATGTGAGTGAACAATCCACTCTAGCTCTTACGATTGATCTGGATGCTGAGAAAGTGGTGGTCGGTAGTTGGGGAGCCTCACCAGTTATGGGAAAGCCCGAAGACACGCTGACGTTCGGAAAAGACTTAGCGCCGCAATATGGTAAACCCACGGGTTCGTTGAACCGCATCACGGGTGAAGCGTCCGTTTACATCATGACACTCACAGATGGTGAGTACAGATTTCATGGCACCTGTAAACGAACCCAAAGACTATTCTAGCGACGGTAACTCAACGGCCTATCCGGTTCACGGCCAGGCGGGGAACAACGGCAGATGTGTTTTACCTCGCTGCAGGGCCGGTCAAAATCGGAGCGATAGAACATGTCTAAGTTCAGCGAAGCTGTGGGCCCGTTTGTGGTGGCGGTCTTCACCCTAATTATCGGCTGGTTCTGGTGCATTTCCGTTCTTTATGGTGCATTTCTTGTTGGAGGGCAATGCAGTGCCGGAAAGGCGCCCCACGAAGATTTAATGTCAAAATTTTGAGAGCATTGGGCTGATGCCTCAACCCACGCGTCGGTGGGCTGCTCAACGGTGAACGTGCGCTCTGTCCGATGGTTTGCCGCTCGTTCTTGGTTGCGACCCAGGCGAGATGAACGCGCCTGGGTCACTTGCACTTACATTTTATTGGAGGTCCACCGACCAGAATACTTGAATTCGGGCGCGGCCTTCAGTTGGTCTGCCGTTGCGTTCATATCCGCATGCCACTTGCTGTCCTTGTAAGTGAGATTTACGGCCTCCGGGTTCACAGCGACGTAGTGCTCACCCATTCCGAGAAAACCGCCGACCGACACGATGTACGCGGAGGCCCGGCCATTCGGATTGAGCGCGATATCCTTGATGGTCCCAATATCCTTGTTGTCCTTGTTGTAGATGTCCAGTCCAACAATCTTGGAGCTAAGGTCATCGTTAGATGGCACGTTCACGTAGGTCTCGGAGCTGCTGTTTGAACCAACAGTGTTTGAGTTCGTATCGTTCCCACTTCGAGGCGAGCCGTCGTTGACGGTCGTCAGCTCAGAGAAGCTATCAGGACCAATAGACATCACGACAGGGTCCCCATTCTTATCCTTGGCTCGGACCATGAACGATGTTGGCGCAATGCGGATATCGGTGTATCCGGACTTCTGCAGCATCTGGGTGAGCTCTTGCCGAGCTTTGCCAGTGTTCGCGTTGCCTTTGTTTGTACCGTTGTCGGCAGCGGCCCAAGCGGCTGAGCTGAGCGCGATGGCAGCCGTGGTCGCGAGCAAAATTGCACGCATTTTTTCAGTCTCCTTTTCCAAAAGTCCCTGCCTCTAGTGAGGCAACCGGCTGGGCAAACCAACGTTGCATGAAACTTTGAACAGAATTCATGAACTATAGTCTGGTATGCTAGTATCGGTCGTCCTAATGACGGCTGACTGCCACGCGGCATCAACGTAGAGAGTGCCGGCACCAACCTCAATCACAACGAACTTTCCGTCTGACCGACTGACCAAGATCCTGCGTGCCGCCGCCGCGTCGTCGGTTTCGTTTCCTTCGAGATCGTACAAGCCGTGAATTTGGAGTTCGACGCCGTTTCTGTCGCGGAAGAAGCGTGTCGGCATCTATTAGCCGCCAAGCACACGTCGGCACGGAAACACGAGCGCGTGGATTCCGGTGGCATCGATCACCGCCAATAAGAAATGGTCCGACCGCTCTCTTTTTTCGGCTTTGATCTTCATCAACTTTGATTCCTTAGTTGCGGACCAATGCCCCGCAACTAAGGGCTGTCCCGGAGGGCTCTTGTCGCGAGGGCACGGCGAAACGCCAATATCAAAGAAAAAGCAGGAGCCTCGAAGTGCAGATTGCCACGTCATTGCCACCCCTCCGTATTTCTACTTAGGGGAACAACCTGAATTTTAGTTTTTTCGAAATGGGCAGACTTTTGGTGCGAAACGTCGAGATCGGAGGTTCCCAATGCTCACGACCACAGCGGCGCAGCTTTCAAATTACAGCCGTTCATCCAAGCCGATTCGCTCGAGCGCGATTCCGGAAGGCCCTTTCGGTGTGGTGGGTGCTGCTATGCGGTTCGCTCGCAACACCGAAATCTTTGGTGAGGATGAGGAGGCGGAATACCTCTACAAAGTCGTCTCGGGGGCGGTGCGTACCTACCGCATGCTCGACGACGGAAGGAGACAGGTTGTCGCCTTCTATTTGCCCGGCGACATGTTTGGAGTCGAGGCAGCCAATGTCCATCAGTGCTCGGCAGAGGCTATTGCCGAATCGCAAGTGCTCGTGGTCAAGCGCGCGAACGTGATGGCCCGGGCCGAACGTGAAAGGGATTTGTCACACCAGCTTTGGATGCTCACGGTCCGCGAGTTGCAACGTGTCCAGCAGCATTCGCTGGTCTTTATCAAGAGTGCGGAAGAGCGTGTGGCTGGTTTTCTCCTTGAAATGGCAGGCCGCTGTTCGGAGAATGGTGCAATTGAGCTGCCGATGTCGCGCCAGGACATCGCGGATTATCTTGGGCTGACCATTGAGACGGTATCGCGCACCTTCACCCAGTTCGTGCAGTCTGGGGCGATTTCACTCGAAACCTCCCGCCGTATCCAATTCTGCAACCGCGCGGCGCTGCGGCAGCTGGACGCGTAACGGGCGGACGTCTCAATGAATCATTCAATCTACAGCGCCGACCGCGTGACGCATTTGAAGATCGTTGTGATCGCCTTGGCGGCTGCGATCACTTTGGCCGGCATTGCGGTTTCGTCTCATATTAGCTCGAACATCAATGGGATCGCCGTGGTCAAGGCGGGGAAGCCCATGGCGATAACGAGTTCGAATCTCTCCTTCACACGGTGATTGAAGGACAAGCCATGCGATTGGATAGGCCTGGCTCCTAGGGCTGCCTAATCTGTTTCTCTCAAGTGGATGGCGGGCACCCTATCCAACAGCCCGCCCTCGGTTGTCCCAGTTCTCGGGCCGCAACTGCCTTGCTGGCTGCGTTGCACCCGCGTCTAATCCTAGTGGTTGCAGGGTACCGAAAAGCCCGCTGTAATCGTCCCGCCGTGGAGCTAATGTGGCATCGACCTGCGAACGAGGGAGCTTTCAAATGAAATCGTGGAGCTGGTGTGCGGCTCTTGTGATCTTTACCTTATCCGGACCTGTTGCAGTTGCCCAATCTGAGCTGACGCCGTCTTCTACAGCCAAACGCGTGCCTCGGCTGGTCGAGACCATGAGCGCGGCGCAGCTCCAGCATCTAAAGCTGTGGTTTGCCGGTAAGGCGAAGAACTGGGATTTGGCTGCTTACGAGTTGCTCCTGCTGAAGAACAGCTTGGTTGAGGCGGCGCTGCTTTATCCTGATATTCCTACGAGCAATGTTACGACGCTAAGGGAGCCACTGCAGTCGATTTCAGATGCGATCACGGCGAAGGATATCCGCAAGTTCGCAAGCACTGTGCGTGAACTAACGGACGGCTGCAATGCCTGTCACCGGACGATGGACCGCAGCTTTGTCGTAATGAAGCTGCCAACCGACCAGCAGCCGCCTGCCAATCAGGTGTTTACGCCACAAGGAAAGCAGTAATCATCCTGGCCCGTGACGCATCGATCCGGAAGCTCGAAGCCAGATCGCGGCGGAAAGGGTCGTCATTACGTAATAACGACCGGCGGGCTAAGTCCCTCAAAGGAACCCGGGGCTAAGTTCGAGCCCATAAGCAGCAACCATCAGGAGAGCCGCATCTTGATGTTCGTCAAACTGTCGGGGCAATGCGTAGGATTGTTGATAATTACCAGTCTTAACTGCTGGTTTCGCTGCTGCGGCTCAGGCTGAAGACTTCGACGTCGGTAAATCAGAATTTCAGTCTTCGTGCGCGAGCTGTCATGGTACGGATGCAAAAGGCAAGGGACCAGTCAGCGATAAGCTTAGGATACCGCCTTCCGATTTGACGATGTTGGCCAGGAACAACAACGGGGTCTTTCCCACGAACGCTGTTTACGAAACCATCTCTGGATCAAAAGCGATCCCAGCACACGGTACTCGTGAAATGCCAATTTGGGGGGAACGATTCAATCCCATTGTGAATTTGCCTCACAACGTTGATTCGTATTATTGGAAGATGGCCGGGCCGGAGCAAAGCCCGGAAGTCGTCGTGCGAGCACGCATCCTCGCTGTTATCGATTATCTGAATCGTATCCAGCAAAAGTAGCAACTACGAGCATCAAGTTACTTGCCCCGGCCGATCACATCTGACGGTCCCCTTTCCGATCACGGAGCCCTTTTCCACTCGCGCCGTTGGGTCGGACGAACATCAACGCCCTTGCTATCGGCCGCTCTTACCCAGCCGAGGCGGTCGCGGCGGCAGGGGAATAAGATCGGATGGATTGTGCCGCATTCCGGCGTTGTTGTTCCGCGCCCTTTTGACCATATTCGATCAGCCGAACGCCTCAATCACCTGCTCCATTGCCAGATGCGTTGCGCATCGAGAGCGGCAGATCCCGCAAGTCGTGACCGTCCGTTGCCAGCAGGTCAAACACCTTCGTCGTGCTTGGCGGAGTGATGCCGTCGACGCCCCAAGAAAGACGGCCTCGCCATCCAGCAAAGGCTCTTGAACAAGGAAAGTCCGGACGGCGGCGTTCTTAGTTCGCGGGCCCTTCTGCCCCGCAAATTTGAGATAGGCCATGGCCTGATCCCTTGGCCGCAGCTTCTGTGTCGGATGATGCCGAATGCCAGCCCAACAGGGTCCCCCCTGTGTCGCGCCAAAGGCCTCCTTTTTTAAAACGCGGACTTGTCGTTCGCTTGGACGAATGCCTGCCTTTTAGGTAAGATTATCTCTTGAAACAGTGCTGGGGCGCGTTTGATGTTGGGGACTTGGATGATCTCACGAAAAGGGCTCTTGATTGGCTGCTGCTCGTTCTGTCTCGGATCATCCGCGGCATTCGCCGCTGACCCCCAGGACGGCAAGATCCTCTCAAATCGTTGGTGCTCTAATTGCCACGTTGTGGAACAAGGCCAGAAGGTTGCGACGGATCAAGCTCCGTCATTTGCATCACTTGCAAAAATGCCCGCCTTCGATGCGAATAAACTGGCGTTTCTCCTGCTTAAACCCCATCCAAACATGCCGAGCCTATCGCTCAGCCGGGTAGAAATCCTGGATATCGCCGAATATATCGCGACGTTAAGATAAGCCCGAGTCAACCCGAATGCGGGGTCCTTCCCATCTTGTCGCCTTGGCCTCGTATGATCGGGCAAGAGAGAGCAGCATCGCAACCGCTTCGGGGTCGTCGTCCGCGGATCGCGCTATCCGGCGACAGCGTTCGGCCAACTCCAACAGTCTGCTCTTCTCGTCGATCATTTGAAGGCTGGCGCAGGCTCGGATGGAAACGAGGCCTGGCGTGCCTAGGAGACCGGGCCTCAGAACCGCAACAAGCCGGCCGGCGGATCGTTAGGGCACAATGATACTTATGGCGAAGGGTCGCCGTGGCTGCATTGATGCAGCGCAAGGTAAGCTTTCAAGCGATTTGATAAAGGTCAAACCCGCGAGCGAACAAGAGCCTTATCATTTCAAGATGGAGTGGCAGGTAATATCAATTGCACCGTTTGACCGCAATTTGGAATTGGCGGTGATCGACAACAGCGGAATCCACACGTTGGTGTTTCCGTGTCGTCATGTTCTTCGCGGTTGGATCAAGGCAGGGACAAACGAGCCGGTCAACGTGCGTCCAACGCACTGGCGCGAGTGGGACGACTCCGTTAGCCCTCTTTTTTGTCGCTCTGCTTCTTGAGGGCGGCCAGTTTCAGTTTTTCCTCGGCCAACTCGCGCTCGATGACGCGGCGCTTAACTGGGTCCGTTTCCGATTTGAGCAAGTTCTTGAAGTGCTCAATATTCGCCTTTGCGATCCAGTCGGGCATCCAAGAACCTGCCTGCTCCACTCATTCCCCGGTAGCCTGATCTTAGCGGCGAGCGCGGGGGTAGCAAGATCAACTTGATACGAGAAATCGCGCACTTCAAAAACGAAATCTCGATCTTTTTGCCCGTGGCGCGCATCCGATGGCTGAATGGATCGCCAACCAACTCACTCAGGCTTGTGGCTGGGAGCAAATCCCTCGTTACCTGATCAGGGACCGCGATGGCGCATACGGCGAAATATTCATACGTCGAGTTAGGTCCATCGGTATTCGAGATCGGCCGACGTCTCCTCGCTCACCTTGGCAAAACGCTTATGCAGAACGGCTGATCGGTTCGATTCGCAGGGAATGCCTGGATCACATGCGCCGATATCGCGCGGGGTAGAGCGCGCTGGAAACATTCTTTGCTGTCCAATTCTTGGCGGTCTCTATCACCAATATACCCGGACTTGATTTCCGGTAGGGACAATTATTAAAGTCGCGCGCAAAAGCAAAGCGAAAGTGGACGCGCGGCCGCCTCTCGCAGAGGGCGACGCTCGTGACCCATCGCGTCTTGGGTGCGTTGCGCCACCGGGTTTATGAGCGCACGTCCTTAATGCACCCTGACCGGCATTATCTCTGCAGACAGCTGCACTTCGTCACCGAGGTGGTAACCGTAGTAAGTTGGCCGAGAGATCAGGCGCAGAAGTAGGAACAGACGAAACCGCAGTCGTCGTAACAGACCCATGTCCCTGGCACCCAACAGGTTCTCATGCGAGACGTGCACCACCCACTGCCGCGGATGAGCCGGCAGGTCGATCTCTTGGTGCCGTGCCATATCCTCAAGGTAGCGCTCGACGTTCGGCTCTTCCATGAAGCCGAAGCGCAGTTGCACGCTGATGACGCTGCCGCGCCCCTTGTCGCGGTCGAATACAATGACGCGATAACGGTCATCGTGAATGTAAGGGACCTTCGGGTGGATTACCTCAACGAGAATGAGGTTACGCGGAAGAATGCCATAGCGGTCCCACAGCAGACTGACGAGAGTGGGCGCCTGATCCGTCGGATGACGCACCTGCGTCGGCGTCAGTACGAGCGCGTTGCGTTCGATGAAATTAGCACTCGTGCGATGCAATTCCACGACATCTGCCATGGTGATGGTCGAGCGCGCCTCATAAGCCGCGAACGTCGCCTTGCGCCCCCAGCGCCACGTTGCCATGATGAGGAAACTTACAACGCCGATCCCCAACGGGATGAAGCCTCCTTCAAGGAACTTCAGGGTACTCGCGGCAAGGAGCGCGCCGTTTACCGCGATCAACGCCCCCCAAACGAGCGCCGTTCGCGTCGCGCTCCATTCCCAATAGCGTCGCGCGACGGCAAACATCGCAGCTGATGTAATCACCATGACGCCCGCGACCGCGAGGCCGTAGGCTGCAGAAAGCCCCGCAGACGTTCGGAAAACGAGTACGAGCGTAACGCAACCCGCGTACAAAGCCCAATTGATGAAGGGAATATAGATTTGTCCGGAATGAGCCTGATGAGTGTGACGCACGTTCAGCCGAGGGAAGAGGCCGAGACCGACCGCTTGGGAAATTAGAGAAAAGGCGGCGGAAATCAACGCCTGCGAGGCGACAATGGTTGCCAGCGTCGCAAGCACGACGAGCGGCACGAGGAAAGACTGTGGCACGAGATTGTAGAATAGCTTGCCGCCTTCGACGTGCGCGCCGCCAAGCAGATAAGCGCCTTGACCAAGATAGTTGAGGAGGAGCGCCGGAAAAACAACAGCGAACCAACTGATGCGGATCGGCCGCGCGCCGAAGTGACCGAGGTCCGCATACATCGCCTCGCCGCCGGTAACCACCAACATCATCGCACTCAGGATCAGCAGCGATCCAAACGGCCCGGCCCGTATCAGGAAGCTGATTCCATAGCTTGGATCAAACGCCGCAAGAATGCCCGGTTGTTGAGCGATCGCGACAAAGCCGAGCGCCGCAATCACGACAAACCAGACCAGGAGGAGCGGACCAAAAACCACGCCGATGCCTGCGGTACCTTTGAATTGAATGGCAAAAAGCCCGGTCAGCAGGATTACGGTGATCGGCACGATATAAGGCGAGAAGGCGGGCGTAGCGACCTCAAGCCCCTCGACAGCAGACAGCACGCTGATCGCCGGGGTGATCATGCCGTCGCCGAAAAGCAGGCCCGCACCCAACATCAGGGACCAGAGCAGGACACGTCTACCCTCGTTCCTAAAGCGGTGCAGCAGACCATAGAGTGCAAAGACGCCCCCCTCCCCATCATTGTCGGCGCGCAACACCAACAGCGCGTACTTGATCGCGACGACGATGGTGATGGTCCAGATCGCCAGCGAAATTGCTCCAAGGATGTTTTCCGGGGTCCGGCCAATATCGGCGGAACCGAAGAATATCTGATCAATTGCGTAGAGTGGCGATGTGCCGATATCCCCGAAAACAACCCCCAGCGCGCCGATCGCCAGTGTCGCAACATCTCCGCCGGATGGGCGAAATTGCGCCCGTTTGCGGGACTCCGCGGCAGTGTCATGTCTTTTTTGGCCCCAGCGCAATTCTTTCATACCCGAGAACCCAGATGGCAATGGGCAAATTCGCTGCAGCGACTAGCTGCTTCAACGCCCCAACTCGTAGCCATTCCGAACGCGATGTCGCCCGTGCTGCAGCGAAACCTTACTTCTGGATGAGATTGTCCCAGTGCGTTCCGCTCACCGGTCCGATAAATCTACCACTCTTCATGCAAAAGGCGCCGGCGTTCTTGCATGATTCCGCGATGTAAGGCTTGTCGGCGCCGATAGCGATGCAGCGCGAGATAGCCTCCGTACATGTCATGTCGGATGAAGATGCAATTGCCGACGTCATCGAGAGAGAAATCACTAGAAACGAGCGCAAGCTCTGTCCCTCCGGTCAATGGGTGTCGCGGCGCAGGAAAGGCGGTCGTCAAAGACCGACTGTCGCGTCGCTATGAGCCAAGGCCGATCCACATCGGCAAGCTTGATCTCGCGAACAATTGGACTGCCGGAAAGGCTTTTCATGCCGGGGCTCCCAGTTTGAGGCCACTGGAATGTTGGAACAGTCGCTGGCGTATTTGTTGATTCAGGTCAATCAGGCACTCAGCCGGTTGCCTCACCGTATCACTTTCGCGGTTTGCGCCGGAAAGGCACCGGGCCACCGCATCGGGCCAGGAGTTAAAGGCTTGCGTCGTTTACTTCGACCTTGAATACGAAGGGTGAGTCTACGCCGCCAGCGACGATCTCACGCCATCCGGAACAATGATCTAAAGGGACAAAACGCTTATGTGTCGAACTAGCTTCTGCCTAAAAACGGCATTTCTTACTGTAGCCCTATCCACCGCCGCCATCGCGCAAACCACAGCATCGCCTCCCGCAACAAAGCGCGAACCCACGGCAGCGACAGATTCATCAAAAGCTTCCATGTCGACGCAGGTCGAAACCTGGACCGAAGCTCAGTGGGAAGCGACAAAAAAAGAGTGGACCAAGGACACAACCAAATGGGCCGACTGCCAGAGGCAGTGGAACAAACAAAAACACGAGGGTCGGAAGAGTTGGCCATCCCTTTACAAGTGCATGACGAATTGAAACTAGAATGGTCGTGAAATTCGCGTTCTGCGGTTTTGCGCGGTTCAGAACGCGAAAAGACGCCGAGCTCCGAGTAAAGCTAAAGGAACAGTAACTGACCATTGAGGTCGGTCATAGGCAGCAATTGACAGGAGATTATGATGTTAATCGAGATAAGAACGGATAGCAACATGGAAGCGGGAGAGAAGTTGACCGATCATCTAAAAGGCGTCGTGCAGAGTGCTCTGAAGCGTTTCGGCGGTCGTGTCAGACGAGTAGACGTGCATCTTAGCGACGCGATCAGCAACAAGACTGGTCATGGTGACAAATGCTGCATGATGGAAGCCCGACTTGATGGTCGCGAGCCGGTTGCCGTCACGCAACAGGCATCGACAATCGAACAGGCCATTCGTGAGGCGGTTCACACATTGAAGAGATCTATCGAGAGCGCCCTGGGGCATGACAGTCAGAGGCGCAATATTCGCTGAAGGCGCTCATGAGCTCCGGCGGACATAACAACGGGAGCGGCCCATTTCATTGGACACTCAGGTCACCGATCCTATGAGTGAAATTGGCGTAACCTCGTGAAATGAATTGCGCTCGCTGGTGAGCGTTGGCGAAGCGGAGGCGGCTCTTGGCGTTGCAAAAGGGTGACAGCGTTGGGTTCGATGACGCGGAGCCGGCATTGAAAGATCCATATGAAATTCTGGGTGTCGCTCCTGCGGCTTCAGCAGATGATATTCAAAAAGCGGGCGCAAGCAAACCGTCGCGGGCATGACCTCGAGCGCGGCAAGGTCGGTGCCCGACTCAAGTTCCTACTCCAACATGCGCGGCAACAATGGCTGTAGGCGAGGGTCAAATACCGGTACCACATTGCGTCTTAGGGGCGCCCAAGCATGTCGGCGGTTGTGGCGATCAATTCGTCAAGTTAAACGTCATGCTTCCCAAAGAGCCGAACTCAAAGCTTGAAGCATTCGTCTCATGGTGAGAGAGCCGCAATCTATTCTGGAGACCGCGATGTCCGATGTCTTGTCACCCGAACTTCTCCAGAAAATGCACGCCTATTGGCGCGCGGCGAATTACCTTTCAGTCGGACAGATCTATCTGCAAGACAATCCGCTGCTCGAAACCCCGCTGCGGCTCGAACATATCAAGCCCCGCTTGCTCGGTCACTGGGGGACAACAACAGGACTGAATTTCCTCTATGTCCACCTCAACCGGCTGATCAAGGACAATGATCTGAACATGATCTATGTCATTGGTCCGGGCCACGGGGGCCCGGGCATCGTGGCGCACAGCTATCTCGAAGGATCGTACACCGAGCGTTATCCGGTGATCGAGCGCAGCCGGAATGGTCTTCAGCGCTTGTTTCGCCAATTCTCCTGGCCTTGCGGAATTCCCAGCCACGTATCGCCGGAAACTCCGGGCTCCATTCATGAAGGCGGCGAACTCGGCTATTCGCTGGCGCATGCTTATGGCGCGGCCTTCGACAATCCGGATCTGATCGTTAGCTGCATCGTCGGCGACGGCGAAGCGGAGACCGGCGCGCTCGCCACAAGTTGGCACTCCAACAAGTTTCTGAACCCAGCGCGCGACGGCGCGGTGCTCCCGATCCTTCATCTCAACGGTTTCAAGATCGCCAACCCTACGGTTTTGGCCCGCATCGGCCGTGAGGAATTGACGGAGCTGTTGCGCGGCTACGGTTACGATCCGCATTTCGTCGAGGGCAACGATCCTGCGCTTATGCATCAAAGGCTCGCCGGGACGCTCGACAGGATTCTGAGCCAGATTCGTCAGATCCAGAGCACCGCTCGCGCCAAGAAACATAGTCTGAAGCGGCCGCGCTGGCCGATGATCGTCTTCCGCACCCCGAAGGGGTGGACCGGCCCGAAGTTCGTCGATGGCAAACCGGTCGAAGGTACCTGGCGCGCGCATCAGGTTCCGATTGCGGATTTCAAGAGACCGGAACACCTCAAGCAGCTTGAAGATTGGATGATGAGCTACCTCCCGCAGGAACTATTCGACGAGCATGGTAAATTCCGCGAGGAGCTTGCCGAGCTGGCGCCGACCGGTCAGCGCCGAATGGGATCCAACCCGCACGCCAATGGCGGTGAATTGCTTCAGCCACTCTCGATGCCCCACTTCCGTGATTACGCGGTGGCAGTCTCTACACCCGGCAGCGTCACGGCGGAGTCGACACGCGTGCTCGGAACGTTTCTGCGCGACGTGATGAAGCTTAACCTCGGCAATCAGAATTTTCGGCTGTTCGGGCCGGACGAGACCGCATCGAACAGGCTGGAAGCCGTCTACGAAGTCTCCGGCAAGGAGTGGATGGCCGATATCGAGGCGGTCGATATCGATCTTAGCCCCGATGGGCGCGTTATGGAGATGCTCAGTGAACACATGTGCCAAGGCTGGCTCGAGGGATACCTGCTCACCGGACGCCATGGCCTGTTCTCGTGTTACGAGGCCTTCATCCACATCATCGATTCGATGTTCAATCAGCATGCGAAGTGGCTAAAGGTCAGCAAAGCGATCCCCTGGCGCAAGCCGATCGCATCGCTGAATTACCTGCTGACCTCCCATGTCTGGCGACAGGACCACAATGGCTTCTCCCATCAAGATCCGGGCTTCATCGATCATGTCGCAAACAAGAAGTCCGACGTCGTGCGCATCTATCTGCCGCCCGATGCAAATTGCCTGCTGTCGGTCGCGGATCACTGTTTGCGCAGCCGCAATTACATCAATTTGATCATCGCCGGAAAGCAGCCGGAATGGCAGTGGCTTGATATCGATTCTGCCGTTCGCCATTGCACCGTCGGCGCGGGTATCTGGCAATGGGCCAGCAATGATGCCGGTGACCCCGATGTTGTGATGGCCTGTGCCGGCGATGTGCCAACCCTGGAGACAATGGCGGCTGTCTCGCTATTGCGCGCCTACGTCCCGGGCATCCGCATCCGTGTCGTCAACGTAGTTGATTTGATGGTGTTGCAGCCACAGTCGGAGCACCCGCATGGTCTAGAAGATCAGGATTTTGACGAACTGTTCACGACCGACAGGCCGGTGATTTTCGCTTTCCATGGCTATCCGGCGATGATTCACAAGCTGACTTATCGACGGCGTAACCACGACAATTTTCATGTTCGCGGCTTTCGCGATGAAGGTACCACCACAACACCATTTGACATGGTCGTGCTGAACAATCTCGACCGCTATCAGCTCGCGTTGGATGCGATTCGGCGCATTCCAAGACTCAGCGACCAGGTAGAAAAGGCTACGGCGCGGTATTGGACCGCCATGGAACGTCACAAGCTCTATGTCGGTGAGCACGGCGACGACATGCCGGAAGTCCGCGACTGGTGCTGGAAGGCGTGAGTACGATGTCGCCATCGAAGACGCTCGCGCCGAACAGCCGCTCTTCGGGGTCCGCTCAAGATGCGCGCGGCTTCGGGCATCATCGAAATGTTTAGCCGAACTGCTGGAACGGGCCCGCGCTCGCACGCCCGAGCACCGGCTCGTGAGCATCGAGCATGTAGGCAATCTCGCAGCCTTCTAAGCGGTCGTGCTGCGACCCTCACCGGCAATACCGAATATGTTGATGCCGGCTATCACGACGTCGGCCAACGAGCGAATCCGGAGCGGCGCAATGGAGCGTATGGAAAACAAGACGTTCGACGAGATCAAGCTAGGGGACACGGCGAGCCTCATCCGAACGCTCACCCACAAGGACATCGAGCTGTTTGCGGTGATGTCGGGGGACATCAATCCGACCCATTTAGACGACGCGTTCGCCAAGAGCGACATGTTCCATAAAGTCGTGGCCCATGGCATGTGGAGCGGCGCGCTGATCTCCACGGTGCTCGGAACGCAGCTTCCTGGTCCAGGGACGGTCTATGTCGACCAGTCTCTCCATTTTCAGGGAGCCATTGGCCTCGGTGACATGATCACCGTCACGGTGACACGTTGGGACGGCAAAGGACCGCATCGTTCGGGAGACCGTGCCGGGCGGCCATATCGGACTGTTCATGGGGGCGAACACACTGAGAGATCATTGGCCGCAGATCGCCCGCTGGATCAGCGCGCAGTAGGCGGCGTCGCCACAATTCATCGATCTGCTGACTCTTGAGAAATGGTGCTATGAACCCCGCAATCGACGAGTTCAACGCAGAAGAAATCTGGAAGGAGCCGCTTGATCGGCTTCTTGCCCGACTCGTGACA
>Ga0335080_10004576_pt1 | contig 14093 bp, 3 predicted proteins | sample Lox_Sample_34_FD_206720 | JGI IMG/M metagenome (GOLD analysis project Ga0335080, IMG submission 206720) | Soil microbial communities from Loxahatchee National Wildlife Refuge, Florida, United States - Lox_Sample_3.4 | ecosystem: Environmental > Terrestrial > Soil > Wetlands | place: USA: Florida... | reverse complement strand
ATCGTCGGCAACGAAGCGGCCGAGCGGTTCAGCTATTACGGCATGAATTCCATCCTGGTGATCTTCATGACGCAATATCTGATGAATGCCCAGGGCCAGCCGGATCACATGAGCGACGTGCGGGCCGAGGGCTGGTACCATTGGTTTGTTTTTGCGGTCTATTTTCTGCCCATCCTGGGCGCGTTCCTGGCCGATGCCGTATTCGGCAAGTATCTCATCATTCTCCTGCTGTCTATCGTTTATTGCTTCGGCCATTTCTCATTGGCGATGAACGATACCCGGCTTGGCCTGTTCATTGGAATGATCCTGATCGCTCTGGGTGCCGGTGGCATCAAACCCTGCGTCAGCGCCAACGTGGGCGACCAGTTCGGTGCCACCAACCAGCATCTGTTGCCTAAAATCTTCAACTGGTTTTACTTTTCCATCAATCTCGGCTCGGCTTTTTCGACGCTGCTCATCCCGTGGTTGCTGGACAAAGTCGGGCCGCGGATTGCCTTTGGCGTGCCGGGCATCGCCATGTTGGTCGCCACGATCGTCTTCTGGAGCGGACGCCGGAAATTCGTCCACATTCCGCCGGCGGGATTGGGCGCTTACACGCGGGAACTGTTCCAGCGCGAAAACCTGAAAGCGCTGCTGAACCTGCTGATTCTGGTGCCGTTTGCCGCCATGTTCTGGGCGCTGTGGCAGCAGAATTTTTCGACCTGGGTGGTGCAGTCGGAAAAAATGGACCGCCACCTGTTCGGGGTGAATTGGCTGCCGGCGCAAATCCAGACGGTGAATCCCCTCTTCGTCCTCGCCATGTTGCCGTTGTTTTCCTATGTGATTTACCCGGCGGTCGGACGATTCGTGAAAGTAACACCGCTGCGGCGCTTTGGCGCGGGACTGTGGGCGGTCATCGGGGCGTTTCTGATTATCTGGTGGATTCAGACGCGGATTGACGCCGGCCAACAGCCGCACATTCTCTGGCAAATCCTCGCCTTCGTTGTGCTCACCGCTGGTGAAGTGATGCTGTCCGTGACGCACCTGGAATTTGCCTACACGCAGGCGCCCAAGAAAATGAAGTCGCTGGTGATGTGCACGTATCTCGGCTCGATTTCCCTCGGCAACGCGTTCACGGCCTTGGTGGATTTATTCATCCAGAACCCGGACGGCAGCGTGAAACTGACGGGCGCGGCCTACTTCCTTTTCTTCGTCAAAGTCATGTTGGTCACGGCGGTGGTCTTCCTCGTCGCCAGCCGGTTTTATCGGGGCAAGACTTACATCCAGGACGAAGCTGAAACAGCGCCGGGTTGACGGCGCGCGGCAAACGATACCTTCACCGGCACGGGCGGGGCGTTTTGGATCGTGAAGGAGGGGGGCGTGCATTTCCAGCAGGTCGCCGTGGATTCCGCTCATATGCTATGCTTATTTGTCTGTTAAACTTTCGTGAAACGGACAACTAAATGCCGGCCAATCAGTTATGAACGTGATGCCAAAAATACAAGTTGGAGTCGTCGTCTCGGGTTTTCTTGCTGTGATTCCGTGGGTTCAAGCACAAGTGACCTATTCGGACAGTTTCAACGCCAACGTCAATTATCTGACCAACGGTCTGGTCGGCTGGATCTGGGATGGCGTTTATTTCGGGGCCGGCGAATTCAATAACACCGGCCTGGGCGGTGGCGGGCCGGGGGCGACGATTCAATGCGATGCCAACATCACGGCCGCCAGCACCCTGACGCTTCAGACCACCGGCACGGCGTGGGAGAACGCCGATGACGACGGGTTCTATCTCTTCAAGGTTGTGCCCGGGGATTTCTCGATGTCGGTGCACGTGGTCAGCCCGTTCAACAATTCCGCGTATAATACAGCCGGGTTGCAGGCGCGGGCGTTTTCCGCCGGTGGCGATCCTTATAACGGCAGCGAGAATTTTGTTTCATGGACTCGGTTCGACGAATACAGCTTCGCCAATTACCTGCGCAGCGAAGTCAACGGCGGCGTCGCCCAAATCAATCCCGGCGATTATCCCAACACGAATTATTGGCTGCGGATAGATCGGGTGAAAGGCACCAATTTTCTGTTCTATCAGAAGGCGACCAAGGCTGGAGCCTGGCAATCGGTTTCATTTCCCGCTCCCGTAAGCGGGACCACCCTGCGGCGACCTGATCTGGCCGGGTTACCGCTTCAGGTCGGCATCATCCACGCCACATTCAACGGCCAGCTCGGTGTGCAATTCACGGATTTCAGTCTCACTGAATCAAACGTGACGTTTGCTGCCACGCCTCTGCCGGCTGCCGGCTTGACGCTGGCAACTAACGACAGTGGGTTGAATGTGTCCTGGGTTCCGGGAGCCGGCAGCGCCGGCAGCCTGGTGGTGATGTGGACGGGCACGAATCAACCGGTAAAAGAAACGCCCGCCAACGGATTCACTTACACGGGCAACGCGAACTACGGTTTCGGGAGCCCGCTGCCGGGCGCCAATTATTTTGTGGTCTATAACGGTTCGGGCACGAACGTCGCTGTGGGTAATCTGCTCCCCAGCACGACCTACAACGTGGCGGTGTTCAGTTATTCCGGCTCGGGCAACACGACGGCCTATAGTCACACACCTGCCACCGGCAATTTCACGATTCCGCCCAATCAGGTGGTGGCGCAGGTGGACGTTCAGAGCGCGGACGTCTCCGTCGCCTTCAGCGCTAATCCCGGCAAATGGTATTGGCTGCAATACTCGGATTCGTTGAACCCGGCGAACTGGCAGAACGTGGTACCGGGTCCGGTGCTGGCCAATAGCACACTTATGAACATCGTACACGCCGGCGGCGCGCTGGCGCCGCAACGGTTTTATCGGTTGCAACAAGTGGACCCGGAGTTTGTCATCAAAACCAGCCCCGGCAGCAGCAGCGGCGGCGGCATCACCAGTCTCCAGCATACGAGCGACGCCTTCGCGACGGAATACATCAGCGGCGGGACGCTCGGCAACGTCATCATGAAATACCAGCCAACGGGTGGTCCGACGTGGAATTCAGTTTTTACCTCCACGCCAAGCGGAGTTGCGTCAGTGACGAATCACACGAGTCCAGACGGGACCAAATACATCAGCCGTTACGTCATCACCGCCGGGTTGTCGGGTTCACTCGTTTTGGAATCGGTGTTCACTTTCCAGCAGGATGGTTTGGTGTGGTCATTGAACCTGACGAATCTGGCCAGCCAATCGGTGACGGTCGGCGACCTGGCGTTACCGCTGCCGATGAACACGGGTTTCTCCGGCATCACTTCGAGCACCATGAAGCACAGTTTCATTTCCGGCTACGATTCGTTTGAGTTCTGGATGCGGCCGGACAGCGTGGGACCGTATCTGCTGATGACTCCCAACGCGAATACCAAGCTCGAATTTTGGGATGTTCTCAACGGTTACGAGGTTTACATCCATTCTTACGTGGCCGGAACGAACGCGGCGGCGCAAAATCCGACGGTGACCACGCAAGGTCAGCGTTGGCGCCAGCCCAACACCAGCCTGACGCTCGCGCCGGGCGCTTCCCAAAACTACGGTTTCAAGTTCCAATGGGCGAACAGCTACGACGACATCCGGCAGGATCTCGTGGACAATGGCAAGATTGACGTTCACATCGTGCCCGGCATGACGGTGCCGACGAATCTGTTCGCGGAAATTGCGTTGAACACCACCCAGACAATCAATTCGGTCACCGCGGAATTTCCGTCGCAGACCCAGATTCAATACCTGGGCAACAATGGCAATAACCAGTTGTACCAGGTCCAGTTCGCCCGACTTGGCGAGAATGAACTGACCGTGCAATACGGGGGCGGCCAGACGATGTATCTGGAATTCTTCGTGACCGAACCGTTGGAGACTTTGATCAAAAAGCGCGCCGCCTATCTCGTAAGCCACCAGATCATCACGAACAAATGGTATAGCGGACTGTTCTGCGACATCAACATGAACGACGGCGTGATGGTCACGCCGGACACGCACGACACGCTGGACAATAGTTTCCAGGTCTATGAAATCGCCAGTGACGACGCGGGTGAGTCGCGGCCGGCGTATATGGCCGTGAAGGAATCCGTGTATCCGGTGCAGAGCGAAGTAAACGCACTGGATTATTACATCACCAATTTTGTCTGGGGCGGCCTCCAGCGCGCCACCAACGAGACGTTTTCCTATGGCATTTACGGCGTGCCTGACTGGAATAATCTTAGAACAAACGGCCCGGTCAATAGCGGCAAGCTCGGGCGCGGCTACGATTATCCGCACATCATCGTGATGTATTATGGCATGTACCGGACGGCGAAGTATCATCCGGAAATCACGACGGCGCTGACGGCCGACACCTATCTGCAGCGCGCCTGGGGGACGGCGATGGCGATGTGGAGTTACGGCGGCGGCCAGGCAACGCAGGTCGGGTTGATGAACGAAGTGGTTATTCCGGATTTGATCAATGATTTGGTGGCCGAAGGGATGACCAGTCAGGCGGCGATGTTGAGAACGAATTGGGAAACCAAGGTGGCTTATTACGTGAACGGCAATGCGGATTTGTTTGCGTCGGAGTACGCGTTTGATTCCACGGGTTTTGAATCCCAGGAGGCTTACGCAAAATATGCGATCCAACACGCCGGCTCGGACGCGTTGATGGGTTCGGGCAATCCGTCGGCTTTTCTCCAAACGGTGCAGGGATACCAGAATACCGAAATCACCGCGAATGTCTTTGACCGCGGCTGGCTGGAGACGGCCTATTACTACTATGGCAGCGATTATCGCGGCGATATGGGCGACGACTACATTGTGACTTACATGTCGCAGGAAGGCGGTTGGGGCCTCCTGGATTATGCGCTGTATTACGCCACGAACGCCACGGACTATCTCCGGCTCGGCTACGGCTCCTATCTGAACGGCTGGTCCACGATGAATACCGGGCCCGCACCAGCGTACGGCTTCTGGTATCCGGGCGCGGCTTACGACGGCGGTTGCGGCGGTGGATATGAGCCTTCACCTTACAACACCACCTGGCTGGGCGGACAGCCGATGCATCGTGGTCCCTGGTATTATTCCGCCGAAGAAAATCTTGGCTTCTGCGGTGCGATCCGGATGGGCGCAACCATTTTGGCGGATGACCCGATTTTCGGCCGGTTCTGTTATGGCGGTTCCTGGTCGCAAGCGGGTGGCACCAATCAAATCGTTCCGCTCGACGGCGTACGCCGGCGGTTCCACGCCATGCTCAACACCGGCAACCTGCACCTGGTGTTGGACAACGACCGATTTGCCGACTCGCAGGCGATTGTCCTCCTGTCCGATTTGTCGCAGGTCAGTTTCCAGATCGAAAGCGAGAACCCGGCCGCGCATTCAGTGACGCTCCACTTCACGGCCTCGACCGCAGCCACCTACACTTTCAACAGTGTTCACGGTGTCATCACGTCACTGAGTCTGCAGGCCGGGCAGGAGGGCATCGTGAATTTGCCCATGGATGCCGGGAGTTCCCCTCAATCCTTCTCCATCACGCACTGAGCTGAAATTGGAGCGCCGAGCACCGCCTCGGCGTGATCCGGGTGATTGTTTATCGAGTCGAGACGGTGCCCGGCGCTCCGCCGGCCGCCGCGCGGGAGTTTGCGGGAACTTCCGATCGAGTAATGGTGAAAGCCGGAGAGTGGGCAGCGCTCCTCATGGGCAGATCGAAGATGGTTTCCTGGCCATTGCTCAACAGCACTTCGGCAGTCACTCCATGTGCGTCGCGAATGATGTATTTGCCGGCCGGGGCGGAGAAATGAATTCGGGCGACATGCGGCGCCGGGTTGTCGCTTTCCAATTGGAAACGCATTTCTGACAGGTCTTCTTTGAGGACGATGGGTTGGTCGGATGGAAAGCGGTCGGTATCCGAAACGAAATGAATCCACTTCTGGTTCAATAGCGCGTGAAAGCGTCGTCGCACACCGTCTTTGGGAACGATTTCGATCAAGCCATGGCGTTCACGGAAATCGCCACCGTAGCAGAACCGGCCGAAGATCGGGTCGTCCGCCAGAATTGTGGCGGCGGCCCGCAACGCGCCGCTGTAACCCAGATCCATTTCACAAGCGTAATACCACGCGCCGCGATGATGCGGCTGGTCCAACCAGGTAGTGCCGTAGGGCGCCGGTTCGAAGCCGCCGCCTGCGCCGCCGTCATTGGCTCTGCCGGGATACCAGTATCCGTAGTTCGATTCCGGCGTGCCGGAGTTCAGCGAGGCCCAGGAGCTGAGACTGGAGGCATAACCAAGGCGCAAATACGGGCAAGGATTCGTCGCAAAATTCAAAGCGTAGTCGAGGATGGCCCACCCACCCATCTGGGACATGTAACTTAATGTAAAGGCGTTCCCCGCGCCGGCGCGGTAGTCGCTCCCTAAATAATAGTAAGCCGGCTCAAGCCAGCCGCGGCAGAAAATATTCGCGGCGATTTGAGTGTTTAAGAACTTTTCCGCGTTCGCCAGCGGAATGCCCGAATTCGTCTCCCCCGGTTTATCTGCGTGACGCATCGCGTAATTCGCCAGCGCTTCCGTGGATTCGAAGCCGGTGGAATCGAACGGATATTCCGAGCCGAACAGATCGGGGTTGTCGTTGACAAAATATCTGACCTTGCGCGTCCAGAATTGCCGCAGTGTTTCCGCCTCGTCGTTCAGGCCGTTGACCTCCAATTCGTGGATCAAGTCAACGATGACCAGTTCGTTGTAAAAGCCGGTCTCGTAAGCCGACCAACCGTTCCAGACTTCATGGGGGACGGTGTACATGGCCTGGGCCGTGCCATAGGCGCGCAGCAGATAATCTTTTGCGGACATAGCCGTTTTGATTTCCGGGTGGTCCTTGGCAATGCGGTACATGCTGAAGTACATCAGGATCACGTGCGGGTAGTCATACACACGGTAGAGGTGCAGTTGGCCGTTCCGGCCGGGGTCGCGGCTGTCGCGGTTCGTCTTCCAGTCAGGAATGCCGTAAATGCCGTAGGCATAAGTTTCGTTCGTCGTGCGCTGCAAACCGCCCCAGACGAAATGTTGGATATAAAAGTCCAGCGCTGTGACCTGGCTCTGGACGGGGTACTCCGCATTTTCCGCCGCCAGATACGCCGGATGACCAAGGCCTGCGTCATCGCAGGTAATGGCATAAATGCGAAAGCCGTGCAGCCGGTCGTGATTGTCCGGCGTCAACTGCACGTGGTCCTCCATGTTCCATTCACAGAAAAGCCCGTTGTACCACTTGTTGGTGTCACGCACCTGATGGTCGGCGATGAACGCCGCGCGTTTCTGGAACAGGGTTTCCAGGGGTTCGGTCACGAAAAATTCCAAATACAGGTGGCGTCCCTTGCCATAGCGGACCGTCAGTTCGTTCTCGCCGAGTTTGGAAAACTGGACGCGATACAAATGGGTGTTGCCTTTTCGGCCAATCGGCGTAACCCGGGTGGCGTTCGGAAATTCAGCTTCGACCGAGGTGATGTGTTGCTTCGTCCGCAAAGCAATCTCGGCAAACAGATCGGTCGGCATGGTCATGCCCGGAACGACCTGCACGTCCACCTTGCCTTCGTTCACGAGGATCTGGCGCACGCCGTCATAGTCCCTGGCCCATTGAAACTTGAACCCATACGATTGCGTGTCACCGGATTTTCCCTGTGGCGCCAGCGCCAGGCTGGTATTGGGCTGGCGCCAGCGGGTGCCGTGTTCTCGCGCGATCGCGCCCGCAGCGGCCGAAAAAATGTAGGCGCGGAATTCGCGGCGTTGGGCGTCCCAATATTCCAATTTGGTGTTATCGTCCAGGGTCATGGTCAGGTACGGGCCCACGCTGTTGGGCCGCATCCAGAACATGAAGGAGCCGTGACCCGAGATGAAACTGTGCTTCAGGACGCTGGCGGTGGCCGGACGGCCCCGCCGGAACAACGAGTTCATCGGAAACGGAAAAGCCAGGTCACCGATCTCCAGCGGCTGGTTGCCGGCATTGTGAAGCGTGACCGTCCAAAAGATCGCCTGTTCCTGAATAGTAAAACGCATCTCCACTGCCAGCGCGTTGCCCGCGCTGTTGGTGATCAAGTAATTCGCCCGATATGAAGTGCCATCGGGGCTTGTCGCGTCCATGCGGGTTGGGACCAGGTCGGCAGTGTTGACAGATTCCCAGGAACCACCGGGCGAACGGAGAGTGATGACTGCATCCCCGAGCCTCCGACCGGGCGTGATGTATTCGGTGTCGAATTGATCGTAGGTATGTCTGAGGCTGACGATGGCGCCCGCCTGGATTTTGAGTTCGAATTGGGAGTTGGTCAGGGCAGATTGGGTCTGGCTGATTGGCTGAGAAAGGGCTGTCGCCGTTGCGGTCAGAAGGAAAGCCAGGCCGATGTATTGGTGAACGGCAGCCGCGAGGGCAGGCTGGCGGTCAACCGGTCGTCGCTTTGGCATTGGCATCAGGCAGTAGTAACGCACCGCACTGATTCTCGCAATTACCCCGGATGATATCGGATAGATGTTTGTGCATTTCCAGCATGGGCGAACTTGACGGTCTCCAGCCAATTTAAAAGCATGTTTTGGGTCCGCAAATGCCGCCGAGTCTGATTAATCCTCAGCAAATAGTTCATTGCCTATCCCAGCCATGCCAAACAGCCAATCCACCTCGCTTGCATTCGCCTGTTCCGCCGGCCTTTTGACCCTCGGCGCGGTCGGCGCGATTACAGGTTGTCGTTCGTCGCGGTCGGCGGATTCTGCGCCGGTCGTTTATTCCCATTTGTCGCCAACCGAAGCCATCAAGAACGCCGTGCCTTGCCAGGCCCGGGCCCTGCCTTTGTCAGCCGTGCAGCTCACCGGCGGGCCGCTGCAACACGCGCAGGAACTTGACGCCAAATACCTGCTCGAACTGGAGCCGGACCGGATGATGTATTATCTGCGCAAAACCGCCGGGCTGGAACCCAAGGCGAAGACCGGCTACGGCGGTTGGGACGGCCCCGGACGGAATCTGACGGGTCATATCGCCGGACATTACCTTTCCGCGGTGAGCTACATGTATGCGGCCACGGGTGATGTCCGATTCAAACAGCGTGCGGATTATCTGGTGGAACAATTCAAAGAAGTGCAGGACGCGCAAGGCGATGGTTACATCGGCGCGCTCATGGGCACAGAGCGAATCGGTGGCGCCAACCAACTGGTTGCCGGCAAGACGCTGTTCGAGCAACTCGCCCGCGGTCAAATCCGGTCGGGCGGCTTCGATCTCAACGGCATGTGGTCGCCGTGGTATGTCGAGCACAAGATATTTGCAGGATTACGGGACGCATATCACCTCACGGGCAATCGCGCCGCGCTGCAAGTGGAAATCAAATTCGCTGCCTGGGTTGGCAGCATTGTGACCAATCTGGACGATGCCCAGGACCAGCATATGTTGAACACCGAGTTCGGCGGCATGAACGAAGTGTTGGCCGACCTTTACGCCGACACCGGCGATGCACGCTGGCTGGCGTTATCGGATAAGTTCGAGCACAAATCTTTCGTAGCGCCTCTGGCACGCCACCAGGACGAGCTCGGCGGCAAACATGAGAACATGGAAATCCCCAAAATGATCGGTGACCTGGCGCGTTATCTTTACACGGGCAACGAAACCGACGGTTCCGCCGCGGACTTTTTCTGGGACGCCGTCGTGTTTCATCACACTTTCGCCACCGGCGGGGCAGGGCACGACGAATACTTCGGTCCACCTGACAAATTGAACGACATCGTGCAAGGTCGGGACGATGAATCCTGCCCGGTGTATAACATGCTCAAGCTGACGCGAACGCTCTTCGCCATCCATCCGGACATCAAATACGCAGACTTCCAGGAACGGGCTGTATTCAACCACGTGCTGGCTTCGATGGATCCCAACGACGGCCGGACGTGCTACATGGTGCCCGTGGGGCAGGGGGTCCAACACGAGTACCAGGACATGTTCCGCGATTTCACCTGCTGCGTCGGCACCGGCATGGAAGACCATGCGCTGCTCGGCGACGGAATTTATTACGAGTCCGGCAACAAACTTTGGGTAAACCTTTATACGCCTTCCACGGCAGAATGGAAAACGAAGGCGGTGCGGGTGGAAATGCAAACGGACTTTCCCGAAGGCGAAAACGTGACGGTGAAGCTGGCGCTGAAATCGCCGAAAAAGTTCACCCTGGCCCTGCGGCGTCCGGCGTGGGCGGGCGATGGATTTGCCATAACTCTCAACGGGCAGGCCGTCCAGAACGTGCCGCCGCCCGACTCTTATGTCGAGCTCGACCGCGTTTGGCGCAACAGCGACACGGTCGCTTTGGCACTGGCGAAACGGCTTCATGAGGAACCATTGCCCGACAATCCGCGCCGCGTTGCTTTAATGTGGGGACCGCTGGTGCTGGCCGGGGATCTGGGACCGGAAAACCGGCGTGGTGGTTATGGCCGCCGGGGCGAACCGCCGAAAGAGGTGCCGGTATTTGTGGCGGCGGAACAGCCGCCGACTGACTGGCTCAAACCGGTTCCCGGCCAGCCCGGCGTTTTTCAGACGGTGGGCGTCGGGCGTCCCGAGGACGTGACGTTCAAACCATTTTATCAATTGCCGGAACGCACCTACGGCATCTACTGGGATTTGTTCACGCCAGCGGAGTGGGAAAAGAAGTCAGCCGAGCTTGCGGCCGAGCGCGACCGGCAGCATCAACTCGAACTGGCGACCGTGGCTTTCGTGCAACCCGGTGAAATGCAGGCAGAACGGGATTTCAATGAGCAAGGTGAAGAAACCCAGCCCGACCGGGTCATGGGCCGTCCGGCCCGGCGCGGACAGAATTGGTTCTCGTTCGACCTGCCCGTCGTCCGTAGCGGTGCCAATTCGGAGGGTGGATCGGTGGCAACGAATCATCCGCTGGCACTGGTGGTCACCTATTACAGCGACGAATGGCGGAAGCGGACGTTTGACATCCTGGTGGACGGGCAAAAGGTGGGTGACCAGGTGGTGGAGAAGGGTGGCGCACCGCATTTCTTTGATGTGGAATACCCGATTCCCGCCGAGGTGGTGAGCGGCAAACAAAAAATCACCGTGCGTTTTCAAGCCACCCAGGGAAACGAGATTGCCGCCGTGTTCGGCCTCCGCCTCATTCGGACGGACGCCGGGCGATAGAAGTTTTTCCAATCTTCAAGTTCAGTAATCCAAATCCAGCGTGTATTTGGAATATGACACTGTGGATTTTGCCTATGTGCACCGGTGGGGGTTCTGATTAGTGTAGAAACATGCTTAACCCGGTAGCTCTTGCTCGCACAAGGCATCTTTCTCGCGTTGCGCCACGATATGCCACCGCACCATCGCCGGGCGGAATGTCCGATCGGACAGAGCGCAGGCGGTCGGCTTACCTTGCGCGATCGTCTCGCAGGCCCGTTCTCGAGGAATAATTTTCCAGGTAAATGAATAGTTGTCCCCAAACCCAGTAACCCAACCTCGAAGCTCATAAAAGACTATGAAACCAACCCGTAACCTAATCCTCTCTTCTTTGCTGGCCGTCTTCTGTGGCGGCCTGGCCGGTGTCGTCCAGGCCGGCACTGTGACCGACCAGTTTAACTCCGGCGTTGACTTCCTGGTCAATGGGGTGCCGAATACCATCTGGGACGGTGTTTATCTGAATCTCGGCGACGTGCCGAATGGCGTCGGCGACGGGGGGGATGGACAAGGCGCCACCAGTGAGGCGGACGAAACAACCTTTGCCGGTTTTCTGACAGTACAAAGTTCGGGCACCAGTTGGAATTCAACGGGCGACGACGGTTTCTACCTCTGGAAGGTGGTGTCCGGCGACTTTGACATGTCAGTAACGGTGGTCAATCCATTCGTGAACGGGAATTATCACATGCCCGGCTTGCTGGCGCGGGCCTTCACCACCAACGGCCCGGCCTGGGGCGCGCCCTTCGCCACATCGAACGGCACCAACGGGCCAGCGGAGAATTCCCTGCAAATCACCCGTTTTAACGAATTCAGCGAGGGTGACATTGTTCGGCTCATCACCAACGGTGCGGACATTGATCAAGCCGGCAATGGCGCCAACGGATTTGCCGCGCCGTTCAACACCGGCAGCACCAATTACAACACCGAAACCAATGATAACCGCCAATTCAGGATCACGCGGGTTGGCGACCTGTTCAGCTTGTACGACCGAACCAACGACGCGGATGCGTGGGTGCTCGAAGCCACAAACAACCGGACGGACCTGGATGGGATTCCGATGCAGGTGGGCATCGCCGACAGCGCATTTTTCAGCAGCCAGTACACGACTTACTACACCAACTTCGTACTGAGCGGTCCGAACGTGGGCACGGCCGGCGCGCCGCCGGCGAACGCGACAGGATTGTCCGCCGCGGTCACCAGTTCCAGTCAGGTCACCTTCTCCTGGACACCGGGCGCCGGCAGCGCCGGGAGCATTCTGGTTATCCGCAAGAACAGCTCGTTGGTCACCGCAGATAAGCCGATCAACGGTTACACCTACAATGCCAACACCAATTTCCCCGGCGGTGACAATTTGGGCGGAAACATTTCGGTGGTTTATGCCGGCTCGGGCAGCAGCGCGGTGATCACTGGACTGGGCAGTGTTGTGGACAGCATCTATGCCGCCGTCTATTCCTATTCCGGTTCGGGTTCCTCCATCGTCTATGGCGTGACTCCGGCCACGACGGTCGCGACCGGTTCCGAACCGGTTACGAATCTCGTGTTGAATTTGCTTCCGAACAGTATTCCGCTGAACGGCGTGTCGCAGCCGCAAGTGATAGTGACCTACGGCGACGGCAGCACGACGGTCAATCCGTCGGGCGTTGTTTTAGCTTCCACCAACCTGGCGGTGGCCACCATCTTCGGCGGAGTGGTGGACGGGGTGGCACTCGGCGTATCCCAAATCACGGCGACTTACGGTGGTCAAACGGCCACCAATTTTGTGACGGTGAATTCACCGGCCTTTGCCGACAATTTCAATGTGTCGGCGAACTATCTGACCAATGGCTTGCTGGGTTCGGCGTGGGAGGGCCTTTATGAGAACCAAGGCGACCTGCCCAACGGCACCTACGCCGGCGCGCCCGTGCAGACCACGGTATTTGACGCCAATGTTACCAGCAATGGGGTGCTGACACTGAGAGCGGCCAATTCGTACTGGGCCGGCGGGGCCGACAACGGCCCGTTCCTGTTCAAGTATGTTCCGGGAGACTTTGAAGCATCCGTGCATATTCATTCAATCTCCCGGGGCACCAATGGCCTCGCAAACGTTGGCTTTATGTTCGACGGCTTGATGGCGCGCGCGGCCGATAATCTCAATCTGGCACAACCGAGTGATACTCCTCCGACGGGCGCGCCTTTCAACGGCTCGGAGAACTGGGTCTATTGGGGTGAATTCGAAGAGTTCGGTGATGCCACCGAAGCCCGATTTGCCGTCAATGGCGGGGACAATGAAAATCCGGTTTTCAGTGGCAGCGCCACGTCCGATTATTGGTTGTTGATGCAGCGGTCGCAGGGGACGAATTTCTACTTCTACCGCAAAATCAACGCCACCGATCCGTGGGAACCCCGACCGGAGGTGACCATCGTGCGGCCGACTTTCACAAACGGTATGCCGCTCCAGGTCGGACTCTTCCAGGCGACTTACAGTGGGAATGCAGGCACGGTCCAATTTGACAGCTTCTCGCTGGACGCGGCCAACATCTCCGGCGGCACGCCCCCGTCCGCGCCTTACGGGCTGACGATGAGCTACGATCCAACCGGCAACAGCATCACGTTGACGTGGGTGGCGGGAACCAACGCCGACGGCAGCGCGGCGACGAGCTTTGTGATAATGCGCCAGGGGGCGCCGGTTTCCTCGCAGCCTTATTTCGGCATCCTGACCGGCGCCAGCACCGTCTTTGGCCAGGGATCGGACCTGGGCGGTGGCAATTACCTTGTCTTCCGCGGCGGCGGCTTGGGCACCAATACTGTCACGGTCACCGGCTTGACGGCAGGTCAGAATTATTTTGCGGCGGTTTATTGCTACTCTGGGGGCGGCGCGACCAAGTCGTTCAACGAGGCCGGTTCGTCGGCCGCTTTCATCCAAGCCGGCATCTTTACCGGGATCACCGCCTCGCTTAACAGTACCATTCCGCTGGGCG
>Ga0335080_10004575_pt1 | contig 14094 bp, 15 predicted proteins | sample Lox_Sample_34_FD_206720 | JGI IMG/M metagenome (GOLD analysis project Ga0335080, IMG submission 206720) | Soil microbial communities from Loxahatchee National Wildlife Refuge, Florida, United States - Lox_Sample_3.4 | ecosystem: Environmental > Terrestrial > Soil > Wetlands | place: USA... | reverse complement strand
GCCTTCATCTGAATGCAAGTATACAGCAAAAACGAGGCCCGGATGCAAATACGAATCTCCCCCGGGATGCGAATCTCCCCTACCAAGCTGATTCCAAAAGGCCGAAATATCTTCGTGCGTAGTTCCTGTCACGGCCGCGGCTCAGAATCAATGCTTCAGAGCTGCGCGTAACCGCAGGCCGAATCCAAGTGGCGAAATGAGGGTACGTTCATGACCGGCGCAGGTAGGCGCCAGTGTGCGAGCCCTTTGCCGTCAACAACTGCTTGGGCGTGCCCTCGAAAATGACTTGCCCGCCCTTGCTGCCACCCTCCGGGCCCATGTCGATGATCCAATCCGCGTTCTTGATGACGTGCGTGTTGTGTTCAATGACCACCACCGTGTTGCCGGCCTCCACCAGGCGATTGATCACGCCCAGCAGGTGGCTGATGTCCGACATGTGCAGACCGGTGGTCGGCTCATCCATAACGTAGATGCTGCCCTTCTTGTGCAGCTCGCTGGCCAGTTTGATGCGCTGGCATTCGCCGCCCGAAAGGGTGCTGAGCGGCTGGCCCAGGCTCAGATAGTCCAGGCCAACGTCGCTCATGGCCTGTAATCGCCGCAGCACTTCCTTGTTTTCGAAGAACTCCAGCGCCTGCTGGACGTTCATCTCCAGCACGTCACTGATGGACCGGCCTTTGAGCTTGTAGGCCAGCACTTCGTCCTTGAAGCGCTTGCCGCCGCACACTTCGCACGGCGTCTTGATCTCGCTGAGGAACGCGACGTCCGTGTAGATCGCGCCGAGCCCCTGGCAGTTCGCACAAGCGCCCTTGGAGTTGAAGCTGAACAACGAGGCATCCACCTTGTTGGCTCCGGCGAAGGCCTTGCGGACGTCGTCCAGAATGCCGGTGTAGGTGGCCGGGTTGGAACGGCTGGAGACGCCTACCGCGGACTGGTCGATGACGATCGCTTCCGGGTGCTGTTTCACGAATACCTCGTGGATCAGGGAGCTCTTCCCGGAACCAGCCACGCCGGTGATCACCGTCAGCACCCCGGCTGGGAGGTCGACACTGACATTCCGCAGGTTGTTCGCCCGGGCATTGCGGACCGGCAGTTTCCGCGTCGCCACCCGGAACTCCGTTTTGAGCGGGACTTGTTCCTGCAAGTGCCGGCCGGTGATGGTGTCCGCGCGCAGCAGGCCCGCATAGCTGCCCTCGAAGACGATCTCGCCGCCGTGCCGGCCGGCCTGCGGGCCGACATCCACCACGTGGTCGGCCACCTTGATGACGTCCGGGTCGTGCTCCACCACCAGGACCGTGTTGCCCTTGTCACGCAGCCTTTGCAGCAGCTCGTTCATGCGGTGCACGTCGCGCGGGTGCATGCCCACGCTGGGCTCGTCGAAGACGTACATAACGTCCGTCAGGCTGCTAGTCAGGTGCTTGACGATCTTGACGCGCTGCGACTCGCCGCCGGACAGTGTGTCGGTCTCCCGGTTGAGGCTAAGATATTCGAGCCCGATATCCACCAGGTGCTCCAGGCGCTCTACCAGGGTCGCGACGATCGGCCGTGCGATCGGGTCTTTGATGCCCTTGAGGACGCCGATCAGCTCCGCCGCCTCCAGGTTCGCCATATCGGCGATGTTGTAGCCGTCGATCTTGCATTTCAGGGCAGCCTGGCTCGACCGGGCGCCCTTGCAGAGCGGGCAGAGCCCCATAGTCATGTATGGCTCCACCGCCTTCTGTGTGCGTTCCGACATAGTCTTGAGGTCGCGCTTGATGTACTTGAAGGCAAATTGGTCCACAATTCCCCGAAAGGTCAGATTGATGTCCTTGGCGCCGACTTTGGTCTTGATCTTCCTCTCCGGGCAGTGCAGCAGCAGGTCGATCTCCTTCTGCGTGTATCGGGAAAGCTTCTTGTCCGTGTCGAACAAGCCGGTGTTGATGCACAGGCTCCAGGCCCAGCTGCCGACGGCATATTCGGGGAACAGGATGGCACCGTCGTTGAGCGATTTGGAGGGATCCAGGAACTTGTCCAGGTCGACGTCCAGCTTGCGGCCGAGCCCGTTGCAGTTCGGGCACATGCCCTGCGGGTCGTTAAAGCTAAAAACGTTGATGGGTCCGACGAACGGCTGGCCAACGCGCCAGAACAGGCGCCGCAGGATGCTGTAGATGTCGGTTACCGTGCCCACCGTCGAATGCGAGCCGCCGCCCAGCCGCTTCTGATCGACCACGATGGCCATGCACAGATTTTCGATGGCGTCGGCCTCCGGCTGGGCGTAGCGCGGCAGAAAATTGCGGACGAACAGGCTGAAATTCTCATTGAGCAGGCGCTGGGCCTCGGTGGCGATGGTATCGAAGACGATCGAGGACTTGCCCGAGCCGGACACGCCGGTGAAGATGGTGATCTTGCGCTTGGGAATGCGCAACGAGACGTTCTTCAGGTTGTTCTCCCGGGCGCCGCGAATTTCGATGTATTCCTGTGGCATGCAGTCTCCTTCGGGGTGTTTCAGTATTCGTTGTTAGCCACAGAGGAAGGCAGCGGAACTCCTCGTTGCAACTCACGCAGCGCCGGTGAGACGAGGCCGCCCAGCCCGGCGAGGATGCAGGCGACGCCGGAGATCGCGATCACCAGCGGCGCCGGGAGACATTCGAGCAGCATGCCGCCCAACGCGGCCCCCAGCGGCGCCGCCGCCGCCACCAGCGAATGCCGCGCGCCGAAGACCTGGCCGCGTATTTCGGCCGGGACGAGCCGCTGCAGCAAGGTGGTTTCCATCGGCGTATAAGGCGCCCAGGACGCCCCAGCTACACCAAGTAATAGCATGGCGAGCGGGATCTGCCGGATGAAAAACAGGGGGCACAGCAGCGCTCCCCAGAGCACCGCGATCATCGGTAAGGCAATGCTCGGCGCCCAGCGCTGCGAGAGCCTCGTGAGCGTCAGAACACCGGCGAAGGCACCCGCGCCGAAGCCGGTCCACAACAGCCCGTAGCCGTCCGCGTTGGCGTGTAAGGTCTGGGCGCTGTAGACCGGCAGGGCGGCCTCCAACGGGCCGTAGGAGAAGAAGAACACCAGCGAGAGGAGCGTGAGCGCGGGCACGTGGCGCAGGCTAAACAGCGCGCCGAGGCCGAGCCAGCGATTGACTGCCGCATCCTGTGCCGCGCGCGGTTCGCGAGTGATGGTGGGCAGGGTCAGCATTAGCAGGCCCATCAGCAGGAAACTGGCGGCGTCGATGAACAGTGCCGAGGGACCGCCTAACCTGGCGACAGCGAAGCCGGCCGCGACTGGGCCGGCGAGATACGAAAACTGCAGGCTGGTACCCGTGAGCGCATTGGCGCGATGCAGGGCGGCGTCGTCCACCAGGTGCGGCACAAACGCCCGCACCCCAGCCGTGGTTGCCGGGGAGAGCGCTCCGGCCAGCAGCGCCAGTATTAAGACGTGCCAGAGCCGCAACGATCCCAAGGCGTAGAGCGCGGGAATCGCCGCGATCAGTGCCGCCCGGGCGAGGTTGTCGAAGGCCATCACCAGCCGCGGCTGGTAGCGATCCAGCAGGCGTCCGAGGATTGCCCCGGTGACCACGCCGGGAAGGTCGAAGCAGAGGATGACCAGGCCCACCGCCGCACCAGAGCCGGTCAACTGCAGCACGAACCAGAGCAAGGCGATGATGGTGAACTGGTCCCCGAGATACGAGATGCTCAGCCCCAGCCAAAGCCGCTGGAACGCGGGCTGGCGCAACGGAGCGCCGACAGCAACGCTTTGAGCCATGGGCCGAAGATCCTCGCTACACATTGGTGCTTATGTGCTTCAGCCTGTACCAGACCGGCGCAAAATCGACGAGGATCAGCACAACGAACTCGGCGAGTCCCTTAAATACGCGGAAGGCGCTGACCGGCGCCGGATCGATGGGCCTGACAAACGACCGTCCATACGCGATGAACGCGGCGACCCCTCCCAGCACCAGATTGACCGTCACAAAGGCGTACTCGCCGCGCACCATATGAAATACTGCCGCCAGGATCATGACCAGCGTCAGGCCAAAGGCCGCCAACGGCGTGAGACTCGGTTTGACTCCGGTCATCGCCGGCAGGATCAGGCCGAGGCCCCCAAGAAACTCACAGACCCCGATGAAGATCAACAGGTCCCGCGGCACCGCGGAAAACCAAGGCACCTCATGGAGCGCCTGGTGCCACAGGGCCGGGTTGTACCATACGATTTTGCCGAAACCGTTGAGGCTGAAAAAGACGCCCCACAACACTTGCACGGTCCAAAGCGCGGCATTCATGTTAGAGCGTGATTGGTCCATTGTCTTGTCTCCCTTCAATTCATGACTATTGAGCCGCCACAGGCGGCTGGCCGGGCGTATCCATCACAAACAGCTTGGCGTACTCGGCGGTCAGCCGCTGCCAGCCGCCGAACTTCCTCATCTCTGCACCAGCCATGCGGCCGATGGGAGTTCCGCTGAGCAGGTGATCCAGAACATCGAAACAAACGTGCCACCCGGCGGCACCCATTGCGATGAAACGGCGACCGATGTTGGTCCATAGCGTCAGGCGCGTACCGCCGCCCAAGTTTTCGAGTTCCCAACGCATATCGTGGTCACCCCAGGTATACTCAAGCAGGGTGGGAGCGTCGGCTCGCGTCACTGTTGTTTCGGTGATGTGTGGCCCGGGCGCTCCCACCGTAGTAAGCTTCACAGTGTTTCCAGCCGTACCGAGGCTCCCATCGGCGTCGAAGGGCGCCCACTCGCGCAGATGCGCCGGGTCGGTAAGCGCCTGCCAGACTTTTTCCGGCGAGTGGCGCAATTCTCTGACCAGAATGAGCGTCCACTTCTCTCCTTCTTTCCGTATCTGCGCCCCGCCGGCGGGACCCGGTGCGTACTGCGCGCGACTGCTCATCTATCTTCTCCTTGTCTGGAACGGAGCCAGCCAGGCATCTGCCGCACGGCCGCCCCTAATAGCGTAGTTGCGTAAGCTGAATGAGGTTGCCGCAGGTGTCGTTCACCGTCGCAATGGTCGAGCCGGTCACGTCGGTGGGCGGCATCGTGAAGTCGGCGCCGCGGGCCTTGAGCCGCTCGTAGTCGCCCCTGACGTCGTCGGTGAAGAACATGGCCCCGGGTTGGCCCTGTTGAAACAACGCCTGCTGATAGGCTTTGGCCGCGGGGTTGTTGTTCAGCGCCAGTTGCAGCTCGGTGCCGTTCGGCTCCTCGGGCGAGGCCACAGTCAGCCAGCGATAGGGGCCCTGACTGAAATCGGTCTTCTTGACAAATCCCAATACCTCGGTATAGAAGCGCAGGGCCTTGTCCTGGTCGTCCACGTATATACTCGTCACTTTGATTTTCATTTCGTTTCTCCTTTGTCACGCTCGCGGTTTGGGCCGCGCCGTCTTCTCTTTTGTCTTCTTTTTTGCTGGTGTGGGTTGATCCATGCGGTCGAGGTGGCGTTCCAGAGCATCCACGTGAGCGGACCAGAACCGCCGGAACGGAGCCAGCCAGGCATCCACCTCCTGTAGCGGTTCAGGTCTCAGACGGTACAAACGGCGCTGTGCATCCACGGTGGACTCCACGAATCCGGCCTCCCGCAGCACGCGCAGGTGCTTGGACACGGCCGGCTGCGGCATACGAAGTTGACGTTCGATCTCTCCTACCGACTGCTGGGACGAAACCAGAAGGCTCAATATCGCGCGGCGGTTTGGCTCCGCAATGACTTCGAATACAGACTCCACTCTCTTGATATACTTCACAGAGCATATGCTTGTCAAGGCATATAAATACGTGGCGCAGGCAACGGGTCGGTTAAAAGTGCGGGAATGCACAGTCGGACGGTGTCCTGTCGAGTGCATGCTAAGGTCCGAAGACCCCAATGGGCGCCACGGTGGATGCGTCCGGATATTTCCCAACGACTCTCGGAGGCGTCACCGTCACGATTAACGGCATTGTGGCGCCGCTGCTCTATGTGTCCGATACGCCGATCAACGCGGTGGCACCGGTTGAATTGACTCCGGGAGCAGCGGTGCTGAAGATATCGAAGAACGGCACGACCGGACCAGACTTCCGCGTGGAGGTCGATGCCGCTGCTCCGCAAGTGTTCGCCGGCGTGCTGAACCAGGACGGCACGCTCAACTCGCAATCGAACCCGTCCAAGGCGGGCTCTTATGTCTCCGTATGGGCCACGGGTACAGAGTATTTTTCCGGCAATGACGGCCAGATCGCTCCGGGCCCCAATAACTACTGCAACCTGGTGGGCGAGTGCGACCTCATCCGCGGCTCTGATCTTGCGCCGATCTATATGTCCTACGTGGGGGCGGCGCCCGGACTCGTAAATGGCGTGGTGCAGATCAACTTTCAAGTGTCGTCCGCCAGCGACAGCTATTACTTCCGAGTAGATGGAATGAACAGCGGCTTCTTCACCGTTTACACCACTCAGTAAAACACAAAAGCCCGGTGCGACGGAACCAAAGCCGGCGCGCCGGGCGGGAGTTCCTGGCCGTCCCGAGTTTACTTGTCCTGGTGAACTTTCACAACCTTGCCGGTGCAGGCGTTCACGTAAACGTCCCAGGTGCCGGTGCTATTGGTGATCTTCACGTCGTAAAGCTGGTTGCCCTTGAATTGATCGAGCTGAGACGACACCACCGGCCGCCGCCGACCGCCGCGAGCGCGGCCGAGTCTGCCTGAGGGGTACTGATCAACGTGCATGCCATGACCAGAGTGCCGCCGAACAGCATCGCCGCCGCCAAGAAAGTCTTCGTCTGTTTCATCGTCGTTTTCCCCTTTTCACTTATCCCCGTTTTGGGGTGTTAATGTGTTTCCGCTATCTAGGAGCGATGGCGGTGCCGCGGAAATATAGGCCAGGCAAAAAAATCGTGCGGCGCCGCACGACTTCGGGCAAGAATACAGTCTCGACTGGATGCCTGACCGGTCTGCCGCCAGCGTCCTAACCATTGAGGAAGGAAATCCGAATATGAGATTAAGAGAATTGCTTGTGAGTAGCTGTGTTTCCGTCATGACGGTATTTGCCGTCCCGGCGCCGGCGGCCGTTCACGAATGCGCACCCGGAAAGCCGACTGCCGCGTCCTACACCTGGAACTTCAAGGCCGAAGCCAACAACATCTTTCGAGACCTTCAATACGAAGCGCGGCAAGCCAAGAACCACGCCGACCGGTTGCGAAGATACTCCCAATACTCTGATGTGAGCTGGCAAACTCAGGGAGACGAACTTACGGCGTTGAGGCAGGAGATCAACGACATGGGCACGAAACTCTGCCGGCTGGAATCGATCCGGCGGGTTCTTGCTCCCTGGCAGCAAAACGAGATCGACCGCATGGCGGCTGACGCACGGCTGATGGCCGACAATACGCGGGATGCCATTCTTTTCATGAATGGGCATCAGCAACAGCTCTGGCTTCCTCCGTATCAACAATACGCGGCCAACCTTTACGATCAGACCCTGAAACTGGAACATTCCGCGGACGATGCGGTGGCGTACGCGAGCGTCTCGGCGGATTACCAGAACCTGAGGCACAAGCTGGGGATGCGGTCCTCGTCGTGACCCCGGCGCCGGGCGGCCATGCCGCCCGGCAAAATACTTGAAGGAGACTGGAGGCGAGAAATGAAGAGAATTGCAGCTATCACTCTGGCATGCGCAGCATGCGGCTTGCTGCTCACTTTCCCGGCTGCCGCCAGTTGCAAGGCCACCGCTTCACGGAGTAAGTCAATGAGCAACACCGCGGAGGTGCGCACCACCTGGCCCGCGGAGTCTCTCGAAGGACAGATCGCTATGGTGGATGCCAGGCGGAATCTGGTGGTGGTCAAAGGTCCGGACGGTGTTCCGTTCGATATGCTGGTGAACGGGAAGACGCGGATTCGATCCGGAGATCAGATGCTCAGCATCAACGATCTGCATAAGCATCAAAATCGGAGCGTGTCGCTCCAGTTCGTGCCGGAACGCCGCGGCGATGTCGCGCAGTCGATCCGGGTTAGCGGGTAACGCGCTTCCCGCAGGACCTGCCACAGCGGCGTCTGCTCACGAGAGTCTCCTGCGAGAACTTGCCGCGGACGCCTGGTGCGCCGGGTACTCGTCACTGTACCGTAAACCAGCCTTTGCCGGCTTTATTGGTCTGCCCATGCCCTATGACTTTGTTGACACCAGGCGGCGCTCCTGCCGGAACCGTGAACGTGAACGCCGCGCTCCCCGTGAAGCTGCCATTCACATTGGCCGTCACCGTCCCGAGAGGAGTATTCGAGTTGTTCCAGTAGATCCCCACCGTCTCCAACGGCCCGAAGCCGTAGCCTTGGGCCACCGTCGAACTACCGGCCGGGCCTGAGTTCGGGTTCAGGATCAGGCGCGGCGTGACCGAAAAATTGGCCGCTCCCAGCTTGCCACTGCGCTGGCCCACGCCCAGAAACAGCCGGGGGCCATCAGGGGACTGTGGTGCGCGCGCTGTCACCGTGAACGCACCACTGGCGTCTGCCAGGCCGCTGGCCAGCACGCTGGAGCCAACACCTCTGACATAGATTTGGACGCTTTCGTTGGGGGCGTAGGCGGTTCCCGTGACGGTAAGGTTGTCCCTGAAGAGGCCGCTGGCTGGGCTGAGGCTCAGATCGGCGGTCACAAAAACAGCCTCGCCGATTCTGTTGCCGTAATATTCGGTGAACCAGAGCGCGCCGTCCGGCCCCGCTGCGATCCCTTCGGGGTAGCTATTGGCAGTTGGCACGGGGTACTCGGTGATCACCCCGGCGGTGGTGATGCGCCCGATCTTGTTGCCGTAGTCTTCCGTGAACCACAGCGCGCCGTCCGGCCCCGCCGTGATGTCTTCGGGCTTACTATTGGCAGTGGGCACGGGGTACTCGCCGATGGCAATCTGTTGCGCCGCCGCAATCGCGGGCAAAATCAGTAACAATACCGCCATCCAAAACGCTCTCACGCTGCCGGCCATGCGGGCGGAATCCGGGTCTGGTTTCCAAATTCGTGTTTGCATATAAGAAGAACTCCTTTCGCGAAACGTGCCGTAGGCGGACCCTACGGAGAGAGGACGCGGCGCGAGCGGCGCGTCCTGGTGGGTCGTCGGGATTCCATTTTCCAGCCCCCGACGGCATCAATTGCACGCCTGTTGGCGGGCGGCATTAAGGGATATGCGGAGTGTCAACTCCTGAAATGCTTGATCTCGGAGATTGGCGGCGAGTGCCCGGTTTTTGAACCATCCATTCACCACCGGCGCGAGCGGCTGTCCGGCATTGCCGCCTGCCGCGATTTCCGTAGCTGGAACCTGCCCCAGTTAAATGTTCGCGCCGGAAGTGGCGTCGATTGCGGCCGAGGCGGGTGTGGCGTTAATCGAGCTGGTGTTCGCGTCCACCAAGAGGTCTATGCCGGCCGGCAATCGCGCAGGACAGGGGCCCAGCCGGGCAGTCCTTGACTGGCGGCGAAGCGGTCCTCTTCGATGGTGAAAGCCGCATCCACATGCGCGCCGGCAGGCAGTTCGGCCACGCGTTCCGCGAAGTTCCAGGCTTTGAGCGCGAGGGTGCGCCCATTCTGGCGCAGCATCACGCGCAAGTGCTTCTCCTTCCACACAGCGGGCGGACCAGCGACTTCCGCATCCAGCGCGGCAAACAGCGGCAAGGGATTGCCGCAGCCGAAGGGGGCCAGGCTGAACAGTTCGGCCACGGCGCGTTCATTGATTTCTCTCAAGTGCAGCACGGCGTCGATTTCCAGTTCCGGCGCCAGGTCTGCGAGCGACAGCCGCGCGGCGGCGTAGTCGTTGAGCCGGGCGCGGAACAGGTCTACGTTGCCGGATGCGAGCGTCAGTCCGGCCGCCTGGCGATGCCCGCCGAATCGTTCGAACAATTCGGGCATCGATTCCAACGCTTCGAGCAGATGAAACGACCGGATGCTGCGCCCGGAGCCTTGGGCCAAGCCGTCTTCGGGATTGTGGCTGAGCACGAAGACGGGCCGGTGGAAGCGTTCCACCAGGCGTCCGGCCACGATGCCCAGCACGCCGCGATGCCAGTTGTCAGCGGCGAAAACCAGGGCACGCTGGCCGTCATCGATGGGCACGCGTTCGCACTCCTCGACAATCTGCTGAATGACCTCGGCTTCGGCTTGCTGTCGTTCTCCGTTCAGGGTGTGCAGTTGTTGGGCGAGCGCCTGGGCGCGGGCGGCATCCGAGGTAAGGAACATTTCGATGACGGCATTGGCGGTATCCATGCGCCCGGCGGCGTTGATTCGCGGCGCGATGCGGAAGGCCACATCGGTGGAAGTGGGAACGCGGCGGCCGTTGAAGCCGGAGACATCCAGCAGCGCGCGCAAGCCGGGATTGCGGACTTCACTCAACCCGGTCAGGCCGTGCTTCACGATGATGCGGTTCTCGCCCATGAGCGGCACCACGTCGGCGACCGTGCCGATGGCCACCAGTTTCAGAAAAGACTCCGTGGCGCGGCGCAACTTCTCAGGTGGCCAGCCGAGCGACGCGAATAGCGCCTGCACGAGTTTGAATGCCACGCCCACGCCACACAGATTCTTGTCCGGATACGCGCAGCCGGGGCGGTAAGGATTCAGCACGGCCACCGCCGGCGGCAATTCCGCCTCGGGCAGGTGGTGATCGGTGATGATGACGTCGATGGCCAGTTCGTTGGCGCGCCGCACTACTTCGGCGGCGCGGATGCCGGTGTCCACGCTGATGATGAGCTTCACGCCTTCGGCAGCGGCTTTCTCGACCACTTCCGAGCGCATGCCGTAGCCGTCGCGCAGGCGGTGCGGCACGAAGAACGAAGCGCTGCCGCCGGCCATCTCGATGGCCTTGGTGAGGATGACCACCGAAGTGGTGCCATCCACATCGTAGTCGCCATACAGAAGGATCTTTTCGCGAACGGCGATGGCGCGGCGGAGACGATCCACGGCCTCGCGCATGCCGAGCAGTTGCTCGGGCTGGTGCAGATCGTCAAGCGAGGGGCGGAGGAAGCGGCGTGCGGCTTCCGGGTCGCTCAGGTCGCGCGCGATCAGCACGCGGGCGGCCGGCAGCGAGATGCGCAAGGCAGACGCCAGGGCTTCGGCTTCTTGCGGGTTCGTTTCCGGTATCAGCCAGCGAGCCGCGCGAAGCATGCCGGAGTCAGTTATTCGAGAAGTAGCCGAAGGACCCGTCGTCTTCGTCCTGCACCTCGGCTTCCGGCAGGTGGGCGGCGATTTCGTCGCCGATAGCCAGAAACTCGTCGTACCAGTCGGGGCGCACCTCGTAGACGTACATGCGCGCGTGATGATCGAAGGCCAGTTCCAGGGAGCACGTGAGATCCACGTGGTCGCGGAGGGCGCGCAAGCGGCTTTCCAGGTCGCGCCGTTCCTCGCGGCTCAGATCGCACTCGTCCAGTTGTTCGACAGCCTCGTCGATTTCGGACAATTCAAACTCGCGCGAGGCCAGGAGAATCAACTTCACGCCGGTCTTGCGGGCGGTGTCCAGAAACATCTGGTAGTCGGGGTACCGCTCAGCGTCCCAGAGCACCATGGGTAGGCCTTCCAGGCCACCCGGAGCGCTACGGAAAATCGCAAATTCCGCATGCTCGAGATACGCCAGGATCTCCTGCTTCAGTGTGTCCAGATTCAGGTCCATGAGTCCTCGTTTGGCGCTCAAGCCAACACTAGAATATCACCGGGTGCGGCCAGGTCGCGGGCTGACGGGGTGACGATGGTTTTGGGCCCGATGTAGATTTTACGGGATTCGCGGATGGCATCGCGCACGTCTTGTTCGCAGACGAAGTCCACGATTTTCCGGGGGGGAGGCTCCGGGGCGGATGGCGGCGGCTCCGGCGTCTGGCAGGCGCAGGTATGGGTTGAGGGAGCCTCCGGCGGTGGAGGAGGCGCTGATGGCGGAGGCGCGCGGCGCGCCAGAAAGCGGTCCACCACCTCCGCCGCCAGATTGCGAGGGCCACCCGCGGACGATTCGGGCGCAGCCGAAAACGCTTCCGCGGGCGTGCGCACGGCGTACGCCAGGCGCTTGATGTTGTACAGATGCTGCGGGCCGACGTTGTCGCTGGTGATATTGCCGGCGGCGGCGCCACAGCCGAGGGTCATCGACGGGAAAACGTTGGTGGTGATGCCCGTGGAGCCTTGCGGCGCGGGCGTATTCACCAGGACGCGGTTGGCGGGCATGTGTTGCGCATACTCGCGGATGAGCGCATCATCCTGGGAATAGATCACGCAGGTATGGCCCAGGCCGCCGAAGCGCAACAGGCTCTCGCAAACGCTCAGGCCCGCTGCGAAGTCTCTCACCCAATAGAGCGCCAGCACCGGCGAGAGTTTCTCCATGGAAAGCGGGTGCTGCTTGCCGACGCCATCCAGTTCAACGACTAGGATGGATGTCTCGGCCGGCACGGTGAATCCCGCCAGGGAGGCGATCTTGGTGGGCGCCTGTCCCACGCATGCCGGGTTGATGGTCCAGTTAGGCGTGACCAGCAAGCGGGCCAAGGCCTGCTTTTGTTCCGCATTGCAGAAGAATGCATGGCCGGATTTCAGCGCCGCCAAAACGCTGCCTTTTAACACGTCCTCCGCGACGATGGCTTGCTCGCTGGAGCAGACGGTGCCGTAATCGAAGGATTTGCCCTCGATGACCTTGGCGATGGCGGCGGGGACATCGGCGGTGCGTTCAATCAGAACCGGCACGTTGCCGGGGCCGACCCCGAAGGCCGGTTTGCCGCTGGAGTACGCCGCACGCACGATGCCATGGCCGCCGGTGGAAAGAATGACTCCGGTGCGCTCATGACGCATGAGGGCGTTCGTACCGTCGATGGAAGCATAGCCAAGGCATTGAACGATGTCTTCAGGCGCGCCTGCGTCGAGCGCGGCGCGGGAGAGGAGATCGGCCGTGGCGCAGGTGCAGCGCACGGCGCGGGGGTGCGGGCTCAGCACGACGGCGTTGCCGGCCTTCAAAGAGATCAGGATCTTGTAGATAGCTGTAGACGTGGGGTTGGTGGTGGGCAAAATGGCGGCTACGACGCCCACGGGCACGGCATATTCGACAACGCGCTCCTCCGGGACCTCGCGTAACAGCCCGATGGTGCGCATGCCGCGCATCTTGCGCGGCAGCAAATCGGCGTTCAGCAGATTCTTGGCGATCTTGTCTTTGACGTTGCCATAGCCGGTTTCCTCCACCGCCATGGCGGCGAGTTTTTCGGCGTTGGCGCGGCCGGCGGCGGCCATGCGTTCCACGATGGCGTCGACCTGCTGCTGGCTGTATGCGCAGTATTTGAGCCAGGCGGCGTAGGCCTTTTCGACCTTGGTGCGGACCTCTTGGATTGAGACGAGGTCTTTGTCTTCGAGCATCAGCCGAGCGATTTCTTGACCGGGCCGGAGCCGGGCAAGACTTTTTCGGTTTCCTCGTGCGGGCGTGGGATGACGTGGACTGCGACCAGTTCGCCAACGCGGCGGGCAGCGGCGGCGCCGGCATCGGTGGCGGCCTTAACGGCGCCCACGTCACCGCGCACGCTGACCACGACATACCCGGCGCCGATGAATTCCTTGCCGGTGAGAACCACGTTGGCCGTTTTCACCATGGCGTCGGCGGCCTCGATGGCGCCCGTCAATCCCTTTGTTTCGATCAGGCCAAGGGCCTCCATTTTGCCTCCAGTGGGGAAAATTGAACCTTTACGCTAGCACAGAATCCGGCTGCCCGTGGCCTGGAACGGTACAGTCCTGCTCCTGGCGAGAGCGGAGGGACAGTACTTGCGAGAGGCCGGCCGCAGTGCGGACCTGACATGTTTCACCACGCGACGCCAATATTTCCGGCGACGGTATGTCCCGGCCGTGGAGAACATCATAGGATAGACAGATGGAAGACAACGGACTCCCTGCCGTCGGGCAGTTGGAAGCCACGCCGGAGGTTCTGCGCGCGTTGATGCGCGAACTCACCGAGGAGGATGCGCGGTGGAAACCCGCTCCGGATCGCTTCTCCGTCGCCGAGGTCCTGGCGCACCTCTCCCACTCCGAAGGCCACTGCTACCGCCTCCGGCTCGATCGTTTCATGAACGAGGAGCGGCCGGAACTCGAACCCGACGAAGCGCAGTTTCATCTCGACCTGTATCGGAATGCCGACCCGGAAGACTCATTCGATCACTTCGAAGAGCAGCGCGAGAGCAACATCGAGTTC
>Ga0335080_10004574_pt1 | contig 14094 bp, 9 predicted proteins | sample Lox_Sample_34_FD_206720 | JGI IMG/M metagenome (GOLD analysis project Ga0335080, IMG submission 206720) | Soil microbial communities from Loxahatchee National Wildlife Refuge, Florida, United States - Lox_Sample_3.4 | ecosystem: Environmental > Terrestrial > Soil > Wetlands | place: USA: Florida... | reverse complement strand
CTCACTGCCGACCAACAAACCATGATCGGCTTCTACTGCGGCGACCAGCGTGCCTTACTCAACCATCGCATCACGAACTGTAACTCGCCCGATTACGGCGCTGTGCGGATAAACATTCTGCCGCCCGGAGCCGAAAATGACGATCGAAACCCGCCGCGAACGAACTCCCGCCAGATCTTCAGCCTCAGCGTTGGCAACGACAATCTGTTCCATGCCGAACGCCTTCGGACGATTGTACGCTTCACTGTCCTGAACCTCTCAAACCAAGCCGCCCTGTACAACTTTCTTTCACCCTTCGGCGGTACGCATTGGGTCCAACCGCGCTCGTATCAGGCGCAGCTGGGATGGGCGTTTTGACTACACGTTTTAACGGTAGGCGTCGAGGTTAGCCTTCCAGTAACGGCCGACAAGGCTTAAAGAACCGCATGCCTGCGGGCTGCGACCTGATGCTCGTAAAGACTTTTGCGTTCACTCAACGAATACCGATAAGGAGTCCGAAGCTTATACCAAGTGACTTTTGATGGCCCCTTGCGAAGCTGTAGTCGAAGGCAGGTTCCAGAAACCAGCCGAAGCGATGGTTTCCGGTTGGCCAAAACATGAAGTCTCCCGCCACTTCTCCGGCCAATAAGTTTTTCCATCTCCCGCTTTGTTTGAGGTGCACCCATTGCGGGCCAATGCCGAGCATGAACTCTGCTTTCCGCGACAGGGTCCATGGCTTCTTGAGGAGCAGGTCGGTATCCCATTCCTTCGCAGTATGGGTATAGAATGGCGAGACGCCCAGTTCGAGTTCCAGCCAGTTCTCTATCGGCTCGATTTCCACTGCAAGATTCGGAGCGAATGTGGCTGCGCCTCCGCTCGTGTCCCAGCTTGTTGCGGCGCCGACCTCCAGGATCGCTTTATTCTCTCGGTAGTTAACAGTCGTTTCCACGCGGGCGGACGACTCTTGGGGCGGTGCCTGCCCATGGGCCGGCAGAGACCAGATAAACGTAGACAGGCTTGCTACTGCCAGCCTGAACGCGCGTCGAGGCATAGCTCTCTCCGGAAAATAGGGTTTCTCTGTCTCCGCGCTGCGACGGCGCGGGGCAACAAATTAACAGGAGATCACTATGCGCGGGGGGCGAAATATGAGCCGGCGTGGCACCAGAAGGGGTGAAGAGTGAGTGACCCAAATTTCTGCGGTTACCATATTCGCCGGGGCCAGGACACGGGTTACTTGTGGAATCCCCTGAAATAGACAGCACGAGCACATGCCGTTACACTCGTCGTGCGTAGCGGGAACAGGATGGTCGGCAGCGACGTGCTGTGAAGAAGAGCGGCCAGAATATATCTCGTCGCACAGATCGCAGTGCGGCGAGTGAATCGCGATGTAAGCCAGCAGCCCACACAAAAGCCATGCAACAGCGCGCGGCCTCATTTGGGATGGCGATCCACTCTTCAAATGATAAACTTTGCTCTGCCAGATTGCCAACGGCTCGGTTTCGTGTCCGGCTCGACGGTAGGAATCGCACTTTGAGGTTGCGGCGGCGATCGCTAAAAGCTGAAACGAAGACTGGTCTCCAGCCGCCGGTTTGCGGTCGATCCCTGACCGGTCTGAAGATTGAGCGGCTGGCCGAAAAAGGGCGAACTCAGGATTCCCACGGGCGCTCCCGGATTCACGTGGTTGAACCAATTGCGGCCCTGCACCGCAACGGTCAGGGTATAGCGCTTGCCGGCGGAATTCCCGGCTGGCCGCTCACCAAAACCCCAGGCCCGGCTGACACGGCCGCTCACATCCCAGCGGCCATAACCGATCCCGAAATTTCGGGGAATGATGGTCGACCCGGCGGCGGGATTGTGGATCGGGTCGAGATTGAACACGCCCCACCGAGTCGCGACCACACCGTGCGATGGATCGGGAGCCACGGCGGCAAATGCAGGACGATCGGTCAGCAGAGTATCGCCGTTCAAATCCGTGCCCGTAGTGATATTGACCGGCGGCGCGGAGCTGATCTGAATATTGGGCGCAAACTGAATGCCAAAGGGCGCACTAATGCTCCCGCCGATCTGGGCCTTGTGCCGGATATCGAATCCGGCACGGCCCCGTTCGGCGGTCAAATTATAGTTGTTGGCGGGAAAGCTCGTGACGCCATCCGAATCGGAGGATGCCCGGCCGTACGTGTAATAGCCGAACAGCGAAAACCGTGAGTTCACGCGCGCGTTGAGATTAACGCTAAGCTGCCATTGCTTGTAGAGCGCGCTCGACTCGTAGAGGAACATGGGGTCAGCGGTGGCATACGGAAATACGCCGGTGCCGGGCAAGGGCGCGTTGATGTCGTGCTCGCGTAACTGATGGATGCCGCGCGTGTTGATGTAGCTGACCGACAACGTCGTTTTCTTCGGCAATTGCCGCTCGAGTGTGACTGCCGACTGCAGACTCATGGGCGCCCGAAGCATTCCCGAAAGTTGCTGGATAGTTTGCGCCCAGGCCGCGATCGGCGGAGGCGCTACGGGGAAAAACGCCGGCGCTGTGACCAGGAGAAACTGTTGCCCAATCCCATTCTGGCGCAATGCTTGTAAGGTTAGGCTGTAGTCGATGCGGTCGTAAAAGATGCCGTAACCGAGCCTAAGCACGGTCTTGGGGGCGCGCGGTCCGCGTCCCAGTCCCCATGCCAAACCGACACGCGGCGCCCAGTCTCGTAGGCCTCCTACATTGGTTTGAGCCTCGTAGCGCAGTCCGAGGCTGAGGGTGACGTTTGCTTTCACTTTCCAATCGTCTTGCAGATACGGCGCTGCATCGACTTGGTTCAAGCGAAGGAACCGCGTGCCGGTCGTCACCGAATACTGAAACGGCCCCCCTCCCTGGGCCCGGATCTGGGCCATGGTCAAACCGTCCGCCAGTCCCTGAACCGTAAGCCGGTACGCATTCAGCGAGGTGAACGTGAAGGTACCGTTGAAATTGGTGGTCGAAGAATCACCCACTGTATACGCGCGCATCCGAACGCCGAACTTGATGAAGTGGGCGCCGGCCGTATAGGAGGAGCTGTTATAGAACTCGTAAGTGCCTTCTCTCACCCAGTTGCCGGCGAACGGCGCGCCGCCAGAGGCGAACGCCCCCGATACGACAATCGCGGGAGTGCTGGCGTCGCCCTGCTGATCGTTGGCCAAGTGATGATACTGGAAGCGTGTTTCGTTCACGTATCGCGAGCCTTTGAGTACCGTCAGGATGAACGTCCCGCTCTGATGCGTCTGGACTGAACTGGTGGCACGGGAGAGCAGTGTGAAGCCGCCAACGCCGTTGTTTTCAATGCTGGGATGGAACCAGCTATACCGCGCGGAGAAGGTGACATTCGGAGTGATCGAGTAATCGAACTTGGGAGCGACATTTCGGCGGATGTACGGTGTGGCAACTAACTGGTTAGCGCGCAGCGGTTGGAACGAGGCGTCCAGGATCTGGGCGTTGATCAGAGCGGTCGTATCCTGCGTTTGATGGACAGCGTCCAGCGTAAACGACAGGGATTTGGATAAGGGCCCGGTCAAGTTGAAGTCGAATTGCCGCATCTGAGTGGTTGGCTTCCTCAGCGAATAAGGGTTTCGCGCGTCGAGCGCCGAATCCGCGATATTCGCGCCGGCCGAGCCATGCAGGCGGTCTGTGCCAGAACGAGTCGTCACCTCCACACGGCCGAAGCCCGGCCGATCATATTCCGCCGAGAACGGATTGTTGTTGACGCGGACGTCGCGGATCGCTTGCTTTCCGGCCAGATCCCCGTGAGTGAAGCCGTCCAGAAAGACTTGGCCACTATTGGGGCCCGCAGTCGGGCCGGCTAGAGCTTGCAAGTCAGTCTGGAGGTCATTTTGATTGTCGGCCAGCATGTCCAAATCCTGACCCTGTAGCACCAGTTGCGCGGCGTTGTGCGATGGGTCCAGTTGCACCTGGGATTGCTGCGTCTCCGAAACAGTGACGGCCTGGAGTTCCAATGCCACGGTCATCCGCACCTCCAGATCGGTGATGCGGCTGCCAGTGAGGTTGAGTTGGTTCTCTGCGGCCGAGAAACCCGGAGCAATTGTACGAACGGTGTAGTTGCCGGGCGAGAGCCCCAAGAACAGGAAGACGCCGGTCGCGTCGGCTACCCCATGTCTCTCCACTCCGTTGGGCCCGGTTAATGTGACAGTGGCGTTCGGGATCACCGCGCCAGACGGATCGATAATCTGTCCTCGCAAACCTGCGCCCTGCTGGCCTTGTCCCAGTAGCGCCGTGGCGCAAAGCCACAGGCTCAACAGTCGCATAGCCGCAATTATGTCCGAAGGATCGGCGTGGTTTCACAAGAAACGCGCAAACGGGCGGGAAACCGGCATGAGCGGGCTTTTCGAGGCCAAAGTACGTGCACGGATGGGTGCCCATGCCGCCCACCAAGCGTGCGGACCGGCCGCTCCGCCGAAATGCACGAGGATACCGCTGATGCGAGCAACCGGTCCGTTGGTGAGAATTCTGCATACCTTCAGTAAGGAGTTTCGTCTTAAAAACCACTCACCCCCATCGGCGCGATCGGTGCACAGTTTCTCCTGCGTGCCCCCGGTCGCGCCGCCCTCAGCAAGGAGATCAACGGATGAGATGGCTCGGCAACGTTCGCTACCCTCCGGAAACAATCGAGGACTTGTCGGACGAGGAATGGATTAACCAGCTTCGCGAGCATTACGGAGATCGAATTTGTTTCTACGAACCGCAGTCCGGTGGCAACCCGTGGCGGACGGCCGATGAATGGAGGAAGCGCGGGCTGATCGGCGTTTACCTCAACGCGTGAAGCTTCTATTCAGCCAGGCAATTGTCTCCTTTTCCGTGCCGGATCATACCGCGTCACTCGGATGATTTCGAACCGCATCGAAGCCTGGCAACGCCAGCGGCTAGCCTTGTTTGTAGCCCGGCATCGTATTCTTGTCCCAAATCATCACGCGATATCCGTCTGGGTCGGTGAGTTCCGCACCGTAGCCCCAAGGAACATTCTTCGGTTCGTGAACGAAGCGAATGCCGCGGGACGTGAGTTCGTGGTACTTGGCGTGAACGTTGTCGCATTGGAAGGTCAGCATACAATCGCGCTCGCGGTTGGGCATCGGATGTTGAACCAGGATGAGCTCCACTCCACCGCTATCTTCGAGTCCACCAAATCCCACTTCGACATTCTCGAACTCCAGTCGAAGGTCGAAATTATCGACGTACCAGTCGCGCGATGCGGTGTAGTTAGAGACGTGGATGGTTAGATGGTTAAGAAGGATCACTGGGAAACAGGGTGCGCGAAGCGCCTCCCCATTCTACCGCTGGACGATCGGTCACGATCAATCGCGAACAGTCTAATCGACCTCATGGACTAACCGGTCGAGGATGCCAACCGCCCGGGTGGGAACGCCGATCTGCTCATCCGCGCGAGACGGGCAGTTGGGACGTCGGACCGTGGAACACACCTGATAACGATGTTGGCAGATCACCCAGAACTCGCGGCGTTCAGGTTCTGGCAGTGAAGCCGCCAGCAGACTAGGAAGACAGCCAATCGATTGTCCGCTCTTCCGTGTCGGATGGGAGGGTTGGTGTTTTCGCCGGAATCCGGAGCTCACCTCGTCTGCCCTTCGCCACCTGGATCCGTGCTCCTGCCTTTTGTCAATTCCTTCAAAGACTGGTATTTCAATTCGCGCTTTTGTTCTTCGGTTGGGTTGGAGATGGATCGGTACAGGGCGGCCTCCCAGGAGCCGTACATCGGATTTGGGAGAACAATCCACTGCTTTCCCCAACGGTCGCTGTATGGTTCGACCAGTTCCCTACGACGGGCCACGCTATCTGAGGCATCCGAAATGAAGTCGTTGAGGTCATCACCAAACAAGAGCAAGATTCGGAACTTCCGTGCGATTTCCGCGCGCCGCGTTGTTTTATCCGGCCCCCAGTCTGGCTTCTCCCCCTGGCAGTAGAGAGTGTCCACTGCGGATTCGAAGGGGAATCCATCTTTTCTGAGGTTGGAACGCGTGACTTCCTTAAAGGCCGCGGCTCGGTTCGTGACGTAGAAGATCGTTACGCCGCGCGCGTGGGCATATCTGGTAAACTCGACGGCCCCCGGAAGCGCGGCAGCTCTTCCTTCGTTGACCCAAGCCCTCCACTGATTCTCGTCGTATTGGCCGCCTCCCATAGCGCGTCGGGCTTCGAACGGAGAATTGTCAAGAATCGTCTCATCGACATCCATGATGACCGCTGGGGGGAGGGAGCGAATCAGCTTTCCCTGTTGCTCGATGGCCGCTGTCCAGGTACGGTTTCGGAGCGCCTCATCGAGCATCGATCGGGCCAAACCAAAAGCTTGCAGCGTGGCTCCGTCATGCTCCACAGCCGTGCCCGCCCACAGCACGCTGTCGGGCACGAGTTGTTGCGCCCAGGAGGGCGCCGCTGCAAACAGAGAAGTTACGAGGATCAGAGGGAGTAACGCGCGTGTCATCGGAAATATTTCGCAATGTCGGCTTTGCTCGCCGGCATCATCATCGCCTCCTGAAGCGCGTAGAGCGGTTTTTCCCCGGCAGGGTCACCCAGCCGAGCCCGCAGAACCCCACGCACCCAAACCAGCTGTTTTGGAGCGAATGAAACAGGATCACCGCCGGCGAGGTGGATCGAGATCATTTGATCTCCGAACCGATGAGCAGGGTGCAAGAGGTTGCCCGCATCCGGCAACAAGACGAATTCCTGAACGGATTCGCCGGCGCGAATCGGGTGATCGGACTCCATCATGTACCCAAGGGCTTGCACGCGGGCACCCGCAAAGACCGACGCCCCTTGCTGAAGAGCATGAGGCCGGCGTTCCAGATCCACCCAATTCAAGATCAGATCGTCACCTATCTTTTTGGAGATAGGGGTTAAATCGGAAATGTCTGGTTCTGCCGTCGAGAATATTGCTAGCAGCGTGCCGAGAGCCGGAACGCAGAGCCCCGCAGTCACCAGTGCCAGAAAACGAATCTCATGCCACCGCGAAATGCGGCCTTTCCCCTTCGCGTGAATGCGGGTCACAACATCATGCGCCCAAACACGGAACGGCTATCTGATTTGGGCAGCGCGCCTCCGACCTTAAAAGTGAAAACCCACTGTCGCCGTTACCGTTCGCGGAGTCACATAGTGTGTTCCGCTGAATGTCGAGATGAAGTTATAGAGCGCGTATTTATTCGTCAAGTTGACCACGGACAACCGTAGGCTCAACTTGTACTTGTCGCCATGGAACAGGTTGTCGTGTCCCAAGGCCACGTCGAACAGATGGCGCGCCGCGACGCGCGGCGGATTGTGGTCGTCGTCTTCGGTTCCGGCGGCCGGGATCTGGAGAAGCGACGATCCGTATTGCGAGGCCGGGCACGTTCCATCCGGGCTGATCCCCATGGTCGGAGTCGCATAAACGCTTCCGCAGTGAAGGCCTGCCTGGAATTGTTGATCAGCAGTTAAGCCGGCGCCCGCGACGTCCACCACCGTATCGCTGCCGTTGTCTCCGTTGGCACAGTTACCGCCCGCGCACGGCGCCGGGCCGGCCACCAGCCCGCTGTCGTACCGCCAATTGAAACCCAGCCATGGCCAGGACGCCTTGGGCTGGTATTGAAGGTGCAGCGTCGAATTGAAAGCTTCGTCGTGGTCGATTCGGAACACCTCGCTCCCGCCCGGCGTGGCGCCGATACCTGCGGTTTGTGGGTTAAAGAAACGTGACGCCACTCCGGAAAAAACCAAGAAAGCCGACAGGCCATGCAAATTCGGTACGCTGGCCCGAACGGCGTAACCGGGAATCTTGGCCCGGGCCCAGGAAATGGGGAACGTGATCGGCGTGTTGCCTAACACGCTGAAGTCATAGCCGCCGCGCGTGTACTTCCAGATGTATTCGGCGTCCACAACCAGCCACCGTCCGAACGCCTGCTCCAACCCGACGTGATACTCATTGCGCAACCCGGGTGTAACCGGAGCATTGATGCAGTCGTAGCCTTGCAGGATAGACATGAGCGAGTTGACCACGGCGTCGCTACATCCGTTGCTGGCCAGCACCAGGTTCTCATTGAACGGCGTCTCCAACGTGTGCGCATATGAAACCCGAATCACGGTATTCGTCGGTTTGATTTTGTAGGCGATACCCAGGCGGGGTTGCGCCTGGTTTTTGCTGCTGATGCCATTGTAAATATCCCCGCGCAGGCCGAGGTTGAAAGTCCAGTTATGGGTTGAAATCGTGTCCTGAATGAAAAGAGCGGTTTCGTGTATGTTCGCGTGGCCGAAGAAGGGGTACACCGCGCTTCTGGAACTCCCACAACCGTCGGAAGCCGGGAGGTTGCCGGTTCGCGTCAAATCGATGCATCCCAGCAGCGGAACGAAATCGGGATTTGGTTGATTGCCGCTTCCGCATCCGTCCGGGTTCGCGATTCCCGGATCCGTGATCACATCGCCGTCGGCGGTCAGGCAGGGCGCGTTGAAAGTCGGATCGACGATTCCGAATCCGGTCCTTTCGGTGAGAATCGTGTCTTGTACGGTCACGCCGGCTTTGAGGTTATGGATTCCCTTCGCGTACGAGAGGGCGATGCGCCCACCGGCGTTGGTGAGCCTGCGGTTCTGACTCACGGTCTGAAGTTGGAGATCCGGGGTGAGGTCCGAAAACGGATTGCCGCTCGGATAGTAGTTGTATTGGTCCTGGCGGACGAACGCCCCCAGGGTGAGCACCGTGCTGGTGCCGAAGAGATGAGTCCAGGTGGGCGCGATGTTGAAGGTTCGAATCTTGGAACGCTGATCGGTGGGGCCGACGGGCAGACCATCGGGGCCGAGGCCTCCGTTGTCGACAACCAGTCCGGACCACGCCGTGGCGTTCTGCGAGTCGTATGAATTAGGAGTCTGAAACCAGGAACGCGTGAAGCCGAAGTTGAAATTGACCGTGTCATTTTGCGACGGCTTGAGATCCAGCCGCTCGAACACGTTCTGCTCGTTTCCCTTATCGTGAAAGACCTGGAATTCCGGCCCGTCTAGAAACCTGCCTGTGTTCAGTCCGTTAATCGAAATAAAGTTTCCCCATCTGTCCCCGCCATAACCCAGATTGACCCCCCCGTTGTAGGTTCCGAAGGTGCCGTAAGACGCTGTGATATCCCCGTGCGGCTGCTTCTGGCCGAGACCGGAGCGCGTCGTAACGTCGATCACCACGCTGGTTTTGCCTCCATATTCAGCAGGAGGCGCTCCTTCGATGACTTCCATCGATTGCACCGAGTCGAGAGGAATCTGGTTGGAGAAGACTTTGCTCTGCTGATCCGTGATCGGCTGGCCGTCGACGGAAAACGAGTTTTGAGCGTGATCTCCAAGGCCGTGAAACAATCCGTTGGAATCAGCCGAGATCCCCGGAGAAGCGAGCGTTACCAGAGAGCTCAGAGAAGACGATTGACTCTCCAAAGGGAGTTTGTCGAACAGCGCCCGGTCGACGTCCGTATGCGTGACCGGATCGGACTCGATCAGATCGGCAGCCGCCTCGACCTGAACCGTGGTTTCCGCCGAACCCAGCTTCAACGAAATCTTGAGCGCGATCGGGACTGGGGATCGAACGTCGACGTCCTGCACATAGGTTTGAAACCCTGCCGCCGCGGCCGTCAGATGGTAGGGATTGAAGGGAAGGTTGTCCAACTCAAAGTTTCCTTGGGCATCGGTCGCGACACTCTGGCTATAGTGCGAAACGGGATTCGCGACTGTCACAGTCACGCGCGGAACAGCCGCGCCCGAGGGGTCTAAGATACTACCCTTGACCGTGCCGGCGTTTCCTTGCGACTGGCCGAACACCGGACGAGTCATGACGGCGAAAAGCAGACCGAGGGCACACAGAGCGAGAATTCTCTTCATGTTGGGTAGTATCGGAACCGGGAACGGCTCGGCCTAGCCTATTCTCTCCACCGGGGTGTTTTTCTCACGAGCGGGCTGGAAATGGCCGTGAGCGGACGGTATGATTCCTGCCTCCATTACGATTGGAGGATTTCGCGAATCTTGTGGGCTTGTCTTTTGCTAACAACGAGTTGTAGGGCATTGCTCAGCGTGATACACCAGCGCTGGCTGCTCAGCGAGCTCAGTTTCCGGACGTGGTTCACGTTGACGAGGGCATTTCGATGAACGCGCTGAAACTGTGGCTCTCCAAGCCGTTCTTCAATCGCCCGCAACGACTGCGTGGCGAGCAGACGCTGCCTGGCTGTAATGATCCAGACCAGTTCCCGCTCGGCTTGAAACGCGAGAACCTCGTCAGCATCGAGGAGGACGTAGTCGGCTCCGCTCCTCCCCACCACTTTCCGGCTCTTGATGGGATTAGAGGGCGTGCTGACCGATGCGATTTTAGCGACTTGATCGGCGATTTCAACGGGACGATTGATGAGACCCTTGGCCCTCGCAACGGCCCTTTGCAATCGCGCCTCACTCACAGGCTTCAGTAGGTAGTCAATGGCGCCAGCCTCAAAGGCCTGGATCGCGTGCTGGTCGAAAGCGGTGACAATCACGACAATGGGCAAGGAACTGCCGGTGAGCCCGCGCACGACTTCAAATCCGCTCATGACTGGCATCTGGAGGTCGAGAAAGACGAGATCGGGTTTGAGCTTCCCGATCTTCTGCAACGCTTCCCGACCGTTCGCCGCCTCGCCCAGAATCGCGATCTCAGGCAACCTTTCCAGTTCTTCTCGCAGCAAGTTACGAGCGACAGGCTCATCATCCACGATCAACGTTCTGATGGGGCGAGGGTCCATCTTTGTTAGGTTTACGGCAAGTCAGCCTTTCGGACATCATGCAAAATGATGAACGTCCGATGGCGTATCACGAACGGCCTCAATTTTCGAATGGGCGGACATGCCGCCGCCCCCACCGCAACCTCGCCCGCCTGTTTGAGTTTGCTACCCGCCTGCGCGATTTCTGCTCCATTGGAGACGGCGCTCGGGCGATAATCAGGCGTTGTCGTCGCCCGAGCAGGTCCGCCGATGGGTATTGCCACAAACCATTCTATCCCGCAGGCCGGAGTAGCCTCCGCCACAGCACAGAGGTCCGAGCACGAGCACGTGGAAAGGGTCGACGTGTTCTGCTTTGTTTTGGTTGGCGTATCTGCCGCCATCAGCTGGACAGGAATTCTTCCGCACGTCGGCGGAATTGACTGGCTGGCGTTAACCGCTGTTCTCGGTGGAGGCTATCCCGTTTTTCGGGAGGCGCTCGAGAACCTTTTGGCACGCCGCATGACCATGGAGCTGTCCATGACCATTGCCTTGGCTGCGGCGCTGGCAATCCGGGAGTTTTCAACGGCTGTAATCATTCTGTTCTTCGTTTTGGGTGCGGAGATCCTGGAGGGCTTGACCGTGAGCCGGGGCCGCAAGGCAATCGAGAACCTGCTGGCTCTTCTGCCGAAGAAGGCATTGATCCGCCGGAATGGCGAAGTGGAGGAGTTGCCGATCAGTGAGCTGGGATTGGGCGAAACCGTAGTGATACGGCCCGCCGCGGAGATCCCGGTCGATGGCGTGGTCTTGTTGGGGCATTCAACGGTCGATCAATCCAGTATTACAGGCGAGTCGAGACCCGTCGAGAAGTTGCCCGGATCGACGGTCTTCGCTGGAACGACCAATCACTCCGGAATCCTGGAAGTTCGAGCCGATAGCCTGGGACGTGACACGGTATTTGGCAGAATCATCGACGCGGTCGAAAAGGCAGAACACTCCCGCGCGCCCATCCAAAAGTTGGCGGACCGACTTGCCGGCTGGTTGGTCTATTTTGCTCTGGCAGCGGCATTAATCACATTGTTAATCACGCACAATCTTCGGGCGACAATTGCCGTGATCATTGTTGCCGGCGCTTGCGGGATTGCGGCGGGAACGCCGCTCGCAGTGCTCGGGGCGATCGGGCGAGCCGCTCAGGGCGGGGCGATTGTGAAAGGCGGTCGGTACATGGAGGCGCTCGGGACCATCGATACAGTCGTCCTGGACAAGACCGGCACGCTCACCTTCGGAGACCCTTACGTGGTGGGCGTCGTGGCATGCCCTGGGGTTGACCCGTCCATGGTTGTGCAGCTTGCGGCTATCGCTGAGAGACCTTCCGAACATCCGCTGGCCCGGGCCGTCCTAAAGGAGGCTGCCCGACTGAAACTGGCTGTGGCTGAGCCTGAGACATTCAAATACGTTCCGGGCAAAGGAGTGCGAAGCCGCTGGGACGACGGCGAGATTCTGGTTGGAAATACCGCTCTGTTGAGCACGCTGGAGAATTTCGCGTCACAACTTCGGATGCTACCCGACGACTCCGGCGACGTCATGGTCGCCTATCGCGGACGCCTGGTTGGAGCCCTTCGTACAGAGGATGTTCTTCGGCCAGAAGCTGTGGAAGCAGTGGCGCGTATTCGAGGGATGGGCTTGGACGCGATTCTATTAACCGGCGATCGCCGCCAGATTGCCGAAAGGGTCGCGGCCAAATTGGGTGTTGAAGAGTATGCCGCGGAAATGCTGCCGGATCAGAAGTTGGAGCGGGTGCAGGAGCTGATCCGATCCGGGAAACGCGTGGCTATGGTCGGCGATGGGATCAACGATGCGCCCGCGCTCGCCGCAGCGACGGTAGGACTCGCTATGGGGTCGGGGACCGATCTTGCGCGCCACAGTGCTGGTGTTGTTCTGCTTGGAAACGACCTCGTGGATTGTGCCGAGCTCCTGCACCTGGCGCGACGCTGTCGTCTGATTATTTTCTTTAACTTCTTTGGAACTTTGATCGTGGATGGAATCGGGGTGGCTTTAGCGGCCGTGAGCATACTAACGCCACTTATGGCGGCGATTCTTCACGTTTCTTCGGAGTTGGCTTTCATCCTCAATTCTGCGCGACTAGTGCCATCGTCAAGCTTGAAGCGCCGCGCCATCTGAATCGTCTCAGGGATGCTGCGTGGTGCCCCGTAACTGCTTCCATCTCAGATAGAGTGGAATGGGGCGCCGAAGATGCCGGCAATGCTGAATCAACCACTGCTGATTAATGTCCTCGGGCATGCGGCTGGGGCGCTGATATTCGCGATCTTCCTTGTGCAGATGTACAGCGGCCGTGGTTGGTTCGGTAGCGGACGCTTTCTGTCGGGACTTGCTGCTGGTCTCTCGCTGGTATGGAACCTCGGATCTCTTGTCGTGCTCACCTGGCCCAGCCTGCCGCCGCGGGTTTTGGATGTGGTCGTGGCGGTGAGCTTCTCAGTACTGAGCCTCTTGCCCGCGGTCCTTCTGCACGTCGCGCTGGCCGGCAGATGGCGCGGTCTATTGGCCTCCGGTTACGTCTTGAGTTTCACCGCCGTATCCATGCACTTCCTGGAGATCCGACGCGACGGGGCCGCTCTTCATCAGAGAGCGCTTCTGCTGATCACCGTTGGATTCCTGCTACTGACGGTGGCTGCCGTGTTCCGCTCAGCACTCGGAAGCCCAGCGGGAGACCGTTCCGGCGGCATCCGCATGGCCGCCTCTATGTGTCTGGCGTTGTTTGCCATGTCTTTCGTCCATTTTGGAACGGGCCACGCGAGCCAGGCTTGGGGCAGCGAAGTGTTTGTGCATCACGCCGGCATTCCGCTGGCCCTGCTCGTTCTTTTGCAAGACGACCGGTTCATTCTCCTGGACGCCTTTGTGCGGTTTTTGGCGAACGCCTTTTTAGCTGCGGTTCTAGCCATGCTGTGGATGGAGGCGATCTTCCAGCCTGTACTCACGGATCGCATTCATGAACCCCTGTATGAAGCTCTGCTGCTCATCAGCGTCGGCGTGTTCTTTATCCTGTTCGCATGGTTGCGGAGCTTGGTCCAGGCGTGGCTTACGCGGGCCATCTTTCGGCGCGGCAGCATCGCGGATTTACCGGGCCGTGTCAACAACTCGCCTGATTTCCCCGGTGACGAGCAATATCTCGACTGGGCGGCTGCAGCGATCTCGGCGGCTGTCCGGACCAAGGATTACGTCGTCGTGAAAGGGAAGGACATCGAGAGCGTCTCCAACTTGCATCTGCCCGTGCTGGCCGCGCCCTTCCTTCGGGCTGATTCGTTGCACCGATGGAGTTGGGCTGAAGTGCTTGTGCCGGTAAGACACGCGGCCGGCAACGTGAAGGTCATTCTGCTGGGACGCCGTCAGGGTGGGCAGCGA
>Ga0335080_10004571_pt1 | contig 14095 bp, 7 predicted proteins | sample Lox_Sample_34_FD_206720 | JGI IMG/M metagenome (GOLD analysis project Ga0335080, IMG submission 206720) | Soil microbial communities from Loxahatchee National Wildlife Refuge, Florida, United States - Lox_Sample_3.4 | ecosystem: Environmental > Terrestrial > Soil > Wetlands | place: USA: Florida... | reverse complement strand
CTTCTTATATTTTTTTCCGCTGCCGCAGGGGCAGGGGTCGTTGCGGCCGACTTTATCGCCTTTGATGACCTGCTTGTTCTGGCCATTGGAACTGCCGTCGCCGCCGACCATCTGGAGCTCCGCCAATTCCTTTTCCTTTTTGCGCTGGATGTTCCGCGTGAAGTCCTGAATCGAAGTTTGCGCCATGGCCCGCTGCTGTTCGGTGGCGGCGGGCGGCTCTTCTTCCTCGGTCTGTTCAAAACCGTTCTCATCCACGTCGAAGGGCATTTGCGGACGGCTGCCGGCGCCCGGTTCGTGCGCGATCTGCAGGAAATACAGGAAGCGAACCGTTTCGTCCTCGATGCGGTCCATCATGTCCTGGAAAAGGGTGAAGGACTCTTTCTTGTACTCGACGAGCGGATCTTTCTGGCCGTAGCCACGGAGACCAATGCCTTCCTTCAGGTGATCCATCGAGAGCAGGTGGTCTTTCCACTGGTCATCGATGACCTTGAGCATGATCCAGCGCTCGCTCTGGCGCATGAGGTCGGAGCCGATGAGGTCTTCCTTCTGCTGATATTTCTGCGCGAGATGTTCGAAAACAACTTCCTCGATAGCCTCGCGTTGCAGACCGGCCACATCGCTCTGTTCGATCTTGTAACCGAACTGGCTGAGAACATCGGTGCGAAGCCCGCTCACATCGTAAGTATCGGGATGAGAGCCCTCGGGGCAGCGCAGATCGATAAAAGCTCCCAAGGCTCCGCGCACCATTTCGAGGACGCGCTCTTTCTGGTCGAGTCCTTCGAGCAACTGGCGGCGCATGCCGTAGACGGCCTGCCGCTGCTTGTTCATGACGTCGTCGTACTCGAGGAGGTGTTTGCGGGCCTCGAAGTTCTGAACCTCGACGGCTTTTTGCGCGGCCGCGATGCGCTTGGTGATGAGCTTGGACTCGATGGGCACGTCCTCTTCCATGCCCAGGCGCAGCATGAGATTCTGCATGCGCTCGCCGCCAAAAATGCGCAGCAGGTCGTCTTGCAAAGAGAGGTAGAAGCGCGAGCTTCCAGGATCGCCCTGGCGGCCGGCGCGTCCGCGAAGCTGGTTATCGATGCGGCGGGACTCATGCCGCTCGGTACCCAGGATGTGCAGGCCGCCCGCCGCGACCACGTCCTCATGATCCTTGTCGGTCTCCTGCTTATATTTCAAAAGAGCTGCGTCCCACTCGGCGCGCTCCGGCGTGCCGACGGCGCTGATCTGTAACTGGTCGGGGTCCTTGCCCTGCTTGCGCAGCGCTTCCTTGGCCATGAATTCCGGATTGCCGCCCAGCAGAATGTCCGTACCGCGGCCGGCCATGTTGGTGGAGACCGTCACCGCGCCCTTGCGCCCGGCCTGCGCCACGATCGTCGCTTCGCGCTCATGATGCTTCGCGTTCAAGACCTCATGCTTGACGCCCATTTTCTTGAGCAGCGCGGACAGGCGCTCCGATTTCTCCACGGAAATGGTTCCCACCAACACAGGCTGGCCTTTTTCCTGGAGAGTCTTGATCTCCTTGGCGGCGTTACGGAATTTTTCTTCCTCCGTGCGGTAGACGACGTCCGAGTGCTCCTTGCGGAGCATCGGCTTGTTAGTGGGGATCACCGTCACGTCGAGGTTGTAGGTTTTCTGGAACTCGGCGGCTTCGGTTTCCGCAGTGCCGGTCATGCCGCCCAGCTTTTTGTACATGCGGAAATAGTTCTGGAAAGTGATGGTGGCGAGCGTCTGGTTTTCGCGCTCGATCTTGACGTTTTCCTTGGCCTCGACTGCCTGGTGCAGCCCATCGGACCAGCGCCGGCCGGGCATCAGGCGGCCGGTGAACTCATCGACGATGATGACCTGGCCATCCTTGACGACGTAATCCTTGTCGAGATGGAACAGTACGTGAGCCTTCAGCGCCTGCTGCACGTGGTGGTTGTACTCGATATTGGCCGGATCGTAGAGGTTGGGAAGGCCCAGCAGCTTTTCCACCTTGGAGACGCCTTCTTCGGTCAAGCCCACGGCGCGATGTTTTTCCTCCACCGTGAAATCCCCGGTGGTGTACTTTTCGCCGGGCTCCTTGCCTTCAATCACCTCGCCGCGGACCAGCTTGGGGATGATGCGGTTCACCTTATAGTATTTGTCGGTGGACTCCTCGCTGGGGCCGGAGATGATGAGCGGCGTGCGCGCTTCGTCGATGAGGATGGAGTCCACCTCGTCGACGATGGCGAAGTGGTGCCCGCGCTGCACGCAGTCCTCGATGCGGAACTTCATGTTGTCGCGCAGGTAATCGAAGCCGAACTCGTTGTTGGTGCCGTAGGTGATGTCGCAGTTGTAATTTTCCTTACGCTCCTCGTCGTCGAGATCGTGGACGATGACGCCAACGGACAATCCCAGGCCCTTGTAAATGCGGCCCATCCACTCGGCGTCGCGGTGCGCCAGGTAATCGTTGACCGTGACCACGTGCGCGCCTTTGCCTTCGAGCGCGTTCAGGTACACCGGCAGGGTGGCGACCAGCGTCTTGCCCTCACCGGTGCGCATCTCGGAGATTTTGCCGCGATGGAGAACCATGCCGCCGATCAATTGCACGTCGAAATGGCGCATGTTCAGGAAGCGGCGGCCGGCTTCGCGCACCACGGCAAAGGCCTCAATCAGAAGGTCGTCTAGGGTGGCGCCCTGCGCGAGGCGCTCTTTGAACTCGATGGTCTTGGCGGCAAGATCGATGTCGGAGAGCTCGCGGAGTTGCGGTTCCATCTCATTGATGGCCGCGACCGTGGGCAGCATGCTCTTGACTTCGCGCTCGGTCTTCGTGCCGAAAATTTTAGCCAGGACGGCGTCGATCATAGAGACAGTCTCGCGAGGAGGGGAACCTTTTCCATTTTACCTTAAGCGTCGCGAAATCACCGCAGAGACGCAAAGGCGCCGCGGACAAAAAGAGGGTCCGGCCGCGAATGCGCGCGGATGAAGGTACTCGTATGAGGGGCGCCCTGGAAAGCAAAGCGGAGAACAACCCGCATACACGCGAAGGAATCGGCGTCGTATACTCGACTCAGGGATGCCCATGGACTTCAACTCATACAAGTCACGGCTGTTGGCGCGAGAGAGAGAACTGCTGGCCGATATCGGCCGTTTCGAACGCGAGGCGCGCGAGGCTGGCGATTGTGAGGTCGGGGACCCGCTGGATCGGGCGAGCACATCTGACGGCAAGTCCACCACCTTTGAGGAAAGCAACCTGGAGTGGCATACGCTGGTGCAGGTGCGGGAGGCTTTGCAGCGCATGCAGGACGGCCGGTTCGGCAACTGCATCGATTGCGGATGCCTGATTGAAACGTCTCGCCTGGAAGCGATCCCCTGGACGCCTTACTGCCTCGACGACCAGGAAAAGCACGATCAAGTAGCGCCGGCGCGCGGACTGACGCTCTGAAGAACGAGGACCGGCAGCGCCGTCCACCGGCGCCGGGCGGGCAGGAGAAATCGCAGCGTCTGGAGCTTGGGACCGCGAAGCCACGCCCCGTTTTTCGACTTGCCGTAGGCCCGTGCCGGTTGGGTGTACAATTAGGGCCAAATGGCCGCTGCAACCCCTGCACAATCTGAACCCGCGCCGATGGGCGAACTGGCGCGCTTGACTGGAGTCGTGTGGTCCCCGGGGAGCGCTTTTCAAGATGTCGTGGCGCGCCCCCGATGGTGGCCCCCGATGGTGATCCTGGTTCTGGCGAGCCTGGTATTCACTTACACGTTCACGCAGCGCGTGGGTTGGGAGCGATTCTTCCGGCAGCAGGCGGAGACGAACTCAAGAATCCGGGACTTGCCTGCCGACCAAAAAGAACAGACCATCGCGACGCAGATTCGCGTCGGCCCGGCCTTTGCTTACGGCGGGGTAGTGGTGGGATTCCCGATTATGGCGCTGGCTACCGCCGGCGTTTTTCTTCTGCTATTCCGCACGGTGTTTGGCGCGGAGCTTTCTTTTCGGCAGGCGTTTGCGATCGTCTGTTACTCGTGGATTCCGCTTCTGTTCGGCACGATCATGGCTCTGGCGGTGATGCTGCTGAAGAACCCGGAAGAGTTTGATCTGCAATACCCCACGTTGACCAATATCGGGGCGTTCCTGGAGCCGGCCGGCACGCCGAAGTGGCTGCTGAGCTTGGGGACCTCGATCGATATTTTCACCTTCTGGACACTGGTTCTGCTGGCGACAGGATTCTCCGCAGCGGGCCGCAAGATCTCCTGGGGATCGGCATTCGCCGGAGTGATGGGGACGTGGGTGGTGTACGTTCTGGTAAAAATGGGCTGGGCCGCGGCGTTTGGCTAGGGTTTAGTGGCTTGGAATCCTATCTTAAGTTAGCTCCGAGGGCCACGCAGGCGCGCAGTCCTGAAAAATCTAGAAAACCCGGCGCAAAGGGACGATAAGCCCAAGAGGAGGAGTTTCTCATGGGCATTGCGCCGGTATCGAATATTCGAGCCACTTACGGCACCGTGGGCACTGCGCCCGCCGCTAGTGCAAACCCGCCCGCCAAGAGTTCCAACCACACCCAGCCCGCCGATTCGGTCCATCTGAGCGCTGCCGCCAAGGCGCACTTGCAGGGCGACGCCGACGGGGATGGGGACAGCAGATAGACGGAACTCGGGGCACGGGCTGCGCTGCGGAGCGCCCTGTCGCGCCCGTTTCCCGGTACACGAAGAGGTCAATGTGGGGGAGTGGAGCGACCACAAACGGACATCACCTGCTCCATGGCGGCAAGGAGTTCGGCGACCCGGATGGGCTTGGTGATATAGGCGTCCATCCCGGCCTGGAGGCAACGCTCCCGGTCGCCCTTCATCGCGTGAGCGGTCACGGCGATGATCGGCAGGTGGTTTCCGGTGCCGCGTTCTCTTTCGCGAATCAGCGCGGTGGCCGAGAGTCCGTCCATTTCCGGCATCTGGACGTCCATGAGGATCAGATCGAAGACCTCCTTTTCCATGGCGGAAATTGCTTCCCGGCCGTTGGAGGCGACCACGACGGTGTGCCCGTGCCTTTCGAGGAGACACACGGCTAGTCTCTTGTTCACGACATGGTCTTCGGCCAGGAGGATGCGCCACGATCTTGGTGGCTTGGGCGACGAACCGGAGGGCTCTGTCCCTGGGAGTATCGTCGAACTGAGCTCGCGCAGGGATGCCGATTCCGCGACAGCCAGACCGAACGGCGCAGTGAAATGGAAGGTGCTGCCCTGGCCCGTAGCGCTTTCCATCCAGATACGGCCGCCCATCAACTCCACCAGCCTTCGAGAAATGGTCAGCCCCAGACCGGTACCGCCGTAGCGGCGCGCGGTGGATCCATCGGCTTGAGAAAAAGCTTCGAAAACGGCGGATTGCTTCTCCGGTGAGATCCCGATGCCAGTGTCCCGAACGCAGAAGTGCAGCCAAATGGAGTCTTCCTCTCGCGATTCCGGTTGCACCTCCAGCGTCACCTCTCCCTGTTCGGTGAACTTAATGGCATTCCCCACCAGGTTGATGACGATCTGTCGCAGGCGGCCGGCGTCTCCCGCCAGCATCTCCGGAACACCCGGCTGCCTGCGGTAGTGGAGTTGCAAATGCTTTTGCTGCGCGCGAACGGCGAGAGCTTTCAACGCGGGTTCGAGTGCGTCCTGCAGGTTGAACTGGACCGACACCAGCTCCAGCTTTCCCGCCTCGATTTTGGAGAAGTCGAGAATGTCATTGATCACCGTCAGCAGGGAATCGGCGGAAGACCTCACAATCTCGAGGTACTCGCGATGCTCCGGGGCCAGTTGGCCGGCGAGGGCCAGTTCCGTCATGCCCAGGATTCCATTCATGGGCGTCCGGATTTCGTGGCTCATGTTGGCCAGGAATTCGCTCTTTAAGCGGTTGGCTTCTTCGGCCCGGGATTTCTCCACGAGCACGTTGGCTTTTTCCAGTTGCAGCTCGCGAGTCCGCTGGGCCACGGCGAGCTCGAGCCGATGCTGTTCTATGCGGATGAGAGCGACTCGCCAGCGCCAGACCAGGCGGACAATGGTGAGGACCGACATGACCAGAAAGCCGCGCGCCCACCAAGTCCCCCACCAAGGCGGGAGGATGCGAAAGGAGAGTGCGGCGGGTTTCGCGCTCCAGACTCCGTCGGGACTGCGGGCCGCAACCTCGAAAGTGTAAAGTCCCGGCGGCGGGTTGGGGTAGCGAACTTCCCGCTGCGCGGTCTCCACCCAATCTTCTTCCAAACCTTTCAGCCGGTAGCGGAAACGGACCGCCCGTTCATTGACAAAGCTCAAGCCGGCAAAACGGAGCACGATCGAGCGGTCCTTGGCGGGAAATTCCAAGCCGGGTGAGGGATCGAACAATTGGCTTCCAGACTTGACGGAACTCAAGACCACGGGGGGCGTCACTTTGGGAACAGGCCGCGTGGGCGGGCGGTAGCGCGAGAGGCCGCGGCTGGTTCCGATCCACACATTTCCATCGCGGTCGGCGAATAGAGAGCGATCCACGCAATCCTCCCAGAGCAGCCCTTCCGCCTGGCCATAGTGATGCCAGTTCTCCCCGTCGAACGCATCCACGCCGTCGTTGGAGGTGGTCCATATCCAGCCCCGCAAGTCGGCGGTGACGGCCGCCACGTCATCGGCTCGCAGACCATTGCGTTCCGTGAAATGCTGCAGCCGGAATCGGTCCCCTACGAAAGTAAGCTTGGAAACCCCTGCCGCCTCGGAATAGTCGAGCCAGATGCCGCCGTCGGGACCCTCGGAGAGCGTCGCCATGGGGATGCTTCGCAGACCATCATTTGTCGTGAAGCGCTTCCAATGCCCCCGGTCCAGGCGCAGAAGTCCCCCGGAGCCCGCAAACCACGATCGTTGTCTGGAATCGAACAGCACGTGGCCGAAGACTTCGCCCGGGGAGCTGAGCGGCAGGGTCTGGCGTTCAAACCTCACCGGTGGACTGGGAGAGGAGGCGCGAAACAGCGCCCCTTGCGTGGTGACCCACAAATACCCATCCGGCGAGAAGACCAGGCCGGTGACGCTGTTGTCCTCGGGAGTGGAGCCGAGGCGGTAACGCTGGATGCGGCCACTCGAGGGATCGAGCAGCGAGACTCCGCCCGGGGAACTGCCTATCCAGAGCGCTCCGCCGGGCGCCGAAACAATGGCGCGGACTTTGTTTCCCGCCAGGCCGTCGCTCTCGGTCCAGGCCCGCGATACTTTGCCGTCCGCGCCGATGCGCTGCAGCCCGTTTTCCGTGCCGACCCAGACAACCCCCGCGCGATCCCGATGAATGGCCTGCAGGTTGCTGCCCGCCAGTCCTTCCGAGCGGGTCCACGATTCCCACTGTTCGTAGCCCAGCCAGCGCGTGAGGCCCGCACCCGCCAACCCGACCCAGATGGAACCCTCGCGGTCTTGCAGCACGCAGCAGGTGGGGTTGGTGGGAAGGCCCTGATCGATACCGACGGTTTCCCAGCGTCCCGCAGTCAGGCGGCTCAGGCCCGCTTCGGTGGGCACGAACAGACGGCCGTCGCGATCCATATAGAGAGCGGCGTTGATCCTTGCCGCCGCCGGGGTGTGGGAAGCGGCGGCAAAGAATCGGGCGCCCCTGGGCCGGATCAGCAGCTTGCGCACGCTGCGAATCCACAGGTTCCCTTCGCGATCGGTCAGGATGGCGCCCCACTGGTCTCGAGGGACCCCGGCTTCGCTGCCGAAAACCTCGATGCCTTTCGTGCCCAGGCGGCACAACCGGTCGCCGCAGCCAAACCAAACCACGCCGGCCGGATCGACGTGCACGCTGTAGACCGAGCGATCGGCGATCTGCGGGGGATTCGCGCGAAGGTGGAACCGGTAACCTTGGTTCCGCAGCTCACCGATATACAATCCGTCGCTGGTCGCCACGTACAGCCGTCCTTGCCCATCGACTGCCAAGCTGGACTGGCCGGTCACCTGGACGTGCGCGAGCGAATCGACGAAAACGAGATGGCCGTCGTTCATGCGCGCCAGTCCACGCGGTGTGCCCACCCACAAAGTACCGTCCGGCGTTTCGGCGAGCGACGCGATAAAGCTGCCGACGGGGTCCTCAGCGTGAAATCCGACAAATTGCGCGCCGTCGTAGCGGAACAGGCCTGCCGCCGTTCCTACCCACACGTATCCGGTGTGGTCCTGTAGCAGGCAGTGGACCTCGGAGTTTTTCAACCCGTCGCCATGGCTGTAGTACTTGAAGCGGTAGCGCTGGGCGGACACGGTCAACGGCGCCAGGCAAGCGAGTACGCCGATGAGAAAACTCAGGAGTGGCCGCCGGGGGACGAACACGTAATGGGCGAGGAGTCTGGGCACACGACAACCGATAGAGTGGCGGACCTGGGCCGCCCTTTATCCTTATCGGCGGAACGTGCCCGGACCTGTACCGGGTTCCAATGCGCACAACGTGATACCTTGGTACGTTTTTCATGCCCGACGCCGCCTCACACCCCTACGGCCGCATCGCCTCGCTCAAGCGGGCCGACGAGTTCGCCGCCTACATGGCCGGCCTTGGGCTCGCGCTCGGATTCGACCGTGAGCTCATGGGCGGGGAACGCTCGCCGCTGGGGCGACCGTATTTGTTGGGTCAAGAGCGCATCGGCAACCGTTTCTGCATCCTCCCGATGGAGGGATGGGATGGCACCGAGGATGGCCGGCCGTCGGAACTTACCTTCCGGCGGTGGCGCCACTTCGGAGAAAGCGGCGCGAAGCTGATCTGGGGTGGCGAGGCCGTGGCCGTCAGCCACGACGGGCGCGCCAATCCGAATCAGCTCCTCTCGGGCGATCACACCCGGGACTCGCTCGAGGAATTGCGCCGCGCCCTGGTGTCGGCGCACGACGAACGGTTCGGCTCGAGTGCTGACTTATTCATCGGCTTACAACTGACGCATTCCGGACGTTTCGCGCGGCCTAACGACAAAAAGCGGCTCGAACCGCGCATTCTGTACCATCACCCCGTGCTCGATCGCAAGTTCGGCATCGAACCCGGCTCTGCATGCCTGACCGACGGAGAAATCGACAAGATCATCGAGGACTTCGTCCGGGCGGCGGTGCGCGCGCAGGCGGCCGGCTTCGCTTTTGTCGATGTCAAGCATTGTCATGGCTACCTTGGGCACGAGTTCCTGAGCGCGCGCCGGCGAGCGGGCAGGTACGGAGGAAGTCTGGAAAATCGGACGCGCTTCCTGACAGAGATCGTGCGGGGCATCCGGCGCGACGCTCCCGGCTTGCTGATTGGAATTCGCCTCAGCGCTTTCGATCTCATCCCCTTTCGCATGGGGAGCGACCGGCGGGGGGAACCGGAGGAATGCGCGGGGCTGTACGATTGCGGTTTCGGAGTGGATGCGGCGAATCCGCTGCGCGTGGACCTGACCGAGACCTTTCAATTCCTGGATGTGCTGGATCGTCTCTCGATCCGGCTGGTCTGCATTACGGGCGGCAGTCCTTATTACAACCCTCACATCCAGCGGCCGGCGCTATTTCCGCCTTCGGATGGTTACGAGCCGCCGGAAGATCCGCTGGCGGGCGCCGCCCGGCTGATCGCGGTGACGAGCGAGATCAAGGCGCGCTATCCGCAGATGGCCGTCGTCGGGACCGGCTATTCTTATCTGCAGGAATGGCTGCCCCACGTGGCGCAACACTATGTGAGGACGGGGCAGGTAGATTTTGTGGGGCTGGGCCGCGTGGTGCTCTCGTACCACGACTTGCCGGCCGACGTGCTGCGCGGCGCGCCGCTCCAGACCCGCCGGCTGTGCCGCACCTTCAGTGATTGCACCACCGGTCCGCGCAACGGGCTGGTGTCGGGTTGTTATCCACTCGATCCTTTTTATCGCGGGCATCCGCAGGCGGCGCTACTCAAGATAGCCAAACAGAAGCCTAAGAGTTGAAGGTTCAGGCAAAGCGGCGGACGGCTGTGCCACTATAGAATTCTCCATGAAAGTTGCGCTGGGGCAGATTAATACCACGGTGGGCGATCTGGCAGGCAACACCGAGCGCATGGTATCGGTGGCGCGAGAAGCTGCCCGGGGCGGCGCCGACCTGGTGGTGTTCCCCGAGCTTTCCGTCACCGGCTATCCGCCGCGCGACCTGCTGGAGAAGCCCACATTCATCGAGCGTTCGGAGGAGCAATTAGAGCACCTGGCGAGAGAGACATCCGGCCTGGCGCTGGGCATTGTCTGCGGGTATGTGGGCCGCGCGCAGTCCTCCGCGGGTAAGATGGCCACCAACAGCGCCGCTGTCTTGAAGAAGGGCGAGGTGGTATTCCGGCAGACCAAGATGCTGCTCCCCACTTACGATGTTTTCGACGAAGCGCGATACTTCGTGCCCGCCGAGCATCAGAAGATCTGGCCCGCCGGCGACACCAAGGTTGCGCTCACCATCTGCGAGGACGCCTGGAACGACAAGCAATTCTGGGAACGCCAGCTTTACCGGCGCGATCCGGTGGACGAGCTGATTTCCTGCGGCGGCGAGGTTCTGATCAGCATCAACGCGTCGCCCTACCATATGGGGAAGCGCGCCATGCGGCGCGAGATCTTCACCGCGGCGGCACGGCATCATGGCGTGCCGCTGGTTTACGTGAACCAGGTGGGCGGGAATGATTCGCTGATCTTCGACGGCACAAGTTTCGCCATTGACCGGACGGGACACGTGATCGCCTCCGCGGCTTCCTTCGAGGAGGACCTGGTTTTCGTCGATCTGGTAACGAATCAGGGGGACCAACATCAGAATCTGCCGGATGAATGCGAGGCGGCGTATGAGGCCCTGGTGCTCGGCACGCGCGACTACATTCGGAAGTGCGGGTTTCGCCGTGTGCTATTGGGGTTAAGCGGCGGCATCGACTCATCGCTCACAGCGGTCATTGCCGCCGATGCCGTGGGCGCTGAAAACGTGGTCGGCGTCGGCATGCCAGGTCCTTTTTCGTCGCTGGGGAGCATTGACGACTCGCGAGCCCTGGCGTCGAACCTGGGTATACGCTTCGAGCTGGCTTCCATCACGCCGGTGTACGAAGAGTTTTTGAGAATACTGGATCCGCTGTTCGGCGGTGCGCCGCGTGACGTCACGGAGGAGAATCTGCAGGCTCGTCTGCGCGGTGTGACGCTGATGGCTCTCTCGAACAAGTGGGGCGCTATCGTGCTCACCACCGGAAACAAAAGCGAGCTGGCCGTGGGATACTGCACGCTGTACGGCGATATGTGCGGCGGCCTGGCGGTGATCAGCGATGTGCCGAAGACCCTGGTTTACTCTTTGGCGCGGGTAGCGAACTGCCGGCATCCGGGCGCGATTCCGGAAGCGGTCTTCGAGAAACCACCCTCCGCCGAGCTGCGGCCCAACCAGAAGGACAGCGATTCGATTCCACCGTATGACGCACTGGATCCGATTCTGCGCGCGTACGTGGAAGATGATTTGTCTCCGCAGCAAATCGCAGAACAGCTGAAGGCGCCCCTGGAACTGGTGAAGAAACTCATCAACCAGGTGGACCGGAATGAGTACAAGCGCCAGCAGGCCGCGCCGGGGCTCAAGGTAACCTCCAAAGCATTTGGCATTGGCCGTCGCTTTCCCATCGCACAAAAATACACGGAATGAAAATCCGCTTCGTGCAGTTGAAATCTCTGTCAGTGGCCAGCCTGTGCGCGCTTTTGCTTCTTGCGGGGGCGGCGCTGGTGCTTTCGCAGCCGGTTCCTCTGGAGCGCGTAGGCCCGCTCCCGGGAGGCGGCTTCCTGCTCAACAGCGGATGGCGCCTGACCCCCGCCGGCCGGCAAGTGCCGCTGGATACGTTTCCCATGTCTTCGGCGCTGTCGCCGGACGGCCGGCATCTGCTGGTTCTGAACGGCGGGTACAATCCGCCGTCCATCAGCGTCCTCGATACGACAGCGGCGCGTGAGATCTCGCGCGTTCCGGTGGCCGACGGCTGGCTCGGCCTGGCGTTTTCCGCCAAGGGGGATCGCGTCTATGTGGGAGGAGGCTCGCGAGCCTCGGTGTTCGAGTTCACCTTCGCCCAGGGTGTTCTGCAACCTGCGCGCACGTTTGTTGTGGCGCCCGAGGCGAAGAGAACCAATCGCGATTTCATTGGCGACGTCGCGATCAGTCCCGACGGGCGCCTCATCTATGCGGCGGACCTCTATCATGATTCCGTCGTCATCATCAACCCGCAATCGGGGATGGTCATCGAGCGGATCAAGACCGGGCGGCGACCCTACCGCATCCTATTTCATCCGGACGGGAGGTCGTTTTTCGTGACGAGCTGGACCGATGGGTCGCTCGGCCAGTATCAGGCGGAAACCGGGAATCTCATTACCACTTTGCGGCTCGGACCGCATCCCACCGACATGGTGTGGCGCGCCGGCAAGAACGAACCCGCCGAAGGGGAGCCTTCGTGGGTGGCGCGCCTGTTCGTTTCGGCGGCGAATACGAACAGCGTGTATACCGTGGGCGTCTCGGCGTCGAATGAACTGCAGGTGGTGGAGAACATCAATCTGTCGATGACTCCGCGGCAGCCGCTCGGCATGACCCCCAGCGCCCTGGCACTGGGGCCGGATGGCAACCAGTTGTACGTGGTTTGTTCCGATGCCAACGCGGTGGCGGTGGTGGATGTCTCGCAGGACCGCAGCGATGTGCTGGGTTTCGTGCCCACCGGGTGGTATCCCACGGCGGCTCGCGGACTGAGCGACGGCCGGTTGGTGGTGCTGAACGGGCGCGGGTTGCGCTCGCTTCCCAACCCGCGCGGACCCAATCCGACACGCCGGCCCGAATCCGCTTATGTCGGGGCCAGCGCTATCGAATATGTAGGCCGCATCCAAACCGGGACAGCGTCGTTTATCGATCCCATCAAGGACGCCCAACTGCGCGAGTACTCGAAGACCGTCCTGGCGAATTCGCCGTATCGAGACGCGCGCCTGGATGACGCGGGAACGGGCGGCACGGGCCCCATCCCCAACCGTCCGGGACTGCCATCGCCGATCGAAAACGTGATCTACATCGTGAAAGAGAATCGCACCTACGACCAGGTGCTGGGCGACATGAAGGAAGGCAACGGAGACGCCTCTCTGGTGCTGTTTGGCGAGCAGGTCACCCCGAACCATCACAAGCTGGCGCGCGAATTTGTGCTGCTGGACAATTTCTATGTGAACTCCGATGTCAGCGCCGATGGCCATAGCTGGTCTACCGCAGCCATCGCTTCCGATTACGTGCAAAAGATGTGGCCCAACAGCTATGCGCTCCGGCGCAAGCTTTACGATTACGAAGGCCAGGAGGCGACGGCACTCCCGCCCGCCGGTTTTCTGTGGACCAACGCCGCAGCGGCGGGGATTTCGATGCGCAATTACGGGTACTTCGTGACGAATCGCAAGTCACCCGCGGCGGGCGAGACACAAGTCGAAGGGGTGCGCGACGCCGTTCTGGGCCCCGTGACCAACCGTCAGTACCGCGGTTTCGACCTGGACTATCCGGATGTGGAGCGCGCCAAGGTTTTCCTCGAGGACCTGGCGGAATTTGAGAAAAGCGGCCAGATGCCGCGACTGATTGTCATGCGGCTGGGGAACGACCACACGCAGGGCAGCACCCCCGGGAAAAAGGTCCCGCTCTCTTTGGTGGCGGATAATGATTACGCGCTGGGCATGATCGTGGAAGGCGTTTCGCACAGCCGTTTGTGGTCCAAGACCGCGATATTCGTGCTGGAAGACGATGCGCAGAATGGTCCCGACCACGTCGATTCCCACCGTTCGGCGGCATTCGTGCTCTCGCCGTACGTGAGGCGGCGCGCGGTGGACAGCAGCATGTATAACACGACATCCATGCTGCGCACCATGGAACTGATTCTGGGCCTGCATCCCATGACGCAATTCGACGCCGGTGCGCGGCCTATGCATGCGGCGTTCCAGGCCGCGCCGGACCTGGCTCCCTATACGGCGGAGAAGCCAAGGGTCGCACTGGATGAACGGAATCCGGCCGCGTCTCCCACGGCCGCCCGGTCGTCACGGCTCGATTTCAGCGAAGAGGACCTCGCCGACGACAACGAGTTGAATGATATCCTGTGGCTAGCGGTTCGCGGCACTCCGGCTCCGCCAGCACCTACACGCAGTTACTTCGCGCGATAAAACCATGCCTCAGATTTATTTGTGCTTCCTGTGGCACATGCACCA
>Ga0335080_10004570_pt1 | contig 14097 bp, 11 predicted proteins | sample Lox_Sample_34_FD_206720 | JGI IMG/M metagenome (GOLD analysis project Ga0335080, IMG submission 206720) | Soil microbial communities from Loxahatchee National Wildlife Refuge, Florida, United States - Lox_Sample_3.4 | ecosystem: Environmental > Terrestrial > Soil > Wetlands | place: USA... | reverse complement strand
CGCTCCGCTGGCCGCCACGTCGTCATAGGTTCGGAGCAAGTACTCCCCTAAACCGTCCTCGGACCCGTGGGCCAGTCTCCACGCATTTCCGAGTTTCTTCCGCAAGTCGGAGCGGGAAGAGGAACTGGGTGCGCCGTCGGCGAGGGCGAAGGCGCGTGCGTACTGAAGAATCGCGGCGTTCAGGTCGTGCCGTGTTTCCGCTAATTCCCCCATGCGCTCCGCGGCAGCCGACGTTGGCAAGAGCGCGTAGCTGGCCTCGAAGTCTTTTTCCGCATTGGCCACGTCATGCAGTTTCTGGTACAGGCCGCCACGCACCATCAGCAGATTGCTGCGATCCCGGTTCTTGCTGCTTTCCCATTCCTCCAACGACACGCGCTTTGATTTGTCGGCGGCGTTCTGATGATCGACATACTCCAGCACGCGGCTGCAATAGAACACAGCCCTCCGGTAGCCCGGTACATCTCCGTATCGGTCGAGCAACTGAATGGTCAGCACAGAGTTGGAAATATCTTCGGGATTTAGCGCAACCAGCCGCTCCGCATAATCTACCGCCCGCGTAAAATCGCGCAACTGCATGCACGCTTCTACCAATGCGCGATAAATCTGTGGCCGCTGCGCGGATTGCGGGTACTGTTTCAGAAATGCCTCGAGGTTCTTTACCAGCGCGGCTCGATCATTCGAAGCGTCTTCGATTGCCTTCTGCAGCATTTGCTGTTCGCTGGCGTCAGGCTGCCGCGGACCAGCGGGAGGGGCGGGGTTGGCCTGAGGGGCTGGCTGGGGTGCTTGCTGGCTCCATCCAATTGGTGGAGCAGCCAGCAAAGGGACTAGCAGGCAGACAGGTCGTAATGGGCGGCCGATACGCACAAGCCCATTGTACCGGGCCGCCCTGCGGTTTGCGGAAATTCGTTGTTCAGGGTTCCTCGCGAGCGAGGTTAAACAAGTGGATTTGCTAAGAGCCTTGAATGTACACACCGCCTGAAACCGTGTGGACTTCCACCCGGCCTGCAGATGACCCCACATGTGCACGCAGGGAATGTTTGCCCTGTTCTTCCAGCACTACCGGAATATTCGTTCGAATGTCTCCCGAGGTCGCTTCTGCCGTGAGCAGGAAACTCGAATTTGGAGGTACGCGGAGGTCCACCGAACCGGAAACGGACTTCACTTCCCACAGCCGGCTCGCGCTCGGATCGCCCGCCACTCGAACGCTGCCAGAGATGGCGTGCACCTTCAGGTCATTCGAGACGCCGTCCACCTCAATCGACCCGCTCGCGCTCGACACCTCCACGCGATCCCCCGGCCGATTGACACGAATCGAACCGGACGCGGCATTCACCTTCAGGTCGCCCTTGATGTCTGCGAGCACGATATCTCCCGACGCCGTCGAAACTCGCGCGATTCCGCCAATTCCAGAAGCATCGATCGCGCCGCTCGCCGCGTTCATGTTCACGTCCCCATCAATCCGGTAAATATGCACATATCCGGACGCCGATGAGGCCTTCACCGGCCCTTTGAAATTGTCGACGGTGATTCCGCCCGAAGCGACTCCCGCATCGATTTCGGTGTCGCGCGGAGCTTCAATCTTGTAATCGATCGAAACGTTCTTGATCCAGTTGGAGTTCTTCCCAATGCGGATCACCGTGTCGTGCTGCTCCACAGGAGGATTCGCGACCACCTCTTGCACGTTCTTCTCCGAACTGCCAAATACGGACCAGCCCGGCGTGACCTTTCCGGAGATGTGTACCTTGCCGTCGCTGCCTCCCCGGATTTCGACATTGCCGGAGCCATTGCTCAGCTCGATGCGTACGTGCCCGGACACGTTGAACGTACGGTCAAAGGTATTATCCGCAGCCAGAACTGGTGCGGCGGCGAGAGCTAACGATGTGAATGCCACAAAAAATGCCGAAGTGCAGATGCGCCGGACGGCCATGGTTGGGGAGCTCATATGGGCCACTCTACCCTCCTGCTCCTACATACGCAGCCAAGGGAAATTATGTTCCCTGCGATTTTGCCAGATTTTCGTTTAATGAGCCCTGCCGGTAGCCTTCCAGGTCCAGTGTTACGTATGCGAAACCGGCGGATTTTAGCCCTTTCGCTATCTGAGCGGCCATCTCTGTCGTCAGAGCCCGGTCGAGCTCCTCAGGCGCAATTTCCACCCGTCCGAGCGTATCGTGCAGCCGAACCCGGAACTGCCGGAAGCCGAGTTTACGCAACGCCTCTTCGCCTCGCTCAATCAGTGTCAGCCTTTCTGGCGTCACTTCGGTTCCATAGGGCAGGCGCGAGGAAAGGCAGGCGGATGCGGGACGGTTCCACATCGGAATACCGGCGCGTTGCGCCAGGAACCGGATTTCCTGCTTATGCATTTGCGCGTCGAGCAGAGGCGTCAGCACCCGGTGCTCGCTCGCCGCTCGCTGCCCGGGGCGATAATCGGAAGTGTCGTCGGCGTTCACGCCGTAGGCGACCGCGCCGATTCCCCGTGATGACGCCAGCCTATCGAGCACCGTAAAAAGCTCGTCCTTGCAGTAGTAACAGCGATTGGAATCGTTGACGCGATATGCCGGATTTTCGAGTTCATGCGTATCTACAAATTCGTGGTGAATTCCCGACGCGCGAAGAAAAATCTCCACTTGTTCCCGATCAAACGCCGAATAACTCGCGGATATCGCAGTTACTGCCACAGCCCGCTCGCCCAGAACCTGCTGTGCGGCCCATGCCAAATAGGCCGAATCGATTCCTCCAGATAGGGCCACCATGACGGAGGGTAGGGCACCCAATTGCGAGAAAAGCTGCCGCTCCTTCTGCTGGGCGGCCTCTGCCGACGGGTCACCGGTCCGAATCTGCACCAACGTGCTCATCGTAAAAAGTATACCGCAGCCCGTTTCCGCTCCGCATAGGCAGAGCACAACTGGATGGTCATCCTGAGGCGAGGTGTATGCCACGAAGGGTCTCAACCATCGCGTCTTGTCACCGCCGAAACATCACCACCCTTGTAGGGGCGCAGCGCTGCTGCGCCTCATGTCCGCACGGTCTGTTTTTTTGCAGGCGCTACTTGAAATCGAGCAGCACGTCGACCGTGCCTTTTTCCGCATCGGTCTGCAGCCAATGTCCAACCGTGTCGTAGTGTACCGGCAGGCCTTTGAAGATGTTGTCCCGGTGCGACTCCAACGTCGTCAAAAGCTGCTCGAACGCGACCTTGTCCAGTACGTCGCCCGGCTTGATCGTCCAGGCATCGCGAATCAGCCTTTCTCCGGCCAGCGACATTCCAGTAATCGTCATTTCATGAAACCGGTAAACCGTGCCCTCCGCGATATCGACGTCGTATGACACCGTATGGGCCTCGTCGTCATAGACGGCTTTTGGCGTGACCTTCGCCTCGAGATGCCCCAGATGGCCGAACTCATTCCGCACTCGATCCCAGCCCCCTTCGATGGTCATGCCGTTCGCCGCCTCTCCCGGCTTGATGCCCAGCGCCCGATTCAGAGTTTCTGTCGACAGCGCATTGTTGCCCTTCCACTCAACACCCTTCCATTGATACAACGCGCCGGGTGCGCACGGAACGTACACGTTGATGTCTTCAGGAAACTTCTGGTTCGGATTGCCGGTTAACCGAACCTCCGCTGGGCCGAGCTTCGCTCGCAGATATCCCCGTTGCTGATAAATCGGCCGGATGGCCTCGCTCAGGAACAGATCAACTGCAAGCCGCGAATAACTTTTTCCGCGAATATCACCGAGATGTTGCTGCACCGCCATGTTCTCCTTCAACGATGCGTCGCTGAAGTCGATGCTGGCGATTCGCTGCGTCACGCCCTCCACTTGAAACTGTTGCACGGGCGCGTCGATCAACGGGTCGGCCAGAACGAAATGGCGCACCTCCGCCTTGAGTCCGTGTTCGGTTAGAAACGACGCGATGGAGTTCCCCGCGAGATCAACAACGGTGCCTCCTTCTGGCAGCGTCCCGTCGAAGAACGGAAGATTCGTCTTGATCGCATCCGTCAACTCGCCATCCGTAAACCAGGGGAAATTGTCGTATGCCACTGGCAGTCTGGGCGTTTCCTCCACGTGATACGTCACGTTCACAGCGTCGTTGTGCGTCTCGAACTTATAGCTGACTTTCGAAAAGAACCCGCTTCGCAGCAGTAAATCCGCACCATCCTGCAGCTCTCTCCGGCCGACCTGCGAATTCACCCCCAGGCCGGAAAGCTTCGCCACCTGATCTTCGGTGAAGGTCTTCATGCCTTCGGCGTGGATGGCCTTGAGGGTGGCGGATTGGGAAAAAACACCCCTGGGGAGAGCGAACAGCAGAACCAGAGCGAGCGGAAGAAACCAGATTCTCCGGCGCATGAGTGTATTGTAGCCGAAATGGCTGGGCGCTGCCGATTCCGTTCTCTTAATACGGCGTTCCAGTCGGCGACGGCGAAGTTACTGCCGGGTTTTGTCTGTGGATTTCGTGGGACTTGTCGATCACCCACTGCGGAAACACCGGCGTATTCTGTGCCGGATGTCCGCGGGTGATGGCCCAATGGTCCAACCAACCCGTGCCCTCGCCCACATACTCGTCGGGAGAGCTGTAAGCGCTGTCGCTTAACGCATCCTCGAGGCTAATAAACTGATACCCACGCTTCCGCAGCAGCGAGATCAGATCGCCGATGTGATCGGCTTCCAGCCAATTTCCGTGAAGCAGCAAAATCTGCTTCGGCTCATAGCCAAAAAGGTCTTTTGAGAATTTCTCATTGTAGTCGAAAACCGCCGTGTTGTACTCGAGATAAGAATCGAGCAGTTGTTTCTGCAACGCAGCGTCCCCACTCCTATGCGCGTAATCGTACACGCCGCCATACATCCAGTCCCAGGCATCCATCGTCACTGGAGCGATTCGATAGCCCCGGGCCGTCAAGAATGCCTCGGCCTCCCGCCGCGTTTGCAAGTCGGCCCCAGCATCCAGATAAGGATGGCGCAGGTAGCGTAGCTTCATCTTGTGTTGAGCCATTAGCTGCCGCGTCACCGTCTCGCCGCGCATCACTTCCTCTTCCCACATCTGCAGCGGGACGCGGTTTAACGAGGTATGTGCGAAAGTGTGGTTTCCTAGCTCGAACCCATTGTCGAGCCATAGGCTCAGGGATTTGATCCGCTCGTCCACCTCTCCCGTTTTATAGAGCTTCTGCTCGTTAACGAACCCAACCGCAGGCACCTTCTGCTCTCGCAAGGTCGCGAGCAGCTTGGTCGTCATCTCGACAATTTCCGCGGCAGGCATGGAATTTGCACCGCCCGCTGGTAAATCATCGATGGTGATGGCGATCATGCGTTGTGGCTGGCCTGGTGCTTGGGCGAGAAGGGAAGAGGAGAGGCTAACAACGAAGATACTGCCCAAAAACAATGCGAGTGGACGAATTCGCATCACGCTACCCCCTGGAAGCGACAACATACCGCTGGCGATGACGATTATTCCACAGTTACGGACTTCGCGAGATTTCGCGGCTGGTCCACGTCGCATCCCCGCCGCACCGCGATGTGATACGCGAGCAGTTGCAGTGGCACAATCTCCAGGAGCACCGAAAGCAAATCCGGTGCGGGCGGCAATTCGATGATAAAGTCTGTCGCCTCGCGAGCCAGTTGGTCGCCTTTTGTCACCACGGCGATCACGATGCCGTCACGCGCCTTCACTTCCTTGATGTTCGACACGCTTTTCTCGTACAGCGTCATCGAAGCCGGATCGGATTCGTCGCGAGTCGCCAACACCACCACGGGCAGATTCTCATCAATCAACGCGTTGGGACCGTGTTTCATTTCTCCGGACGGATAGCCTTCCGCGTGGATGTAGGAAATTTCTTTTAGCTTCAGCGCTCCTTCGAGCGCGATGGGATAGTGGATCCCTCGGCCCAAAAAGAGAAATCCCACCTGCCGGAAGAATTGCCGGGCAAGATTTTCAAATAGCCCTGATTCCTCGGCCCGCAGAATATTTTCGATCTTGTGGGGAATCTGCGTGAATTCCAACATTAGCTTCTTGGCGTCATCGGGCGATACCCGTCCTCGCAGTTGCCCCAGATAGGAAGCCAACAGAACAAGCGCAGTTATTTGTGCGGTAAACGCTTTTGTCGAAGCCACACCAATTTCGGGTCCGGCGTGGGTCAAAATCGATCCCGCCGCCTCGCGCGTAATCATGGACCCAAGGACGTTGCAAATTGCCAGTGTTGGCGAGCCTTTCAGTTTCGATTCTCTTTGTGCGGCGAGCGTGTCGGCCGTCTCACCCGACTGGCTGATGCACACCGTCAGTGTTTTTGAGTCGACGATCGGGTCGCGATACCGGAACTCGCTCCCATAGTCCACCTCGACGGGTAGCCGCGCCAACCGCTCAATCATGAACTTGCCCGCAAGGCCGGCGTGCCAGCTCGTTCCGCACGCCACAATCCGCACATTCTGGAACTCGCGAAACTGCGCCTCGGTAATCTGCATCGAATCCAGAAACACCTTGCCGGTGTCCTGCGAAATTCGCCCCACCAGCGTGTCTTGCACGGCGCGGGGCTGCTCGAAAATCTCCTTTAACATGAAGTGCTTGAACCCGCCCTTTTCCGCCATGATCGGGTCCCAGGTCACTGTGTGCGCAGGCCGTTCCACACGCTTGCCGTCGATATCCGTGACGCACACGCCGTTGCGGGTCAATACCGCCACATCTCCGTCGCCAAGGAAAAAAATGCGCCGGGTATGCTCAAGCAGCGCCGGAATATCGCTGGCAACGAAGTACTCCCCGTCGCCCAGGCCAATCACCGAAGGCGGACCAATGCGTGCCGCCACCAGCTTCTGCGGATCATTCGCCGAAAGAAAGACAAGCGAGTAGATTCCCCGCAGATCCTTCAATGTCCGCCGCACCGCATCTTCAAATGGCAACTGTTTCGCGTACTTCTCCACGAGATGCGCGACCACTTCCGTGTCCGTCTCGGTAACGAACTTGTGGCCCTCCGCCTGTAACTTGGCCTTAAGTTCAAAATAGTTCTCGATGATTCCGTTGTGTACCACCACATATTGCCCAGTACAGTCCCGATGCGGATGCGCGTTTTCTTCCGTCGGCCGCCCGTGCGTGGCCCATCGCGTGTGCCCGATGCCGTATGTTCCATCAATAGGGGAGTTCTGGATTGCAGTCTCCAGATTCTTCAGTTTTCCCGGTGCGCGTCGCAGGTGCAGCTTTCCCGCTTCGTCGACGACGGCAATACCCGCGGAGTCATAACCCCGGTATTCCAGCTTGCGCAATCCCTCGATAATTACCGGAACAACTTTTTTGGAGCCGATATAGCCGACAATCCCGCACATTTGCTTCTTCTCCGTGGGCGAAAATTGAGGTTACCACGAGGGCCCGGCAGGGCTTAGGGAAACTCAGTTTTGCGGACCTGCAAGTTACTGCGGTTGCGCCGGGGGCTGCGTCTGGGCGGGCGGCTGGTTGAGCGTCCGCACGATCTCGGTCGAAACCAGTTTATCGTTCGCGTCGTAATGGAAGGTCACCCGGGCGGTTACCGGTTGCAGTTTTTGCTTGTCGATATGCCGGATGATCACCACCGTCGCATCGGATTTTCCGGATGGCTCGATCACATACCCGCGCGTTGAGATAAATTGATTGACGATCGAACTGGGCGTCCCTGGAGGGAGGCTTGCATCCAGCATTTCCTGAATCGGCTGCAACTGTGGATCACTGACTCTTTGATTCTTCTCGCAGCCGCTCATGACCACCGTGCTCGCAATCGCTAGGGCGACGCAAAGAATTTTTAGCGGCAAGCGGCGGATTGATGGATGGAGAGGCAATTCCACAAATTTACTCGACAATTTCAAAGCGGTATTCTTCGATCACCGGGTTGGCGAGCACTTCCTTGGAGATGCGTTCCAGCTGTTTCTGCGCTTCGTCACGATTCCAGCCGTCCAGATTCAAAACAAAAAACTTGCCTTGACGAACATCGGAAATCTGCGAGTAGCCCAATCCTGACAACGCGTGCTGGATGGTCTGTCCCTGCGGATCGAGCACCGTGCGCTTCGGCATTACCCAGACATGTGCTTTCATGCCCACAGTATAGCATTGCCTCAAACGCGTCAGACTCCCCGCAAGTGCAGTCGCTTTTGTTCCTCGGCAGACAAGAAGGAGTATTTGAAGCTGTTTTCCACAAGCCGCTTCAGCTCTTTTTCCGTCAAGCCCATCGCCTGGGCCTTTTGGTATTCCTCGGTCAAAGTTACGTGGAACATCGCTGGATCGTCTGTCGACAATACCACCGGGACTCCGTTCCGCAGCAGAGTCGGCAATGGATGATCTCGGATCGTCGGCGCAGCAATCCCTGTCTGGCGCCCCAGAGCGCCCGTGCAGATGTTGCTCGTCGGGCAGATTTCCAGTGCGATCTGCCGCTCCGTCAGAATTTCCACCAGTTTCATATCCTGAACTGCTGCGATCCCGTGTCCGATTCGATCCACTTCGAGCAACTCAATAGCTCCACGGATCTTCTCCGGGCCGCCAATCTCACCGGCATGAATCAGCCGGCGCAGCCCGTATTCGGAAGCCGCCTGATACACGCGGCGAAAGTCTCCTGTTGCGATACTCATTTCGTCGCCACCAATACCGAATGCCACGATTCGTGGCGAGCGGCAGGCCTTCGCCCACTGCACCACTTCCGCGGCCATATCTGGTCCAAACTGCCGCACCGCGTCGAAAATCCAGTTCAGTCTCAGTCCCTTTTTCTCCGGCATTTCCGTTGTCTCGAGCAGAGCCTCGAAATTTGCCTGCGGATTCTGCTTGCGCAACAACATCACTCCGACGGAAAGAGTGATCTCCGCATAACACACGTTTTGCTCAAGCAACTGTTCGGCGAGGTCTCTTCCTAGAAGGCCAAAATCTTGAGGATCCGCGAGAAACGAGGTGACCCACTTGAACGCGTCCAGGAATTCAGCGAAGTTCCGGTAGTCATATCGGCGCCGTACCTCGTCTTCGGAAAGTTCCACCCCATGGCGCTTCGCCAACTGAACCGCGATTGCGGGCCGAATCGATCCCTCCAGATGCAAGTGCAGTTCTGCTTTCGGGAGGGCGGCAATACGTTCTGGGAATGTGTTGTGATTCACGGGACTGAATCAGTGCGGCAGCGCCGGCCTGCCGGCATTTACCCAGGCGGTCAGCCAGTACGAGCCGACGTCGGTCGATGCATCCGAGAGTTGCCGGATCAGCGAAGTCGCCGCGAGGTTGTAAAAGCGATCGTAGTATTCGTCGGTGTACGAGCTCAGCCCCCGCTTTGCGCTGCGATCTGCCAGCAAAATCGATTCTACGTTGCTGTGTGCGTTCAGGCAGGCATCAAACGCGAAGTCTGTCGGATCGGCTATGAAAAATGCGTCGTGGGGATTCAAGGGAAAAAATGATCCGTATCGGTCAATCAACACGGTGTTGAATCGCTCATTCACGCCGCGTTGCCCGCTCAGGGTTCCGTCGAAATTGTCGGTCGTGTTGAACGGGTCGTGTGCCTCTGCCACGTAATTGGCCAGAAACGCCGCATCTTCCTTGGCTTCGTCCCAGCGGCCTGCTTTCAGATCCTCCGTCAATTTTGCGCTGTAGACGCCGATTTGCCACGGCAGCAACCCCGTTGTGTCGATTTTCGATTTGCCGTATTTCGCGATGGCGGCTTTGTAGTTTCTTGGAAGCGCCTCGAATGGGAACTTGCCGTACTTGTCCAACTCGATGAAGTGGTTCTGCCGTTCGTTCGGATGCTTGTCCAGAATGTTCATCGTGTCGTTCACGTGCTGCATGAAGAAATTCCGGTTTGCTTCAAAGAACGGCCGAAGATCCGCTGGGAGTGCATCCACCGCTCGATTCACGATCAGCCGCTGTGCATTATTGCCCCAGGCCTGCGACCGCAGTGGAAAAAGCAGGCACAGCGCAAGAGCGAGCATGGTTGCGAGAGTGCGGTCTAGAATGGGCAGCTTTCGCCAGGGCATGAATCGCGTCCTTGAACAACCTGGTACCTATTTTGCGTTGGCCATTCGCAGCGTGCTTTTTTTGCGTCCGTAGAGATAATAAATCACCAGACCGATGACAAGCCATGAGAAGAATCGCAGCCAATTCATGATCGGCAAGCCCGCCATCAGCAGCAAGCACGTCACAATCGTGATGACCGGGGCGACCGGCCCTCCCGGCGCACGAAACGCGCGGTGCCGGTCCGGCTCACGATAACGCAGAATCAGAACTCCGCCAGCTACCAGTGCAAAGGCAAATAGCGTCCCGATATTCGAAAGATCGGCCAGCGTGCCGATATCGAGCAGTCCTGCAGGTATTCCAACGGCAAAGCCCGCGAGCCACGTCGAAAAATCCGGTGTATGGAAACGCGGATGAACCCGTCCGAAGATTCGCGGTAGAAGCCCGTCGCGTGACATAGCGAACCACACGCGCGCTTGTCCCAACTGAAAAACAAGGAGGGATGAAATCATCCCCATTAGCGCCCCGAACAAAACGATTAACCGCACCCCTCCGAAGTGCAGTTTCTTCATCGTGTTTACCACCGGTGCTGCGTCGTCCATCAGTGTCTTCCAGGGCACCAGCCCGGTAAGCACGACCACGACCGCGATATACAGGACCGTGCAGATCACCAGCGTCGCTATAATTCCGCGAGGCAGATCCCGTTGCGGATTCTTACACTCTTCCGCGGCGGTCGACACGGAATCGAAGCCAATATACGTGAAAAAAACGATTGACCCGCCCGTCAGGATTCCGGGCCAGCCGTTCGGCGCAAACGGGTGCCAGTTACTCGGGTGAATGAAGCGGGCCGCGAACGTTACGAACACCATAATCGCCACGATCTTCAGGAACACCATGATGTTGTTCGTCTCGGCGGACTCTTTTATGCCGCGCACCAGAATCACCGTAAGAATCATTACGATGATGAATGCCGGCCAGTTGAACCCGAAATGCCAGCCCGGGCCGTAGATCATGTTTCCTTGCAAGTCGGGTAGCCCGGTTGGCAGATATGCCGGTGAGATCCACTTCGGGTCAGGGTGCCAGCCAAACCAATCTAATAAATCCACAACGTGTGCCGAAAATCCCACGCTTACGGCCATATTGCTGACGGCATATTCCAGGATCAGATCCCATCCGATGATCCATGCGATCAGCTCTCCCATGGTGGCGTACGTGTATGTGTACGCGCTGCCCGCGATCGGAATCATTGCCGCCAATTCGGCATAACATACCGACGCGAATCCGCATACGATCGCTACCAAAATGAAAGACAATGCGATTGCAGGTCCTGCGCCCGGTCGGCCAAAAGAAGTGGAACGCGTGAGTAAATACTGGAGGAGCGGAGCGTTAAGTACGGAAGAGACTTGCAGGGTCTGGCCTGCGATCGCCGTCCCCACCACGGTAAAGATGCCTGACCCGATCACCGCCCCAATTCCCAACGAGGTCAGACTTACCCAGCCCAGGGATTTCTTTAACTTGATTTCTGCGTTTTCCGAGTCGGCCAATAATTGATCGATGCTTTTACACCGCAACAGGGGTGACGCCACTCACGCTCTCCGATTCGCGCCCGCGCGCGTAATTAGACCTGGATTAGCCGGACACGGGATGTAGGAACGATAGCGCCTCACTCTATCGCGAGTTCACCTGCTGCGCAACCGACCAACTTCGCAGAGCCACCTGCCCCGCAGGAATCAGACGACGTTACAGTACTTCCGGGGGATTGCAATCCAGTCCAACGCAGGTTACATTCGCTGCGAAGCACTCGCTCCCGCCCTGGTGAATTTCGGGGTGCCTGCCTGCAAGCCGCACAGCGTACGAACGGAGACTTAAGTTCCCGAGGAGGGCACTTTTGTGCGACGGATTTTCCGCCGATTGTGGATGGCAACGATTCTGCCGGGCCTGCTGGTCCCGCTAAGCTCGCCACCGGTCCAAGGGCAATCTGCGCCCACCGGCCCGACCCCGGCGGGCCAAGTCACGACCTTGCGCACTCTCGACCCGCACAATATGCAACAGTCCCGCATGGACCGCCTTTCAGGCGGATTGAATCAGCAAATTCCCTTCCGCATGGTGACCGACTCTCGAGAGCGAATACTGGTCACCGATCCTTTTCTCTCGCTTGTCCACGTTTTTGACACCAAGGCAGGCAAGCGCTGGCAGATCAATGGGGATCACCTCCAGCGGATGGTCTTTCCCACCTATATTGCGGTGGACGCCGAAGACAATATCTACATCAGCGAACCTTTGCGCGCCAAGGTCACTGTATTTCGGCCTGACGGCCACTTCCTGCGCTCCATAGGCAGCGATCATCTCTTCACGCCATTCGGGCTTGCCGTCGACAAGAGCTCGCGCAAGCTTTTTGTCGCCGATCACTACCGCGATGAGATTCAGGTGTACTCGCTGGACGGTCAGTTCCTGCAAACCATCGGCTCGCGCGGCACGGCGCCCGGCGAACTCCTGGACCCGTGCGACATTGCCTTACATCACGGTGTCTTGTTCGTCTTGGATAGGGGCAACTCTCGTTTCCAGTTCTTCGACCTCGATGGCAATTCCAAGGGTGTTTGGAATTTTGGTGACAACCAGAGTCCTATTGCGTTTGCTTTTGATCCCGCAGGCAACTTATTTGCTGTCGACACCCGCTCACTTGGAATGTTGGTTCTCGACCCAGCCGGCAATCTGCTCAGTACATTCGATCCGGTTCGGCCTTATGGCCAACCCCGGTCCACGCTATACGCACCTACTGTCACCAGCGTGGCGCCGAGCCCAGATGGCTCGATTCTCGCCCTCCGTCCGGCTTTAACCATTGATTATCTTAAGCTGCAGTCCGACGTCCCCGCCGTAGCCGACAAGCCACCTACGGTTCAGTGATTGCAAGATTGAATCGAAAGGCGCCGGCTGCGCGCAAACCGGAACCGGTGCTTCTATCTTTCTTTAGCTTGTAAATCGTCCAGTCAACGAAATGAATTGTTCTTCAAGTAGCGATAGCTGAGCTGTCTCATGCCGCGGGCCTTTCCTGCCCGAGGATCTCTGTGTCATCGCACCGATTCTCGAGACCTTACTCTCAAATCTGCTGCAACTGCGCGTACCGCTCGATGAACTTCTTCGTCCCCCGCCCCGGAAAACTTACACTTACCCGGCGGTCGTCATCTTCGCCTTCTACTCCCACAACCGTCCCGACGCCGTACTCTGGATGCCGCACCTTTTGTCCCAGCAGTGGGTCAGCATTTGCTCCGCGCCTGATCGTCGGCCGGCTGAACGAGGTACTTCCCGTCGAAGACCTCTTCTGTGGTGAACGCTGTGCCGAGGCCGGCCCGCCGCGCACCCTGCGCAAGAACTCCTCCGCCGAATACGAATACTCGGGGTCAGGCTCGTACCGCCGCGTTTGCCCGATCTCCGCCATCGAACCTCGCGCCGTGTCGACCAGTTCGCTCGGAATCTCGCCCAGAAAGCGGCTCGGCATCGATGCCCGCATCTGCTGCTCATTGCCGAAGATTCGGCGGTAAACCGCTCGCGTGAGTGTCAACGATTTACGCGCTCGCGTCATGCCCACATAGACCAGCCGCCGCTCTTCCTCGATTCCCTTGTCTTCGTTGATCGACCGGCTGTGCGGACAGATTCCATCCTCGAGGCCCGTCAGGAACACATGGTCGAATTCCAACCCCTTCGTACTGTGCAAGGTAATCAGCGTGGCTCCGGGCTTGTCTTCATAAGCGTCCGCATCGCTGACCAGCGCCGCAGCATCCAGGAAATCCGTAAGCGACTCCCCTGCTTCCTGGCTCTCCGCCACCGCGCGCACCAGTTCTTCCAGGTTTTCCAATCGGGCCACGTCATCAGGCGTATTGCGGTCGCGCAGCATTGGCATGTAGCCCGATTCCTCGAGCAAAAAGCGCAACAATTCCGCTGGCTCCTTCTGCGTGTATGCCTCGCCCAGGCGAGTGACCAGTTCCCGAAATGCCCGAATGGGTGCAACAGCCCGTGTCGACGTCGGATTCGTCATCAGCGATTCAATCGCATCCCACAGCGATAATTTCTCTCGATCCGCAATATCGCGGAGCGCATCGACAGTAGTTTTCCCGATACCGCGCGCCGGCACATTCAATACTCGCAGTAGCGAGATGTCATCCTCTGGATGCAGTGCTAGC
>Ga0335080_10004568_pt1 | contig 14100 bp, 7 predicted proteins | sample Lox_Sample_34_FD_206720 | JGI IMG/M metagenome (GOLD analysis project Ga0335080, IMG submission 206720) | Soil microbial communities from Loxahatchee National Wildlife Refuge, Florida, United States - Lox_Sample_3.4 | ecosystem: Environmental > Terrestrial > Soil > Wetlands | place: USA: Florida... | reverse complement strand
TGATCTTGAGCTCACCGAGGTTCAGGGTAAACGTCGCCGGACTCGGCAAGCTCGAGAGGAACCGGATCACGTGCGCTCCGGGCAGCGCATTGGCCTCCTCCACCGCGGCGCGCAGCGTGCATTGGCCGCCCGCCGCCGTCTCACAGATGCCGTCGCCAGCACTCGCGTCGTGAACGTCGTCCGTGCTGTTCACGAGGAACGTCGCGGCCCTGGCCGGCCGCGGAGATGCCAGAAGCCCGCAGGACAGCGCCCCGATCGCGGCCAGGAGAGAGCTCTTGCGCATGACGTCGTCTCTCGGGTTCCCCATGAAAGAGAGCGTTAACGGCGGGTGAAACACGACACCCGACGCGATCCGACGCGCTCGTCCCATATAGAATCCCCGCCGCCGGATCATGGAAAAGAAGCGCAAGTTTCTCTTCGTATCCCTCTCGGGCCTCGTCGGCGACATCGCCTGGCAGGTCCTGAAGGAGGGCCACGAGGTCCGCTACTTCATCGCCGACGAAGAGGAGAAGGACATCGCGGACGGGTTCGTCCCGAAGTCCGACGACTGGGAGAAGGACGTCGACTGGGCCGACATCATCGTTTTCGACGACACGCTCGGCCAGGGCGAGAAGGCGGTGGCGCTGCGCGCGCGCGGCAAGGCCGTCGTCGGCGGCACGCCCTACACGGACCGGCTCGAGGACGACCGTTCCTTCGGGCAGGAGGAGCTCAAGAAGGCGGGCGTCACGATCATCCCTTATCGCGAATTCGACAACTTCGACGACGCGATCGCTTACGTCCAGGAGAACCCGAGCCGCTACGTCATCAAGCCGTCCGGCGCCGCGGGCAACGTCAAGCGGCGGCTGTTCGTCGGCGACGAAGAGGACGGCCGCGACGTCGTGCGGATGCTCGAGGCGTACAAGAAGAACTTCGCCGACGAGATCAAGGTCTTTCAGCTGCAGAAGCGCGTGGTCGGGGTGGAGGTGGCGGTCGGCGGATTCTTCAACGGGAAGACCTTCATCAACCCCGTCAACACGAACTTCGAGCACAAGAAGCTCTTCCCCGGCAACAGCGGGCCGCCGACGGGAGAGATGGGCACGTCGATGTTCTGGAGCGAGCCGAACAAGATCTTCGAGCAGACGCTCCAGAAGGTGGGGCCGAAGCTGGCCGAGGAGGGCTACATCGGCTACATCGACGTCAACTGCATCGTGAACAACAACGGCATCTATCCGCTCGAGTTCACGTCGCGGTTCGGCTACCCGACGATCTTCATCCAGCAGGAGGGCATGATCACGCCGATCGGCCTCTTCCTGGACGATCTCGCGCACGGACGCGATCCGAAGCTCAAGGTGAAGAGCGGATTTCAGGTCGGCGTGCGCATCGTCATGCCGCCCTTCCCCTTCGACGACAAGGAGACGTTCGAGTCGTTCTCACGCAACGCCGTCATCGTCTTCAAGAAGGGTGCGCCGGAGGAAGTCCACATCGAGGACGCGAAGATCGTCGAGGGCCAATGGCTTGTCGCCGGCACCTCCGGCGTCATCCTCACCGTCGTCGGCCTCGGGCAGACGATGAAGCAGGCCCGGGAGCAGGCCTACGCCCGCGTGCGGAACATTCTCATCCCCAACATGTACTACCGCGACGACATCGGCGAACGATGGGCCGAAGACAGCGACCGCCTGCACAACTGGGGGTACCTGAGGTAGACGGCCACCAGCCAGGCTTGCGGCGGACCGACCGGAAGCCGACTTCCTCAGCCCTCCGTCATTCGCCAATCAACGCGCCCAATCCGTAAAACCCAAGCTGTAGCAAAGCGGCAGCAATGAGGCCATGGAGCCAGCAAGGGCCGACGACTCTCCTTGCGCGCCGCTCGAGCAGCACTGCGACTGCGGCCGCGGCGAGGAGCTCGACAATCAGCCAGATCACACGCCCCGCGGGACCGAGCGCCGGAGGCATCAGGCGATCGAAGAAGACCGCCTGGCCGAAAATGAGCTCCCGCAGAGGCGTCCAAAGCCAGCCTGCCACGCCTGCGATGTCGAGAATGACGAGCAGCCACCAGAGCGAAACCCAGAGGAAGTACCAGGCCAGGCACATGAGCCTCTCCTTGCGCTCGCCGTTCATCGTCGACACGTCGCTTCCGGTCACGGATTTTCCCGGCGCTCGAGAACCGAGCTGATCAGCGCGTCCAGGTCTGAGACTTGCGCGGCTACCCAGTCGTCGATGCGTCCGTGGCCGACGCCAGGCACCTTGTGGTTCTCCAGCTCTGTGTCATTGGACTCGGCCGTGATGTAGATGCCCGGAAGTCCGAGGGACTGCGTCTCGTAGAAGTTGACGGCGCGCCGAACGTTGGACGGTACGACCTGATTGAGCATCGGGTCGACCATCACCGGATCGATGGTGAGAACGAGATCCACGCCGATCCCCTCCTTGTTGAGGTCACGAGCGAGCTTCAGAGATTCCGCCGCTCCGCGGCTATGACCGAAGATGATCACGGGTTGCTCCGGGTTCGCCGCCAGCTGGGAGCGAACGAAGGCCAGCGCCCTCTTTCGATCCTCCCAGTCGAAAACCTTCGTCGTGCCAATACCCGAGTGGTTGCTGAACACCTTCGCCAGGTCGTGAACACCGGACTCCGAACTGTTGAATAACCCCGTAAAACCGACGGCCAGATTTCCGTCCCGATCGATGAACCGCATGGGATTCGAGACCGCGTAGAGGTATCGATTCCAGCGAATGGGATCTCCTGGCGCGCCGCCGACCGTGTCCACGCTCGTGAACCGCCGCAGCCCGGCGTCGTGCATCCGGGCGTGGTCGTAGTAATGCCCGTTCTCCGAGTCGCGCTCCATCGTGCAGAACCGCAGCTTCTGCAGGGTCCCGGCGTTGCCCGGCACGCCCGCGCCGTACGGCCAGTACTTACGGCTGTCGACCACCTGTCCGGCGAGGTTGGTGACCAGACGCGGCGTCGCCAGATGGTCGGAGGCGTAGAACTCCCACCCCGGAGTCCCGGCGAGGCTCGAGCTCACGTAGCTGGCCACGAGAAGATTCCCGAGATACATATTGTCGCGAGCGAGTGTCGACCCGACGTATTCCGTCGCGATCTGGTGGTTCTCGTCCCGGTAGGTGTACTGGGGGGTCCCTCCGGCCGGCAACTTGGCGATGCGCTCGGAGGCGCCGCTGTAGAGGTATCTCCAGTCCGCTCCCGGCGCCTGGTGCCGGATCTGTCGCGACAGGTCGTCGTAGGTGAGCGTTTCCGACGCCGTGGCCTTCAGGTTTCCCCGCGCGTCGTACGCATAGGGCGCCGGGAGGCGGTTGCCGGCGCAGGTCGCGGCGCAATACGCGGTCGTTCCGTCGGAGATGAGGTTCCCGAAGCGATCGTACGCGTAGGCTTCGGCGCCGATCCCCGGGTATGACGCCGACGTCAGGCGGGAGCGCGCGTCGTACGCGAAGGCGTCCGAGCCCATCGCGACGATGTTTCCCGCTCCGTCGTACCGGAAGACGCCGGAGTCGAAGTTGCCTCCGGCCGCCGTCGCGACGGCGCCCGACGTCCGGATCTGCGAAGTCCTGGGCATGAGCGTCGCGTCGGGCGTGAGGGTCGTCACGACGCCGTTGCCCGCCGTCCACGAGGCGAGGGCGCCGGATGCGGCATACGTCGCCGCGCTCACGACGGACTGGCCGGGTGCGCCGAGCGAGGTGAGGTAGCCGAAGGACCGGCCGTTCGTGAGGGTGAAAGTCCCGGACGCTCGCGGGAGCCCGTGGGTCTTGACGAGGCCCAGCGAATCGTAGGTCCAGCTTTGAGCGGCCGAGTGGCTGCTCGGGCCGGCGAGGGTGGAGGTCGTCTGCTGCGACAGCCTTCCGGACGGCGCCGAATACGCGAACTGCTCCGTGACGGTCGCCGTTGGCGTGAGCCCGCGGTTGTAGCCGACGCGCTGGGTCAGGCGGCCGCCCGGATAGCTCCCGCCCGCGAACCCTTGTCCGTCATAGAAGTTTCGGACGTAGAGCGACAGCCCAGCCGAATCACAGGTCTGCCCGGCCGCGAAGGCGCCGGCGATCTCGCAGACGGGGCGCCCCGCCGGGTCGTACCGGTAGGACCGCGTCACCGGCGTTTCGCTGCCGGACGCGTCCACGCGGCCGCGCCGATTGCCCAGGCTGCCGGAGTACGAGTACGTCCTGCCGCCGGAGACGGCGGTGTAGTCCACGGCTCCGGCCTCGGGCGTCGTCTCGCGCATCAGATGCCCGATGGCGTCGTACGCGAACGTCCGCGTCTGGATCCCCTGCACGACCGAGACGAGTTTGCCGGCGACGTCGTACGCGTAGGTCGTGATGTCGCCTCCCGGCTCCAGAACAGTCACGAGACGCCCGAAGGCGTCGTATCGGTACGCCGTGGTCGCCGACGCGCCGCCGGCGCAGGCGCTCCCGTTCCAGACGCATCCGACGTTGCCCACCGTGACGGCCTTTCGCGTGTCGGAATAGGGCGTCGCGCCGTCCGTGAAGCCGACCGACGTGACGGAACCGTCGGCTTTCCGAATCGACTGCGCGCGGCCGAAGGGGTCGAAGCTCGAGAAGGTCGTGCCGGATCCCGCCGTACCGATCGCGCAATCGCCGGTCGCGGCGACCGAGGCGCAGGCCTTCCACTCCGAGGTGAAGGACTCGTGCCCCGCGGGATCGAAGGCGTGCGTCCGGAAGGCGTAACCGGACGGCATCTGCCGGATCTCCCGGACGAGCCGGCCGAGGCCGTCGTAGAGGGTGCGCTGCCACGACGCATCGTCGGAGCCGGAACGCACGGCCGTCGTCGTGCGCGGGTCGGCGTACGTAATTGCCGTGGCCGCCTCCGACGGCGGCGCGATCGAGGTGACGCGCCCCTGGCTGTCGTAGGAGAAGACCGTAGCCAGCCCGGCCGCGTCATACGAACCACCGATCGCGCCCGTCGCCGCGTCGCGATCCACGCGATACGAGTACCAGGCGAGCGGCGTCTGGTCTTTGAGCCAGCGGCGCGACGCGAGGCGGCCGGCCGCGTAGAGGCTGCGCTGCCCGAAAGCGTCGTCGTTGCCGCCCACGACGCCGGCCGGGAAATCGGCGAGATGCGAATAGCAGGGATTAGCGCCCGGCTTGCCTCCCACGCTCACGACGGTCGCCGTCACCGCGTCCGAAACGTTCCCCGCTCCGTCGCCGTAGCGGCACTCGGCCGCATAGCGGCTACTCGGCGCGTCCCAGACGAGACTGCCGCGGAGGAAGCCGGTCACCGGATCGAAGAAGAACGACCGTTCGACGGCATTGCGGACGCCGAGGGCGTTCGCCGGCGCGGCGATGTCGGCATCGGTCTCGAGACGGCTGGCGTAAAGGTTGAGCAGGTTCGGGCCGGGTTGCGGCGTCCAGACGGTCGTGACCTCGTGCCGGTCGCCCCCGAGCGTCCCGCCGTGGGTCTCGCGGTCGTAATGGCGTCCGTTGCCCTCCCAGGTGTTCGCTCCGGCGAGAGAAGACGTCACGGAATGCTGCGGGCACGCCGGGCAGAGGTCCGGTGCCAGCGGATTTCCCGACGTGACGTGGCCATACCAGATGGTCGTCGCCCGCAGACGTCGCATCATGCCGTCGGCGTCGGGCGCCGGCAGGCTCGAACCGTCGAGGTCGTACTGGTAGAGCCGCCGCGTGGTGCGGATCGCGTGCGTGGCGCAGAGGCGGTCCTCGTCGGCGCTGCCGCCGCAGACGGGAGGCGAGATGAGCGTCGTCGGCGCGGGATTGGGATCCGTCTCGAAGACGGCGTGGAGGATGTCGGCGCCGAGGCGATCCCCGGGCGTCGGCGGCGCGGTCGGATCGACGATCTCGTTCGCCGCCCAGAAGAGCGTCGACTCGGCGCGGCGGACACCGTCGGCATCGGAAGGCAGGAGCACGACGGTCAGCGTCTGCGCGTCCGTGTCGCCGTTCTCGCCGAACGGAAACGAATACTGCGTGTAATTGGTGATCGAGTCCGCCATCCCCGGGCCCGTGACCGCGCGCTGCAGCACGCCGACGGCACGCTGCTCGTACTGGCGGCTGTCCGTGTAGGGCAGGCAGGCGCCCTGCGTCGGCGCGTAGCGCTCGAAGTCCTCGTCCCGTTCCTTTCGCCGCCCCGGGCCGCCGCTCGAAGTGGCGATGGCCGAGCGGCGGACTCCCTGCGACGGCGGCGGCCCCGACGGGATGGGACCGCAGGGGTCGTTCTCGGAGAAGAGCGCGCGGCGCCCGTGGTAGAAGTGATAGCTGCCGTAGTCGTAGAAGATCGTCGCGCCGGTCGGCAGCGCCATCGTCTTCAGAAGCGCGGCGCCGACCGACCCGCCCGGGTGATACGTGAAGGCGTATCCCGAGGTCCCCGCGACGTCGGGCGGCAATGCGAGCCCGGTGAGCAGCGGAACGGGCGTGGCGCAGTAGAGCGAGGTCGAGCGCGCGGCGAACGTGGCCGACCCGTACGAGAGATTCCACTCCGAAAACTGGCTCACCCGTCCCGCGAAAGTGCGGAACCGAAGCGCGCGGATTCGCTCGAGGGACGGATCCGTCGCGACCTGCCCGATCTCTGTCGCCGACGCCTCGCCCACCCGCTGGACGAAGAAGGAGGCGGGAATCCACGACGCGGACGTCGTCCCCGCGCAGCGCATCGACCCGACCGGCAGCGGCGCCGTCGTGCAGGCCGACGGACAGGGCGCGACCCCGTTGGCCGCGTAGGTCACGGTGAGGCGATTGCCGAACGGGTCCTGGAGCGACGTCAGGTAGTAGCCGTCGCGCCCGCGTCCGAAGTCGCGCGCGTAGCCGGGTGACACCCTGAAGTCGTCGTCATAGCCCCGCACGACGCGCGTGAAGTCGTATCGGTTGCCGTCGCCGTCCCACATCGTGAACGTGTCGTTGGGAGCGGCGCCATTTCGAACGAGCTTGTACTGGCTGCCGTCCTCCGCGGCCCAGGTCGAAGGGCCGCCCGAAAAATCGATCTGCGCGCCATCGGGCCGCACATAGCAAGGCGCCGCCGCGTAGATCCCGTTGGGCGGCGCCGTGGGAAGCGCCCCGCACGCAATCTTTCCCGCGCTGAAGGTCCAGCCGAGACCGATCGCCGGATCGCCCACCAGCGGAAAATAATTCGGATTGTTCTCGTCGGTCGGATGGCCCGGCTCCGTCAGCCGCGTGTTGTAGGTCAGCGTCGCCTGGAAGGCGAGGCTCGGACCGATCTGGTACGCGGGACCGATCGGGATCGGAATCGTGAGCTGCCCGTTGTAGAGATTGACGGAGTCGAACGACGTGTGGTGGAAGTGGTTCTGGACGTACCCCTGCGCCTGCGCGGGATCGTTGTCGGGCCCCGACTGCGCGGCCGCGGCCGCCCACGCGAGCATCCCCAGACCGAAGATTCCCAGAGCTCTCTCCTTCATGACGCACTCCTTCCGCGAGAGCCGCGCTTCGCGGCCCCAAACGCTCGACTTCTTTTCGTGTGCCGACCGGCGGTCAGGAAGTCGGGCCGCCGGAGCTCCGGGGCCCTCTCGCCGATGGAGACGAACTTCGACTAGCTAATTGTCGCGAGACGAACCGGGGAGCGACAGCCGATCTCGGCGCTCTCGTCGTGTGCGAAACTGTTGGTCACCATGTTCCCGGCGACCCTCGTCGAGGGGACTGCCTTCGCGCGCCGAGGCCGGAGGCCTTCCTTCACCACATGGTCGCTGATCGCTCTGGCCGCGGGATTGGTCATCGGGCTCCTGGGACACCGGACCGAGAGCCGAGCCGTCCGGGCGCTCGCCGCGGCGGCCAAGCCGATCGGCGACGTGTGGTTCGCCTCTCTGCAGATGGTGATCGTTCCCTTGATGGTCGTCTTCACGCTGGCGGCGATCGTCTCGTCCCGACGCGAGGGCGTCGGATCCCTCACCGGACGCGCCGTGCTTCTCTTCACGACGATGCTGGCGGCGGGCGCCGTCCTGGCGCTCCTGCTGATGCCTCGCATCGTCCGGCTCTACCCCGTCGATCCGGCGACCATCGCGGCTCTCGAAGCCCGAACCTCCGTCCCGGCGGCCGTCCGCGAGATCGCCCGGGCCGGACCGGTCTCCGTCGGCGAATGGGTCTCGGCCCTCATTCCTCGCAACCTGCTCGAGTCGGCCGTGCGGGGAGAAATTCTTCCGCTCCTCCTCTTCACCGTCCTGATCGGTCTCGCGATCACGAGGCTACCTTCCGAGCTGCGGGACCCGTTGTCCCGCATCCTCGAGGGATGCTCGGAAGCCATGTTGATCGCCGTTCGATGGATCCTGGCTCTGACGCCGGTCGGCGTCTTTGCTTTCGCGCTCCTCTTCGCGCTCGGAGCCGGAGGCGCGGCGATCGGCGTTCTGGGGGCCTGGGCGGTCATCGGATCCGGACTGTCGCTGCTCTGCACGCTCCTGCTGTACCCGGTGACCGCGCTGCTCGGCCGGACGCGTGTGCGCGACTTCGCGCGCGCCGTCGCCCCGGCGCAGCTCGTCGCCGCGACGACACGCTCCTCGATCGCCGCGCTGCCGGCGCTCGTGCAGGGGGGCCGCGAGCGGCTTCGTCTGCCCGACACCGCGACGGGCCTGGTCCTGCCTCTCGGCGTCTCGCTCTTCAAGCTCAATCGGATCGTCTCCAGCACGGCGAAAGTCATCTTTCTCGCGCACGTCTGCGGTGTGAGCCTGAGCGCGGGCCAAGTGACGACGTTTCTCCTGACCATCGGGATCCTGAGCTTCTCGACGGCGGGAATTCCGAGTCGCGGAACGCTCCGGAGCCTGCCGGCCTATCTGGCCGCCGGCATCCCGCTCGAAGCCGTCGTCCTCGTCGACACCGTGGAGGCGATCCCGGACGTCTTCGGCACCGTCCTCAACGTCACCGGAGACATGAGCGCCGCGACGCTGCTGTCGCGGTCGAGCCGGGTCCGCCGGGCCGCGGACGCCGCCCTGCCGGTGGAGACGGCAGCCGCCCGCACGGTGGCCGAAATGGAATGATCCACTTCGTTACGCCCGTGAGCGCCGACTGGACGGTGCGCGAGTACCTGTCCCGGTGGGGCCTGCCGGTGGCCGATCGTATCCGGATCGAGCACTACGAGACTCTGTTCCAGAGGGAGCGGATCCAGAGCGGAAGCTACGTGCTCTCGGCGCTCTGCATGCTGTCGCCCGAGGAGCGCACGGTCCTTGAGAATCTGTGCGAGCGTCTCGCTGGCGCGCAGAGCTTCCGTTTTCTGAACCATCCCACGCGCAGCCTGCGGCGGCTGGGCCTGATCGAGGAGCTCGCGAGGCTCGGCTGGAACGAATTCCGGGCGGTTCGGGCGACCGGCGATTTCGAGGCCCTCCGCTATCCCGTCTTCCTGCGCGCCGAGCGGACGCACGACGGGGCGCTGTCTCCCCTGCTCCGCTCGCGGCGCGAGGTCGAAGCGGCGATCGGGCGCGCGCTCCTTCGAGGCCGGAGGCTGGACGACCTGCTCGTCGTCGAGTTCTGCGACACGTCGGACGAGCGCGGCTACTACCGCAAGTACAGCGCTTACGTGGTCGGCGACCGCATCCTCCCGCGCAGCGTCGAATGCGGGCGGGCCTGGATGATGAAACACTCCCAGAGCGATTTCACGCGGGCGATCCTGGAGGAGGAACGGGCTTACGTCGTCGAAAACCCGCACCGGGACCAGCTCGCGCGAATCTTTTCCGTGGCACGCGTCGACTACGGGCGGATCGACTACGCCGTCAAAGACGGCCGCGTCCAGACCTGGGAGATCAATCTCCTCCCGACGATCGGCCGGGGACCGGGAGAATCGAAGGCGCTCGTCCCGCCCGAGCTCCTCCCGTACCGCGAGGAGACCAAAGCCATCTTCTACCGTGGCTTCCAGGAAGCCTGGGCCGCCGTCGACCTGCCGATGGATGGATGGGCGCCGGGCCCGGTCTCCGAGGCGGGAGCGTCCGGCCCCACACCGGCCGCCGGAGCTCCGAAGCCTTCGATCCTGACGCGGACCCTGCACCGGGTCCCGGCGCGTCTGCGTCGCGCGGCCAGGCGAGTCCTCGCGCCGATCGCCGCGCCGCTCGTCGGGCGGCGGGCGCTTCGCAGGGCCCGCGCAGAGGTCGATCCGGGTCGAGTCCCTTAGACAGTCCGGACTCTCGCCTTCTCCTGCGCGTCCACGACGGCGATCGCCGCCATGTTGACGATGTCGGCGACGTCCTCGCCGCGCTGGAGGACGTGCACGGGACGGTTCATGCCGAGGAGGATCGGCCCGATCGCCTCGGCGCCGGCGAGGCGCCAGACGAGCTTGTAGGCGGCGTTGGCCGACTGGAGATCCGGGAAGATGAGCACGTTGGGCCGCTGCACGCTCGCCCACGGATAATCCGCCGCGAGCATCTCGGGCACGACGGCGAGGTCCGCCTGCATCTCGCCGTCCACCGCCAGATCCGGGCGCGCCGCCTTCACGAGCTCGACCGCGCGCTTGACCTTGCGCGCGTTCTCGTGCGTGTTCGAGCCGAAGTTCGAGAAGGAGATCATCGCGATCGAGGGCTCGATGTCGAATCGCTTGACCGCGGCGGCGGTCAACAGCGCGATCTCCGCGAGCTCCTCCGCGGTCGGATCGATGTTGACGGTCGTGTCGGCGAAGAAGAAGGTCCGGTCCTTCAGGATCAGGATGTAAAGGCCCGAGACCCGCTTCACGCCGGGCGCCGTGCCGACGATCTGCAGGGCCGGCCGGATCGTGTCGGGATAGGACTGCGTCAGGCCGGAGATGACACCGTCCGCGTCACCGGCGTCCAACATCAATGGACCGAAGTAGTTACGCACGCGCACGAGCCGCTGCGCCGTTTCGATCGTGACCCCCGACCGCCGCCGCAGGTCGGCCAGGCGCCGCGCGTATCCGTCGAGCTTCGGCGAGGTTTCGGTGTGCACGAGGTCGACCCTGTCCATGGGCAGCTGGAGATGCCGCGCGAGATCCGCCACCTTCTGCTCGCGCGCGAGGAGGATCGGTCGGCAGATCCCTTCCTCCGCCAGGATCTTCGCGGCGCGCAGGATCTTCGGGTGCTCGCCCTCGGGAAAGACGATGCGCTTGGGGTCCTGCTTGGCCTTCTGGATCACGATGCTCATGAGCTCGCGCGTGCGCGACAGCATCGCCTCCAGGCGGCGCAGGTAAGCCCCCATGTCGGTGATCGGTTTGCGCGCCACGCCGGAGCTCATGGCCGCCTCCGCCACCGCCGGCGCGACCCAGAGCAGAACGCGGTAGTCGAACGGCTTCGGAATCAGGTAGTCGCGGCCGAAGCGGAACGTTTCCCCGCCATAGGCTCGCGAGACCGAGTCGGGCACGTCCATCTTCGCGAGGGCGGCGAGAGCCTGCGAGGCGGCGCGCTTCATCGGCTCGTTGATCTCGGTGGCCGCGACGTCGAGGGCGCCGCGGAAGATGAACGGGAAGCCGAGAACGTTGTTGACCTGGTTGGGATAGTCGCTGCGCCCCGTCGCGATGATCACGTCCGGCCGTGCGGCCCGCGCCTCCTCGGGTGTGATCTCCGGCTCCGGGTTGGCGAGCGCGAAGACGATCGGGTCTCTCGCCATCTTCTTCAACATCTCGCCGGTCACGATCCCCTTGGTGGAAAGGCCCACGAAGACGTCCGCCCCGACGAGCGCGTCGGCGAGGGTCCGCTCGGACGTCTTCACGGCGAACTGCGCCTTGTAGGGGTTGAGGTCTTCCGTGCGCCCTTCGTAGATCACCCCCGCCTTGTCGACCATGCGGAGGTTCTCTTTCTTCACGCCGTAGGACAGGTAGAGCCGGGCGCAGGCGATCGCCGAGGCCCCCGCGCCGACGAAGACGATCTTGACCTCCCCGATCTTCTTGCCCACGATCTCGATCGCGTTGAGCATCGCCGCGGCGGAAATGATCGCGGTGCCGTGCTGGTCGTCGTGGAAGACGGGAATCGTGAGGCGCCGCTTGAGCTCCTCCTCGATCTCGAAACACTCGGGTGACTTCACGTCCTCGAGGTTGATGCCGCCGAACGTGGGCGAGATCCGGGCGACGGTCTCGATGAAGGCCTTCGGGTCCCCGGCGTCCACCTCGATGTCGAAGACGTCGATGTCGGCGAATCGCTTGAAGAGGATGCCCTTGCCCTCCATGACGGGCTTGGCCGCGAGCGGTCCGATGTTGCCGAGCCCGAGGACCGCCGTGCCGTTGGAGATCACGGCGACGAGATTCCCCTTGGCCGTGTAGTCGTAGACCTTCTCGGGGTCCTTCGCGATCGCGAGGCAAGGCTCGGCGACGCCGGGACTGTAGGCGAGCGAGAGGTCCTCCTGCGTGCGGCAGGGCTTCGTCGAAACGACCTCGATCTTCCCGCGCCGGCCGCGGGCGTGGTACTCGAGCGCTTCTTCGGGAGTGACCTTCCTCATTCCGGACCGGCGAGCTCGCGGCGGAGCTCCTTCACGGCCTCGACCGCCTCCTCCGGTTTGACCGCGCGCATGCGCTTGTCGCGGCGCGAGACGATCTCGACGTTGCCTTCCTTCAGCGCCCGGCCGCCGACGTTGACGCGAATCGGGAATCCCAGCAGGTCCGCGTCCTTGAACTTCACGCCGGGCCGCTCGTCACGGTCGTCGTAGAGGACCTCGAGGTCGGCCGCGAGGAGCTTCGCGTACAGCGTGTCCGCGGCCTGTGCAGTGGCCGGATCGGAGGGATTCAGCGAAACGAGCTCGATCTCGAACGGTGCGAGTGCGATCGGCCACAGGATGCCGTCGGCGTCGTGATTCTGCTCGACCGCGGCCGCCATCGTTCGCCCGATGCCGATGCCGTAGCTGCCCATGACGACGGGCCGCGTCTCGCCTTTCTCGTCGGTGTACTCGCAGCGGAGCGATTTGCCGTACTTGTCGCCGAGCTTGAAGATGTGCCCGACCTCGATGCCGCGCGCGATCTCGAGCGGCTTGCCGCAGCGCTTGCAGGGGTCGCCCGAACGCGCCTGCGCGAAGTCCGCCCAGAGCGACACCTTCGCGTCGCGCTCCATGGACAGGCCGCGCACGTGCCAGCCGCGCCGCCCGGCACCGGTCACGGCGTTGACGGCACCGCGCACGGACTCGTCAGCGACGAGGCTCACTCGGGACGGATCGAGATGATGCGGCCCGACGTAGCCGACCGGCGCGCCCGCGTCGCGCGAGATCTTCTCCTCGGAGGCGAGCGCCAGCCGTTCGACGCCGAGCGCGTGCTTCAGCGCGATCTCGTTGACGTCGAGATCCCCGCGGAGCGCGGCCACGACGAGCCCTTGCTCGGTCTCGTAGACGAGGCACTTGATCATCCGCGACGCAGTGATCCCGAGGAACTCGACGACGTCGTCGATGCCGCCCTTGCCGGGCGTCTCGATCTCGACGAGCGGCGTCACCGTCTCGTCGTCCCAAGGCGCCGGCCGGCGCGCGGTCTGCGCCCGCTCGAGGTTCGCGCCGTACCCGCAGGCGGCGCAGCGCACGACGGCGTCCTCCCCGGTGTCGGCGAGCACCATGAACTCCTGCGACTGGCTGCCGCCCATGCTCCCGGAGTCGGCCTCGACGACCGTGAAATCGAGCCCGCAGCGCGCGAAAACGCGGCGGTACGCGGCGTCCTGCGCACGGTAGGACACGTCCAGGCCGTCGAAGTCGGCGTCAAAGGAGTAGCCGTCGTACATCAGAAACTCGCGGCCCCGCATCAGCCCGAAGCGGGGCCGGATCTCGTCGCGGAACTTGGTCCGGATCTGGTAGAGCGTGAACGGGAGCTGTCGGTACGAAGTGACGCCCGACCGCACCAAGGTCGCGAACGCCTCTTCCGCGGTCGGGGCCAGACAGTACTCGCCCCCTTTCCGGTCCTTCAGGTGGAAGAGGATCTCCTCGCCTGCCCACCGGCCCCAGCGGCCGGACTCCTCCCAGAGCTCCCGCGGCTGGAGGATCGGCGCTTCGATCTCGTGGAAGCCGGCGCGGTCCATCTCCTCGCGCACGATCGTCTCGACCTTCCGGTTGGCGCGCAGTCCGAGGGGCGTCAGCGAGTAGACGCCGGCGGCCACTCGCCGCATCATCCCCGCGCGCGTCAGGAGGACGTGGGAGATCGCCTCGGCGTCGCCGGGGACCTCGCGCACCGTCTGCAGGAAGTACTTGGACCAGCGCATGTTGTGGGGCGAATACTAAACCAGCTGTCGGCTTTCAGCTTTCAGCTCTCAGCGGGAA
>Ga0335080_10004567_pt1 | contig 14101 bp, 13 predicted proteins | sample Lox_Sample_34_FD_206720 | JGI IMG/M metagenome (GOLD analysis project Ga0335080, IMG submission 206720) | Soil microbial communities from Loxahatchee National Wildlife Refuge, Florida, United States - Lox_Sample_3.4 | ecosystem: Environmental > Terrestrial > Soil > Wetlands | place: USA... | reverse complement strand
GCCGCGGTACTCGAGGCGCCGGAGGCCATCGAGGATGATTGGCACCGCCTTACGGCTGCCGATATAGCCCACTATCCCGCACATAGGATTAGGATAGCGGAGAAGGTGTGCCGAATCGCTTCAACGTTCCTTCCACGGGTGTGTTCTGATGGACGTGTGCCAACCGAAGTGCGGAGCCCGGCCTCTGCCGCGCAGCTGTGCGTCTTCTGCATTCTGCTCGTTGAAGCAGCATGCCGGTCAAACGCTGACGTGAAGCAGCTTCGCTCCGGCGATTACCTGCGAGAGGACTATATCGCTGCGCTCTGCGAGACGCTTTCGCCTCTGCGGGCGACCCGGTCAGACGACGATCCGCAGATGATTGTGGTCGATCGCGATCGCGACGGCGTCTCATTCATGTCGACCCCCAACTTCCATGAAGGCGATGGTCCCCACAGGCTCAGCCGCAGCGGTACGTTGAGGTTCGGGGATTCGGCCCACGCGGAGTTCAGACTGAAAGTGCCCGGCCCGGATCGATTCATCCTGGTGCGCGATGGTGCGGAGTTGCGCTTCCGATACGTGGACAAAGCCGAGCGATGGGTGGGTAACGCGGTCCTCGCGGGCACGTACCGGGACGCGTCCGGTGCGGAATACAGGTTTGGCCGTGATGGAATCGCGACATTCCCGGGGCGAAGACCTTTTCTGTACACGTTAGCGATGGACCATGTGATGAGTCCCTACGATTACATCGATGGTGAGAAGCCGGACGCTTCGTGAGCAATCTCGATCACACGGCAGAGGGTGTCGATCAGCGACGTCAGCGGAGATTGGCCCGAGGAGACCATCGCTTCAACTCCCCGCTGGGTACTGACACGCGTGACCCCGCCCGCTTGCGAGCAGGGTCAGCGATAGCCGACGCGGCCTTGGAGAACTCCTCACAACCCCCGCAGGACGGTCATTGGATCGATGTGTGAGGCGCGGCGGGCGGGGATGTGTCCGGCCAGCAGGGCAACGGCGGCCAGCACGAGCAGGACGCCGGCGAAGACGAGCGGGTCGGTGGGTTGTGTGCCGTAGAGCAGCGAGCGGATGGCGCGCGCGATGGCGAACGAGGCCGCGCCTCCGCAGGCGATGCCGATCAGGGTCAGGCGAAGGGTCTGCGAGACGATGCCCATCTGGACGCGGGCGGCGCTGGCTCCCAGCGCCATGCGGATGCCGATCTCCTGAGACCGGCGCGTAACGGAGTAAGAAATGACTCCGTAGATGCCGAGGGAGGCCAGCAGCAGGCCGAAAAACGCGAACGCCGTCACCAGCATCATGAGGAAGCGGCGGGGCGAGACGGCGTGGTCCACTACGGTCTGCACGGGGCGGAACTGGGTGCGCGGCTGGCTGGCGTTGAGCTGGCGCAGGATGGAGAGCACCGGCGGGTCCAGGGTGGCGATGGCAAGCCTTGTGCGCACCACCAGCTCCATCCCTTCGGGGTCGGCCTGCGTCATTGGGACGTACATCTGTGTGTTGGCGCGGTCCTCCAGGCTGCTCTCGCGGACGTCGGAGATTACGCCAATCACGCGCGCGGCATCGCGGCAAGGGCCGTAGGCGAGGCGGCCGATGGGATCCTGGCCGGGCCATTCGCGCCGGGCGCCCGCTTCATTGATGACCACGGAGCACTGAGTGTCGACGCGATCGCGCCAGGAAATGTCAGACCCTCGACGCAGGCGCATGCCCATGGCCTCCAGATAGCCAGGGGACACGACGTAGGCGAAGGCGGGATGGTCCCGCTTGTCGTTGAGGTTCTCTTTCGCGATGAGCGCCCAGGAGCGGTTGCGATCGAGCGGCAGCATGTCGGTGGTGCCGACGGCTTCGACGCCGGGGAGGGCTCGCACGCGGTCGAGGATCTGCTTGATCAGGACTCCGCGGCGCGCGCCGTTGTCGTTATCGTTGATCTCAATTTTCATGGCCGCGACGTGGGCGGGCTGGAAGCCGAGGTCGACGTCGAGCAGCCGCAGGAAACTGCGCAGCAGCAGGCCGGAGCCGACGAGGAGCACGCAGGCCAGCGCGATTTCGGCGACCACCAGGGCGGAGCGCAGACGCTCGTGCCGGCGGCCCTGGCTCATGCCCGCTCCACCGTCCTTGAGGAGTTCGTGCAGGTTCCCGACGGACATGCGGAGCGCAGGGGCGAGTCCGAAGATTGCGGCGACGGCGATGGCGATGACGGCGGTCCAGGCCAGCGCGGCGGCGTCGAGGCGGACGGTGGAGAGCAGGGGCAGGGCCATCTGGTTCTGCCGTGCGAGCGCGAACGTGAGGGCCCATGCGACCGCGAGTCCCAGCGTCGCGCCGATTCCGGAAAGCAGCAGGCTTTCGGTGAGCAGTTGCCGGATGAGGCGGCCGCGACCGGCTCCGAGCGCGGTCCGCATGGCCAGCTCCTTCCCTCGCGACATGCCGCGCGCCAGCAGCAGGTTCGACACGTTGATGCAGACGATGAGCAGCAGCAGACCGACGGCGCACCAGAGGACGAATAGCGTGCGGCGCAGCTTGCCGCTGACGTGATCCTGCAGCAGGCTGTAGGTGGATTTGTAGTCTTCGTACCAATCCTTGTGCTGGGCGCGGAGCTGGGGAAAGAGCACGTTCGATTCGGCCTGCGCCTGGGCGAGGGAGACGCCGGGTTTCAGGCGGCCGATGGCGGCCAGGGTGTTGCCCCACGTGCGCCAGAAATCCATGTAAGCGGGCACGAAAATGTCCACGTTCTTTCCGGGGGCGAACATGGAGCCGAAGTCGAACGAGGGAGGGATAACGCCGGCGATCGTGACGGGACCGGGCAGGTACTTGAACGGGGTCTGGATGGTGAGGGTGCGGCCCACGATGGCGGGATCGCCGCCGAATTGGCGCTGCCAGAACGGATAGCTCAGTAGCACTGCCGGTGGGCCGCCCTTGCGGCTCTCGTCGGTGGTGAACTGGCGGCCGATGAGTGGCTCAACGCCGAGCATCGGGAAGAAATTCCCGCTAACTTCGACCGCCTCGAGCGACACCGGCTCGCCGCGGCCGGTGAGCTTGTACTCGACGGAATTGTAGAAGGGCTGAAAGGTGGCGACTTCCTGGAACGAGCGGTTGTGGCGTTCGAACTCTTCAAGGGCCGCGACCGTGTAGGTGGTACCTGAGAGGCCGCCTTTGCCCTCGTTGGTGGTGAACCAGACGAGCCGGCCGGGGTCGCGGAAAGCGAGGGGGCGCAGCAGGATGGTGTTGACGACGCTGAAGACGGCCACGTTCGCTCCGATGCCGAGGGCCAGCACGAGGACCACCACGGCGGAAAACGCAGGGTCGCGGCGCATGGCGCGAACAGCGTAACGCGCATCCTGGCGCAGCGTGTCGAGGAACGGAAGGCCGCGGGCGTCGCGCTGCGTCTCGACGGCCTGGGTGACGCCGCCGAAGCGGATCAGGGCCTGGCGGCGGGCCTCTTCCGGGGTCATCCCGGCGCGCACATTGTCTTCAATGGCTTCTTCCAGATGGCCGGCGATTTCAGCATCGAGGTCGGCGTCAAGCGAAGCACGCCGGAACAGCGCGAGGAAGCGGTTCCAGGTCTGGCGAAGAGTGTCGATCATTGTCCGGCTCCTTCGGGGGCAGTGAGCATGCGGTTCATGAGGTCGGAGAGCCTTCGCCAGTTGGCGGCGTCCTCGGCGAGCTGTTTGCGGCCGCGGGGCGTAATGGCGTAGAACCGGGCCTTCCGGTTGTTGTCAGAGACGCCCCATTCGGCCGCGATCCAGCCGCGCTGCTGGAGGCGAACAAGCGAGGCGTAGATGGTGCCCTGATTCAACAGCACCTGGTTCCCGCTCGCCTGCTCAATGCGGCGCGCGATGCCGTAGCCGTGCAGCTGGCCCATGCCGGCCAGCGTCTGCAGGACCATGAGGTCCAGTGTTCCCTGAAGGAGTTCGAGCCGTTCCTTACTCATTTCTCAGGCGCTCCTGTGGTCGTGCCACATGAAGAGATACGAACCAGCTCGCCGGTGGTTCCAGGGAATGCGACTTTTTTTTCCGGCCGCGCAAAACCAGCGCCCGGGCTGCTCCTACCCCCTTGTGATATAGTCGTTTCGGTGGGTCTCCCGGTGCGGACGCCCGCACTCCTTGCAGTCATTCCAACACCTAAGGAGAGGCACGGAAATGAATCTTCGTCCGCTTCATGACCGCATTCTGGTCAAACGAATCGAGGAGACGGAAACGATTCGCGGGGGTATCATCATCCCCGATTCGGCCAAAGAGAAGCCGCAGCAGGCCGAGGTCGTGGCCGTGGGCAGCGGCAAGCTGCTGGAGAACGGCACGCGCGTGGCGCCGGACGTGAAGGCCGGCGATCGGATTCTGTTCGGGAAATACTCCGGCTCGGAAACCAAGATCGACGGCGTGGACCACCTGATCCTGCGCGAAGACGAGATTCTCGGAGTCATCGAAAAATGAAACAAATCGTTACTGTACTGGCAGTCGCACTGGCGGCGGCGGGGATTGGCGCCGCGCAGAGCAAGGTCGGCATCGTGAACCTTCAGCGAGCCATCTCCGAAACGGCTGAGATCAAGAAGGCCATCGTGGATGTGACTACGAAGTATCGGCCGCGTCAGCAGGAGCTTGAGAAACTGCAGGCGGACCTCGCGGGCATTCAGCAGCAGCTCAACGGCGGAAAGCTTGCGCCTGGCGCCGAACAGCAGTTGCGCTCGGAGGGAACTTTTAAGCAGCGCCAGCTCGAACGCAAGGATCAGGACCTGCGCGAAGACGTCGACAAGGAGCGCAACGAAATTCTCAGCCACGCCAGCCAGCGCATGCAGCAGGTGATTCAGAAGATCGCCGACGAGCGCGGGCTTGACGTGGTGATCGACGCATCGAATACGGTCTTCTTCAAGGCTGGTCTGGACATTACCGACGCGGCGATTGCGGCATACGACAAGGCGTATCCTGTCAAGTAGAGGGTATGGGCAGTTACCTCGAAGCGTACGGCACCGGCGAGGCACATCGCGCGCAGGTTCTGCACCGCTGGAAAATTGGGATTGGGATCGGCCTGGCTGCCCTGGTGCTGGGCCTGATCGCTTTTTTCATGCTGCGCAACTATCACGAGGAGAGCATCGTGAACGCTTTCCTCGTCCACCTGCGCAACGGTGAATATCAGGACGCCTACCGCATGTGGGGCTGCACGGAAGAAACGCCGTGCCGTGAATACGCCTACCCGAAGTTCTATGACGACTGGGGCCCGAAGAGCGAACATGCGAACGCACAGGCGGCGAAGCTCGGCGTGGTGCAGACCTGCGGCAACGGCGTGGTGATCCAGGTGGTGTATCCGACCGGCGATCCGGTGCCGCTGTTCGTTCGCGAAGACAACGGCGTAATCAGCTTCGCGCCGTGGCTCGAATGCCCAGGCCGCCACTTCCACTTTAAGGCCTGGTGGAACTCGCTCTGGCATCGCTCATAGCGGTTCGCGGCGCTGTCCTACAATAGCCGCATGACCCGGGTAAGCCGCCGCGAGCTGTTCCAGCTTGCATCTTCTCTCGTTCCCGCGCTCTGCGTGACGCGCGGCGTATTCGCACAGACACAGCCGGTGCTGGAGTTGCATCCGCTTGCCGACAAGCTGACGCTGCTCACTGGCGCGGGAGGCAACATCGCCATCCTCCAGGGCGAGGATGGGCTGCTGCTGGTTGACAGCGGCCTGCCGGAAACGGCCGAAGCCGTGGACAGCAAGGCGCGGTCCGTAGCACCGAAGATTCGCGTGCTCATCAACACGCATTTCCACTACGATCACGTGGGCGGCAACGAGCGGCTGGGCCGCGAGGGCGTGCGCATCATCGCGCACGAGAACGTGCTGAAGCGCGTGAGCACTCCGCAGCGGAACGCCTTCTTCAATCGCGAATGGCCGGTGCTCGCGCAGGAAGGCCGGCCGGTGGAGACATTCACCGTGGGCGGCGAGCTCACGCACAGCGGCGAAAAGGTGGTCTACAAATATCTGCCGCCCGCGCACACCGACGGCGATTCCATCATCCACTTCCAGAACGCCAATGTCTGTCATGCAGGCGATCTCCTGTTCAACGGCTTCTACCCGTTCATCGATTATTCCGCGGGCGGTTCGATTGAAGGCATGGTTGAGGCGTCCGGACGTATCATGGCGGCGGTGGACGCGAAGACGAAGGTCATCCCCGGGCACGGCCCGATGGCCACGCGCGACGATGTACGCGAGTTCCACGACATGCTGGCTGGCATCAACGACGCGGTAACGAAGCTGTTCAAGGCCGGCAAGACGCTGCAAGAGGCGCAGGCGGAAGAGCCAACCAAGCCGTGGGACGAAAAGTGGGGTAAAGGATTCCTGAAGGGACCGGAATTCGTACATCTGCTCTACGCGGGCAAGTCCGGCGGGCACGCGTGAGGGCCGCTTTCGTCTGTTGCGCGCTGGCGTCGGCGCTCACCGCGGCGACGCTGGAACCTCCGAAGCTGCTTCTCGGAACCGATGTAGTGCCTCAGCGATATCGCGTCGATCTGACGCTTGTGCCGAATGCCGAGACGTTCCACGGGGCGGTGGAGATTGACATTCGCATCGGCAAACCTACACCCGTGATCTGGCTGAATGGAGCGAACCTGACCATTTCCTCCGCGCGGCTGCGCCAGAACGGCGCGAACCTCACGACGACGCTGACTCCCGAACTGCACGGCTTCATTGCGCTGCAGTTCGATCGACCCGTCTCCGGCGAGGGCACCCTGCGCTTCGTTTACGACGGGAAGATCGCCCGGAACAGCAGCGCCGGCATCTTCGCGTTGCAGGAGGACAACGAATGGTACGTGTTCAGCCAGTTCGAACCGACCGACGCGCGCCGCGCCTTCCCCTGCTTCGATCAGCCTGAGTTCAAGACACCCTGGCAGATCACGCTGCACGTGCAGACCGCGTCCGGTGCCTTCGCGAACACGCCGCAAATGTCGGAGACGGCCGAGGACGGCGGGATGAAGGCGGTGCACTTTGCCGAATCGAAGCCGCTGCCGAGTTATCTGGTGGCGTTCGCGGCCGGTCACTTCGACACAGTGGACGCCGGCCACGTCGGGAAGACGCCTTTGCGGGTGATCGTGCCACACGGCCATGCCTCGGGCGCAACCTGGGCGGCCGGCATCATTGCACCGCTGCTGGCTCTCGAAGAGAAATACTTCGGCATTCCCTTCCCATACGAGAAGTTGGACAGCATCGTGATGCCGGTCTCTAATTTCGCCATGGAAAACGCCGGGCTGATCACCTATGGCCAGGATATTCTGCTGGCCGATCCCCAGGCCGACAGTGTGACGCGCCAGCGCGAGTGTGCATATGTCGTGGCGCACGAAATGGCGCACCAGTGGTTCGGAGATCTGGTGACCACGAAGTGGTGGGACGACGTCTGGCTGAACGAGGCGTTCGCGACCTGGATGGAACGAAAGGCGACCGGCGAGTGGAAACCGGACTGGCGCATGGACGTGGCCGGAGTCGAAGACAGGCTGCGCTCGATGCAGCTCGACAGCCTGGTGTCGGCACGCCGCATCGTGCAACCGATCGAGTCGGACAATGACATTGCCAATGCCTTCGACGACATCACCTACCGGAAAGGTTCGGCGGTGCTGGCGATGTTCGAGCATTACGCCGGCGCCGAGCCGTTCCGCCGCGGCGTGCGCGCATATCTGAAGCGATACATGTGGGGAGCCGCGACCACTCCCCAGTTCCTGGCCGCGGTCAGCGCGGGTGCACACGTGAACATGACCGGCGCCTTCGAGACGTTTCTCAACCAGGCGGGAATCCCGATGGTGACGGAGGCAATCGACTGCTCCGGCCCGAAGCCGGTGCTGCGGCTGTCGCAAAAACGATCGCTACCAGTAGGCGCTCCTCCGACAGGCGAGCAGACGTGGCAGATTCCGGTCTCGGTACGGTATCGCGACGATGGGGGCCTGCACGAGCAGCGCGCGCTCCTGACGTCGAAGCAGAGCGAGGTACCGCTCCCCGCGGCCCGTGGATGTCCGGCCTGGCTGCTGGGCAACAGCGAAGCGGCGGGCTACTACCGCGTCCGCTACGAAGGCGCGCTGCTGGATCGTCTGTTCGAGGGTGACGAGAAGGATCTCAGCGTGAGCGAACGTGTGAGTGAGTTGGGCAACGTCAATGCCCTTGTCGGAACCGGCGACGTTCCGCCGGCGAAGGTCCTCGCGCTGATGCCGAAATCCGGCGCCGATTCCAGCAGCGAGGTCGTGAATATGGCAATCGAGGCTGCGTCAAGGGTGAGAGAGCCATTCATCCCATCCGGCCTCGATGCCCAGGCCGCGCACTATATCCGCAGCGTTTTCGGCGAGCGTGCCGAGTCTTTGGGCTGGCGTTCGCAGGACGGCGAGTCGGATGATGTACGCCTGCTGCGCGCGAAGCTGACGCCTTTTGTCGCCGCCGACGGCCACGACGAGAAACTGATCGAGACGGCGGAGTCGCTGGCCCGCCAATGGCTGAAGGAACGCAGCGGCGTGGCGCCGGAGATGGTCCCAATGGTATTGATGGTTGCCGCTGAGTTTGGCGACCGCAGTCTGTGGGAGTCGATGCACCAGCAGGCGCTCGCAGAAAAGGACCCGGGTATTCGACAGCACATCCTTCGCGCCCTCGGTTCATTCCGCGAACCCGCACTGGCAGAAGCATCGCTGCGTCTGCTGCTGACCAGGGAATTCGATCCGCGCACCGGGTTCTTCTCGCTGCTTCTCGGTCCTACCCGGTTTTCGGAGACGCGGGACCTGCCTTTCCAGTTCGTGCGGGCGAATCTCGATTCTTTGCTGGCCGGGCTGCCGCGCGAAGTGGGCGGCGATTACGCGTCCGGCCTGGCGTTCACCGGCAATACCTTCTGCGATGCGGTACATCGCGACCAGATGGAAGAGTTCTTTTCCGTTCGCGTGAGAGACTACGTTGGCGGCGAGAGGATTCTGCGCAACGTGCTGGAGACGATCGACCTGTGCATTGCGCGAAAGAAAGCGGTCGAGCCGGGCATCGCGGAGTTCCTGTCGAAGTATTAGGCGCGGCGGATCCGAAAGATAACATTCTCACCACGGTCGTTGCGCTGAATTCCTTCGCGGATGCCGCCGATCTTCTCCATTGCTTTTTGTGAGCGCAGATTGTCAGGCCCGACGAGGAAGACCACGCTCCCAACAAACTGCATGGCGTGGCGCAGCATGAGATCTTTCATCTCGTTGTTGTACGCTCCGCCCCAGCGCGAGCGTGCGAGAAACGTCCAGCCGATCTCGATCTCGCTCTTCGTCTCGTCATAACCGTAGTAGCGCGATGAGCCGATCGCCTCACCAGTCTTCGCATCGATGACGAGGAATGCGCCACCGGATGCCATTGCATCGGCGAAGAAGCGCCGGAAGACCGGCTCCTGATAGCGGTCGCTGGCCGGGTGCTGTTCCCAGATGAGCGGATCGGATGCTACGGCGTAGAGCGCGTCGAAGTCTTCGGTGCGAAGCGGGCGAAGCTCGATGAGCTCGCCCTTAAGGACAGGTTGCAGGTCGAAAGGCATAAGGTGTCAGTCGCTGCTGCCGGACGCGGCTTCGTTCGGCTGCCACAGCACTTCGGCCACCCCGAGCGCATGGTTGGCCCAGCGGCTCCAGACGAACAGAGCATCGCTGAGCCGGTTCAGATACCGGATCGCTTCGGGTGGCAGCGATTCTTCGCGTGCCGCGGCAACAAGCAGGCGCTCAGCGCGTCGGCAGACGGTTCGAGCGATATGCAGATCGCAATTGGCGCGTGTGCCTCCGGGCAGCACGAAGGAGCGCAACGGCGCCAGTTCGGCGTTCGCCTGATCGATATCGCGTTCGAGCTGCGCGATGTCGGCGTCGGTGATGCGGGCCTGCCTGGGATGTACATCTTCGGGCAGTGTCGCGAGGATCGAACCGAGGTTGAACAGCTCGTGCTGCACGCGGCGCAGTGTGCGGGCCAGCGGCGCCAGCGCGGATTCGGCTTCGGCGGACAGACAGGCAGCCCCTACGAAAGCGTTCAGCTCGTCGACGGCGCCATAGGCTTCAATTCGGCGGGCGTCTTTTGGCACGCTCTGGCCGCCGGCAAGCTTGGTGGAACCGGCGTCGCCCGTGCGGGTGTAGATGCGGTTCAGCGCCAGGCGCGGCTCGTCAAACCGGGATTCGGCCATTTCCTCCCATTTTCGCATTGCCATGTTACTCTCGGACCTGATATGTCTGCGGACGAAGAACTACAGGAACACGCGGAACACGCCAGCAACCCGTTTGACAAGAAGGTGGCGGCGTCCATGGCGGTCATCGCGGCGGCCCTGGCCGTCGTATCGGTTCTGGGGCACATCTACACGACCGAGGAGTTGCTGGAGCAGCAGAAGGCGTCGGACATGTGGTCGGAGTATCAGGGCAAGTCGATCCGGCGCTATGAATCGACGTTCGTGGCCGACATCATGGCGGCTGTAAAGTCCCCGGAGGCGGCGCAGAAGTACAAAGCCAATATTGACAAGTACGACCGCGAAGGCAGGGAGATTCAGGAGAAGGCGCGAGAGCACGAAGGTGAAAGCAAGCTCAGCGGCGAACGCGCGCTGCGGTTGCATTTCGGCGAGGTCTTCCTGGAGATCGCCATCGTGTTTGCATCGCTCGCGATTCTGTCGAAGCGCGAATATCTCTGGTGGATCAGTCTGGCATCGGGCGCGGTGGGCGCGGCCGTCGCTCTCACCACGGCTTTGCTCCGGTGATTCTCAATTTTGCCGGCGGCAGTGTCGCCCGGCGGGCGCGTGTTGCCTTTTTCGACTTCGACGGAACCGTCTCGCTCATCCGCGCAGGCTGGATGGAAATCATGATGCGGCCGATGCTCGCCGCGCTGAAGGCCCTGAACACCGGCGAGAGCGAGGCCGAGTTGCGAGCAGTCCTGGAAGACTTCATCTGGCGGTTCACCGGGCAGGACACCATCTGGCAGACCCGCTCCTTTGCGGCGGCTGTGCGCGAGCGTGGCGGCCCGGAGCTGGATGCGGGCCTCTATAAAGAGCGGTTCCTCAAGGCCCTCGGCGATGTGACGCACGCGCGCATGGAAGAGATCCGCGGCGGCGCGGCCCCGCCCGACAAGTACATGGTTCCCGGAACCCGTGCCATTCTCGAGGCGCTTCGCGACCGTGGCGTGTCGTTGATCCTCGCCAGCGGCACCGACGACCCGGAACTCCAGTACGAGGCCAGCCTGCTCGATATTGCGCACTATTTCGACGGCGGCGTCTATGGCGCCCAGCCAGACCCGGACTTCTCCAAGGAAGGGCTCATCCGAAGCGTGATCGAGCGCGGCCACGCGGCAGGCGATGAACTGATCGGCTTCGGCGATGGCAACGTTGAAATCAGCCTGACCCTTCAGGCGGGCGGTTTGGCCGTCGGGCTGGCTACTGACGAGCCCGATTGCCTTGAGATCAACGAATGGAAGTCCGCGCGTCTGCGCCAGGCCGGAGCGCAGCTTGTTATCCCTAACTACCTGAATCAGGAGGAGTTGCTTGCAGCGATTCTGGTGGATCCATGAGCCGGCCTTCGTCCACCCGCAGAAACTTCATGCCGGCGCGGACGGCGAGTTCGGCATCCTTGTCGGAGTCGCCGATCATGAGCGATCCGGCCAGGTCGATGTCCCATTTCTGACGCGCCGCTTCCACCATTCCGGTCTTCGGTTTCCGGCAGTTGCAGTTGTCGTTGTAGTCGTGCGGGCAATAGAAGATGTCGTCGATGCGGGCACCCTCGGCGGCGAGCTCAGACAGCATTCGATTGTGGATTTCTTCAACATCGCTGTGGCTCATGAGGCCGCGTGCGATGCCGCGCTGGTTGGTTACGACAATCACCGCGAAATCCAGGACATTGAACAGGCGAATCCAGCCCGCGATGGTCGGAACCAGCCGGAACTCGCTGGAGTGGCGCACGTAGTCCCCCGCTGGCGGCTTCATATTGATGACCCCGTCGCGATCCAGGAATATAGCCCGTCGGCTCATGTCAGAAGTATAATCTTCGCCACAAAAGGGTTAAAGAAAGCTCCTGAATCGTCGATTTAGTACTTAGCCGACAATGGGAGAACGCAGCACAGCCACCGGGCTGTTCTCGGTCACACACCGTACCTGCGGCATCGATTTTCTGGATGCGCAACATGTGGAACTGCTTGCATTTGCAGACGAGCTCCACCGGGCCATGGTGGCGGGGAAGGCCTCGAGTATGATCGCCGGGTTCCTGGAACGACTGGCGATGACGCTCGACGACCAGCTTGCCACCGAGGAACAGGTGATGATCGTCTCCGACTATCCCCACATGGAGGAACACTCGCGTCTCCACGAGGAGGCGCGGGCAATGCTGAAGAACCTCGTGCGCGCCTTTGAGTCCGGTGCGCTCCCAATCGCCTACGACACCATGCATTTCGTGCGTCACTGGGTGCGCACGCATGTGCCCTCGGAAGACCGGCGTTTTGCTGATTTTCTGTTGAATCGCCGCAGCGCCATGTTCGTGCGTAAAGGCCGCTGGAGAACGGGGCAGATCTTCACCGCCGCGGAAGAACCGGAACCCGCCGCAGTGAACGGAACCTGATACGCTGGCTTCTGGCCAGACCATGTCCAGCATTTCGAAGCTCTTGATCGGCGCGGCGCTTGCCCTGTCTGCGGCTTCTGCGCAACCTTCACAGGCGGTCGTTCCTGACGATCAGCGAACACAATGGTGGGAGAACGCCCGATTCGGCATGTTCATCCACTGGGGCGGCTACGCGGTAATCGGCCGCGACGAGTGGGCCCGCGAGATGTTCCACGTGCCCCAGGCAGAGTACGATTCCTATGTTCGCCGCCTGAACCCTGTTCACTACGATCCGGCCGCGTGGGTGAAGCTGGCGAAGAACGCGGGCGTGCGCTACATGGTGATCACCTCCAAACACCATGAAGGCTTTTCGATGTTTCGCACGCGCTACAGCGACTACGGGATCGCCATGACGCCCTATCCAGGCGACCCCCTCAAGATGCTGGCCGAAGCGGCGCGGCGCGCGGACATGCCGCTTGGCTTCTACTACTCGATCATGGACTGGCATCATCCCGACTACGAGCCGAAGCGCGCGTGGGAGCCGGCCGATCCGAACGTGCACCCGAATCTGGACCGCTACATCCACGACTTCGCCATGAACCAGGTGCGCGAACTGCTGAGCGCCTACGGCGACATCGCGGTCATGTGGTTCGACGGACAGTGGGAACACACCAGCGCGGAGATGCACTCGGACGAGATCTACGAAATGATCCGCGGTCTCCAGCCGAACACCTTGATCAATGACCGCTTGTTCCATGGGCCGTCGAAACATCATGGCGATTTCGGCACGCCCGAACAGTTCGTACCGGCCACCGGCCTGACCGATGCCAGCGGGAAGCCGATGCTGTGGGAAGCATGCGCCACCATCAATACCAGCAGCTGGGGCTACAACAAATACGAAACGGAGTTCAAGAGCTCGCGCGATCTCATCCGCATGCTCATTGAAGTCGCGAGCAAAGGCGGGAATCTGCTGCTGAACGTGGGCCCGAAGCCGGATGGGACCATTCAGGACGAGTTCGTCACCCGTCTGAACGGCATGGGCGACTGGCTGAAGGTCAACGGGGCGGCGATCTACGGCACAAAGGCGAGCCCTTTCCCGCGCCTGCCATTCTTTGGGCGCGCTACCCAGAAGGGGAATGTGGTTTACCTGCACGTGTTCCAGTGGCCGGCTGATGGCAAACTGCACGTCCCCGGCCTGCGCAACCTGATTCATTCTGCCAGGCTGCTGGCCGATCCTGCCGTCGCGCTGCCCGTGACTCGCGATGACAACGAAATCGTGATTTCGCTGCCCAAGGATGCTCCTGACGATGTGGCCAGCGTCGTGGAGTTGACATTGGACGGCGCGGCCGATCCGGCGCCGTGGAGTCTGCGGCCGGACGCGCGCGGCGCGATCACTCTGGGAGCGGAATCCGCCGAGATCCAAAGCAATCTGGGGCAGCGCGCGAAAAAGGAGAACATCCTGGGCCACGTCTTTCTGACAAATTGGACGCGGACCGCCGACGTTCCCTCGTGGATCGTGCACATACCTCACGATGGCCTTTACAGCGTGCACATGACCTACGCTGCTGGCGGCGATATGGCAGGCGCCGAATTCACCCTCGAGA
>Ga0335080_10004566_pt1 | contig 14101 bp, 7 predicted proteins | sample Lox_Sample_34_FD_206720 | JGI IMG/M metagenome (GOLD analysis project Ga0335080, IMG submission 206720) | Soil microbial communities from Loxahatchee National Wildlife Refuge, Florida, United States - Lox_Sample_3.4 | ecosystem: Environmental > Terrestrial > Soil > Wetlands | place: USA: Florida... | reverse complement strand
CGCCGTGCGGACGGCGGGGCGGGAATCGCTCGAGGCGGAGAGCAGGGCGGGAAGCGCGGGAAGCGCGGACTCGCCCAGCCTGCCCGTCACCTCGGCCGCCTCGGCCCGGCCGGGGCTCGCGGGATCCCGGAGGAGCTCGACCAGCCGCGGCAGGTCCGACGCCGCGTCGAGGCCGATCGTCTCGAGCGCGACCTCCGCTCGCCAGCGCACCGTCGGGTCCGCGTCGCCGAGGCGCTCGACGAGCACGCGGCCGGCCGGACGGGCCGGAAGGCCGATCCGGCCGAGCGCCGCCGCGGCCGCCCCACGCACCACCGGCTTGTCGTCTTCGAGCCGGCGTGCGAGCGCGTCCACGGCGCCCGCCTCTTCGCGCCCGCCGAGGGCCCAGGCCGCGGCCGCCCGGACCTCGGGCGCCGGGTCGTCGAGGGCGTGAAGAAGCGCGCCGGTCGTGGCCCGGCCTCCGGCGGCCGCCTCTCCCAGCGCGTGGGCGGCCCGGGCGCGTTCCTCCGCGTCCGGGCTCCGGAGCTGGCTCACCAGCGCACGGGGATCGTGCGGCGGCTCGGCCGTGCCTCCGCCCGAGTCGCGGGGAGCCAGACCCCCGGGCCGCCGGCTCCAGTCCAGCACCGCCCGGGCGACGACGCCCGAGCCCTCGGCGCTGAAATGGTCGTAGTCGGAGAACGCCGCCCCGCCCACCGGGCGCAGCACCGGCAGCAGATCCAGGCAGTCGATGCCCTCGGCCTTGCAGAAGTCGAGGATCGTCCTCTGGGCGACGGGCGGGGGCGCGCCCGGCAGCACCTGCAGGCGGAAGGGGAAGAGCAGGACGGCGAAGGTGGCCCCGTCCGCACGCACGTCGTTGCGGAGGGCCCTGAGCTCGGCGAAGAACCGCGAGTAGGCCTCGTGGACCTTCGCCGAGCCCGCCTCGGCGAAGAGCTCCTCGACGTCGTGGATCTCGCGCTCGCGGGCCCGCACCAGCTTCCGGACGAGGGCCGACCGCTCGTGGAGCGCGGCGAGGAAGCGAGGGGGCCGCACCAGGTTGTCCTGGAGCTCGGGGATGTCGTTCAGGCAGACCCCGAGCAGGACGTGGTCGGGGGAGTAGCGGCGGGCGATGCGTCGGTAGGCGATGCGCTCCTGCCGCGTCGACCAGCCCCAGAGGGCGACGTTCATGACCTCGACGGCCCGTCCCTCGGCCTGCAGCAGGCCCTCCAGCACCTGGGGATAGGCCTCGGCCGGGCGCAGGCCGAAACCGAGGGTCGTGCTGTCGCCGAGGCAGACGACCCTCCGCGTTCCCGGGGGCTTGCTGAGGTCGTGCTCGCGGTCCCGGAGCCCGTCGCTGTTGTAGTCCTCCCAGGGCGGCTGGCCGATCGCCGTCGTGCCCACGGTGTAGAAGTCGTCGTCCCACTGCTGCCAGTCCGCGATGTAGTGGGCGATCGGGTGAGGAGGCTCGGCGTGCTCGAGGACGCGACAAACGACCTCGCCGACTCCGAGGAAAACGGCGATGGTGGCGGCGGAGAGCCCCACGTTCTGGAGCGTCCCCTTGACATTCGTCCCTGCGCGCCAGGCCATGGTTCAGAGGCCGCCCCCCACCGTGTTCGATCGAGAAGGGCCGGCGTCCTCGGCCTCAGGCTACATGGACGATGCCGCGCGTCTCAACCTCGGCGGCCCGGATGTCAAGGAGGACTGAACACGGCCCGGCTCAGCGGCGCGGAGGGCCCTCGTGGACACGTCGGCCTGCTGCGGCGGCGAGGAGCGCTCCGTCCCCCCCCGGAGGCAGATCGGGCAGGCTGAGGGCGACGCAGGCGGCCAGGCCGAAGAGCGCGCCCGCCCACAGGAGCGCGAGGCGGAAGTCCCCCAGGGGGGCGAGGAGGCCGAAGAGCACCGTGCCCCCGGCCGCGGCCAGGCGGCCGACGTTGTAGCTGAAGCCCGCGCCGGTCGTGCGCAGGAGCGTCGGATAGAGCGGGGGCAGGAACATCGTGAAGAGGCCGAAGACCCCGGAGGCGAACCCCACCGCCGGCAGCCAGAGGGCCACGAGGCTCTCGTGGCCGCGCTCGACGCCGAAGCCTCCCGCCATGGTCGCCGCGGCCAGGACGAACATCGCGACGATGGCGTTGCGGTAGCCGATCCGGCTCGCCAGCCAGCCCGCGAAGAAGTTCCCCACGATCGAGACGCCGATCACGACGGCGAAGGAGAAGCTGACGAGCCGCTCGCGGTCGGCCCGCTCCCAGCCGCCGAGCTCGGGCAGGTTCCGGAGGTGCTGGGGGTTCCAGAACATGAAGGCCCACCAGGCGGTCAGAGACAAGGAGCAGACGAGGACGGTCTTCAGGGTCGTCGCGCGCAGGCCGGGGCCGAGGAGGGCAGAGAGCCGGGGCACCTCCGCGCGGCTCCGCGCGGTGGCCCACTCCGCGGGCTCGGGCACGTTGCGCCGGATCCAGAAGACGACGAGCGCGGGGAGGATGCCGACCAGGAACACGTTGCGGGGCGGCCCGTCCGCCATCACGTAGACGGTCACGGCGGCGAGCATGACGCCCATGTTCACGCCGGACTGGAGGACGGCCGCGATCCACGGCCCCCAGCGCCTGGGCCAGGTCTCGGCGAGCAGGGAGCTGCCGACCGCCCACTCCCCGCCGATTCCCAGAGCGGAGAGGAACCGGAACGCGAGCAGCTGCCACCAGGAGGTGGCGCAGTACGAGAGGCCCGTGAAGAGCGCGTAGGTGAGGATGGTGAGGCTCAGGGCGCGGCTGCGTCCCAGGCGGTCCCCCACGCGGCCGAAGAGGCCGCCCCCGAGCGCCCACCCGGTCAGGAACGCGGCCTGGACGAAGGAGCTCTTCTCGCGCACGAGGGGATCGGCCGGTGAACGGGCGGCGAGCAGCTCCATCACGAAGGGGGCGGCGACCAGCGTGTAGAGGTGCATGTCGAGCCCGTCGAAGAACCAGCCCAGCCACGCGGCCAGGCCGGACTTCCACTGCGCGGCCGACAGCTCGCCGAGCGAGCGCGCCTCCCGGCCCGCTTCGCCTTCGGTCATTCGGGGATCCCCGGGCCGGGCAGTCCTGCTCGGCACGTCCTACCGCACCGCACGGCGGCCCGCCGCCCTGGGGAGGAGGGGAGCGAGGAATCGGCCGGTGTAGCTCTCCTTCACCGCGGCCACCTGCTCGGGCGTGCCCTCGGCGACGATCCTTCCGCCTCCGTCTCCGCCCTCAGGCCCGAGGTCGATCACCCAGTCCGCGGTCTTGATGACGTCCAGGTTGTGCTCGATCACGACCACGGTATTGCCGCCCTCGACCAGCCGGTCGAGGACGCGCAGCAGCTTCTTGATGTCGTCGAAGTGGAGGCCGGTCGTGGGCTCGTCGAGGATGTAGAGCGTGCGGCCCGTGGACCGCTTCGAGAGCTCCCGCGAGAGCTTGACCCGCTGGGCCTCGCCGCCGGAGAGCGTGGGAGAGGACTGGCCGAGGGCGATGTAGCCGAGGCCCACGTCGGCCAGCGTCTCCAGGGAGCGCCGGAGGTTCGGGTGGTTCTTGAAGGTCTGGAGCGCCTCGTCGACGGTCAGGTCGAGCACGTCGGCCACCGACAGGCCGTTGTACTTCACGGCCAGGGTCGCCTCGTTGAAGCGCCGCCCGCGGCAGACCTCGCAGGGCACGTAGACGTCGGGCAGGAAGTGCATCTCGACGCGCTTCACGCCGTCACCCTCGCAGGCCTCGCAGCGGCCGCCCTTCACGTTGAAGGAGAAGCGGCCCGGCGTGTAGCCGTGCATGCGCGCCTCGGGCAGCTCGGCGAAGAAGTCGCGGACGAGGTCGAAGAGCTTGGTGTAGGTCGCGGGGTTCGAGCGCGGAGTCCGGCCGATCGGGCTCTGGTCGATGTCGATGACCTTGTCGACCTCCTGGAGCCCCTCGATCCTCTCGTGGGTGCCCACCGTGAGGTCGCTCCCGTGGAGGGCGCGGGCGACCGCCGGATAGAGGATGTGGTTGACGAGAGTGCTCTTCCCCGCGCCCGAGACCCCGGTCACGCAGACGAAGAGGCCGAGCGGGAACGAAGCACGGACGCCCTGGAGGTTGTTCTCCCGGGCGCCCACGACGGTGACCTTCCGGCCGTCGCCCTTCCTGCGCTCGGCCGGGACCTCGATCGACAGATCGCCCTTCAGGTAGCGGCCGGTCAGGCTCGCCTTCGTCCTCGCCACCTGGGCGGGCGGGCCCGCGGCCACGACCTCGCCGCCGTGACGACCCGCCCCGGGGCCGAAGTCGATGAGCCAGTCGGCCTCCTCCATCGCCTCGTGGTCGTGCTCGACGACGACGACGGTGTTGCCGATGTCGCGGAGGTGCTTCAGGGCGGCGAGCAGCTTCTTGTTGTCCCGCTGGTGGAGCCCGATCGAGGGCTCGTCGAGGACGTAGATGACGCCGGTCAGCTCGGAGCCGATCTGGCTGGCGAGGCGGATGCGCTGGCTCTCGCCGCCGGAGAGGCTCGGCGCGGCCCGGTCGAGGCTCAGGTAGGTGAGGCCGACGTCGAGCAGGAAGCGCAGCCGCCCGCGGATCTCCTTGAGGAGCTCGGCCGCGATCCTGGCCTCCGCCCCCTGGAGGGCGAGGGTGTCGAAGAAGCGGTGAGCCTCGGCGACGGACAGCGCCGTCACCTCGGTGATCGCCTTCCCGGCGATCCTGACCCCGAGGGCCTCGGGCCGGATGCGCCGGCCGCCGCAGGCCGAGCAGGGGCGGGAGGAGAGGTACTTCTGGTAGTACTGGCGCATCTCCTCCGACTTCGTCTCCCGCATCCTCCGCATCATCGAGTTGATCGCGCCCTCGTAGCGCATCTTGAAGGAGCCGCTGCCCCACGAGCTCGCGACCTTGATGCTCACCCGCTCGCCGCCGGTGCCGAAGAGGATCACCCGCCGGTGCTCCTCGGAGAGCGACTTCCACGGCCGGTTGAGGTCGATCCCGCGCTCGCGGGCCACCGCGCGCACGATGTCGCTGCCCCAGGTCGTGGCCTCGCCGACGGCGCCGAGGGGCTTCACCGCGCCCTCGTTCACCGAGAGGTCGGGGTTGGGGACGACGAGCGCGGGGTCCATCTCCAGCCGCGTGCCGAGGCCGGAGCACTCCGGGCACATGCCCTGGGGCGAGTTGAAGGAGAAGAGCTGCGGGGTCGGCTCGGGGAACGAGATCCCGCAGTGGTGGCACGCCCGGTGCTCGGAGAGGACCGAGTCCGGCCGGCCGTCGGCGGCCACGATCACCGTGCCCTGGCCGAGCTTGAGCGCGGTCTCGACGGAGTCGGTGAGGCGCTGGCCGAGGCCGGGCTTCGCGACCAGGCGGTCCACCACGGCGTCGATCGAGTGCTTCTTCTTCTTGTCGAGCCGGACGTCGTCCTCGAGGGACAGCACGATGCCGTCCACCCGCACCCGGGTGAAGCCGGACTTGCGGACCTGCTCGACGACGTCGCGGTGCTCGCCCTTCCTCTCTCGGACGAGCGGGGCGAGGACGAGGAACTTCGTTCCCTCCGGGAGCTCCAGCACCTCGTTGACGATCTGCTGCGCCGACTGCGGCGAGACGGCGCGGCCGCAGCGGTGGCAGGTGAGCCGGCCGACCCGGGCCCACAGCACGCGCAGGTGGTCGTGGATCTCGGTCACGGTGCCGACCGTCGAGCGCGGGTTCGTGCTCGCCGTCTTCTGCTCGATCGAGATGGTGGGGGCGAGACCCTTGATCGAGTCGTAGAGGGGCTTCTCCATCTGCCCGAGGAACTGGCGGGCGTAGGCGGAGAGCGACTCGATGTAGCGGCGCTGGCCCTCGGCGTAGAGGGTATCGAAGGCGAGGGACGACTTGCCGGAGCCGGAGACCCCGGTGAGGACCACGAGCTTCTTCTTGGGGATCTCGACGGTGACGTTCTTGAGGTTGTGCTGCCGCGCCCCGGTGATGACGACGCGATCGGGCTCCATCGCTGACCTCGAGTGCTGGCTTTTCGGGCTAAACGGCGATTCTAGCCCCGCCCTCGAATCGCGTCGAGCGCCTGACCCCTGAGAGGCGCGCTGCCCGGGCCCCGTGGCGGACCCTTGACGACGCCGAACGGATCCAACGCGCCGGAGTCCGAGTGTCAAGAATTGTATCCGCAGGCACAATTCGTCAAAGATCGTAACTGACTCTTCACGGGGGTCTTGAGGGGATCTCCGTGATTCTCGAAGCCATTGGGAACGACGCGCGTGTCCAATCCCCTGGATGCGGTCGAGCTCCCATCCGGCGGGGCGATCAGAACTCCAGTCCATAGAGCCACTTACGTAACATAGTGGCTGCGCCATCCTGGCCCCCTTCTTGCTGTTTCCGGACAACACCCTGGGGGGAGCACTCGTCTTCCGGCCGCGCTCGCGAGCCCGGGACGTTCTCCTCAGGCATCGCGGAGGAATCATGAAACTGAGACACGTCGCGGCCCTGCTGGTCGCCGCCGGGCTCGCCTTGCCCGCGGCGGCCCAGGAGCAGCGCGGCACGATCGAAGGTGTCGTGAAGGACTCTCAGGGCGGCGCCCTCGTCGGAGCGACCGTCACCGCCAAGCGCACCGGCGGCCAGTCCGTCGAGGTCGTGACCGACGCCACGGGCGCCTACCGCCTGGTCGCCCTGAGCCCGGGCCGCTACGAGGTGACGGCGAACCTCTCCGGCTTCGCGCCGGCCAAGGTCGAGAACGTCGAGCTCGTCCTCGGCCAGCTGCTGACCATCCCCTTCACTCTCAAGCCTGGCGGCGTGACCGAGACCGTGCAGGTCGTCGGCGAGTCGCCCCTCATCGACGTCAAGCAGAGCGCGCGGGCCACGAACCTCCGCGACGAGGCGATCGAGAAGATGCCGAAGGGGCGCGACTTCACGTCGCTCGTCACCCAGGCCCCCGGCGCCAACTACGAGACGAAGAGCGGCGGGTACTCGATCGACGGCGCCTCCGCGGCCGAGAACCGCTTCATCATCGACGGGGCGGAGACGACGGACATCCGCTACGGGACCTCCGGCAAGGACCTCATCACGGACTTCGTCGAGGAGGTCCAGATCAAGTCGAGCGGCTACGCGGCCGAGTACGGCGGCTCGACCGGCAGCGTGGTCAACGTCCTCACCAAGTCGGGATCGAACACCTTCCGGGGCGACGTGTCGGCCTACCTCTCGAGCGACGGCCTCGGCATGGCGTGCGGCGGGGAGGGCGCCTACTGCGACGGGCGCCAGAGCCTGCGCCAGAACCCGAACGACAACTCCATCGCCGAGTACGTCACCTACCCCAAGGACAGCTGGACGCGCTGGGACCCGGGGTTCGACCTGAGCGGCCCCATCGTGAAGGACAAGCTCTGGTTCTTCGCCGGCTACCAGCCGCGGCTCGAGACGACGAACCGGACCTGGACCGCGCTCTCGGACGGCGCCACGCGGACGAACAAGGAGACGATCGCCCAGCAGTTCCTCACCCTGAACGTCACCGGTCAGCCGAGCGCCACCACCCGCTTCCGCCTCGCCTACAACAACTCGCACTACAAGCGCGACGGCCTGCTGCCCACGCTCGACGGCGCCACCGACCCCCAGGCGAACCTGGCCGTGACCCGCATCAGCCCCAACTGGACGACCTCCGCCAACGTCGACTGGACGCCCACGAACAAGCTCTACATGAGCCTCCGGGGCTCCTACTTCACCTACGACGACAAGGACGAGGGGGTCTACGACAAGGACCGCTATCTGTTCGGCAGCTCGAACGTCGGGATGGCCGGGGTGCCGGTCGACCTGCAGCGGCCCTCGGGGACGCAGAACCAGACCTCCATCTTCTCCAACACGAAGGACAAGTACACGAGGGCGCAGGTCGCGTACGACACGACGCTCTTCTTCAGCGGCGGGGGCGAGCACCAGATGAAGGTGGGGGTGGTGTTCGACCGGCGGACGAACGACGCGCTCTACGGCGAGACCGCGAACCGGATCGTCTTCCAGTGGAACAAGACGGTGGGAGGCCAGCGGGGCCCCTTCGGCTACTACGAGGTCCGGAGCAACAACGTGATCCCGGACCGCGGCTACCTCGAGGTGGGCAAGGTCTCCACGGACAGCTGGCAGATGTTCATCCAGGACTCGTGGACGATCCACCGCAACTTCACGCTCAACTACGGGCTCCGCACCGAGAACGAGGTGTCCCCCTCGTACGCCGACCCCTCCTACGGCTTCGCCTCGGACGCGATCAAGTTCGGCTTCGGAGACAAGCTCGCCCCGCGCGTTGGCTTCGCCTGGGACGTCAAGGGCGACAGCCGCTGGAAGGTCTACGGGAGCTGGGGCCTCTTCTACGACATCCTGAAGATGGACCTGCCCCGCGGCTCGTTCGGCGGGGCCAAGTGGATCGAGTACTACTACTCCCTCGACACCTCGAACTGGCCGAGCCTCGTCGACGTCTCCGGCTGCCCGCCCGCCTGCCCGGGCACGCTCCTGCTGCGCCGCGACTACCGGTATCCGTCGAACGACGCCATCCAGTCCGGCATCAAGCCGATGAAGCTCCAGGAGGCCGTGTTCGGCGCCGACCACGAGCTGAGCCAGACCCTCTCCGTGGGCGTCCGCTACGTCCACAAGCAGGTGGACCGCGCGATCGAGGACATCGGCAACCTGGACGCCCAGGGCAACGAGACGTACGTGATCGGCAACCCCGGCTTCGGCCCGAACGCGGTCTACGTCACGCCCGACGAGCACCGCAGCATCCAGTTGCCCAAGGCCAAGCGCGACTACGACTCGGTCGAGCTGACCCTGAACCGGCGCCTGGCGAACCACTGGTCGGCGCGGGCGAGCTACATGTGGAGCCGGCTCTTCGGGAACTACGCCGGCCTCTCGGAGTCGGACGAGAACGGCCGCGTCAGCCCGAACACCGGCCGCAACTTCGACTACCCGCTCATGAGCTTCGACGAGAACGCGCAGCCGGTCTTCGGCGTCCTCCCGACCGACCGCACCCACCAGATCAAGCTGCAGGCGATCTACGACGCGCCGTTCGGCGTCTCGATCGGCGGCAACTGGTTCCTGGCCAGCGGCATCCCGATTACCCGCGAGGCGGCCTTCATCGCGGGCAGCGACTACCCGATCTTCTACATGGGCCGCAACAGCGACGGCCGCACACCGTTCTTCAACCAGCTCGACCTCTTCGCGCAGTACGAGCTGAAGCTCGGCGGCCGCAAGCGCCTCGCCTTCAACGCGAACCTGATCAACACGTTCGGCACGAACGCGGTCACGAACAAGTACCCGACCCAGCTGCAGTCGGGCACCTCGATCGACATCACCGAGGACCAGTTCTTCCACGGGATCAACACCCAGCAGCTCATCGCGGAGCAGGGGCTCCCCACGGATCCGCGGTTCCTGCAGGCGGTCGGCTTCCAGCAGCCGCGCCAGCTGCGCCTCGGCGTCCGGTTCAGCTTCTGAAGCTCCAGGGGGTGCGCTTGGGCACCCCCTGGATCTCACCTCCCCGCGCCGGTCCACTTGCCGGCGCGGGGTTCTGCTTTCCGGCTCCGTCTCGGACGGCCCTACTCGTTCCCCCCCGAGTGCTCGGATAGCTTCTCGAGCAGCGCCCGTGCCGGCCGGTGGCCCGGCTCTTTCGCGAGGGCGGCCTTCAGCTCCCGGACCGCGTCCTTGGTCCGGCCCAACGACGCGTACGCGAGGCCCAGCGCGAAGCGCGCGTCGGCGTAGTCCGGCATCCGCTCCGCGACCAGCTCGAGGTGGGGGAGCGCTCGTGCCCAGTCCCGGCGACGCGCCAGTGCGAGGCCCAGCTCGAGGCGGGCGGTGAAGATCTGGGGGTCGGTCGCGACGACCCTCTCGTAGATCGGTATGGCGGCGTCCCACCGCCCCTCCTCGCCGGCCTGGGTCGCGCGCTGGAGGAGGTTGACGACGCCGATCTTGTCCTTGGGGTCGACGCCCGTCGGCGGGAGAGGAGAGGCCCCGGTCGCGCCAGCGGCGTAGCCGAGCGAGGCGAGCCGCTCGACGACCTCGGGGCTGGGCCCGGTCGCGGCGGCGCGGGGATGGGTGGAGGACCACGCTCCTCGCGCTCTCTCGATCTCCGCGGCCATGCCGTCGGCCACCGCCGGCCGGTCCTCGGCAATGTTCCGGGTCGCGCCGGGATCGGAGCGCAGGTCGTAGAGCTCGCGCCGCGGGGCTTCGACGTAGAGGAAGCGCTCGGACCGCCACGAGCGGAGGGGGCTCCAGCCGAAGACGCGCCGCGGGTACTCGGACTCCGCGTAGGCCGGCCGCTCGGACTCTCTCCTCCCCCGCGCGAGGCCGAGGAGCGAGCGTCCCTGAATGGCCGCCGGGATGCCGATCCCCGCCGCGTCGAGGACGGTGGGCGCGATGTCGACGAGCGACACGCGCCCGCCCACCCGCCGCCCTGCCTCGCCGCCTCCGGGCAGGCGCAGCAGGAGCGGCACGTGGATCGTGGCGTCGTAGAGGAAGACACCGTGAGTATCCTCGCCGTGCTCGCCCAGCGACTCCCCGTGGTCGGCCGCCACGACGACGAGCGCGCCCTCCAGGACGCCGCGCTCCCGCAGCGCGTCGACGAGCCGCCCCACGGCCGCGTCCACGCCCGCGATCTCGCCTTCGTAGGGCGCCTCCGCGTGCCGCGACGCATACGGCTCGGGCGGGTCGTAGGGGTCGTGCGCGTCGTAGAGGTGGACCCAGAGGAAGAAGCGACCGGACCCCCGGCGGTCGAGCCACGCGATGGCGCGCGCGACGACCTCGTCCCCGCGGCGCTCCTTCGTCTTGTAGGGGTCCGCTCCGTTGCGGCGCCGCTCGAACCCCGCGTCGTAGAGATCGAAGCCGCGGTCGAACCCGGAGGCGATCCCCCCCTTCGGGTCGAGGACGATCGAGCCGACGAAGGCGGCGGTCCGATAGCCGGCCGCGTGCAGGAGGGCGGGCAGCCACGGAGCCGCGGCCGGCAACGGCATGCCGAAGTCCTGGACCTCGTGGGAGGGCGGGTGCGTGCCGCTGAGGATCGTCGCGTGCGAGACGGTCGTGAGCGGGGCCTCGGCGAACGCCTCCTCGAAGACGACGGCCTGCCGGGCCAGGCTGTCGAGGGCGGGGGTGAGCCCGCGCCTCGATCCCAGGAACCCCATGCGATCGGCGCGCACGGTATCGAGGGTGACGAGGACGACGTCGGGGGGAGGGGAGTCCCCGTGAGCCGCGAAGTCGGCGAGGGAGGACCCGCCGAGGACCGCCAGCAAGAGAAGGCTCGCCCGCCGCATGGCTCCGCTCGCCGCGATTCTAGCCCGCGACTTCGATCTTGCGCCGCGGGCGCGCCACGGACGATACTGGCCCTTCGTCGTCCGGACGCGCGGGGGAGCCTCGAGGGAGAATGCCCATGGCCAGGAGTGTCTTCGTCCTCCTGATCGGCGACGCAAACGGCCAGCCGGTCGACCTGTACCAGCGTCTGCAGGAGAAGGACGCGCTCGCCGAGGGTCGGGCGGCCGGCTTCGAGATGGAGGTGGCCTTCGCGACGAGCTTCGACCAGTACGGCGCCGTCCGCAAGCGTTTCGCGGGCGGGCCGGTCGACGCCGTGGTGGCGGAGCCGGCGAGCATCCCGACCGCGGGGCTGGTCCTGAAGCACCTCCAGGGCCGGGCGGGGCTGATCCTGCTGAACGTCTGGGACTCGACCTTCGAGCCCTCCCTCGCCGGCTGGGACAACGGCTTCCCGGTGGGGACGATCAGCCAGCCCCAGTCCCTGATCGGCGAGATCCAGGCTCGCCAGCTGTCGGCCGCGCTGCCCCATGGCGCGAACGTCCTCGTGGTGACCGGACCCTCCCGCTCTTCGGCCGCCCGCGAACGGCTCGAGGCCCTGCGTTCGACGGTCCGACCCGACATCGCCCTCCACACCACCGAGGCGGGCCAGTGGACCGAGCCCGACGGCATCCTGGCCTTCAACAGCTGGTACGGGGTGTTCAAGAGCCGGCGGGACGCGATCCACGCGATCGCCGGTCACAGCGACGACCTCGCGATGGGCGCCCGGAAGGGCGGCGTCGCCGTGGCGAACGCCGATCACGCCCAGATGTTCGAGAAGGCGCAGCTCTTCGGGGTGGGCGCCTGCCCGGGCTACGGCAAGGAGATGGTCGACTCCGGCACGCTCACCGCGAGCGTCGCCGTCCGGCCCAACGCCGGCCTGGCCGTCTCGTTGCTGAAGCGGTTCTGGGCGGACGGCTCGAAGCCGCCCATGCGCTCGTCCAGCGAGGCCGTTCCCTACCCGGCGACGAGCGTCGGGCCAGCGCGCTGACGTCCGATCAGCGCCCGGTCGAGCCGAAGCCTCCCTCGCCGCGGCCCGTGTCCTCGATCGAGGATACGGCCGCGAACGCCACGCGCTCCACCCGCTGGACGAGGAGCTGTGCGATCCGGTCGCCGGGGGCGACGCGGAACGGCTCCTCGCCGTGGTTCACGAGGACGACCCGCACCTCGCCCCGGTAGTCGCTGTCGACGACGCCGGCCAGCGTGTCGATGCCGTGGCGCAAGGCGAGGCCGCTCCGCGGCCACACGAGGCCGACGTGGTCCCGCGGAATCTGCACCCGCAGCGCCGTGGGCACCGCCGCCCGTCCGCCGGGCGCGATCTCGGCCGCCTCGCTCGCCCGGAGGTCGGCGCCGGCCGCGCCTGCGGAGGCGTACTCGGGCAGGGAGCCACCTGGGGCGACGAGGACGGGAAGGGGAACGAGGACCGGCTCGCGGTCGGGCATCACACGCTCCTCCCCGGGCCGTCGTGGGACCTGGCGCGCGGACGAGGTCTCGCGCGTCTGGCCCTGACGAGACGTGACGGGCCGCGATCGTACACCGGGCGGCGAGAGGCGCGGGGTATGATCGCGCGATGGGCCGGGCCAATCTCTTCGGGATGGGGAGAGACGCTCTCGCCGCGGTCGTCGCGGAGAGCGGCGAGGCCCCGTTCCGCGCCCGCCAGATCTTCGGCTGGCTCTACCGCCGCCGGGTGCGCGCCATCGAGGCGATGGCCAACGTCCCCCAGGCCCTGCGGGCCGGGCTCGCGGAGCGCTTCGAGCTGCGCTGGCCGGAGGTCGCGGAGCGCGCGCTGTCCTTCGACGGCACGCGCAAGTACCTCCTGCGGCTCGACGATGGGGCCACGATCGAGGCCGTGTACATCCCCGAGGACGACCGCCGCACGGTCTGCATCTCGACCCAGGCCGGCTGCCCGCTCAAGTGCGCGTTCTGCCTCACCGGCATCGCCGGCTACAGGCGCAACCTGAAGGCCTGGGAGATCCTCGGCCAGGTGGCGGCGGTGATGGAGGAGCATCCGGTATCCGCCACGCACCCGCAGCGCCGGGAGGAGGACCCCTTCCCCTGGAACGTCGTGGTGATGGGGATGGGCGAGCCGCTCTTGAACTACGAGGCCACGGTCGAAGCCCTGCGAGTCCTCATGGACGACGAAGGCTTCGGGGTTCCCCCGCGCAAGCTGACCCTCTCGACGGTCGGCATCCTGCCCGCGCTCGAGAAGCTCGCCCGCGAGCCCGTCCGCCCGAACCTCGCGATCAGCCTCCACGCTCCCGACCCCGGCCTCCGGCGCGCGCTCATGCCGATCGAGGAGAAGTACCCCTTCGGCGACGTCGTCGACGCGGCGCTGCGGTACCCGATCCCGCGCGGCGGCCTCGTGACCTTCGAGTACGTGCTCCTGGGCGGGGTGAACGACTCTCCCGCGCACGCTCGCGAGCTCGCCCGGCGGCTGGGAGGCCGGCGGGTCAAGGTCAACCTCATCCCCCTGAACCCGGCGCCCGAGATCCCGTTCCACGCCCCGCCCCCCGAGGCGGTCGACGCCTTCGGGAAGGCGCTCGCCGCGGCCGGGCTCGCGGTGTCCGTGCGGCGGCCGCGCGGTCGCGACATCCTCGCCGCCTGCGGCCAGCTCCACCTCAGGAAGGGCGCCGATGCGCCCGCCCCCGCGCCCTGACCTCCCCCGCCCTCGCCACGCCCCGCTTCGCGGCCCTCCTCGCGCTCCTCGCGACGGGCCTCCTCGCGCTCCTGCTGCCGCACCTCGGCGCGGCCCCACTCGAGCGGGCCGAGATCTACTTCATGGACGCCGCGCGGGGGATGGTGGAGAGCGGCGACTGGCTGGTGCCCCGGTACGAGGGCAAGCCCTTCTTCGACAAGCCGCCCCTCGCCTACTGGCTAATGGCCGCCGCGATGGAGGG
>Ga0335080_10004565_pt1 | contig 14102 bp, 10 predicted proteins | sample Lox_Sample_34_FD_206720 | JGI IMG/M metagenome (GOLD analysis project Ga0335080, IMG submission 206720) | Soil microbial communities from Loxahatchee National Wildlife Refuge, Florida, United States - Lox_Sample_3.4 | ecosystem: Environmental > Terrestrial > Soil > Wetlands | place: USA... | reverse complement strand
ATAGAGCGAGTTGGGATCGGTTTTCTCGTTTTCGACATTGATGGTTGCGTTGTTTGGAGGAACGGGCAGCCACGGCTTCACGTTGGGACCGGTGAAGCCGGCATTGGGACCGGGTGTCCACTGCATCGGGGTGCGCTCCCCGTCACGGCCCTTGTAGGCAGGCCAGAAACGAATGCCTACCGGATCCTTCACATCCTCCTTGCGCTCAGGAGGCGTTGTCTTCATGCCGATCTCGTCGCCGTTGTAGAAGAGCGCGGCGCCACGGTTGGCAAAAAGAACCGTGGAGAGAACGCGCTGGATGTCGGTGTCGTGTACACCGTCACCATAGCGGGCATCGAGGCGGGGGTTGTCATGGTTGTCGAAGACCAGCAACGGGACGTTGGTGCCGAGCTCGGTTTCCGCATCTTCCAACTTCGCCCGAAATGCGCTCGCATCCATTTTGTTGATCAACAGGATCTGGGTATCCATCGGAAGATGGAACTCCGGCTTTTCGGGCGAGCCGTACTGTTTGAGAAGCTCGGCGATATTTGGCAGATATGTTTCGCCAATGAAGACCCGGGCGCCGGGGAACTTGTCGGTGGAGAACTTGTCGGCGTTCGCGCGCATCTCTGCCATGACATCGTGGACCCCAGGAAGGTTGTCGGTCTTTGACTCATCGAGCACCGGCTGGCCATCCCTGATGATCGGATTGCCGTTTTTGTCTCTCAGAACTTCTTCATCGGCAAAGCTCGGGTCTTCAAACAGGGTGGTAATGGCGTCGAAGCGGAATCCTGCAACGCCCTTCTTCAGCCAGAAATCAATGATGTCCTTGAAGGCCTGGTGGACCTTTGGATTATTCCAATTCAGGTCGGGCTGCTGGATATAGAACTTGTGGTAGTAGTACTGGCGCGTCTTGTCGTCCCACTCCCAGGCGGAGCCGCCGAAGACCGACTGCCAGTTATTGGGCGGCTGGCCTTTATCGGTCGCGGTCTGGCCTTTACCGTCGTGCCAAACGTACCAGTCGCGGTACGGATTCGACTTGGAGGAGCGAGATTGCAAGAACCATTTGTGCTTGTCGGAGGTATGGTTCATCACCATGTCCATGAGCACACGAATGTGGCGCTTGTTGGCCTCTGCAATGAGGCGATCGAAGTCCGCCATGGTGCCGTATTTGGGGTCGATGGCCTCGTAGTCAGAGATGTCGTAGCCGAAATCGACCTGTGGTGAGGGATAGATCGGCGTGAGCCAGATGGCGTCAACGCCGAGGTCTTTCAGGTAGTCGAGACGCTGGGTGATGCCTTTCAGATCGCCAATACCGTCGTTGTTGGTGTCCTGAAAGCTGCGGGGGTAGATCTCATAAAAGACGGCGTTTGGCCACCAGTTCTTTTCATTGGCTGAGCTATCCTGGGCTGCGATTCTGACTGCTCCCGAGCCCAGCATGAGAGCAGCGGCAAGGGTGATTGCGAATTTCCGGGTCCAGTGCATTGCGGTCTCCTCGTCCCTGGGGCAAATTGCGAATGAACAGGCATCGACAAGCCCCGTTTCCGTGCTCGTGAACTTGGCACGGTGTGAACAGGCCAAACTAACACAATCGGCTGGGGATGGGGAGATGAATCTGGGACCAGGGGCGATGAATCGGGATGATCTGCCGGATTCGTGGAGAAGTCAGGCTTACCAGGCTTGCGGCGACGCAAATGCCTGATGTCGAGCAAGCCCGCACTCTTCGCCTGCTCGTCGTCGCTTGTCTGTCACACATCGGGGCAATTCGTGACATTGGAGGAACTCGAGTGCGCAGCGAGAAGTAACCTTGGACAATTCAGTTCGGAGGTCTGCCGTGTATCGTGCTGTTCCCTCTTCCCTTGCGCTTGTGGCGTTATTCATCTGCTTCTTCTCTGCTCTCGCGGCCGCCGAGAAATCGACGCCGACTCCACCCGGGAAGATGGTCGATCTGGGCGGCCATCATCTCCACGTGAATTGCTCCGGAGCCGGGAGTCCCGTGGTGGTGGTAGAAGCCGGCCTCGGCGATTTCTCCTTTGACTGGGCTCTCGTTCAGAGCCGGGTAGCAAAATATACCCGCATCTGCACATACGACCGGGCCGGGTATGCATGGAGTGATCCCGGGCCAAAGCCCCGGACCTTCGCGCAGTTGAATCTTGAGTTGCATGACGCGCTGCGCGACCTTGGCGAAAAGGGACCATTCGTGCTGGTTGGTCACTCGTACGGAGGTCCGGTGATGATCAATTTCGCAAGCGCCTATCCGCAGGATACGGCCGGGCTGGTACTGGTTGATTCCGCTCACGAGGGAATGAGAGTCGGCGTCGGTGGCAAGCAGACAATTCGACTCGGCGAAAATGCGCAGCATCGTGAGATTCCGCCTCCACATGAGGAGATGGCGGCGACAGACCAGTTCACCCCGCCAGCGAATGATCCTCCGCCAATGACGAAGCTCGATCCCCTTTACAAGAGCCTGCCTCCGGCAGATCAGAAGCTGCAAATCTGGGCGCAGGCCCTCCCCGCCATTGAGGACGCTGAAAACAGTCAGCGCGAGTGGTCAGAAGTCTACTTCGCAGAATGGCTGGTGAAGCCACGCGACGGTGCGCTCGGCGCGATTCCGCTCGTCGTTTTGAGCCGCGAGCAGGGGGGCTACACCGAGGACCTGGATGTTCCGTCATCGCAGATGGAACAGGAACGCAAAGACGGACAAGCGAAGTTGGTGCGGCTCTCTACCAATAGCGCTCAGATGACCGCTCCCTGCGGTCATAACATGGATCTGGAGGCGCCGGGACTTGTCTCCTATGCCATTCATCGCGTCGTCAATGCAGTGCGATTGCACCAGCCGTTGTAGAGGATTTTGGATAGACGCGGTTTCGAATTGGCTGTCGTGCCCAGGTTCGTTCCTCTCTTTCCCACCAGGGGCGCGAGAAATTGCGCCCTGGACGGGGCACCGGCGAAGAGCTGATTGCAAACCTACTGCACCTTGGCCACGATTGCACCGAACGGCTGAAGAACAATGTGCGAAGGCGAGAGCGTTTTTGGAACCTGTATTGAGCTGTAGAGGGGCGCAAGTTTGCTCGAATCGCCAAGGAAGAAATCGTCAGGCTTGAATGTAAATGTCCGTTGTTTAGCGCTCATATTCAGCAGAACGACGATGGCTTCGGCATTGGTTCTGCGCAGGTAAGCGAACACATCCGCGTCGTCGCCGATGCTGACCTGTATTCCTTCGCGCAGAGCTGGTTCGGTCTTGCGAAGGGCAAGCAGACGCTTGTAGGTGTTCAGGATCGAATCGGGATCCTTGCTCTGTGTTTCGACGTTGTACTTCGATGCGCTTGGCGGAATGGGCAGCCACGGCCTGGTCGCGGTTGTAAATCCGGCTTGCGGTGACGAGTCCCATTGCATGGGGGTGCGTTCGCCGTCGCGTCCCTTCTCTTTGGGCCAGCCGATTTTGCCGATTGGATCGTGGACATCTTCGATGCGCGCGGGATCGGTGGTACGCATGCCGAGTTCCTCGCCATAGTACATCTGCGGCGTCCCCCGTGTGGTGAGTTCGAGGACGGCCATCAGCCTGGCGATCTGATCGTTGTGCTCGCCGTCGCCGTAGCGATCCCACTGGCGCGGCTGGTCGTGATTCGAAAAGAAATATTCGGGCTGCCCGTGCGCAGGGTTGTTTTCGACCTGATCGAAGAGCTCCCGGAAGCGCGTGGCGGAGAGCTCGTTGACGTCGGCAATCTGGAAATCCATGGGCAGCTGGACTTCGTCGCCGTTGCCGTACATCTTTGCAAGGGCTTCGATGTTTGGCTCGTCGGCTTCGGTGACGAGAACAGGATTGCCGGGATATTTATCGACGACACTGCGTACCTCTTTGAGTACGTCGTGCACCTGCGGCAGGTCGTCGGTGTACTTGTGCTGGATGTTGCGATCGCCGTAGGCATTGTGGCCGGGCAGGTAGGGATCATCGCGAATCTCGGGATCTTCGTAGAGGCGCGAGACGGCGTCGATGCGGAAGCCGGCAACGCCGCGCTTCATCCAGAAGTCGAGCACGCCATCCATCGCCTTGTGCACCTCGGGATTGCGCCAGTTGAGATCGGGCTGCTGCACGTAGAAGTAGTGGTAGTAATACTGGCGCGTCTTCTCATCCCACTGCCAGGCGGAGTGCCCGAACCAGGATTGCCAGTTGTTCGGTGGCTGACCTTTATCGGTAGCGGTCTGGTTTTTGCCATCATGCCACACGTACCAGTCGCGCTTGGGATTGTCGCGTGAGGAACGCGACTCGAGGAACCACGGGTGCTGGTCGGAGGTGTGGTTGATCACGTAGTCCATGATGACGCGGATGTTGCGCTTCTTCGCTTCGGCAACGAGATTGTCGAAGTCGGCCATGGAGCCGTAGAGCGGATCGATCGAAGTGTAGTCGGAGATGTCGTAGCCGTAGTCAATGCCGGGCGAAGGATACATCGGCGTGATCCAGATGGCGTCAATGCCGAGAGCGTGCAGGTAGTCGAGCCGCGAAGTGATGCCCTTGATGTCGCCGACGCCGTCGCCGTTGGAATCCTGAAAGCTGCGCGGGTAGATCTCGTAGATCACGGCATGGCGCCACCATTCGGAGCCGGTGGGCTGCGATTGCTCGGCTTTCGCGACAGGAGTGGCTGAAGGCTGCGCAGCGGCGATGCGAGTTGGCGGGGCGAGCGATAGAACCAGCAAGCATGCTGCGGCGTTGGTTACAACAGATTTGGTCCAGTGCATTGCGATCCCTTCGTACTTAAGCTGTAATTCCGCAGCTCTTAGAATTGGCTGTGGTGTGAACAGGCCAAAGTATCACATTGGGAGGCGGGCAAGTCGGAGCAGATCTTCGGCCGGTATGGATGGTCAGCCGGCGGGTGGGTACTCGCCGCGTCTGTTGCGCTTAGGTGTGACGAACACTATTCCGCCGCGCAGGTGTAGTTGGCTGCGTCATCGGTGCTGCCCGTGCCCGTGTATTTCGCTACCTTGGGATAGGGACACAGCGGATACGTCCGCCCCGGGCGTGTCGCAACGATCCGGTCCGGCGCCAGGCCGTCCTCCACCCATTTCACCATCACCTGCATGTGGTCGAAGTTACTCGTGCCCGGTCCGCCCATGCAGTGCTCCATGCCCGGAATCATGAACAGCCGATAGAAATCCGAGGTGCTGCCCATCTTCGCCTGCACGCTCTCGAAGTAGTTCACGCTATTCAGCGGCGAGACCGCCGGATCGTTCCAGCCGTGGTACTGCAGCAGCTTGCCGCCATGCTTCCTGAAACTGCTTAGATCGGGATCGATCTGGTTGATCGCGCCGCCAACTCTCTCATCGGCCAGCGCTACATCCTTGTCGAAGTCGAAGGTCCGCCAGTCCCACTTCGGTCCGTCGAAGACCAGGTCGGCCAGAGTGTTGTACATGATCACATGCTGTATGTTCATTGGCGGTATATGCGTGCCCGCGATCCAGGATCCCCACCCCGCTTCACCGCCGCGCATGTACCCCGGGAAGATCTGCTCGCCAGTCCTCGGATTCTTTGCCCCGTCGTACACCTTCTTCAGTCCCGCGATCTGCGGCGAGGTCAGACACGCATCGGTTTCTCCGCCCTTGCACAAGAGCGCCTGAGGATCGAAATGGCACTGCCGGGGATCCTCCAGCACTCCATCCTTCACACCGTCCAGAGCATCGCACTCCGCCAGCACGGCCGCGGTAATCGCGGGCAGTTTGGCTGGCCCGATCATCGTCGCCGGGTCCTCGTGGATGGCCTGGCTGATCCAGTTGCCGCCAATTTGAAGATGGACGAAATAATTGGCCGCCGCGCCCGCCAGGATGCCGTCGTAATCGTCCGGGAAGCGCTGCGCCTCGCTCAAGCCCTGCCCGCCGCCCTCCGAGCAGCCATTCCAGTACGAGTACTTCACTGGCGCGCCGTAATATGTCGCGATTATCGCCTTGGCCCCGACGGTCATGAGGTGAATCGCTCGCCAGCCGAAGTCGACGATCTTCTCCGGGTGTTCGAGCGCCCAGTCGCCGGTCGCCGGCGAGCCGGTGTGTCCGGTATCCGTGCCCGCAGTCGCATAGCCCGCCCAGAGTGCGCCGACCATCGCATCCTCGACGATCGACCCCGCCAGGCCACCGTTGCCCACCGCTTCCAGCCGTCCGTTCCAACCCGATGCCGGAAGCCAGAGTTCAATTTGAATGTCGGAGTCCGGGGTCGGCCGCAGCGTGGCCGTCACCCGGCAAAACGCGGGCAGGCTGATCTTCCTCGTGCCCAGGAATCCCTGCACCGTGTACTGCCCCGCGGGAAGGGATTGCGCCTCCGTGACCTCGCCGTGATCGATCTTGAACTGCGCCAGAGACTCGCAGGTTGCGGGCGAAGCCTCAGCTCGCAGGCAAAGGAACGGCAGAACGCCGAATACGACATACCGAGCCGCGCAGAAAGCGGAGCTTCGAGACAGTTTCATGCGGTTGGAACCTTCGCCGGAATTCTAGCAGGACGAGAAGAGATCCCTGTTGCGCCGGATGTGCGGGTGGCCCACCCATGCCTTCGTCATGAAGGGTGAACTCGGCTTTATGGACTGGCTCGAAATTGTGAGACGATGTCGTCTCAGGAACGCGCAGGTTTTCTCACGACCGACGCTTCTGAATCACTTCAGGTCCGAAACATCCTTCACCGTTCACAGAATCAGCACTGGAGAAATCTATGGCAAGAGATATCATCCGAACGCCGAACGCCCCGTCTCCGCCTCCGACATATAGCCAGGCAGTGCGGGCGGCCGGTCTTGTGTTTGTCTCGGGCACAGGACCTCACGATCCCGCTACCGGGAAGATCGTCGGAGATACGATCCAGGAGCAAACCAGGCAGTGCCTGAAGAATGTGTCAGCCATTCTCCAAGCTGCTGGCTCCTCTCTCGAACGGGTCGTGAGCGCGACTGTCATCATTCTTGAGGAAACAGACTTCGCCGGAATGAATGAGGAGTGGATCAAGTGGTTCCCGGCAGACCCGCCTGCGCGGCAAGGTGCGAAGTTGCCCGTTCGGATCGCGGGAATGAAGATATCCATCGCTGTGATTGCCGAGACATAAGGCTTTCACGCAGGTTTTCAATAACCGGCGAAACCGTTCATTTCATCGCGATGGCACCGCTGCATTCTGCGCCACCAGCATCGACTCGAGGATCTGATCGGAGACTTCTTTCACGGCGGCGGGTGAGTGCGAAAGGAAGAGCGTGTTGGTCTTGTCGCTTTCGCCAATGCTCTTCAGCGTGTCGTAATACTGCGTGATCAGAACGAGCTGCATGACCTCACGGGCCGTTGCGCCTTCAACGGCCTTCTGGAACTGCTCGACGGAGGTCTGCAGGCCTTCGATAATGGCCTTGCGCTGGTTGGCGATTCCCTGCCCCTGGAGCGCCTTGCTCTCGGCCTCCGCCTCCGCTTTCTTCACCACGAGGATCTTGTCGGCTTCTCCGCGAGCCTGAGCGGCAACCTGCTCGCGCTGTGCCGCGTTGATGTCGTTCATCGCCGACTTGACCTTCGTATCAGGGACAATATCGGTGACCAGCACATTGACAATCTCGTAGCCGAAGGCGGCCATGTCGGAATCAAGTTCCTGTTTGACAGCGGCGGCAATCGAGGACTGGGACGCAAAGACCTCATCGAGCGTCATGCTCGGAACATGCCCGAGGATGACTTGCTCGACGTAGCTTTTGATCTGCGCGACCGGGTCGGAGAGCTTGTAGAACGCATCGTAGACGCGTTCGGGACGAACGCGGTTCTGCACGGAGATGGGAATGGTGACAAAGACGTTGTCTTTGGTCTTGGTCTCCATGGTGAGAGCGATCTGGTTCACGCGGAGACTCACTACGCCCGCCACCTTGTCGATGTAGGGCGTCTTCCAGTTCAATCCCGCTTCGGCCACGCGCAGGAACCTGCCGAAGCGCGTGATCACGGCGACCTGCGACGTGCTCACGGTAAAGAAGCTGCCCAGGATCGTGATAAGAACGATGAAGCCCACCAAGAGCAACAGGACCAAAGCAACCATGTCCATAGAAGCCTCCGCAACGTTGGCAATGAAATATGCGGAGAATTATACCCACGATTGATGAGAGGTGATGTGCAGCGGCGCGAATGAGGGTGAAATGGAACTGCGACTTTCAGGCTATTGCGTGTCGGGGCGCTGGGGATGGGTTCCGCCGCCGTGTGCTCCGTTGTAACCGAACTGGGGCTTGTCGCGCGTACCTGCGATGTAGATGGGGACCTCCGTTCCAGCACCGTGCTTTTTGAAAAAGCGATCGGCGGGCTTGAGCAGCATTCCCTTCCAGCCTCCGACGATCTGGGAGATGGTCGCCTGCAACTTTGCGGTTCCGGTGAAGTCCAGGGTCCCGCCATGGGCGCGATAGATGCCATGCATCTGGATGTCCGCGCCAGGCACGCTGTAGGTCACTGCAGGCACTGTGAGCACCCCGCCATCGAGGGCAAAATCCCCTTCAGCATGCGACTTGACCTTCTCGTCTTCGACGGATTTAAGCTCCGAGGTCTTACCCTGCCCGCGCAGACTCAGCTCCCGGATGCGCTTCTCGACGGACGCGCTGGTGAACTCGGCATTATCGAGAATGAAGTGGCCGTGAATGCCGATGCGTTCGGACACGGGAGCGGAACCCGGTGGAATGTGAACCTGTGCCTTGACTGCGATGTCGCCATCCATCATCGGAACGGCGGAATTGACAGCGAGCCGGAGAAAGTCCTCGATTCTTCCCCGGTTGACGTCGACGTCGAGCGCAATGTCGTGCCCCACACTGTGCAGGTTTCCGTCGGAACCAGTTCTAAGGACGCGGACAACATGTCCCCTGGTCGTGAAGCGCGATGTGCCAAGCGTCGCGTTGACAGCGTTCAGCCAGGTGTCGCCGCTGGTGCCGTCCACCCGGGCGTCGAAAACGGTGTGCAGCGGCATCGAACGGCCGACGTGCGAGAGTTGGAAATCAGGCGTATTCGTTTCGCCTTCCACAGCAATGTTGCGCAGGATGCCCAGGTAATGGCCTGTCGAGTCAAGCGTTCCCGCAATACCCTTGAACACGGACAGATCGGCGTTCTTGAAGGTGTAATCGCCGCGGACAGCGCTGCTGCCTGGATCGGCCACAACCCATGGACCAAAGGCGCCGGTCGTGTGGATGAGTCCCGGCGGCTTGGGGTTCTCCAGGTCGGCCTCGAACATCATCGGTGCGCCCGAACGAACGTCCTTCAGATGAAAACTGTTGATCACAAACTGAAGCGGAAGCTTGTTCGGTTTGTCGGTCTCAAGAGTGAATCTGGCCGATTTGCAGTCCACCGCGTCGACAGCAAAGGAGGGATTCGAGGAAGCGGTCCGTTCCGCATTTTGATTGGCAGCTTGTGAATTTGGGAGACGCAGCATGCGAGACCGCGGGGGGAAGCGAATATCCAGGCCCTTGAGGCGAATCTGTGAAATGTGTATGGGCTCCCCAGATCCGTAACGCAATGGCGCATGAAAGTGGAATTCCGCGAGGTTGATAAGGGGTGGTCCCGGAGGATTCGGCTGCGGAACCTGGACGCCCTCCACCTCGGCAGGCGGCCAGATGCGAAGCCCGTGGCCCTCGCCCCAGACTCCCCATTCGCCGCGGAGCGTATTGCCAACCGAGAGATGCAGGCTGTCGAGTTCCACCCGGGCATGGAAGCGCGCAGAAAGCGCCTCCACGATCTGCTCCCGGACAAACGGCTCGGCGCGATGCGCGACGATGTCGACGATGATGGCGACCGTCGCCAGGAACCCAAGAAGACCACCGCCGACCCACCAGGGCCAGCGAGGTCTGCGTCGAGGCAAGGTCCCGGTCACGGTACGCTCCTTCTCAATTGGATGCTGTCCGTCTCCGTTTGCCAACCATTTTCTGATTAGACGGCCGATGCAATAAACTGCTTGGCAACGATGCAAACGCAGATTGAAAACCTGGTGAAGCTGCAGGCAGTGGAACTGGAGCGCGGAAAGCTGCTGCAAGTGACGAAATCCCTCCCCACGGAAATCTCCCGGGCCGAGGCGGCGCTTGGCGCCATGCAGCGGCAGGCAACTGCCGCATCAGATGCCCTGAACCGTGAAGATTCTCTGCGAATAAAGCTGGAGAGAGAAATCGAAGCGCATCGTCAGAAGGGCGCGCGCTATAAAGCGCAACAGGACACGGTAACCACCGCCGCCCAGGCTGCCGCCATCGAGCACGAGGTTCAGTACGCGCAATCTGAAGTTGAACGGCTCGAAAATGAGGAGTTTGCTAGCCTGGAGCGCACCGATGCCCAGGAGGCTGCCCTGGCGGTGGCGCGCAAGCAGGTGGAAGAGCTTGCCGGCGCGCTGGACAAGACACGGGAATACGTAGCTGCCCAGCAGAAACAGATTGCCGCCCAGCAGTCTGCGCTCTCCACGGAGCGGGAGGCTCTGCGCGCGCAGATCGCTCCCGAGCTGCTGGCACGATTCGACCGAATTTCAGCCCAGAGAGGGACGGGGATCGCAAGAGCCGAGAACCAGCAGTGCGCCGGCTGCCGCATGGGGGTTCGGCCGCAGGTCTGGAACCAACTGCGCGAGGGGGAGATGCTCACCTGCGACAGCTGCGGGAGGCTGCTCTATTGGGATGCAACCATGAGCCCGGCCCCAAAAACCCCGCAGACCGACCCAGCTGTGACGGACACGGGCAGAGCGATCCGCAAACCACGGCAGGCGGGGGCCTAGGCATTCTTGTCCGAGGAGAGCACTGCATTTCGATTGAGTTAGACGGAGCAAGAGGTGACGCGCATCTGCGTGGATATGGACGAGGTGATGGCCGATACACTGGCCGAGCACCTTCGCCGTTACAACCAGGCCTTTGAGGAAGAAGTTACGCTCGAAGAGCTGTCGGGCAAGGGGCTTTGGGAGGCCACGCCACAGGATCGGCGGCAAGAACTCCGCGCTTTTCTCGATGCAGAGGATTTCTTCGAAGACCTTCCCCTGATGCCGGGCGCGCAGGAAGTCTTGCAGCAACTCTCTTCGCGCTTTGAGATCTTCATCGCAACGCAGGCGATGGCCGTCCCCAACTCGCTGGGACCCAAGTACCGATGGCTGCAGCGACACTTCTCTTTTATTCCGCCCACACACTACGTTTTCTGCGGCGACAAAAGCATTCTGCGCGCCCAGTACCTGATCGACGATCTGCCAAAGAATCTGATGCGATTTGACGGCCAGGGCCTGCTTTATACGGCCCCCCACAATCATGGCGCGACAGGGTTTGTGCGCGTCAACAACTGGCAGGAAGTGGCGGATTACTTTGCCGACGTTAAAGGATGAAGATGCCGGCTCTCAATGGCTGTTTTCTGGCCATGTGGGACCGATCAGGTTAATGGACAGGATGTCGCCGCCTTCAAAGAGCGGGCCGGTTTCGCGCAGGAAGACGGGGACCTCTCCATCCTCTGTCCACGCATGGATCGTAGGCGGCTGCTTGCCGATGACAGGGGCGATAACGCCTGCGAGACCGCCCAGCTCGATCCTGATCTCCCACGCACGTGCTTTGCGCGGAAAACCGGCGAGCGAAAATGTCGTCGGCACCTGCGGCAAAATGGCGAGAGTCACAAGGCGCGGCTTGGGTGCGGCGACGATCATCGATATCTTTGTCTCTGGTGCGTCGGTGCGCAGATTCTGAACGACCGCAGGTATCAGGCCGTTGTAGAGGTCCGGTGGCATCTTGATCCGATCAGTTGAGGCCGCGTCCTTCCCGTCGTTCCTCCGCGTTCGCATGACCACGATCCCTTTGCCGACGTCGATCTCCATGTCGAGCGGGTGCGAAAAGTAGGGTCCGCGCTGGATGTGATGGTCTGAAACGAGGCGGAAGACACCGCGTTGCGTATAGACGGTTGTCTCATCATCCAGGGATCCGTCTCGAAAATGAAAGGTGAGACGCGAAAACACTCGATCGCCGCGAACTTTCTCGGTCAGGTCACCCTGCGCAAGAACCTGTCCCTGGTCGGTGGTCAGAGAAAGAAGGCCATAGAGGGTTCCCTGCGGATGATGCACCGGGACCGGCTCCGCAACGCCGAAACTGGCCTTGAATAGAGCTGCGCAAGCCAACACCGCGCGCAAATGACGGCATCGAAATCCTGATACGAAAAAACATACACCCCAGAGACACTCTGTTTCTAGTTGTTTAGATGCCAGCGACCGTTGCCTTGAGAACGCTCAAAAGCGATTACAAGAATCCCGGGCTCCAGTAACTTGTTCGTTGTGCATGCGATTGGAGATACTAATTCCACACAAGGCCCGACCCTTGGCCGAACCTAGATTGCTCAAACAGCGTCGAGTATCGAAGGACAGTTCAAAGCGCTGTGTGAAGAAGGCAAACTCCCCATGTGCATTTCCAGAACCGTGATCGCAGCTATCGTGTTTATTCCGCACATCATGCTCTGCGCCGCGCAGACGCCGCCCGGCAACTCTGCCCCTCCGGCAGGAAACAACGGAGCGAGCTATTTCACCCCCACTGCACCATCCGACATTCTGCAGCGCTCACTCGACGAGGTGAGGATTACCGTCGGAGAAGTGAAACTGGACAAGTGGAAGCGCGGCAACGTGCGCGATGAGGCGGGCACGAACGTCGATGCCATTCAGCGCAATATGCAGAGCACGCTGCCGGCACTCCTCAAAGAAGCCGATGCGGCCCCCGGCACGTTGAGCAAGGTTCTGCCGCTCTCGCGCAATGTCGATGCGCTCTACGATGTGATGGTGCACCTTGTGGAACAGGCGCGCGTCTCCGGTCCGGGAGACCAGGCGGGACAGTTGCAGGAGGCAATCTCGGACCTCGAGAAGTCGCGCGTCATGCTCGACGAGCAGATCCAGAAGACCGCTGACGCCCAGGAAAAACAGGTCATCGAATTGAGAACTACTGTGCAGAAACAGGAGGCGTCTTTGCGGGCTGCTGCAACACCACCTCCAGCGCCTAAATGTCCTGCTCCACCCGCGCCCGCGAAAAAGAAGAAGCGCACCACTAATCCGAGCACAACCTCCCAGCCGTCCGCGGCCAATTCCACGACAACCTCACCCGCCAAGCCGCCAGCGCCCAGTGCGACGACTCCCGCGAAGCCGCAATAACCAGACAAAAGCGCGGCAGCCGAAGCTGCCGCGCTTTTGGAGGCCGCGTTCCGGCCGGTTTTCCTAGAAATCCAACTTGACTCCCAGCTGAATCTGCCGCTGGCTGTACACAAAGTTGGAGTCCGCATTGTTGACAGTTCCGAAGCCGGATGCGTTGACGCCAGCACCCGTTGCGGGCTGGTAGACGAGTGTGCTGGCTGACTGGTTGATGGAATACGCCGTCGAGTTCACGCCCGTGACGTTCTGGTGATTCAGGACGTTGAACATTTCTCCGAGCAGCTCAAAGTTGAATCTTTCGTTGACCCGAAGATCTTTCTGCAAACGGCAGTCGATTACGGTGGTATTGGGCTGTTTGAAGCTGTTGCGCCCGAGCTGGAGCAGGTAGCCAGAGCTTCCTGATCCGTTCATGCCCGAACCTGCGGCTTTAATTGGAGTGGCGGTAGTACCGCCGTTCGGCTGAGTGCCGCTGACAGCAGCCGAGTAGGGCAGGCCGTTCTGCCATTGGAACACCGGGTTCAGATGCCAGCCGTCAGACAGGAAACGCTTCCAGCCATTGGAATTGCCTTGATACTGGAGCATTCCCCAGAAAACCAGCCGGTTCGGCACATTGAAGTTCGAGTTGCCGTAGTTGGCGGCAGCGTTGCCGCGCGGATCGTACCAGTTGTTCGTGCTTGGAGAGGTGCTCTGATTCTGGTTATAGTCCAGCGCGTGGGCCCAGGTGTAGTTCAAATCAAACTGCGCGTACTTGAGACTACGGTTCTGCACCTCGGCAATCATGCCGTTGTAGCTGGAGTTGATGTTGCTGACAACTTCTGTCACATAGCCATAGTGCGAGTTGACATAGTTACTCGAGTAAACGGTTGAGTTTATCTTGGTGCCGCAAGCCAATGGGCCACAGCCGGAACCCGGCGTCTTCTCGGCAACCGTAAGGGTGGTTTGATAAGTTTGCGATGGATCGAGATTGATGTTGACGAAGTTCGGCAGTTCGCGGCCCAACGCACCCATGTAACTCAGCGTGAAGACGGTGCTCTTG